>Ga0310124_10000103_pt1 | contig 54505 bp, 41 predicted proteins | sample CB11b_AW_Bot5_MG_FD_203507 | JGI IMG/M metagenome (GOLD analysis project Ga0310124, IMG submission 203507) | Marine microbial communities from Western Arctic Ocean, Canada - CB11b_AW_Bot5 | ecosystem: Environmental > Aquatic > Marine > Oceanic | place: Canada: Western Arctic Ocean | collected... | reverse complement strand
ATTATTGTGTCTATTAAATGTAGCTCATTGTTTCGTCGTTATAAATTAGCACTCTGGCTCCATGTTAGCGACGAAAAAAAAGAAAAGACCGAGGTCTTTTCTTTATAGGGGAAGTTGAGGAGAGCTTGTTCAGGCAACTCGAGTTTTCCGATGGTTTACATAAGCAAAAACACTACCGACACGCAGCAAAAATGTCTTGGTTTTCTCTGTATTCTTTGGTTTGTACATCCATTAGGCCGAGTAAAGAGTCGAACAGGTTGTCTTGGGAGAAGCTCTGTTCTTTGCCTGCCTTTCTTAAGCAGGTCTGGTTTATCCCTTTCTGCTCGGCGAAACCATCAGACATCCACATGATCATAGGCACATGGGTTTGCTCTTTCGGTGCCAATGAATAAGGCATGCCGTGTAAGTAGACGCCATTTTCTCCCAATGATTCTCCGTGATCGGAAATGTACATCAGCGCGACATTGTACTTATCGGTGAGTTTCTCTAGCTTTTGAATAGCCTGTGAGAGAAAGAAATCTGTGTACAAGATGGTGTTGTCGTAGGTGTTTACCACTTGCTCTTTGGTGCAGTTTTCAATATCTGCACGAGGACAATCAGGCGTAAATTTCTTATGTTCTTCTGGATAACGCTCAAAGTACGTTGGGCCGTGAGATCCTGAGATATGATAGAAAATGATGCTATCTTGTTTAAGATCTTGAGTATCTTGTTCGAAGTTCTCTAGCATGGCTGTGTCATAGCACACATCGTTATTACACAGCGGGTCGCTGTCTTTGGCGACGAGAGTCATCTCTTTGATTCGATGTGCGACCGCCTTGTCTCCACCATCGTGCTCTCGCCAGATAGAGTGAATGCCCGCGCGGTTCATAATGTCGACTACGTTATCTTGGTTGTAGGCTTTATCACGATCGTAGTTGCTGCGATTCATGTTAGAAAACATACACGGCACAGAAACCGCAGTGGCTGTTCCGCATGACTGAACATCAGAGAAAAAGATCGGGTTATAGGGTTTGGTATGAGCATTGGTTTCTTTCTCATAGCCATAATATTGGTAGTTATATACACGTGCTGTTTCACCAAGAACAAACACCAATAAGGTTGGTTTTTCAGCTTGTTTAGCTTCTGGTTTTAGCTGCGCATCTAAGCCGATTTCTTGGTAAGGAATCGGTTCTTTGATGTAAGTATTGTTGATGTATTTTGCGGTTGAAGCTACGTATTCGGTCGGAATGATCATCTTTTTAAGATGAGAGTTATTACGACCAATCGACACATAATCTTTGTAAAACAGCCCTGCAATAATCGCTATGACAATCAACGAAGAGAGCAATCCAATTGCCTTCCAAATAGCAAAATCTTTCCAAGATTCTCTTTCAAGATCCGTAAATAAAAGCAGCAGTGACGGGACTCCTCCCATCAGAACAAACCATAAAATAGAATAGCTGCTTAGGTAGCTAGCAGCCTCTCCGCTGTTGGTTTCGAAGACGTTTTCTATCATTCCATAGTCTACAAAAATGCCGTAGTTGAACATGCTGTAGCTGACTAAAGAGGAAGTAAGTAGTAACAAGATAAAAAAAGCTTTGGCGAATATCGGCCAGTTGAATACTTGAAAGATAAAGTTGAATGCGGCGAGAAAGAAAAATGGGATCGAGATGATAAACCCAATGCTTTCGGCTTGTGAGGCACTAAGAATATTGAACAGTTCGCGTGAGATAGGCAAGTTAATGACAAGCAGGTAATACACTGCCAAAACGAAAGGGAGTTTGTTTATCGACATGTTTAAGCGTGGTAGATTCATAGGTCTTGTCTTCCTGTGTCACTTATCCCTTTATTTTAGTCTCGCTACCAAGAAAGCTCTAATATCAATGCATAAAGCTCAAATAGAAGGCGCTGAGCGATAAACTGGCTAAAGTGAAATGACGCTAAGGTGTGTAGATACAAAAAATTCACTTTACTGAGTGACCTTCATGACAAGGTGGAACAGCAAAGTGAATTAGTATGTTCAGCTTATCCTATGTGGTTCAATCACATTAGAAGTTGTATGAACCACCGAAGCTAATGCTGTTGAAGGCAAGCGTGTGGTCACCAGCTGATATCTGAGAGTTCTTAAATTGGACCGTGTCGTCTACGCTTACTGCATCCGCTTGCGAGATTAAGCGTAGCGTTAGGTGTTCGATTGGCGTGTATTCAACACCTACACCAAAGTGGAAACCCGTACCGCTGTCATCAGCGTAACCAGCACTCTTATTGGCGTTTAGGTCAACAGAGCTTAAACCAGCCAATACGAATGGGCGGATTGTGTTGTCGAATGTGTAACCTAGATTTGCTGATACAGAAATAGAAGTTGGCGACAGCTTTTCAGCGCTATTTTTGTAGTTTGCGTAATCTGTGTAGCCAAGTTCAACACCTACGATACGGTTGAATTGGTAGCCGCCGTATAGGTTGTAGCCCATGCCATCTGAATCTAAGCTACCGTGACCGTCTGTGTCAGAATCTTGGTAGACACTAAGTCCGCCACCAATGTACGCACCGCCGTCAGTACCTGCTGCTAAAGCTGGAAGAGAAACTGCGCTGATTAAACCCAGTGCTAATGCTGATTTTGTTATCTTGTTCATCTTTGTTACTCACTCTGTCATGTCTTCAAATGTGATTGTCGGTTACTGTCTATTTTTATTAGTTGTTGGCTCGTCGCCTCTCGACCGTTGTGACAATTATCCCTGAGTCTTTTGCTCATTACTGTATGGCTTTGTAAGCTGAATCGTTACATAGATACAAAAAGTTCACTTTACTGTGCCGCCTTATCACAGGGCAGAGTAGCAAAGTGAATTGGAGCTACTTACTTACGACTTAGTCGTTTTGGGAGAATATTAGAAGTCGTATGAACCACCGAAGCTCACACTGTTGAATGCTAGAGTGTGGTCGTCAGTTGAGATCGTAGAGCCACTAATTTGATAAGAGTCTTCTACGCTTACTGCGTCAGCTTGAGAAATCAGGCGAAGTGTTAGGTGTTCAACCGGCGTGTATTCAACACCAACACCAAAGTGGAAGCCGGTGCCGCTATCATCATTGTAGCCAGCGCCGCTATTCGCATTGAGGTCGACTGAGCTTAAACCTGCTAGTACAAATGGGCGAATGGTGTTGTCGAACGTGTAACCGACATTTGCTGATACAGAGATAGACGTTGGTGAAAGCTTGTCTGTGCTGTTCTTGTAATCTGCATAGTCGTTGTAGCCAAGTTCAACACCTACGATGCGGTTGAATTGGTAGCCGCCGTATAGGTTGTAGCCCATGCCGTCTGAATCCAGACTTGGCGCTCCATCCGTATCGGAACCTTGATAGGCACTAAGTCCGCCACCTACGTATGCGCCACCATCGATACCTGCTGCAAAAGTTGGAAGTGAAACTAAACCGATTAAGCCGAGTGCTAATGCTGATTTTTTCATGATAATACCTTGTTTACTCATCCTGTGATGCAAATCACGGTATCGCTGATGATTGATTTATAAAACCCTCACAAATGAAACCTATTTTTTCATTGATAACGTGATTACCTGCGCCCCTTGATTTATCAAGAGCTAACGAAATATTTGTTGGTTATATTGTTTATAAATAAAATTCATATATTGACAAATGGTTAAATTTGCTAAATAAAACGATGTTTTTTAAAATTGAAGTGAGATCGAATTTATCTAACTAATTGAAAAATAAACATAATAAATATTTAATTTGTTCTATTGTAGTATTTATTGCGGTGTTTGTTGAAAGCAAAGCAGTACGCTGATTCTAATCATGACAAGGAGAGTAGGATGTTAAACCGAGCAAACACAGGTTTGGTGGTTGTGGACGTACAAGGCAAGCTCGCACGCCTTGTTGATGAGAGCGATACGCTGATTGCTAATTGCGGAAAGTTAGCTCAAGGAGCGCAGGTTTTGGGTCTGCCAATTATTTGTTTGGAACAGAATCCAGAGAAGCTAGGTGCTACAGTCGACGAACTTAATGACTTGTTGAATAATGCAAAGCCGATACCTAAATTCACTTTCAACGCGTGTGATGAGCCCAAGTTTGTTGAGGCGGTTCAAGCCAAGGATGTAGAGACTTGGTTAGTGTGTGGTATTGAGGCTCATATTTGTGTTTATCAAACCGCAATGGGGTTGTTGGAACTTGGGTACAAGGTTCAGGTAGTTGGCGACTGTGTTAGCTCGCGAACGGCGCTCAATAAGGATCTGGCAATCCGTCGACTAATGGATGCTGGTATCCAAATCACAGGATTAGAAATGAGCTTATACGAGCTTGTGAAAGACTGCCACGCGCGTGAATTTAAGCTCATTCTATCCTTGATTCGTTAATCACCGAGAGGCTGTCTATCGCCTCCGCCTCGGTAGGAATCAAGCGCAACCTTCAAGCGACGCAGTTTGTCGCGAGAACGGTTCTTATGATTGACAGCAATCCCCATAGAAAGCACATCCACTAACGCCAACATAGCGTAGCGAGAAGCCGACGGCTTGTAGATGAAGTCGGTTTCCATATGCTTGATGGGTAACAAGATATCGGCAATTTTTGCTAGCGGTGTATCTTGTGGGGTAATCGCAATGATCTTAAGTCCGTACTGCTTAGCCAGCTCTGCCGTTTCTGTGATCACTGGTGTAAAGCCAGTCGCAGAGATCATCACCATTACGTCATTAGCATCTGCCGTGGCAGCAACCATACGTGACATCAAGCCATCGTTGTACGACACCACTGGGTAGCCCAAACGAAACAGTCTATGTTGCAGCTCTTGAGAAGCAATGGTCGAACCGCCACCCATACCAATAGCAATGATCTGTCTGGCGTTATGCAGCCAGCTCACCGCAGTTTCAACGTCTTGCTCTTTGAACAGGGTTCGGTTGATATCTAGGCTCTGCTTGATCGATTCGTAGATACCTTGATAGCCCGTTTGGTCAACTGGTTCGAGGATAAAGCGCTGGCCAACGGTTAGCGTCTGAGCCAACTTAATCTTCATATCACGTACGTTGCTGCAGCCGATAGCCTTAGCAAAACGCGTGATGGTGGCTTCACTCACTTGCGCACCTTCAGCAAGTTCTGTGATGCTGGCATTGGCAGCAAAATCAATGTCGTCCATGATCAGCTTGGCGACTTTTTTCTCTGCATCACGAAGTACGGGAAAACGCTCCGTTATCTGTGAAATGATATCTACTTCTAAACTCAAGAATCCTGATCCTTTGTTGATGGGGCTATTTGCTAATACCTAGTCATTGGTCGCTAAAGCTTAGCCCCGTTAGTATATCTTATTGCTTCGCTGATTCTAGCTTATCGAGAATTCGATTTAGAAACAGGTTTCCACCCAGTTTGTTACCTGATGGTCGTCATCGCTGATGGCAATGTAGCGCCATTTGTCGAAGGTTAAACACGGGTGTGAGGTCGAGAAGGCAATCATGTCGCCCACTTCAATCTCAGAAGAGCCGTCCGTTTCAACAAAGGTATGTTGATCCATCACGGCAGTAGAGGTTAAGCCTTTCACTGAGATCGCTTCACCATTGCGATAGCCGCGCTCGGCAATCGGTAAACCCGCATCAAAGGCCACATCACGCTTGCCTAGCCCAACCACTAACTTCGTTGGTTCCGGACGAGAGATTACATAAGCCCACACCTCAAGTGCCGATTCTAAATCGCCACCCAATTCACACGCGTAACCTTGGTTTACTTGGGCGCGTTGCAACACCTTGCTTTGAGCGTCTAGGTAAATACCTGTGTCGTGAATGGCATAACAGCCCGGGCGGATGATCGCCAAGTAATCGGTTAGGTTCGCCAAACATTCTGCAACCACGTCATACCAAGCAGAACCAGCGCCCGTGATGATAGGTTGCCCTGCAATTAGGCCATCTGACGCGAGGCTTTCGACCGAGGTGAGCGCGTGATTTAAGAAGGTACGAATGTCTTGTTCTGCATTGTCACCGTGAATCACACCTTCATATACCTCAATACCTGCCAGCGAAAGGGCAGGTGTGTCTTGTATGGTTTGAGCCAGTTCTAGAACTTCTTGTGGTGAACGACAACCACAGCGACCGCCCGGTACACCAAATTCGATCAGTACTTTTAGTGTCTGTTTTGTATTAGAGAAATATTGGTTAAGTTGCTGCACGTTTACCGAAGAATCCACACAACAGTAAAAGTCGATATCAAACTCACTGATCAGCTGTTCAACGATCGCCATGTTGGTTTTACCCACCAATTGGTTGGCCATGATGATTCGTTTTGCACCCGCCATAGCGGCAACTTCTGCCTGTGCAGGCGTTGCTACTGTAATACCCCAAGCGCCATTTTCTAGTTGTTGGCGGAAAAAAGCAGGTGTCATTGATGTTTTGCCATGTGGCGACAATTTAACCTGATGGTGATCGGCGAATGATTGCATCCAATTCAGGTTATTGGTTAAGGCGGATTGTTTGATAATTGCTACCGGGAGCGAAATATCTTCATCAACCAGTCGGTAAATACCGTTCTCAGATTGTGATATTGCTCTCCCTTTTTGGCCTTTTTCAGTCAAGACAAAACTATCGTTTTGATACTTTATAACATCTTTATGTGCAGGGTTATGTTTCATTGCTGATTCCTAACATGATTTAAGTTGTTGTTATTTAATGTTTAAATATATTCACAATCTGTTTTGTGGTAGAAACTATCACACAAATTAAAATATTATGTGTGTTTTGTCACTGAAAATAATCGGCTGAATTTCTAATATAGCTCCATCAACACAGTGGATTGAGAGAGTGAAAAATGTTGTTCGATACGATAATTAAAAATGTAGAGGTGTTTGATGGCACCGGCGAACAATCGTTTTGTGCCGATGTAGCAATCCGAGATGGAAAAATAGCCGAAATTGGTCAAATCGATCACGAAGATTGTGGTCAGTTGGTTGAGGGAGCAGGCTTAGCATTGGCTCCTGGATTTATCGATGTACATACACATGACGATACCAACGTAATTCGTTACCCAGACTGCCTGCCTAAGATCAGCCAAGGTGTCACAACCGTGATTGTTGGTAACTGTGGTATCAGCGCATCACCAACCGTTTTGGCTGGCGATCCACCTGACCCAATGAATCTTTTAGGCGCACAAGCTGACTTTAAATACCCAACTTTCGCCGCGTATGCACAAGCGGTAGAGCAAGCTCAACCCGCAGTAAACGTTGCCGCGTTAGTCGGCCATACCACACTGCGCAACCAAGTGATGGACGACCTGCAGCGCACTGCAAGCGAAGACGAAATCGCAGCGATGCAAACCAACCTTGATTTGGCGATGGCGCAAGGCGCATTAGGTTTGAGCTCGGGTTTGGCTTACGCCAGCGCGAAACAAGCGAATGCCAACGAAGTGATGCAGTTAGCGAAAGTGCTTTCTAGTCACGGCGGCATCTATACCACGCATATGCGTACTGAATTTGAAGAGATCTTAAGCGCGATGGAAGAGGCGTTTGAGACAGGACAATACGCGAAAGTGCCTGTTGTTATCTCTCACCTTAAATGTGCAGGTGCGGGCAACTGGGGCAGAACTGTTGAAGTTCTTGATTTGATGGACAAGGTTTCTGAGCACCAAGATGTGTCTTGCGACTGCTACCCATACTCAGCGAGCTCTTCGACATTAGATTTGAAACAAGTGACCGACGATTTCGACATCTTCATCACTTGGTCTGAAGCAAAACCAGAACACGCAGGCAAAACGCTGAAGCAGATTGCTGATGAAATGAATCTTCCCCTGATGGACGCAGCAAAAGCGCTTCAACCAGCGGGCGCGGTTTATCACTGCATGGATGAAAACGATGTAAAGCGCGTATTGAAATACAAACTGACCATGGTCGGTTCAGACGGTTTACCTAATGACCCGCATCCACACCCAAGATTGTGGGGCACCTTCCCGAAAGTGCTAGGCCACTACTGCCGAGACGAAAAACTGTTCTCGTTGCCAGAAGCGATTCACAAGATGACCGGAATGTCGGCTCAGCGTTACAACTTAGCGGGCCGAGGCGAAGTTCGCTGTGGTGCCTTTGCCGATTTAGTTTTATTTGATCCAAAGAATATTAAAGACACAGCAACATTTGAAAATCCTATTTCAGTTGCTGAAGGAATAGAAAGTGTATTTGTAAATGGTGAGTTAACTTACCAGCAAGGAAAAGTAAGAAATAATCGTTCAGGCGTTTTTATTTATCGAAACTAGAGTTTAAATTATTTATTAAATTCAGGTAATTATAAAAACGGCGAATTAATTTAAATATATTGGAATAGAAACTGTTTTATCTATAAACCCAATGTTATCTATAAACCCAATATTATCTATAAATAAGTGGAGTTAAAAAATGACTATTAAACGTTACGGTGTTGAAGGCGGTACAGGTACAGGCGGACAACATTTACCATTTGCACGTGCAACTGAAGCAGGTGGTTTCCTATACGTTTCTGGCCAGACACCGATGACAGATGGTGAAGTGGTTGAGGGTGGCATTGTTGACCAGTCTCGCCTAGCGATCCAAAACTGTGTCGATATCATGACTGAAGCGGGCTACGGCCTAGAAGACGTAATGCACGTAAAGGTTGTGCTAACGGATTCTCGTTACTTCCAATCTTTTAATAAGGTATTCAAAGAGTTCTTCGGTGCTAACCCACCGGCTCGTATCTGCATGGTTTGCGACTTAGTTGTAGACGTGAAGGTTGAAGTAGATGTGACTTGCTACCGCGCCGATCGCGGATAGTAATAACCTAATCACAATTACCTACTTAGAGAGTATTAGGGGTTAGTCATCCCTGTTATTATCCTTTAATACTCTCACCCTACATTTATAAAAATTACTTTAATTAAAAAAGATAAAATCGATGAAGTAATTATATGAAATATAAAATGAATGAATCATAAATAAAGTTCAGGAATGAACTCAATATTTCACTGAGAGGTGTCAAATGAACAGCACACTTTTTCTTACAGGCTTCGGCGTGTACGTATTATTTTTAATTTGGTTAGGCTGGTTTGTCTCGCGTAATCAAAAATCTGGCGAAGATTTCTTATTAGGTGGCCGTGGCCTACCTATGTTCTTAGTACTTGGTACAACAGTAGCGACGATGGTCGGTACGGGTTCAAGTATGGGTGCGGTTGGCTTCGGCTACGCAAATGGCTGGGCAGGTGCTCTGTACGGCATTGGTGGTGCGATAGGCATCCTATTACTTGCACTTTGGTTTGCTCCGGTTCGTAAATTGAACTTCATGACCATGAGTGAAGAGCTGGCTTACTATGTTGGCGCTAACCGCATCGTGAAAAACGTTGTAGGTGTACTGATCTTTGTTGCCTCAATTGGTTGGTTAGGCGCTCACATTCTAGGTGGCGGCATGTACTTAGCATGGATTGCAGACATCGATCTCAACCTAGCGAAAATCATTATTGCAGCGGCATTCACTATTTACGTGGTGATCGGTGGTTACACCGCGGTTGTCTGGACCGATACCATTCAAGCTATCATTCTTTTTGCTGGCTTCATCTTGATGGCGGTAATGTCAGTTGATTACATCGGCGGCATGGATAACCTTTACGCTGCAATGGACCCTGCTGCTACAAGCTTTTTAGCAATCGATAAACTGGGTCTTCTGCCTGCTGTTTCTCTGGCTGTGGTTATTGGTGTGGGTGTTCTTGCGACGCCTTCATTCCGCCAACGTATCTACTCAGGTAAAGACGTATCAACCGTTCGTCGCTCATTTGTTGCATCGGGTGTGTTGTACCTTTTCTTCTCAATCATCCCTGCAATCATCGGTATGGCAGCACATGCCATTGACCCAACATTGGATAATGCGAACTACTCGTTCCCTTATGTTGCTGCAACGGTTCTTCCGGTTGGCGTTGGCATGATTGTTCTTATCGCGGGTCTTTCTGCAACGATGTCGAGCGCAAGTTCAGATGCGATAGCTGGTGTTTCTATCTTACTTCGTGATGTTTACGTGATGTTCACTGGCCGCGTACCAAACAAAGAGTCAATGGTGAACTATTCTCGCTTGGCACTGATTGTGGTGATTGGTTTTGCACTGTTGTTCGCACTGACGTCAAACGACATCATTGGCTACATCACGAAAATGATTTCAACCGTAATGTCGGGCATGTTTGTGTGCGGTATGTTGGGTCGATTCTGGAAACGTTACAACTGGCAGGGTGCACTTGCTACGCTAGCGGGTGCATCTGTGGCTTCATTTGTCGTAATGCTAAATGCAGACTACACGGCTTTCTGGGGTAACCCTGTGATTCCTTCTTGTCTAGTGGCTCTAACGGCTGGTGTGCTGGTAAGCCTATGTACTCCGGCTAATCAAGTAACACCAGAAATGGCGAAAGCAATTCTTGATGACGAGCGTGCTCTGATGGAAATGGAATTGTCAGACTCAGGTGTGCTTGAAGAAGAAGCGTCTTCTCAACGTCCTGCTAATCAAACAAGCTAATCTAAAACGCTCCACAGCTAGTTAGTACAACAAATTCAGTACAACAAGTTGTGGAGTGGTTTAGCTAGCTCAGGCTCTGCTTCTCGGTAGGGCCTTCTTCCCCATTTACCTCTCTATTTTAGGATCTGCTATGCCTGCATCTTCTAACTTCAATATTGCTTTCTTTGGCGAGTGCATGGTCGAAATCAGCGGCTCTCCATTAACCAAAAAATTCGGCGGTGACACGCTCAATACCGCACTTTACCTTTCACGCTTAACCCAGCATCAAAACCTCTCTGTTCATTACGCGACTGGTCTTGGTAGCGATGAACTGTCTCAGAATATGGTCGATAACTGGCAGCTCGAAGGTATTCAAACCAATTTCGTTGAACGCATTGCGAACAAGCTTCCTGGGCTCTACATGGTCGAAACCGACGAGACTGGTGAGCGACACTTTCACTACTGGCGCAACGACGCGGCAGTAAAATCTTACTTTCAAATCGATAACTTAAACAAGCAAACCGACAACCTGAATAAGCTTGAAATCGCTCTGACAGAGAAGCAAGTCGACGTGGTTTACATCAGCGGTATCAGTATCGCGATCTTGGATGATGCCTCTCGCGAGCGTTTATTCAAAGCCATGAGCGTGTTCTCAAACCAAGGCGGTAAGGTGATTTTTGATAACAACTATCGCCCGCAACTTTGGAGCACTGAGCAAGCTCGACATTGGTACGCCAAGTTACTGCCATTGGTAGACATCGCCTTGATTACCGAAGACGACGACCTGCTTGTATGGGGGAACTCCGAGAGTGTTCAACAACGCTGCCTTCGTTTGGGTTGCCAAGAGATCGTTATCAAACGTGGCTGCGAGCCATGCAAGATTGTTCAAGTTGAACAGGGCAACATTGTTGAGAATTATGTCTCAGCGACTCGTGTTTCTAACGTGGTTGATACCTGCGCTGCGGGCGACTCATTCGCTGCGGGTTATTTAGCCGCGCGCCTTACAGGTGAGAGCGGCACCGACGCAGCCGAACTTGGCCACCAACTGGCCTCCATCGTTATTCAATACTCTGGCGCAATCATCCCCGTGAGCGCTATGAGTCAACTGATTAAAAAATAAAATAAAAGCGGAATTATTATGTCTCAAGAAATGATCAACAAACTTAAGCAATTCAAAGTTATCCCTGTTATCCAAATCAACAAGGTTGAACACGCGATTCCACTGGCAAAAGTGTTGGTAGAAAACGGCCTGCCAGTTGCTGAAGTAACATTCCGTACTGAAGCGGCAGCAGACGCGATTCGTGCGATGCGCGATGCGTACCCAGAGATGTGTATCGGTGCTGGCACAGTATTAACGCCAGCGCAGATCGACCTTGCGAAAGAGTCGGGCAGCGAATTCATCGTAGCTCCGGGCCTGAATCCAAACACCGTAAAACGTTGCCAAGAAATCGGCATGCCGATCGTTCCGGGCGTAAACAACCCAAGCCAAGTAGAGCAAGCGCTAGAGCTTGGCCTTAACTTCTTGAAGTTCTTCCCTGCAGAAGCGTCTGGTGGCATCAACATGGTGAAGTCTCTGCTAGCGCCATACGTTGATGTGTCTTTAATGCCAACAGGCGGTATCGGTAAACACAACGTCAATGACTACTTAGCAGTGGATCGCGTGGTGTGCTGTGGTGGTACTTGGATGGTTTCTCCAAAGATGATCGAGAACGAACAGTGGGACGAGATCGCGGAGTTAGTTCGAGAAGCGGTCGCTCTTGTGAACTAACGAGAAGCGTTTGGAATAAAGATAAACAACAGCAGTGGTTGATGGTTCTGTTTTGTGAATTGCCTCCGATAAACAAAACAGAACGCCCGTTATATAGGAAAACTAATAATGAAAAAAACTATATTATCCCTATTGATTTCAGGTTCAGTAGTGTCCCCAATGGCGTTAGCAATGGCTCCAAATACCGATCTAAATTTAATGCCGTACCCACAAACGGTCGAGCTGCAAGCTGGGCAAGTGAAGGTCGACGGTAACTTCAAGGTTTACATCAAAGGCTTTAATTCTGATCGCGTTGAGTACACGGCGAAACGTTTTATTGATCGCCTTGAGCGTCAGACGGGTGTACCGATTCTAAATTGGCAGGTGGATAGTGCAGACCAAGCGAACCTGATCATTGATATCGACGCGGCGCCAAAGTCTGAAGTACAGAACATCGACTCTGTAGAGTCCTACAAAATTACCACTCAGGGTGAACAAATCACGCTGAGTTCTCCAAGCCCATACGGCACTATTCACGGCATCGAAACCCTTTTACAGCTCGTTGAAACCACGGCGACTGGCTACCATATCCCTGCCGTAACCATTGTCGATGAGCCTCGCTTCCGCTGGCGTGGTGTTTCTTACGATACTTCACGTCACTTCATTGAATTCGATGTGCTGATTCGTCAGTTAGATGCGATGGCGTCGGCGAAGATGAATGTGTTCCATTGGCACTTCTGGGACGACCAAGGCATTCGTATTCAAACCGAATCATGGCCACGTCTGTGGTCTGAAACCGCTGATGGTAATTACTACACCAAAGACCAAGTTCGCTACTTAGTTGAATATGCCCGTAACCTTGGTATTCGTGTGATTCCAGAGGTGTCTCTTCCGGGTCACTCTTCTGCGGTTGCTCACGCTTACCCACGCTTGATGTCTGGCGGTGAAGGGCAAAACTACGAGCAAGAAAGAGGGTGGGGTGTGTTTGAACCGCTCATGGATCCACTGAACCCAGAAGTCTATGAGATGCTTGGTGATGTGTTTGATGAAGTGACCGAGCTGTTCCCTGATGAGTACTTCCACATTGGTGGCGATGAGCCGAATTATGCACAGTGGAAAAACAGTGAAAAGCACCAACAGTTCATTGAAGAAAACAATATCGATGGCGAGCGTGGTCTGCAGTCTTACCTCAATGTAAAAGTTGAGAAGATGCTCGAAGAGCGCGGTAAGAAGATGACCGGTTGGGATGAGATTTGGCATAAAGACCTACCGACTTCAATCGTGATTCAAAGCTGGCAAGGGCACGACAGCATTGGTCGCGCGGCGAAAGAGGGCTACCCAGGTATTCTTTCTACGGGTTATTACCTAGACCAGCCTCAGCCGACTAGCTACCACTATCGCAATGACCCAATGCCAACTGGCATCACAGTTGACGATAAGCTGCACAGTGGCGAAAAGTTCGTCACTTATCAATGGCAGAAGCCTCGTTCAAAAGGTGGCCCGCGTAAGGGAACACTGACTATCATTGAAGCTAAAGACGGCACTTTCCGTGCATTCAGTGATTACAACGGTAAGTCTCGTGAAGAGATCTTCATCCTTGATTACGTGCCGGGCAAAACCTTTGTCGGCCACTTCGATAACTTCATGTCGTACACCGAATTCAACCTAAACCTAAATCCAAAGGGTTTTGCAGAAGGCAGTTACCAACTGGTGGGTAACGTGCGTTGGCCAACCACAGGTAAAGTGATTGCGAGCAGCGATGTTGAAGGCAGTGTGATCCCTGAGCCAAACGGTGGTTACCCTGCGGAGCTCACCGATAAAGAAAAAGAACTCATCTTAGGTGGCGAGATCACCATGTGGTTAGAAAATAAAGACAGCCACACCGTTGAAAACTATCTATGGCCACGCAGCTATGCGATTGCAGAGCGCTTCTGGTCTGATGCAGAATTGACGGACGAACGCAGCATGTACAAGCGTATGAAAGCGATGGATACATGGTCTGAAGTGTCTGTTGGCTTACGTCATCATGCGGATGCTGATATGTTGTTAAAACGCATTGCGAAAGGCCAGGATATTCACGACCTGCGCGTGCTTGCCAAGTACACTGAGCCAGCACAGTACTACGCGCGTAACTGGGAGAAGTGGAACTCTACTGAACCTAAGGGCACTTTATACAGCCAATATGAGCGCTTAAACCGCTTTGTTGATGCACTACCAGTCGAAAGCTACGCCGTGTATGAGATGCAAGATTTGGTCAACGAAGTTGCGACGGGTAATCAACAAGCGCTTGAGCAACTCGCTCAGCATTATCAACAAGCAAAAGCGGCTGCACTCGCTGCTGAGACTGTCTTCGCAGGTAATGTGTCTTCGGTAGAGACTGTGGTTGTCGCAGAGAAAACCGCGGAAGTCGCAGACTTGGCGTTAACCTTGATTGCTAAAGCACAAGCGGGTGAAAAAGTTCGAGCATCAGATGCAAACGCCTATCAAGCGATACTGTCTGATTCAGCGAAGATCTACGACGAATCGATCATCGCGATTGTTCGCCCGACAGAGCTCTTGTTGAAGCAGTGGCGGAGTAAGCCGTTAACGGATTAGCGAATAAGTCACACGCCAATAAGTGAATCAAAACCGCCCTCTGTGGACGGTTTTTTAGTTTTAGCTTCTCAATAGAGTGTGTTTTCTAAACTCTATGTAAGCGATTACTCACTATCATTACTCTGTAGTGTTAACGTGAATGTCATACCTTGGTCTGGGTTGTTCTTGGCTATCAAGGTACCTTGCATATCCCGTACATTGTTTGCTGTGATGGCCAAGCCGAGACCCAAACCTTCGCCCATTTTTTTGTTGGTATGGAAGGGTTCAAAAATGGTTTCGAGTTGGTCTTCTGACACGCCACAGCCATTATCTTGCACCTTGATGATCACACGTTGTTGATCGGTATGTGCGCTGATAACAATGGTCGCGGGTGTTTGATTTTGAGTCGCATCTACGGCGTTTCTGATTAGGTTGCCAAGCACTTGGCGAAGTCGTGCTTCTTCTCCCATCACCATCGAAATATTAGAGGCGACACGCACGCGAATATCGACGTTGTCTAATTCGGCTTGGTGAATTCGTAGGGTTTCTTGCAGTGCCTCGGTGAGTGAAACTGGATAGGGCTTCTCAAGCCTTTTAAAGGCGAAGGACTTCAATTGACTGGTCATGTTGGCCATTCTGTCGATGAGGCTCATGACTAAGTCCATGTTCGCTTTCAACATCTTGGTCTCGCCTCTTTCCATCAGCAATTGATTACTTGAAAGCAGGGTTTTTAGACCAGTAAGCGGTTGATTGAGCTCATGAGTGATCGCACTCGACATACGCCCTAATGCGGCAAGTTTACTTGATTCCACCAGTTCTTGCTGCGCGTCTTTGAGATCTTGTGTTCGCTCTTCTACCCGAAGTTGCAGTGTTTTATTGGCGTTTTGTACCGCAATTTCCGCTTTCTTACGTTTACTGATGTCGATCACGGTACATAGGTAATAAGGCGTTGAATGCCAAGGGAACGAGCTAATAGAGAACAGCACAGGGAAGTAGCTGCCATCACTGCGCCTTGCCATGGTTTCGACGCTGGTGATCTCGGCCAGTTCCTGGTGCTGTTCTAAGTTCTTAAGAAGCTGCAAGGTAGTCGAATTAGGGTTACCTGCCTCAAATAATTGCCACGCCTTGATGTTGCTGATCATTGAATCAGATAGAGAAAAGTAGTTCTTCGCCATCAGGTTGATGTCGTGGATGCGACCGTGTTCATCGATCAGTATTAACCCAACATGGGTTTTATTGATCATTCCAGACAGTCGTTTTTCCGACTCTTCGATGAGCTTTTGGATTCGCAGATTACTGAGCTTTTTCTGACGTCTTTGATAAAGAATAACCAGCAACAGCAGAATGAAAAGACAGCCAACCGCCACACTCCAGCTGATCCAGTTCGTGGTCTGGTTGAGGCTGGTTAATGGCGTTAGGTAGGTTAAACGCCAATTGAGGTCGTCTAACTTGATTGACTGAATCAGATAGTCTTTGCCTTGAAGTCGCCACACGCGAATATGGGTTTGGTCATACAGCTCACGTTTTGTGGCTGTGGGCTGAGAATTGAACGTGTCATTGAACCAGTCGGCACTCAGCCTGTTGTCACTGGAGAGAAAGAACTGATCGCGAGGGTTCTGGAACAGGATCGCTTCACCATCGGCGAACCATTGATCGGTTAACAATGACAAATCGATTTGCACCGCGACAATACCCACCACATCGGAGGCTCGATAAACCGGCGCGGCAATAAAGTAATCGGGTGTCACGCCTTTGTTTTTTGTCACCACTGAAATTGCACCACCTTGCTGGTGGATCTTAGACACAATCGTGCTGGCGTTCTTTTTACTCAGTTTGCTTCTTTCAACACTCGATACCAACAAATCACCTTCGCCAGAAAGCAGATACCAGCCCTTGGTGTTAGCCGCTTTATCCAATTGAATCAGCTGTTTCTTAATGCGTTTTTCAAGGCGGGCTTCACCATCAATGAAACGCACACTGGTTTCATCATTGGTTACTAGGTAGGGCAGATAATAGAAGCGTTTCAGGGTACGTCTGGCTTCGGCAATGTATCCGAGGAAGCGCTGTTCGGCATAGCGTTGGGCTTGTTCGAGCTTCCATTGGCTTATGCCACTTTTGGTGGTTACCTGAACCAAACCAATTAATAAACAGGCACATAGGAATAACCAATATCGATTGTTATTCATCATTGCTGATCAAATCCCTTTAAAATTAGTGGCTTGCCTCTTTGAGCTAGTGGTTTGACAAGGTTTTCTGTTTGCTTTTTAAGCGAATGGAGAGTGAGACAAGTTGAAGCTAACAAACATTATAAAACTGTTAAAGGAGTGTTATTCAAAGTGGGAGCTAGCTCCTTTTCGTCTGCGGCTTTTTTACATACCGTGGACGATATTAATCAGATGTAGAGTGGCGGAACCAAACTATGCAGCGTATTGCTTTAATTGAAGATGACGCGATTGTGCGTCAAGCAACCAGCCAATGGTTACAATTAGCGGGCTTCGATGTCACCGCATTTGAGGTTGGGCAAGATGCGTTAAACGCGGTAGAGCAGGGTGATTTCCAAACCATCATCACAGACGTTCGTTTACCTGATATAGACGGCGTTGAGTTGCTTGCGCGATTTAAGCAGTTAGTACCTGAGGTGCCTGTCATCTTGATTACGGGGCATGGCGATGTCGATATGGCCGTGAAAGCGTTACAGCAAGGCGCGTATGATTTCATTGAAAAGCCATTCGACCCTGAGCGTCTGTCTCAAACGGTTTCGGAAGCGGTCGACAAACATCAAAGTGGCCAAGACAGAAACAGTCGTCAGAACTATCTGGATAACCTGAAGGGTATTGAACAGGTGCTGATTGGTCGCAGTAAAGTGATGTGTGAATTGCGAGAGCAGATACAAAAAGTCGCCTCGATTGATACCAATGTGATCATCTATGGCGAAACCGGCTGCGGTAAAGAACTAGTCGCTTCTTGTCTGCATGAGTTTAGCCTGCGTAAAACCCATCCTTTTGTGCCGCTAAATTGTGGTGCGATTCCTGAAAACCTGTTTGAAAGCGAGCTGTTTGGACACGAAGCTGGTGCGTTTACTGGTGCAGCCAAGCGACGTATTGGTAAGCTTGAATTTGCCGACAAAGGCACGGTGTTTCTCGATGAAATAGAGAGTATGCCGCTGTCGATGCAGGTTAAAGTGCTGCGCACCTTGCAAGATAATGTCGTCGAACGTGTGGGCGGGAATCAGCAACAACATGTTGATCTACGCGTGGTCTCTGCTTCGAAAAGTGATTTACTTAATCACCCCGATTTTCGCCAAGACCTTTTCTATCGTTTGAACGTTGCTCAACTGCATTTACCTCCCCTTAGTGAACGAGAAGACGATGCTTTGATCCTTTTCGAACACTTCACACAAGAAGCGAACAGTGAAACCCGAGTTGCCAGTGAGGCGGATCGTTATGCCTTGTTGTCGTATGCATGGCCGGGCAATGTGCGTGAACTGCGTAATGTCGCGATTCGTTTCGCACTGGATGAAAGCCTGACTGTTGGCGATATCTTGGCGTGTCGCCCCAACTCTGTTACAGAGTCCACAACGGCAGGTATCCCGTTGGCGGTTCAGGTGCAGAGCTTTGAGCGAAAAGTGATTCATGATGCGCTAGTGCGTTATCAGGGGCGCATCAATGATGTGATGCAAGACTTGGACTTACCCCGTCGAACATTGAACCAAAAGATGGTGCGTTATGCGCTGAACCGAAGCGATTATGTCGATTCGTAATTGATGATGAGATTAGAAGTGTTGTCTGGAATCAATGAGCAAAAAATGGCTCATCAGATATTTATCATTTTATAAACATTGATCACGCAAATGTAACACAGTGTGACTTGGCTACCTTTAAACCGATGTTATTTGCGGTTTGGGATAAGCAAAAAATAGCTCATTGATTCACAGTCAAATAAGCAAGAAATGGCTTGCTTTAGGTAGGTTTTGAAATAAATATAAATAAAAACAGTCACTTAAAAACTGGCATTGTGCTTGCTATCTAGCAATTGTTGTTAACAAAAATATAACGTGAATAACTCTACATGGAGAGTAATAATGAAATACAACAAGCTAGTTAAAACTTTAGCAATCGCAATGGCCTCTATTGGCCTTATCAGCAATGCTTCAGCTCAAGAAGATCGCAGCTACATTTTAGCGACGGCCTCAACGGGTGGTACTTACTATCCAGTGGGTGTGGCTTTAGCGACATTGAGTAAAGTTAAGCTTGCGCCAAAGCAGCACTTTTCTTTGGCGGCTATCAGCTCAGCAGGATCGGGCGAGAACGTGAAACTTCTCAATGAGAACGAAGCACAGTTTGCTATTCTTCAGGGTTTGTATGGCGCGTGGGCGTGGCAAGGGCTTGGTCCATATGAGAAGTCAGGCAGTCAAAAACAACTGCGTTCAGTCTCTATGTTATGGCAAAACGTTGAACACTTTATTGTGCGTTCTGATCTGACAGAAACGGGCACCATGAGTGATTTAGATAATCTAAATGGCAAGAAATTCTCTATCGGTAAGAAGAACTCAGGTACAGAGAATTCAGGACGCCAGATCATGCAAGGCCTGTCGGTTAACCCAGAACTATTTAAACTCGCCTTTATGGGTTACGGCGGCAGTGCCAGCGCACTACAAAATGGCACTATCGATGGCATGAATACGCCCGCTGGCGTGCCTGTTGGCGCGGTAACTCAAGCGTTTGCAGCCTTGGGTGAAGACATTCAAATCCTGTCGTTTACTGATGCGCAAATCAAACAAGCGAACGGTGATTACAATATCTGGACCAAGTACGAGATCCCTGCTAACACTTACCCAGGTGTTGATAAGCCGATCACCACTATTGCTCAACCTAACTTCCTAGCGGTTCGTGAAGACATTTCTGAAGAAGACGTGTACCAGCTGACCAAAGCTATCTATGAAAACCTACCTTTCCTACAAGGTATCCACAAAGCAACCAAAGCAATGGCACTCGAGAAAGGGATCGCAGGTCTGCCTGTTCCACTTCACCCGGGCGCTGCACGTTACTACCAAGAAGTGGGCATCGATATCCCTTCTGAGTTGATCGTCAACTAGCTTATCTGTTGTCAGGTAACTATTGGTTCGTGAGCTAATGATTTGTCGCTAACTAATTATTGGTTCGTGAACTAACGATTGGTCTGTGAACTAACGGTTTGTTGCCATCAACGACCCCCTTCGTGACTTAATTGCTTGGTGCACGTTCGCTCAAGAATGTGTGCGTGCACCTGCTTACTTTATGGATTTTCTCTTCGTGTTTGCTGCGGAGAGCAGGAGTTTTCTATGAGCGATTCGCTGCAGCAGGAACTGAAAAAATTTGAACTGCCGACCCGAACGGATTTTCCGTGGGTGGGCAAAGCGATAACGACAATGGGAGTAATCCTCTCCCTATTACACATTTGGTTTAACACCTTATCTACTTTGCCAGAGCTTTGGATCTCGGCGACCCACTTTGCTGGCTTTGCGATCATTTGTGCGCTTTGGTATCCCGCCCATATCTCACTGAAAAAAAGCAAAATTGCTTTGGCGGTAGACATCGGAATCGCTTTGGCGGCTCTGGCTTGTCTTATCTACATCCCCTTTGCGGAAGATGCCCTTTATGAGCGAGGCGTTAAGTTTATCGCTAGTGATTGGTTCTTCTCTATCTTGGCGATTGCCATCGTTATTGAGCTGATTCGCCGCACTATGGGCTGGTTTATTCCGGTGCTTATCTTAGTGTGTTTGAGCTATGTGGTGCTCTGGGGGCAATGGACTAGTGGCATCTTCCACTTTCCGGGTCTGAGCCTTGAAACACTGCTTTATCGAAGCTTTTACTCATCAGAAGGGATGTTCGGTTCGATCTCAAGAATCAGCTGGACGTTTGTGTTTATGTTCATCCTATTTGGCGCATTCTTAGTGCGTTCGGGTGTTGGTGACTACATCATTGATGTGTCTCGCGCAGCGGCAGGCAAAGTGATTGGTGGCCCCGGCTTCATCGCGGTAATTGGCTCAGGCTTAATGGGGTCAGTGTCCGGTTCGAGCGTAGCAAATACGGTATCGACGGGCGTGATCAGTATTCCTTTGATGCAAAAGGCAGGCTTCCCTTCGCGTTTCGCGGCAGGTGTTGAAGCGGCTGCATCGACGGGCGGGCAGTTGATGCCACCAGTGATGGGGGCGGGGGCGTTTATCATGGCGTCTTACACGCAGATCCCTTATGTCGACATCATTGCGGTTTCCTTCTTACCTGCGCTTATCTATTTTTTGTCTGTGGCATTTTTTGTGCGTATTGAAGCAAAACGCAGTGGCGTGCAAAAAGTCACTTCTGGCTGTGAACCTCTATTGAAGGTCTTGCTGTCGGGCTGGCATAACTTGATCCCATTAGCGGTGTTGGTGACTCTGCTGGTGAAAGGATTCACGCCGACTTACGCAGCGGGCATCTCGATCCTGTCTGTCGTGGTGGCTTCATGGTTCTCTAAAAATCACAAAATGGGTCCAAAGGCGATCATCGAAGCGCTTTCTCAAGGCGCAAAAAACATGGCGACCACGGCGGTGTTGTTGGTGGGCATTGGATTAGTTATCAACGTGATCAGTACGACGGGTATTGGTAACACCTTCTCGTTGATGATCAACAGCTGGGCGAACGGCGACTTGTTGGTGATGATAGCCTTAATCGCGCTGGCATCTTTGATTCTGGGTATGGGCTTACCGGTAACCGCGGCTTATATCGTGTTGGGCACTTTGTCTGCTCCTGCTCTGTACAAGCTGATTGCTGAAAGCCAGTTGCTCGACTTGCTGGTTTCGGGTCAGTTACCTGAACAGGCGAAAGCCATCTTCATGTTGGCGGCACCAGACAAGTTAGACTTACTGAATGCGCCTATGGCTCTTGAAACAGCCAAAGAGATGATTGCGTTAGTCCCTGCTGACTTTGTCGAAACGCTACTTGAGCAAAGCTTAGGCTTGGAAGCAATCAGCCTTGCGCTGCTTTCTGCACACTTGATCATCTTTTGGTTATCGCAAGACAGTAACGTAACCCCGCCAGTTTGCTTAACCGCATTTGCCGCCGCGACCATTGCTAAAACGCCACCAATGAGAACCGGTTTAATGGCATGGAAGATAGCAAAAGGCTTGTACTTAGTGCCATTGTTGATTGCCTACACTAACTTGGTAAGTTGGGATGTAACCTCCGTTTTGGTCACGGGTGGTTTTGCTATTATTGGTACTTACGCGTTTGTTGCTGCGATTGAAGGCTATCTAGAAAATAAAATTAATCTGCTGACTCGTGTTGTGTTAATCGTGCTGGGTGTGGCATTGGTTTGGCCTGACATTTCCGTCGTGATTCGTCTAGTGTGCGTTGCACTTTTCGTTGGTCTGTTTATTCACACGGCTCGTCAATACGATGCTAATCAAGTGAAAAAGGAATCGGAAGATGAGCAAGAATCGTTGCCTCAAACCGAACCTGACACTGTCGCGTCTTCCCTATAATTAAAAGGATTGAATGTAGGAATATTATGAACTCAACATACGACTATATTATCGTTGGTGGTGGCATTGTTGGCGTGTCGACGGCATGGCAATTACAGCAAGCTCACCCTGATAAAAGCATCCTTTTAGTCGATAAGGAGCGTGGATTCGCGCAGCACCAAACGGGTCATAACAGTGGTGTGATTCACGCTGGCGTTTACTACGCTCCGGGCAGTTTAAAGGCGGATTTTTGTAAGCGTGGCGTAGAGCGAACCATCGCCTTTTGCAGTCAGCACGATATCCCTGTCGAAAACTGTGGCAAGCTGTTGGTCGCGACCAATGAGCAGGAAGTGGAGCGCATGAACGCGCTCTATCAACGTTGTCATGATAACGACATTGATGTCGACCTCTTAGATCAAGCGCAGCTGAAACTAGCCGAGCCAAACATCACGGGCTTGGGCGCGATTTATGTCAAAACCACCAGTATCGTCGACTACAAAAAAGTCACCGAAGTGATGGCTCAAGAGTTTGTTGAAGCGGGTGGCAAACTTAGCCTTGGTACTGAAGTGATCTTGGCCGATGAGCAAGAAGATGAGGTGCAGTTAACGTGCAAAGTAGATGGTCAGACTCTTCAACTCAATAGCCGATTCTTGATCACTTGTTCTGGTTTGATGGCGGACAGAATGACCAGCATGCTTGGCATCGAAACCGACTTTCAAATCGTCCCATATCGCGGTGAATATTATCAGTTAGACGCCAAACACAACCAAGTGGTGAATCATCTTATCTATCCTATCCCTGACCCAGAACTGCCTTTCTTGGGCGTGCATTTAACACGCATGATTGATGGCTCCGTAACAGTAGGGCCAAATGCAGTTCAAGGCTGGAAGCGAGAAGGTTATGGCAAGTTTAACTTTAGTTTCAAGGACACTTGGCAGATGCTGAGCTTTGCGGGCTTTTGGAAAGTGACTGCGAATAATCTAAAAACCGGTTTGGTCGAGTTTAAGAATTCGTGGTGGAAGCCGGGCTATCTAAAGCTAGTGAACAAGTACTGCCCGAGCATTACAGTGTCAGATTTCAAACCATACCCAGCAGGCATTCGAGCCCAAGCGGTACTCAAAGATGGCACCTTGGTTCATGATTTTCTGTTTGCCGAAAGCCCAAGAAGCTTGCATGTATGTAACGCGCCATCGCCGGCAGCGACTTCGGCAATGCCGATTGGTGAGTATATTTGTGGCAAGGTGATGCGTAAAACCGCCAGTTAATAGCGCTAGATTAGCGAATATCAGTAATAAAAAAGACCATCATTTCGATGGTCTTTTTGTGTTTAATCGTTCGTTAAGAACATAACCTGAGAAGACGGTGCATTACGCTACAGGCAGTAGAGGGAACTACGATTTCGAAGGGAGACTTCTTCACCATTAAAGCTGTCGTATATATGGATATCGGGTTCAGCCTTAAGATAACGACTCGGATTCTTAACCTCTCTCATCTTGATGTAGTTTCTGTGTGGCGATATTTTTTCAATCGCTTCTACTCGATAGTAAGTATTGGGTTTAGCGAGTATTTCAGCTTCATCCGGTTTGAACGTGTAAGCATTGATCGCCCGACCAGCTGACTTTAATTCAATTTTGAATTGAGCTGCAGAGGCGCCTTCGTAAACACCAGCCGACGAAAAGTTCTTGGCAACACTCGGTAATGTCGATGTCGATAAAAACGCTTTCTCGTGCAGAATGTCACCGATGTTGAGCTTTTCCAATAGCGAGTTCTTGATTGATGAACTTCGATAAACGGTACCCTTGTAGTTGGGTAATTTATTCATCACATTCCGCATATGAAAGACTCGCGACTTTAATGTACGACCAAACATTTCTGACAAATACCCTTCAGGTTCTCCCGCCCGCATGTATTCATTAACCACGTCGTGATCCACTCGGCCATAGTTTTTGATTGCGGAATACTCTTCTGGCACCATCTTTTTTTCTGCGTTGACATGATGAGTGGTAGCCCAGTCCATCAAGTTGTCAGCGATTTGTTGCTGAGCTTCATGGGAGAGTGAACGTCCTTTAAATTCGGCAAACTCTTCTCCGTACGCGGAGTAGCTTGCCAGTAAAGAGAGACAAAACATCCAAAGTGTTTTTTTCATTGTTAGCTCCTTGGCTTATTTGCAAATGAGAGAATGCCAAAATGGCATTTCTACTTCTTCACCTGAAAAGAGGTTGTACGTACCTTCACTTTTCATAGAGGAAGAACTGATTGTTTCAATTCCGATATAGGTGGAGCCCGAAGTTCGTTCTATCTCCGTAATTCGAAAGTGGGCGTTGGGAGCAAACAAAACCTCTGCTTCTTTGCTGTATTCCGAAAGCCCTGCAATGGTGTGACCCCCTTGATTGATCTTTACTTCAAACAGCACTCGCTTGAGCCTTTGTGGGGAGTTGGGATGCACTACCGAAAAGCGCTTAGCGACTTCTGGGAGAGTAGAGGTTGAAGTAAATGCTGGCTCGACCAACACGTCCCCCTCTTCGAGCTTGTTAAGCAGAGATAGTTTTACCCAAGTCCCTCGGTAGGCGATACCTTTGTATTTCGGCAGCTTATTGAGCGCAGATTTGACCGTGCGGATATATTGTCGAGCATCGACGCCTGCCACTCCCCAAGTCGACGTTTCGGCAGCCCGTAGATAGTCATTAGCGGTCAGATAACCAGAAACGGGAAAGTCTTCCACAGCTTCCTTTTCATTGGCAGTTATGAAGGAGTAGCGCCAGCCATTTGAAGCGTTTGACCAGTCTTTGAAGTCTTGTGCCAGCTTCGCAATTTCTTCTGGCGAGCGACCCGGTTGTTTTAGGGAATCAAAGGGCTGAGAGAAGCTAGCAAAACTCAAACAACAGAGAAGCAATAAAAAACGAATATTCATAGTGGTCGTCCTTTATTGGTATTGGTAGCTGTTTGGGCTTAGGTCGCAAGGAATGCCGAAAGTATTCTGGTTGATTACGGCAGACTGAAGTGCGCGAAACGTATTAAGTTGTTGTCGAGTGACTGCGTCGTACCATTCTGAGATAGGTGAAAGCCAGTACAGATTTTCTTCTTCAGCCACACTGAGAAGAGCGCTCTTAAGGTGTGGATAGTAGATCAAGCAGCTGCGACCCGGTTTGTTGGTAAAGCTTTCATTGGTGCGGCTTAAGCTGTCTAGTTTTTGGTTGAGTTCTGAAGCTGGATTAAACAGTGCCTCAATTGAGCGCTCGATACGGGCATCATAACTATCAGGGATAATGTCTGAAATCAGGTATCGCATTAGGTGCGCGGGTAGCATCTCTGACAACAGAGCGGTGACTTCACCTTCCCCAGAGGCGTAATGTCCCGTAGAGATATGTTGAGAGTGGATGATCGACGTGTAGCGTTGGAATTGACCCACTTGCGAATGTAGCCACTCAATACCGTTGTTGTCTGAAACGCTTATCGCTTCCGCAAGTCGAGTTTTTACGATCCCTTTCGCGAGTTGCAGCGTGTTGCCTTCCAGATGAGCAAGATCCAGTGAGGATGATTTCAGTGCGGAATAAATCAGTGGTGCATTTTTTTGAAGATCAATGCTACCAGGGTAGGTGAAGCTATAAAATTCGACAGCTCTCTTAGCTTTCCATTCGCTTTCTAGCGCAGCGGTAATCAAGCCACCAAGCTTTTGATAGCGCTTTGAGTGCACATAGGCGCCTTTGCCTGAGTAGTTTGCGTGCCAATTGTTGATGTAATGCAGCGACGCTTGTCGTGAAAGATTCTCTTTTTGAAGGTAAGACAAGCTCCACCCAGCACATGCGCTACCGCCACCACATTCACCTTCAAGCATTGCGCTTGAGTCCAGTAACCAGTGATAAACCTGTTGTTTATCGAATTCGGCTTGTTGTTTTAGGCGCTGCTGCGCAGAAAAGTTCAAGATCTGTTGCTCTAACCAATGCTCCTCGTCTTCTGAGTTCCAGCCATCGGAAATTAAGGTGCTTAACGTATCGAAAAGAACTCGCTTCACCGCTTCTTTATTCGGCGGATAGATTTGCGCAATAACCGTATCTTCAGATGGATTAAACGGGCGAGTTTCCGCTGGTATCCAAGCATATTCGACACAGCCACGAAAATTCGGGTCTCCTCCGAGAATACCAATACGGACGCACTTTCTGTAACCGCTTTGGAGAACAATCTCTTTGTTGCGTATTTCTTGTGTGGACGCAGGGCGGCCAAGAATGCTGCGTGTCATTTCGTCGATAGCGTTTCGTTCCGCTTGCGCCTTGAGGAAGTTATGCATGGTGTCTACAGAGCCTGAACTGAATAGTTGTTCAACGGCGATTTCACCTTGTGTAAACATCTCTTTTTGCAGCTTACTCTTGAGTAAATTGACATGGTTGTCCGCGGTTTCAATGATCTGCGTCTTTGCTGCTAACGTTCGGGTATAAAGTTGTTCCACAGCGGCTTGGTCAAGGCCCGGAATTTGTCCTGTTCGCAAGGCATCAAGTTTGGTAATCGCTTCATCCAGTAGTTGTTGCTGGCAGTGTTGGAGTTTGGCCAGTGCTCGATTGGCTTGGCGTTTTGACGGCACCGCAGGTGGGCGGTTATTGTTTTCTTCAGCATCTTGTTGAGGGTACAGCTCTGCCAATGCTTGGGTTTCTTCGTTACAGCTTAAGGTTATGTCTGATGCGAAAAGGAGAGAGCCTTGATGGTCGATTGCAAGCTGGCTAAAGAGGGTTTTGCGCAGTTCATGCTCGACACCTGTAATCAGCTCTTCTGCCATGATGGTTTGAGCTTGAACGACTTCTTGATAATGCTGTTGGTATTTGAGTGCAAGATCGGTCGCGAAGCCCCGTGCTACTGCGTTTAACATAGCCTGCTGTTTGGATGCGAGTTCAGCCCAATGGTTTTTGTCTCTCAGATCTTGCTGAGTAATCAGGTCATCATGAACGCGATAACTATAATGGTCACCCGCCGCAATCCTATCCCAACGGCTACTCAATATTTGACGATCTATTTCTCTGGCTGGAAGCTTTAATACGCCAAACCAATCGACCAACTCCATAACGGTGGCGAACCTGTCATAAGAGGTGCGCGATTCGTCCTGAAAGCTATTGGCCACGTCATTTGCCCAAAGGCCGACCGCAACTGCGTCGCCAATCGGTCCCAGAGCTTCTAATGCTCCTTGCGCTAGCCCTGTCGTTGAACGGCCCAAGGTTTCCATTAATCGTGTCGCTTCTACCGGTTCAATCGCAATCGCCGAGGCTGGCCCTGTCTCCAGTAATGTGGCAGTTTCTGGGAAAACATCACTGGCTTCAGAGAGAGAGGGTTTTAAGTCGACAATGTGCTCTGGCGATGATGGGAACAGGTTTTCAGGGGTAATGCCATCACTAAATGCATCGTAATTTTTTTGGCGGATTTGGTGGAAGCGTTCATTATCTAAGACGTTATATTCGTCCCCTATCTCACAGATTTCAAAAGCGCCGGCGCTAGATGAAATCATGGCCGAAATGAGCGCTAATCTATTTAATTTCATAGAGTTATCCTTATTTTTTGTGGAGTTGTTTGCTTATTTTAGACAGCAAAAAGCCTCTCCTTGCCAATATGGCAAAGAGAACGCTAGGGATTTAGTTTGTTGGTTGATGCGATAAATCGTTGAATCAAGCCTCCTTAGAGGTGGCTTGATTGTTTAACTTCGATGTTGTCAGTAGGGGGAACTGCTCCTCCTACTTAGCGTTAAATGAACACAGGTTTTAACCGTTTATCTTGAACGTGCTTACCGCTTACGGGAGCCTTGTGATGGATGTCCGCAAGACTCTGATTAATCTCTCCAGCGACAAGCGTTTGCTCGACCGTCGCGGTGGTTATTTGAGCCTTCATATCTTCAATAGTGGTGATTGAGTTGCTGGCCTCGTGTTGAAGTGAGGTGGTAACTTCTTTAACTTTGGTGGTAATTTGTTGAGTACGGTTAGTGAGGTGGCGAACCTCATCGGCTAAGATGGCAAAGCCAAGTCCTTGAACACCAGCGAGTGCAGCTTCGATGGGGGCATTAAATTTGTACCCCAATGGTTTTCTGTTACTTACGGTTGACGATTTTTTTAAATTCTTCCAATTTAATAAGCTCGTCGTCATGATTAAAATGACAGTTAATCCCGTAAAATAAATAATGTTTTTTAGTTTATTACTCATAACTAATCCCAATATAAGTAGTGTTTGATTTGTATAATTCAGGGTTGTCCCTGTTGAACTGAAAACAAAACTTATAAAATGTACGTATAAACTCGAATAATTTATAGATAATATACATCCGTTTGATATATGCAATATTTATTATATGTATTGGTTGTCTGTTTTTATGATTATGTGGAGTGCTGGATTTAATTGAACCAGTTCTTCTTTATGCTGTTTTTCTGGTCTTACTTGTTGTTTTTGTTGGCTATGTCTTTCTTATCGCTTACTCCTTTTCTAGTATTTACCCTCTTTTATTATATGGGTATGATGTTGAGCTTCGTTAAATAAGTAATTAAATGATCGTTTGTGAAATTATATTTAAATTGGCGTTTGGATTTGGGTGCTAGGTATTTTTTTAACGGGTTAGAGAGCAATAGAATAAGCATTGACTAAATAAGTGACCGCTTTATTATTCGTGTTGGTTATTTATAGAATTGAATATAAGGTGGGTGTGTTGGGGGAAGGGGGCTAATTACTTAATTAAAATATAACTTTTTATTTATATTTAGGGATGCTTAATTAGCTTTTGGTGAAGTAACTATTTACATCTACATCTACATCTATGTTGCCACTAACAAAAAACGCAGCCAGTTCAGCTGCGTTATGTTTTTTGCCTAAGTGGTTTGCCAATAGGTTAGCTACTATTGGTTAGTTACTGCAAACCCGACACGAAGTTAGCGATAATGGTGACATCGTTAAAGTTACGGTAGCCGCGCACCATGATGTTGAATTCACCCGCTGGTTTGTTCAATACACATTGCTCGTTGCTGCTGTTCTGGTATGGACGGCAATCGTAGCTTGCTTTCGATACGGTACCATTATGTTTCACGTAAAGGTCGGCATCGCCACTACGAGGGCCTGTTAATGTGACCGTTAACTGACCTGCACTTTCCGTTGTAAATGTGAAGAACTGCTCTTCACCATATCCTGCAGTAAGTCCTTCAATAGGCACGTCGTTTTGCAGCTCTTTAGGGCCTGCAACGGGCGAATCAAGGCTGGTTTCTACAAGGTAAGCAATGGCCAATTTGGCGAATTTAGTCGCGTGTGTTGCCGTAGGGTCGGAGTTCTCAAGCGTGTCGTGCTGGGTATGAATACTTGGGTTGTAATCATTGAACATGCTCTCGAATGGCATGGCAGCTGGGTAGCCAACATTGTGCCAAGAGGCGTGGTCAGAACAGGCATAGCCACAATCATCGAAACCGTAACTGATCTCACTAGCGTAAGTGTCGATCAGCTCGCTTAAGTAGGTGGTTAAGTTACTGTCGGTATAGTCTGTGATGAAGGTAATATCGTGCGCCGAACCGTTGTAGTTGGTCATGTCTAATTGCAGTACCGATACAACGTTTGCTTGCTCATCTCTTAAAGCGTTGGCGACATCTTGTGAGCCACGCAGCCCGACTTCTTCTGCAGCATAACCATAGAACTTAATGGTCTTGTCTGGCTGAATGCCACTGGCGATCATCAGGCGAAGCGACTCAGTTACGGTCGCAATACCAGAGGCATCATCATCGGCTCCTGGTGAGATGGTGCCTTCGCTTGTCCAAGATCCAACGGTCGAATCAAGGTGTCCACCCACAACGACGATCTCTTCAGGGTATTTAGCGCCCAGCAGTGTCACTTCAACGGATTTTTGCGGATACTCGGCATGCGTGATCTGGCGTGCAGACGCATACGGCACATCCTTAATTTCTGTTTCCCAACGCTCTAAAAGCCAATCTGAAGCAGCGACACCAGTAGAAGTAGTATAAAAACGGTTGGTGAAGTTGGTTAGATTTTCAATGGTCGTGACCATGTTGTTCGGCTCGACCTGAGCGAGTAGGTCGTTCACCGTATCTTGATGGCTGATCACCGGCTTTTCGAAGGTGCTCATTGTCAGTGGCATCGCTGCGGCTTTGAGTGCGCTTGCTTTGTCTTCGTGCACCATGTAGCCACCACAACGGTGGGTTTCTTCGTGCATGTGACTAGATAGTTTCGCCAGCTCTTTCTGGTTGATTTTCGCGACGATGGAATGCTTGTTTCCGGTCACGCTTGGATAAACCGTTGCGCCATGCTGAGTCATTATATGCTGTGCGTCAGCATCGGTGGTGATCCAAACTTCTTCGTTCGCTGGTGGTGTGATGCCTAGTGATGCGTAAGCCGAAGTACTGTTGATTAAGGCTAAAGAACCTCCGAGTACAGCCAAAGCTAGCATGCTTTTTTGAATAGCCATTTGTCGTCCTTTTTATGGTGAGTATTGTTATGTTGATGGGGGTGATTTTTGTGTAATACGTGGATGTATTTGTGTAGATGTTTCATTTGCTGAACAGTTAACCGCGAAAAGGGCCCCTTTCGGAGCCCTGAATTTGCTATTGATTACTGTGTTTTAATGAAACGGTAGTGCTTGGTTTCTGAACAGATATCGCTTGAGGTACACACTTGGTACTCAACATCTACTGTGCCGTTGTGACGGAACTTGTCGACGTATGAGTTAAAGTCTGTAGCACCAACATTCTTGCCATTACGCTTAATCACGAAGTAGTCATTGGTGTCGTAATCCCATGCCAGCTTAACGCGAGCTTTGCCATTCGGGTTTTTGTTACCAAACTTCAGTTTTAATGGGAAGCCTTCCGCTGAGTCACCTTCAATCGTAATCGACTTGCTTGTTGATGTTGCAACGCCTGCATCGTCAGTCACGGTTAGAGTCACTACGTAGTCGCCAGCTTCAGCGTAGGTATAACGAGTCACTTCACCGGTTTGTGTGTTGCCATCGCCAAGGTTCCATTGGTAAGAAACGATCTGGCCATCGCTATCCGAACTTGTGCTGCGCAGCTCTACTTCTTTGCCTACAACCGTGTGCTCGAAAGAAGAAACTGGCGGTACGTTAGCATTGCCTGATTCGTATGATGCTTTCAGATTTGCACCTGCGTAATCTGAGTAACCCAGAATGTTCACCGTGTAGCGACCGGCCGTTGGGTTTTCAATCACACACACTTCATCGGTTACACTTTCACTCTTACAGATATTCTCTTGAGAGCTTGGCGCATAATCTAGACCGACATACATATCTGGGTCACCAGTAGAGACAGCAAGATCAATTGTTAGCTTGTCTTGGCCTTCTGGTACTTCGATATCGAAGTAAGTTTTTGAGCCTGTTTCACCAGCAACTGCGGCTTCAACACCGTTTTCAAGGCGTTGATATTCCGGTTCTGGCGGCAGTGGTGGCTCTGCACATGGGGTAACACCCACCAGACCGAACGCAGAAACAACATCATCGGCATTGTAGCCAAGGTCGGTTGCTGAGTTTTTCACGCCACATGCACCTTGCCAGAAGTCACTGTTTTCCGACCAGTAGATTTGGTTGGATAACACGAAAAGCTCGAACGCTTTTTTAGTATCCCAGCCTTGCGTGGTTGCAAGATGGTAGAAGGCCTTGTTGAACACACCAGAGCTGTAGTGCACGTTTAAGCCATCGTAGTATTCAGATGCGTTGTTGATTGAAGAACCATCTCGTGATGGATCGTCCATGTAACGTAGAGCGCCGTCGCCTTTAAAGATATTACGGCCGACCATCCAGTCGTTGGTGCCTTTCATGTAGTATTCTGCAGCTTCACCTGCCATATCAGAGAAAGCTTCGTTCATACCACCGGATTGGTTCGCGTAAACCAAACCTGAGTTTTGCTCAGTGAAACCGTGGCTCACTTCGTGGGCTGACACATCTAGGCTAACAAGTGGATAGAAGAAGCTTTCACCATCGCCAAAGGTCATTGCCTTGCCGTCCCAAAATGCGTTCTCGTAGTTATTTCCGTAGTGAACACGCATCATGAGTTTGAAAGAGAGTGGCGCAGTGTCGAACCAGTTCTTATACATGTCGAATACGATGTTACCGAAGTAGTGCGCATCGTTGAGTGGTGAGAATGCGCCGTTGACTTCTTTGTACTCGTTACGAGGACATTCGTAGCTGTAAGTGGTGTCGCCGTCTGTCGCACCATTTAGGTCAACGGTAACGACATTTTCAGACTCCATCACACACTCTGTGCCATTTTCTACCACATCAAGGTAGTGGTAGTCGGTGCCGTATTCGTACATGCCTGTTTTTTCGTTGCCACCGGGGCCTGTACCGATCTGTGCGTGAGCAATACCTTCCCAGCGGTCGATGACTTCGCCGGTGTGCGCGTCTAGCATGGTGAATGGTCGAGTCGGCTGTTCGCTGCCTTCGACAAGATAAGAGATAACGTACACTAGGCGTGTTTTATCTGCACCTTGTGAGCCAATGCCTTGTTTATCAGCTCCTTGCTTAGATGTGCTCTGATAAATAAACAGCTGATGTTGTACGTTGTCTAAAGATTTGCTGGTTAAGCCCTGAACCTTGAGATCTTTACTCGCAAGCTCAACCGCTTGAGAGCTGTTGATCGATGGCTTAACAAAAGATCGCTCTAGGGTCGTCGTTTTAAGGTAGTTGCCTTGAACAGACTTAAGTGCGCCACCTTGTACACTTTGGGTGGCATTTAGGTAATGTCCCCATACTGGTGTTCCCCAGATGTTCTGTTGGATCTTAACTTTGTAGATACCACGCTTTTTGAGGTTAACTTCCTTTACCATCTTAAAGCTAGAGGCGTTACTGACACCTAACTGAGAGTTCAACCCAGAAAAGCTAGTAAAGTTGATCGGTTGATCGATGTTAACGGATTCACTTGCATGTACTGATAAAGACATAGCACTGGCTATAGCAACGGCAACTAAACGCTTTTTCATTTTCATTGTTATTTTCTCTTTCCATGTAAAATCCATGAAAACGTAACAAAATTATCACAACGAATTTACATCATTCGATCTGATTAATTAGTAGCATGGCAATGATCTCTTTTATTCATGAAACTTATATTTCTCGTATTTACAGATAGTTATCTTTTCTGTTTATTTTTGAACGCACTCATAGGTTTTATTTATAAAATCATGACAATTTTATTAGGTGTTGTTTTTTACTGGAAATTAAGATTTCTAGGTAAATTGATCTGTGCCTCAATTAACGGGCTCTGGGTTGATAGAAGGATCAACGATTTGGAAGTGTCATTTTGAGCGAAAGACTATTAAGCGAGTTTAAAGGCAATTTTGATAAGAAATTGACGATTTTTGGGCTTATTTTCTGAATTGTTAGTTACAAGAGAGTTAGTCAAATGGGGCTTTATTTGGCACAGAGCACAAAAGCTGCTGGATGAAAAAAGCCAGCGACGAGGTCACTGGCTTAGATTGTTTCAGTTTGTACTAGCTAGCGTTTAAAGGTGCGCAAGCTTTAGCGAATTCTTGCTTTCTAACGAATTACTGCTTTTTACCGCCAACTTGAACATATTCAATACCAATAATACGGTTGATAACACCCAAAACAGAGGTCGTATCAGAATTTGTTGATGTAACGGTATCGACGGTTGCGCCTTCAGGAACCAATTCCATTGCACGATCTTGAGTGTTGCCCGGAACTTGGAAGCCTACAATGTTGAAGCTCTCAGCGTGCGCTGTGTAAACTTCTTCATTGTGGTTAATACCTGAACAACCTGCTAGAGAAACAATGCCTAAAACAACTAATAACTTTTTCATAAAAATACCTTAAGAATGATTGGAACCGAGATGGCAAGCCACAAAAGCAGTGTCGTGATTATCAAGATTCAATAAGTTCATGGGAGACAGCATCTCCCGACCGATGTTGAACATTATTCCAGAGGTGTTTTGTAGTTACTGTATGGGTTTGTCAGTTGAATCATTACACAGCTGAATGGTAATGGTGAATACCGCACCCTTTAAGGCTTGGCTCTGACCTACCTCCACGCTAGCGCCGTGTTGAGCACAGATCTTCTCGACGATAGACAGCCCTAAACCATGACCGCTCTTGGCTTTGTTACGCGCTTTGTCGCCAACGTAAAACGGTTCAAACAGGCGAGCTTGATGCTCCTTTGCCACGCCATCACCGTCATCGTGTACCGCGATTTGTAGCTGATCTTGATGCACGCTTGCTTCAATCGACACTTGTGAGCGTGCGAATTTCATTGCGTTACGCACTAGGTTATCTAGTGCTCGGTTAAGTAGCGTTTCATCCGCCATTATTGATCTAGGTTGCTCTGGTAGCGATAGGTCGATGTTGAGTTGAGTGTCTTTGTTCCAACGCGCCATTGCGTGGTCGAGAAAATCTCGAATCTCTAATGGTTTTTGTAAGTTTTCTAGGTCAGTGCTATCAAGTTTGGCGTAATACAATAGCTCATCAACCATTTTTTCCATTTCTTCTGTGTCTTCGACAATACTCTCAATCGTTCTCTCTTGATCGTCGTTAAGCTGGGTGTCTTTGAGCATTTCAGCTTGCCATTGAATACGGAATATTGGCGTGCGCAGTTCATGGGCGACCGCGTTGGTGAGTGAACGATTACTTTCGATTAAGCGGTGAATTCGGTCGGCCATTAGGTTGAAGGATTTGTTCAGTGACCCAATCGCAATGCCGCTTGAAGTCTCGGCTCGCGAGGAGAGATCCCCTTCAGCAAAACGCAGAGTGGCAGATTCAAGCTTTTTAACTCGGCGGAAGATGATTAACAGGTGGCATAAGCCGTACAAGATAAAGCTTGCTAAAAAGAACAACCAAATGAGGTCATCCTCTAGCTCTATCTTTTGCCTAACGAACGCTTCACTGTTGGGTAGGTAGTGATAGGTATCGTCACTGCTGGCTAATCGAAACCATAGGTCACGTTCATCATCGTGAAAGATAAAGGTATTTGGGTTGGTACTGAAAAATTCTGAAACTGGGCCTGGTATTTCATCTTCTGGGCTGAACGTGACCAGTTTATTTCGTGTGGTTTCTACAAACTGGTTTATCGCTTGATGAGCGGCTTCAAGACCTTGATTCTTAGCGATGTTTTCTATCAGTTGCTGGTGGGCCGTCGCTTCGTAATCTTGCAGTACATATTCGTAGTCGGTGTTGAGCTGATAGACACAGATCTCGTAGGCGACAAGGCCGGTCATAAAGCAAACTAATAAGGACTCCAAATAGATACGTCGCATAATTGATCTCTTTCATTACGCTCGTATTGAGCGAGGTTAGTGCCAGGCGGTTGAAACAAACAAATAGCCTTTACCGCGAATGGTCTGAATTTTCTCTGCTGGTGCGTGATCGTCGCCAAGAATCTTTCTTAGGCGCACCACTTTGTTATCAATGGTTCGATCAATCCCGTCGTACTCAATCCCGCGCAGTGTTTGGGTCAAATAGTCACGTGATAATGGCGTATCAGGGTTACTCGCTAATAACCAAAGTAGGTCAAATTCACTGTCAGTGAGTGATAAAACGGCACCTGAAAGTTCACACTTCTTATAGGTGTTTTTCAGAACCAGTTGATCGAACTGAAGGTTGTCTGAGTCATCGACTGAAGTGGTATTAGCGTCTTGACGGCGTAATAACGAGCGAACTCTGGCCAGCAGAACTCTTGGTTTGATTGGCTTAGTGACATAGTCATCAGCCCCTGTCTCTAAACCAGCGACGTGATCAAAGTCGTCATCGCTAGCGGTGAGCATCAAGATTTTACCCTTATAGTGTGTACGCGTCTGTCGGCAGATTGTCAGTCCATCGGTTACAGGGAGCATTAAATCCAACAACACGATGTCAGGTTGTTCGGCAAGGATAGTTTTCGCAGCATCACTACCGTCATCTAGCGTGGTGACATCAAAATCCTGCGTGACAAAGTAGTCCTGCAGCATTTTCTGAAGTTTTAAATCGTCTTCCACGATGATCATTTTAGGTTTTGTCATTCCATTATCAGCCTTGTCGTGCGTTTCAATCATTGAGATTACGTGAGGGAGCCTTATCTAGTGGTTAGCTATTGTGGCATCTCCAATTTGCATGCTTTACGTAAAATACCTGACATGAATGATTAAACACTTTCCACGCCAGTTCAATGATGATTTTACATTAATGGGAGAATAAAAAACAATGTTCAAAAAGCCAATACATACTCTTACATTCGCACGACAGATAGATTAACCATTTATTAATAGAATTACCCCATCAAACATTTGGGGAATAATTGTATGAACGACTATCGAAATGCATTACTGGCGTTGCCTTTGGTTCTTTTAGCTGGGTGTAACTCAAGCTCTAACTCAAGCAAAGCGGCGACTAAAGCACAAGTGAAACCTAAGGCCGATTACGTGTTTTCATCAGCTAAGCTTGGCGAGTTGTATCAAGAGCGACAAGAGGTCCAAGAGTCAATGGAGCTCACTTACGATGGTGTGCAGTATGAAACTATTCTGTTTGCGGAAGACATTAGTGATAAGCAAAAAGTGGTGAGGCTTGCGGATAGTTTAGGTCAAAGCGTTGACCTGTATTTTCCTGATGCAGGGTTTGATAGCTGTGGTATCTACACCGAGAGCAAGGGTTTGGACGTGTTTGATTGCAGCTCCGCGTTACGCTCTGTTTCTAATGAGACCACGTTAATCCAAACAACAGCGAACAGTGCAAAAGCCGTTAAGCTTGAATACCATAATGAGTTGTCGCAATACGTGACGAGCCTGGGTTCGACGATTTTGAACAACACTAAAAGTGGGAACAAGGTAACGATAACCACCTCGTTTGCCTTCAACGCTTTTTACCGAGATGTGCTTAAAGAGACTGGCGCTGTTGAGCGCATTAATTCGACTCTGGGTGCATCAACCTATTCTCAGCTTTTTGATATCGTAAAGTTATACCGAGGCAGTGAGATGACATTGAAGTTCACTAACCATATCGGTGGCAGTGCCGACGACGATATCAATATGTACACCGGGCGCATGATTAAGAACAACAAGATGACGACAATCGTGACCCCAACGGGTTCGGTGTTCTCGGGTGGTACGGATCTATTTGCTGCTGGTAATCCACGTATCTTACAGCGCTCTAACACCAAGCAGGCCATTGAATTAAACAAACAAATCGGCGTGCACAGTTGGGGGACGGGCGATAAGACCGCAAAAGATTTCCCGTATACTGAGGAGAGCCACCGTAAGCAAGCGACGTATTTTAAGAAGGTGATGGGAGATACAGGGATTGATTTTTACATCTTCACTTTAGACTCTGCGCCATCTGATGGTGAACACTGGGTGACTAAGACCGACTCAGATAAATACGGCTTCATCACTCGCATTGAGTAGCTTAAGCTCGGATTAAAATTAGAAACGACTTGAAAGGGTTGGTGATGACGTTGTTGTCACCAACCCTTTGAGCATCTGTTGTTTAGTGTACTGGCATATTGAGTCGTCGAGTACCGATGTTCGTTGGTGAATAAATTCTTCATTTAACACTCATGTAACAATTAATTCCCGCAGATCGTGTGATAAGAATGTGTAATCACGGCACTTTTTTATCGATAGAATTTATTATCCGCAGCCTTACGGGCCGTTAGGTTTCTATAATCTAACGATGTAAGGAGCATGTGAATGACTAATAAGGACGATCATTTATGCAGTTACTGGCAGGCACTCTGACCCACTACGCTAACCCTCAAGCACGCCCTGAATTGGAATACTCGAGTGGGCAGCGTGACATTTTAAGTGTCGCGAACTCTCAACAGGCGATTAAAGATATCTCTCAATGGCCAGGCTACTCTGTTACTCCTTTGCATGAGCTGAATGCAATCTCTGCTGAGATCGGCGTAAACAAGTTTTGGTACAAAGATGAATCGCAACGTTTTGGCCTGAAGAGTTTTAAAGCACTGGGCGGCGCTTATGCCGTTGCTCGTCAGCTTCAGATTGAAATCGCCAATCGCTATGGGAAGAACCCTACCATAAGTGAGCTGCTCAACGGGGAGTGGAAATCAGAAGTTGCTGAAATCGTTGTCAGCTGTGCGACAGACGGAAATCATGGTCGCTCCGTCGCATGGGGCGCACAAATGTTTGGTTGTGGTTGTGTTATCTACATTCACCGTGACGTCTCGGAAGGCCGCAAGCAAGCGATGGAAGCGTTCGGTGCAGAAGTAGTACGCATTACTGGTAACTACGATGAATCCGTTCGTTTGGCCGACTCAGAAGCTAAAGCGCAAAATCGCGTGATTGTTTCGGACACCTCTTACGAAGGCTACATGGAAATCCCTAAAGACGTTGCTCTAGGCTATACCGTGATGTTGGCTGAAATTGTAGAGCAATTGAATGGCGAGATTCCAACCCATGTCTTTGTACAAGGGGGAGTGGGTGGTTTGGCATCTGCTGTCTGTGGTTACTTCTGGGATCTATGGGGCGTCGATCGTCCACGTTTTGTAATCATAGAACCTGAGCAGGCTAACTGCTTACAGAAGAGTGCTCAAGCTGGAAAACCTATCGTGGTTACGGGCGACTTAGAGACGCTGATGGCCGGTTTGGCATGTGGTGAAGTTTCAAGCTTAGCGTGGACGATTCTACAAAATGGTGCTGATGACTTTATGACGTTGAGCGAAGAAGCCATTCCGCAAGCGATGCGCATGTTGGCAAGTGGCGAACAAACGGAAGTAGCGATAGAGGGCGGGGAATCTGCAGTTCCTGGATTTGCCGCAGCGATCATCGCCAAGCAAGATCCGAACTTCGCTGAAAAATTGAATTTGACTCAAGACAGTCGAGTGCTAGTGATTGGTACTGAAGGGGCAACCGACCCGGATCTCTACCAACAGATCATCGACAACAAAATCTAATAGCGAAAGTACATAGTTAGCAGTTAGCAGTTAATAGTTAATAGCTAATCGCGAACAACGAATAATAAAGTAAGCCCCAAGGTTGGCGGTATGTAAGGTTTCTTCATACCGTCTTTTTTCCTCTCTTTTCTGACTTCATTTCACGACACGCCTTGCTTTCTAATCGCGCTGGTCATCAATCACGCTGCTCATCAATTGGAATCGTCAGCCCAACCTTGACGTTATCCATCACCACATTGGTTTGAAAGCTCTTGATATTGGCATTGTCGAAGAAGGCTTCACGAGTAAAGTTGTCGTAACCCTCCATATCCGCTGCTGTGACAATCATGATGAAATCTGAACTGCCGGTTACGTAATAGCATTGCTGTACTGAGCGGTTTGAACTCATCTCTTTTTTGAAATTGTGCATCAAATCCACACGCTCACGCTCTAGCGTTACCTGAACGATAAACGTCATTCCGTGGCCGACTGCCTTTGGGTTGATAACGGAGACATCAGCTTGAATGACACCTTGCGCTCTCATGCGTTTTAAACGGCGCTGAACAGCAGCAGGAGAGAGCCCGACCTTTTCTGCAATCTTGTCTGAGGTAGCTCTGTTTGAGTCTTGTACGATGTTGAGGATCTTCTTGTCGAAACTGTCGACCACCAATGCAGGTTGCTGTGTCATACCCATACTTCCCAATATCTGTTTGTAAATTAATTGTTTCTTTTGAACCGGTGTGTGATCGAGTTAAAGGTATTTAGCCTTAACATTTAGACCTCAATGAACGAGAACAAAAAACCACTATAACGCAGAAAAAATGCGGAATTTCTGCACAACAAGGTAATTATTTAATGATAATCCTTAAAGTTATCGGTGCATTATTAATCTTGTGAACGAAATGTAAAGATCAAATCGACAGGGTTTGAAAATTATATGAAACATGTTGTTAACATCCTTTGGGCGATGTTAACTCTCGCTCAAGGAGTTGGAAAGTATGAAATCTGCAACCGCTACTTTACAGTTTGAATTAGAAAAATTGGCACCAGCAGGACGCGTCGGTGTGATTGCGTTAGCGACAGATTTCAATATTGAGCGTGATTTAAACGCGCTGTATCCAAACGATGTGCAATCGTTCACCAGCCGCCTAAGAAACTACAATCCATTGACGATAGAGAACCTGCGTAGAATGGAGCCGGGAATCGCCGCTTGCGCCGATACCATCCTACCGGGTACTGAATTGGATGTGGTGATCTACGCCTGTACCTCTGGCACCATTGCGATTGGCAGCGAGCGAATTACCCAGCTCATTCATCAGTCTCGTCCAAACGCTGCGGTAACGAATCCGGTGACTGCTGCCTTGGCGGCTTTCGACAGCTTTAAAGCGAAGCGTATCTCGGTATTAACGCCTTATACCGAAGCCGTGAATCAAGACGTGGCCGCATTTTTTGAGTCGCGAGGCATTGAGGTGTTGAGCATCGCAGGCTTTGGTTTTGAAGATGACACCGCGATGACGTTCATTTCTCCAATGGACATCAAACAAGCCGCGATACAAGTCTGTGACCCTGAAGCGGATCTTCTGTTTATCTCTTGCACGGCATTGCGCGCAGCATCGGTGATTGAATCCATTGAAGTGGAATTAGATAAACCCGTTGTGAGCAGCAATCAGGTGTTGGCTTGGCACTCGCTTCAGTTGATGAATTACCCCATACCCATTAAAGGCTTCGGTGCACTACTAGAGCACCATCTTCAACCATCCTCAGATAATTGCCGAAGGTCGCAGTCGTTGTAACGACCTTTGATTAAGGCTGCTCGCTTCGTATTTACATTCAGCAGCCAAGCTAATTCCACATTTAACGTTAATACAAAGAAATACACTTTGGGATCACTACTATGCCGTCTACTTTTTCGATAAAACCAGACCAACTGTCTTCGCAGCTTATCCAGAACATGACGGAGTGGCGTCAACACTTACACCGCTTTCCTGAGTGTGGCTTTGACGTGAATCTGACCTCTGATTTCATCGCCAGTAAGCTTGAGAGCTTTGGCATCGAAGTGGTGCGTAACATCGGTAAAACAGGATTAGTAGGGATACTTCGTTCCGGATCAAGTGAGGCGAGTATTGGCCTAAGAGCTGACATGGATGCTTTGCACATTCATGAACAAAACAGCTTTGCGCATTGTTCACAACACGACGGAAAGATGCACGCCTGTGGACACGATGGGCACTCTGCAATGTTGCTTGGCGCGGCAAGCTATCTAGCTCAAAACCTATTATCAGGGTACCCAACTTTTGATGGCACGGTGTATTTCATTTTTCAACCCGATGAAGAGCACGGTTGTGGCGCTCAAGCGATGATTGATGATGGCTTGTTTGAGCGATTCTCGATTGATGAAGTGTATGGCGTGCATAACTTTCCCGGTTTGGCGGAAGGTGAATTGATGGTTCGCCCCGGATCATTAATGGCCAGTGAGAGTAGCTTTGAGATCACCATCAATGGTGTGGGTGGACATGCTGCTCTGCCGCATCAAGGGGTCGATCCTCTCGTCGTTGGCTCGCAAGTCATTCTTGGTCTGCAAACCATCGTGTCTCGTAATCTCAGTGCGATTCACGACACGGCTGTAGTCTCAGCCACCGAATTTATTACCGATGGCACGGTCAACGTCATCCCGACTCAAGTAGTCATTAAAGGCGATTGTCGCTGCTTCACTGAATCTTCCCTCGATCGAATCAAGCAAAGCATGGAGCGAATCGTGGCGGGCATTTGTCAGGCAGCTGGCGCGACTTACGAATTCGAGTTTATCAATACCTTCTACCCAACCATCAACAGCGAGCAACAAACCCAATACTCGGTAGCTGCCGCGCAGAAGGTACTTGGTGTCGAGAACGTTAATGACGCCTGCGACCCACTCACAATTTCTGAAGATTTTTCAAGCATGTTGCGTGTTAAACCGGGCTGCTATGTGCTGTTGGGTAATGGCACGGAATCGGTCGGTGGTTGCGCACTGCATAACCCGAAATACGATTTTAATGACGGCATCTTAAATCTCGGTGCGAGTTACTGGATTCAGTTGGTGAACGATCGTTTAGCAAGGCCAATTTAGAAATTCTTATTTAGAAACAACGAATTAGAAGTAAATCAATGAGAAGTGACAACTCAATTAGAAGCAATAACTCAATTTGAAGTAACAAGTATAGAAACAGATTCAGCAGTGACGTATTTGGCACTGCAAGATGGCTGACTTTAAACGGAGTTTATTGTCGACACAGCCAAAACTGAAGCGCGTGAAGTGACCAAGGTCATCAGCGTGTAATTAGGATAATAAAAGGAAAGACAGGATGAAACGATTAGGCGTAGCACTGCTAAGTTTGAGCATGGTTTTTGGCGTTCATGCCGAAACATGGAAGTTTGCTTCAGAAGAGGACAAAACAGACGTTCAAGATATCTATGCGCAAAAATTTGCGGAAGTGATTAAGAAGGAATCTGATGGCGACATCCGTGTTCGCATCTATTACTACGGTCAACTGGGTACAGAAAACGACATCGTAGAGCTGGCTGCTAAGGGCACGATTCAATTTGTGTCGGTAGGCGCGGGTCACTTAGGGTCTTACGTACCTGAAGTTCAAGCGGTGAGCTTACCGTATGTTCTTGGTACTAACGAAGCGATCACGCATAAGGTCTTAACGGAAAGTCCAACTATCTACAACAAGCTGGCACCTAAGTTTGAGAGCGTAAACTTAAAGCTGTTGTCGATGATGTCTGAAGGTGAAATGGTATGGGGTGGCAACAAGCCTATCCGTACACCTGAAGATTTTGCGAACCAGAAAATCCGTACTTTCACTTCAACCATTCCTGTTGAAACCTACAAAGCGTTTGGTGCAACACCGACTCCTCTTTCTTGGGGTGAAGTGTACGGTTCATTACAACTTAAGACCATCGATAGCATGGTTAACCCGATTTACTTCATCTACAACGCGAAGTGGCATGAGGTTCAAGACTACCTAATGTTCCCAGGTCAGCAACCCTATGTCAGCACGGTATCGACCAACAGCAAGTGGTACAACGGCCTGTCGAAAGAGAAGCAAGCGATGGTCGACAAAGCGATCACAGCAGCAGACCAAGCGGCTTACGACTATCAGGTACGCATCAACAAAGAGAACATGGACAAGATCTTAAAAGAGCGTCCAGACATGCAAGTGGTTGTGTTAACTGAGGAAGAGCGTGAACGCTTCAAGGTCCTCAGTCAAAAGCTGCACACGACTTACTATGACGTGGTAGCAAATGCCTACCCTGCCGGTGAGCAAAGTGAAGCGCGTGAGGGTGCGAAAACCATTCTCGAAGAAATCCTAGATGAAGTGAAGGCTGCTTCAGCGACGCAATAGAAAGCGTTGTCAGGATGAATGCTATCCGCTGTTTATTGGCAGCGGTTAGCTTATCCCCACCCTTCTCCAAATTGTGACAATGGACCCCTGTCACTGAACGAAGTATGGAGCACTGCCTGTTATGAAAGAACTGCTACATAAAATAAGCGTCGCGACAGAAAAGCTAGAACGCTTTTTAATCACAACCGCTATTCTCGCGATGATGATCAACTCCACCGCCAATGCGATTGGGCGATATGCCTTCAATAAAAGCCTGTTCTTCTCAGAAGAGCTTAACCAATTCCTTATTGTTTCAGTGACCTTTATTGGCTTCGCCTATGCCGTCCGCCAAGGTCGAAATATCCGCATGACTGCGATGTACGATTCACTGAGTTTCAAAGCCCAGAAGGTGCTCACCACCGTGATTGCATTGTTGACTGGGATGTTGATGTTTTACCTCGCTTATCACGCCTTCCTGTATGTCCAAGAGTTGAAGTCAATCAACCGACTTAGCCCAGCGCTGCAGTTTCCGGTGTATTGGGTCTATTCCATTATTCCAATCGGCTTTGCCATAGCAGGGCTGCAATACAGCATGAGTTTTTTGATGAACTTGCTGCATAAAGAAATCTACGTGTCATTCGATGTCATAGAGAATAAACATAACAACGTGGGTGAATTCGAATGAGTGATATTGCACAATTTTTCTCGGACATTATTGCCGGCGAACTCGATATTTATGTCATCACTTTTACTTTGGTCTCTGTGATGGTGATTCTGCTCTTTTTGAGCTTCCCAATGATTGTACCGTTAGCGGTTGGGGCCTTAATTGGCTTGATTCATTTCTCTCAGGTTGAGCCGGGAGTGCTGATTCAGCAGATGGTGACAGGCATTTCGCCGAACGCCTTGATTGCGGTTCCCATGTTCATTTTGGCTGCGGATATTATGACACGCGGCCACACGGCCTATAACTTACTTGGTTTAATCCAAGCTTTTGTCGGACATCTGCGTGGTGGATTACCGATTACTACGTGTATCAGCTGTACTTTATTTGGATCGGTTTCTGGCTCGACTCAGGCGACCGTGGTGTCGGTTGGCCAAATCATGCGCCCAAAGTTGCTGCAAGCAGGGTACAAAGACAGCTTTGTGATGGCGCTGATCATCAATGCCAGCGACATCGCGTTTCTTATTCCGCCAAGTATTGGTTTGATTCTTTACGGCACCTTAGCCAATGCCAGTGTGGGCGAATTGTTCATTGCTGGTATTGGCCCAGGTTTAGTGCTCGCGAGCCTGTTCTCGTTATACAGCTATGCCTACAGCGTGAAGCACAGCGATACCATCACTTTGGTTGAAAAAGCCAACACAGCAGAACGCATTGAAGCGATCAAGAAAGCGATTCTTCCTCTCGGTTTCCCTGCTTTGATTATCGGCGGTATCTACTCTGGGGTCGTGACGCCAACAGAAGCCGCTTCGTTTGCGGTGCTGTATGCGATCATCGTTGAGTGCATTTTCTATCGCAAACTTGGTGTGAAAGACATCTGCGATGCGGCGTTAAATACTGGCTTGATTACGGCGGTGGTATTTGTGCTGGTGGGTGTTGGTCAGGCGTTCTCTTGGTACATCTCTTTCGAACAAATCCCTCAAGAACTGTTAGCACCTTTGGACTTAGAGAGTGCCTCTCCAGAGTACATATTGTTTGTCATCGCACTGACTTTCTTTGTTGGCTGTATGTTTGTGGATTCTTTGGTGGTTCTGCTTATCTTGACGCCGATTTTCATGCCGATTGTTGATGCAGCAGGCATCGACCCGATATTGGTGGGTGTGATGGTGACATTGCAAATGGCCATTGGCTCAGCGACGCCACCTTTTGGGTGCGACATCTTTACTGCTATCGCCATCTTTGAAAAGCCTTATATGGAAGTGATTCGCGGGACGCTGCCGTTCTTCCTGATCTTGGTGTTGATGTCTGCGTTGCTGATTTTCTTCCCAAGCATCGCTCTGTTGCCAAGAGACATCTTATTCAATTAACCCGTCGAGTTACCCTTATTCAATCAAGGATAGAGATATGAGTATATTGCCATTAACACCTCCGCAGAGAGGGTTTGAATCAGCAGAACTAGAGCAACGTACTGTCGAGTTGCAACAACGTCTTCGCGCGCAAAACATCGATGCTGCGTTTTTCACGACCGAGCCTGAATTTCGCTATTTCAGTGGCTTTAAATCGCAGTTCTGGGAAAGCCCAACGCGTCCGTGGTTTTTGGTGGTGCCAGCGGTTGGTAAGCCCATAGCGGTAGTACCAGAGATCGGTGTGGCTGGTTTCGACGATACATGGATTGAAGATGTGCGCAGTTGGCCGTCACCAAGGCCAGAGGATGACGGTATCTCTTTGTTAGCTTCTACGCTATCTGAAGTCTCCAAAGGTTCTCGCAGAATCGGTTCGATGATTGGCCCGGAAACACATTTGCGTATGCCAGCCACTAATTATGCATTGTTACAGCAGAAGCTGAGCCAACACCGTGTGGTTGATGTGTCGCTGATGGTTCGAGATCTGCGCAGTGTTAAGTCTCAAGCGGAGATCGATAAAGTACGCTTCGCTTGCCAAGTGACAGCGGCGGGCTTTGAGTATCTTCGTCATCATCTCGCTATAGGGATGACAGAACGACAGGCGTGTAAAGCCATGCATTTGGAGATGCTGCGTTTGGGTGCCGATGCGTGTCCTTACTTGATTTCGGCATCCGGCCAAGGTGGCTATGACAACATCATCATGGGGCCAACCGATCGTGTGCTCTCTGAAGGAGATGTGTTGATCATCGATACTGGCGCTAACTTTGATGGCTACTTCAGTGATTTTGATCGGAACTATGCGTTTGGGCATGCGCAGCCAGACACGATAGCGGCTTATGACGCCGTTTATCAATCGACAGAAGCGGGGCTCGCGATGGCAGAGCCGGGACGAACAACCGGAGACGTGTGGCAAGCCATGTGGTCGGTGCTCGAAAAGAACGGCGCGCTTGGCAACGATGTGGGTCGTATGGGGCATGGATTAGGCATGCAGCTAACAGAGTGGCCATCACATGTACCAAATGGTGACGTGATATTAAAACCCGGCATGGTGTTAACGTTAGAGCCTGGTATGGCGTTTGCGAAAAACCGCATGATGGTACACGAGGAAAACATCGTCATCACCGAATCTGGCTGCGAAATGCTGCATCAAAGATCTTGGCAGTCGATGCCGATTATTGGGTAATTGCGCTTAGAATCTAGTCATAATGTTGAATCCTGGTAGAGGAGGGCGTTCAAGCACTTTGTTGGACGCTCGGTTTTCTTTTTCACTTCGCTATACCTCGTCATCTTTTACACCCAAAGACCTCTAATTTCTGAATTCCTCTTTGTTTCAAGAATCTCTCTTTCTGTTCAAATATTGTCCTTATTGAGCAAAAACATTTGACCAATAACTATCACACCTCAAATCTTTAATTGTTTTCGTTAGTGCTCTAAATGATATTTAATTTATTGTTTTATAATGATTTTTGTTGCTTTGAATGCTGTATTGTTACGAGTTTGTTTTAAATAATCATTTGAACCCTAACTAAATTTCTGTCATTTTATATTTAACTGAACGTTCAATATAAAATAAAAGGACTAAGAAATGCCGAAGGTTGGGATGCCTGATATACGTAAACCACAGCTTGTTCAAGCCACCATGACGGTGATTGATCGAGTGGGTTTGCATGCCGCGAGTATTGCGTTGATCAGCAAAGAAGCGGGAGTCTCCACTGGCATTATTAATCACTATTTTGGCGGAAAGCATGGGCTGCTCGAAGAGACCATGCGTGAAATCCTTCGTCAACTATCCAATACCATCACCACGTCACTAAAAGCACTTCCTGTTGATGCTCACCAACAGAGAATTAACGCGATCATCGATGGCAACTTCGAAGGTTATCAAGCAGAAAATAAGGTCGCGAAGGCGTGGTTGGCATTTTGGTCATATTCAATGCATGACGAGCAGCTGAAAAGACTGCAACGTGTGAATGAAAAACGTTTGATTTCACACTTACGTCTTGAGTTGAAAGGTATTTTGAATCATGAACAAGCGGATCTCGTTGCTCACGGGATTGCGTCTCTGATTGATGGTTTGTGGCTGAGAGGCACACTAAACCCAGATGGTATCGATGCTCAAAAGGCGCGAGCCATCATCAATGATTATCTAGATAAACAACTTACGTTCTACTCGTGTCACAGCCAATAGATCGCAGTGGTAGCGTTAGACCTTGAGCTAGACCTAGAACGATCACTATTCGCACCCAATACTCACATATAGACCAGTAGAGTCTAATAACAATAATTAAGTCAGAATCTCAAATGGAAATGAACTCGTTATACATCGATGGCGCAGCGGTTAAAGCAACCTCTGGTGAAACCTTTGATAGCATTAACCCTGCCAACGGTGAACCTATCGCGACGCTAGGCCAAGCATCTTCAGCAGATGTCGACAGTGCTATTGAATCTGCGAAGCGCGGATTTGCGGTATGGTCAGCAATGACCGCTGTGGAACGCAGCCGTATTCTGTTGAAGGCAGTGGAAATACTTAGAGCTCGAAATAATGACCTTGCAAACCTTGAGGTTGTTGATACGGGCAAGCCGCTGCAAGAAGCGATTGAAGTGGATGTGGCGTCTGGCGCTGATGTTATTGAATACTTTGCTGGTTTGGCTCCAACGCTACAAGGCGACCAACAGCCGCTGAGCGAATCTCAATTTTTCTACACTCGTCGTGAACCGCTAGGCATTTGTGCGGGCATTGGCGCGTGGAACTACCCAATTCAAATCGCGATGTGGAAATCGGCTCCGGCATTGGCCGCGGGTAACGCGATGATTTTCAAACCTTCAGAAGAAACGCCGCTCACAGCACTGAAGCTTGCAGAGATCTTTACTGAAGCTGGTCTTCCTGATGGCGTGTTTAATGTGGTTCAGGGCGATTACCGTGTAGGTCAAATGCTAACGGCGCACCCAGAGATCGCGAAAGTGTCGTTCACGGGCGAAACCGGTACCGGTAAAGCGGTAATGGCAGACAGCGCTAAGACGCTGAAATCAGTCACCATGGAACTTGGCGGCAAGTCACCAATGATCGTGTTTGATGATGCGAAATTGGATGATGCAGTTTCCGCTTCGATGGTGGCTAACTTCTACACCCAAGGCGAAGTGTGTACTAACGGTACCCGTGTTTATGTACACGAAAACATCTACAACGCATTCATCGATCAACTTAAAACACGCACTGAGAAGCTGATCATTGGTGACCCAATGGACATGGAGACTCAGATCGGCGCGTTGATTTCTAAAGAACACCTTTCAAAAGTTCTCGAAGCGATTGAGCTGGCAAAACAGTCAGGGGCAACCCTGCTTACTGGCGGCTATCGAGTGACAGACAACGGCTTAGCGAACGGCAACTTTGTTATCCCAACCGTGTTTGTGGATTGCGAAGACAACATGCCTCACGTTCAACAAGAGATCTTCGGCCCTGTAATGTCAGTGTTGAAGTTTACGGACGAAGACGACGTGATTCGCCGCGCTAACGACACCAAATATGGCCTTGCGGCTGGTGTGTTCACGCAAAACCTTTCTCGTGCGCACCGTGTTATTCATCAAATGCAGGCTGGTATTTGTTGGGTTAATACGTGGGGTGACTCACCTGCAGAAATGCCTGTTGGTGGTTACAAGCTTTCAGGTATTGGCCGTGAAAATGGACCAGAAACCCTACTTCACTATACGCAGACTAAGAGCATTCTTATTGAACTTGGCGACTACGCCAGCCCTTATGCCTAACGCGTAACACTCAATTTTATGGGCTAGTTTAACAGAGCTAGCCCCACTGACTTATCTCAGGGAAATCAAAACATGGAACAACGCTACGATTATATTATCGTCGGCGCGGGTTCGGCCGGCTGTGTGTTAGCGGATAGGCTAACGGAAAGCGGTGAACATAGCGTTTTATTACTGGAAGCTGGTGGTACGGACAAGAGTATTTTTATCCAGATGCCAACCGCGCTTTCTTACCCAATGAATACTGAAAAGTACGCTTGGCAATTTGAAACAGAGAAAGAACCGGGCCTTGATGGACGTGAACTGCACTGCCCACGTGGCAAAGTGTTAGGCGGCAGCTCATCGATCAACGGTATGGTTTATGTTCGTGGCCACGCGTGTGATTTTGACCAATGGGAAGAAGAGGGCGCTGCGGGTTGGAACTACCAAGCATGTCTGCCTTATTTCCGCCGTGCTGAATCATGGAACAAAGGCGGTGATGAATACCGTGGAGACAATGGCCCTGTCGGCACTTGTAATGGTAACGATATGGAGCTTAACCCACTTTACCAAGCGTTTATCGATGCGGGTAAAGACGCCGGTTACCCAGAAACCAACGACTACAACGGCTACCAGCAAGAAGGCTTCGGCACTATGCATATGACGGTAGACAAGGGTGTTAGAGCCTCAACCTCTAACGCTTATCTACGTCGAGCATTGAAGCGTTCAAACCTGACCTTGAAGAAAGGTATCGTGGCGCGTCGTTTCTTACTTGAAGCACAAGACGCACAAGACACAAAAGGCCAATCAGGCCTGAAAGCCGTCGGTGTCGAGTTTGAAAAGTCAGGCAATACTCAAGTGGCTGTGGCGAACAAAGAAGTGATCTCTTCTGCGGGTTCTATCGGTTCTGTTCAACTGCTGCAGCTTTCTGGTATCGGCCCGAAAGCCGTGCTTGAAAAGGCAGGCGTTGAGCTTAAACACGAGCTGAATGGCGTAGGTGAAAACCTTCAAGATCACCTAGAAGTGTACTTCCAATATCACTGCAACGAACCCATCACACTCAACAGCAAGCTTGGCTTGGTCAGCAAGGGCATGATTGGCGCGGAATGGATTCTGACTCGTAAAGGCCTTGGTGCCACTAACCACTTTGAATCGTGCGCGTTCATTCGTTCTCGCAAAGGATTGAAGTGGCCAAACATTCAATATCACTTCCTGCCAGCAGCGATGCGTTACGACGGGCAAGCGGCCTTTGATGGTCACGGTTTCCAAGTACACGTTGGGCCTAACAAGCCAGAGAGTCGCGGTACGGTAGCGATCACTTCTGCTGATCCGCATGCCAAGCCAGAGATCATTTTCAACTACATCTCGACTGAACAAGATCGCCAAGATTGGCGCGATTGTATTCGTCTGACGCGTGAGATTTTGTCTCAACCTGCGATGGATGTGTACCGAGGCAAAGAGATTCAGCCGGGTCTAAATATTACTTCCGATGAAGCGATTGATGAATGGGTTAAGCAGAACGTTGAAAGTGCTTATCACCCTTCATGTGGCTGCAAAATGGGTTCAGATGATGATCCAATGGCAGTGCTTGATGAAGAGTGTCGCGTTCGCGGTGTCGATAATTTACGTGTTGTCGACTCATCGGTTTTCCCAACCATTCCAAACGGTAATTTGAACGCCCCGACCATTATGGTTGCTGAGCGTGCTTCCGATTTGATTTTAGGTAAGCCGATGCTCAAAGAACAGGGCGTTTCAGTGTGGATTGCACCTGAGTGGCAAGAGAAGCAAAGAATAAATAAACCAGTAAGAGAAGCGTAAGCCTCTGTTATTAGTTCAAAAATAGAAAGTAGTTAAAAAATAGAAAAAGCAAAAAGTAACAACAAAAATTAGTCAAAAGTCAGAAGAACTGCTCTCTATCGGTGTTGATATCGAGCAGAAAAAGGAAAGATAAAAAGGAACCATTATGACGACTCTAAATATTCAGAACATGACCACGAAAACGTTAACAGCACTAGCCATCAGTTCATTTGCATTTGGTGCTAACGCTTCTATTGAACCACAGCAATGTGAAAACGTTCGCTTCGCTGATGTAGGCTGGACTGACATTACCGCAACAACCGCCGTTACTTCTGAACTATTAAAAGGCCTTGGTTACAAAACCAAAACCGACCTACTTTCAGTACCGGTGACTTACTCTTCAATGGCGAACGGCGATATTGATGTCTTCCTAGGTAACTGGATGCCAACCATGGAAGGCGATATTGCTAAGTACCGTGAAGCGGGCACGGTTGAGACCGTGCGTGCCAACCTTGAAGGCGCAAAATACACGCTAGCTGTACCAAAATATGTGTACGACTCTGGCGTAAAAAGCTTCGCAGACCTAGCAAAACACGCCGACAAATTTAAAGACCGCATCTACGGCATCGAGCCGGGTAACGACGGTAACCGCTTAATCCAATCAATGATTGATTCTGACGCGTTTGGCTTGAAAGATTTCAGCCTAGTGGAATCAAGTGAAGCGGGCATGGTGTCTCAAGTATCACGTGCAGCACGTCGTAGCCAATGGATTGTTTACCTTGGTTGGGCTCCGCACCCAATGAACAGCAATGTTGAAATGGAATACCTATCAGGTGGTGACGACTTCTTTGGCCCTAACTACGGTGGCGCGAATGTTTACACTAACGTTCGTTCAAACTACCTGTCTGAGTGTGCAAATGTCGGTCAACTTCTACAAAACCTAGAATTCACTCTAGAGATGGAAAACCAGTTGATGGAAGAGATTCTTAACCAAAAAGTGAAGCCAGAAAAAGCGGCTCAACAATGGTTGAACAAGAACCCTCAACAAGTTGAAGCTTGGTTAGACAACGTAAAAACGCATAAAGGTGAATCAGCGACTCAAGCCGTTACTGAATACTTAAAGCAAGTTAAAGCTTAGTTCTACCTATCTCAACAGCTACATAAATAATAAAGGTGGGCTTGCCAATTTATCGATTGGTTTGAAGTAGCCCACCCATAATAAAAGGCAATATTGTGAATTTTATTACGGAAAACAAAATCCCTGTCGGACAATGGATGGAAGCGGGTGTTGATTGGCTAACAATCAATGCAGCAGGATTCTTTGACGCTATTTCGATTTTTCTAGAAACCGTCATTATGTTTTTAGTCGATGTATTTAAGTGGATGCCGCCTGCACTGCCAATCGTGATGACTGCTGCGATTGCATGGTACTTACACCGTAAACCTTCGCTAGTGATCTTTGTGGTCGCAGCGCTGCTGACTATTCTTAACCTCGGCTATTGGCAAGAAATGCTGGAAACCTTTGTTCTCGTCTTTGCGGCGACAACGATTTCCGTATTAATTGGCGTACCGGTTGGCATCATGGCTGCTCACCGTCCTTGGCTCTATACAGTTTTGCGTCCAATCCTTGATTTGATGCAGACAGTCCCAACTTTCGTTTATCTGATTCCAACTCTGGTTCTATTCGGCTTGGGTATTGTTCCTGGCTTAATCTCTACCATTATTTTCGCGATAGCTGCACCGATTCGTTTAACCTACTTAGGCGTCACTAAAGTGCCTGAAGAGTTGATTGAAGCGGGTAAAGCGTTTGGTGCAAGCCGCATGAAATTGCTTATGAAGGTCGAATTACCGGCGGCTCTACCAAGCATCATGGCGGGTGTAACCCAATGTATTATGTTGTCGCTTTCGATGGTGGTTATCGCCGCTCTTGTCGGTGCTGACGGACTTGGTAAACCTGTTGTTCGTGCATTGAACACAGTGAACATCTCACAAGGTTTTGAAGCTGGATTAGCGATTGTATTAGTCGCAATCATCCTTGACCGCTTGTGCAAAACACCAAACCAGAAGGAAGCTTAATCATGTCTAACTCTCAGGAAAAAAAGACAATGGACGCGATTACCATTAAGAATCTCGATGTTGTGTTTGGTAATAAATCGAAACAAGCGCTTGAGCTACTCGACCAAGGTAAAACTCGCCAAGAGATCATTGATGAGACTGGCCAAGTGGTTGGCGTAGATAATGTGTCGCTGACCGTTGAAGAAGGCGAGATTTGTGTGCTGATGGGGTTGTCTGGTTCTGGTAAATCATCGTTGCTTCGCGCAGTTAACGGCCTGAATGAGATCAGCCGTGGCTCATTGGCGATCAAAGATGGAGACAAGCAGGTTGATTTAGGTGAACAGTGCGACGAAGCGACCTTGCGTCATCTTCGTACTCACCGCGTTTCTATGGTGTTCCAAAAATTTGCCCTAATGCCTTGGTTAAACGTGTTAGATAACGTGGCGTTTGGTCTAGAAATGCAAGGCGTAGCCAAAGATGTTCGTCGTGCTAAAGCGCGTGAACAACTTGAAATGGTGGGTTTGGCAGAGTGGGAAACCAAGTATCCGCATGAGCTTTCTGGCGGTATGCAGCAACGTGTTGGTCTAGCGCGTGCCTTTGCGATGGATACCGACATTCTTCTTATGGATGAACCGTTTTCAGCGCTTGATCCGCTGATTCGTGCGCAGTTGCAAGATGAGCTAATTTTATTGCAAAACAAGCTTAACAAAACGATTTTGTTCGTGAGTCATGACCTAGATGAAGCACTGAAGATTGGTAATAACATTGCGATCATGGAGTCAGGCAAACTGATTCAACACGGTAAGCCTGAAGAGATCGTACTGACGCCAAAAACCGAATACGTAAAAGACTTCGTTGCTCACACTAATCCATTGAATGTGCTAAAAGGTCGCTCTTTAATGCAGCCTCTTGATTCACTGACGCAAGAGAATGAAAGCTGGAAGATCTGCGATTCTAAAGATCTCTGGATTGAACAGAGTGAAGGTGCTTTATCAGTGAAAGGTGAATCTACTTTGGCGCTTGTTGAGTGGAGCGAGTCTGACGACCTAACCGCGATTAACGCGTCTAGTGTGGTAGTGACAAGCCCGGAGATTGGTATGCGTGATGCGATTAAGCTTAAGCAGATCAGTAACCACCCAATTCTGTTGGTTGAAAACAATCAATTGGTAGGGATTTTGGATAACAGCGAGTTTTACAATGCGCTAACGGGTAACTTTCAGATGAATACCGCTGCGTAAAATTTCGTTTTTCAGCTTAGCTATTGAGGCTGGTTTTTTATTGGGTGGAGAGGGTTAAATCTCTCTACCTCTATGATTATTAAAATATATTATTCTTTGAGTTTGTATTCTCTGGTTCATTATTTTTGTCTTCATTGAAGCCTTCATTCCCCCCTTCATTAAGCAAAAGTGCCGTACCAC
>Ga0310124_10000102_pt1 | contig 54515 bp, 80 predicted proteins | sample CB11b_AW_Bot5_MG_FD_203507 | JGI IMG/M metagenome (GOLD analysis project Ga0310124, IMG submission 203507) | Marine microbial communities from Western Arctic Ocean, Canada - CB11b_AW_Bot5 | ecosystem: Environmental > Aquatic > Marine > Oceanic | place: Canada: Western Arctic Ocean | collected... | reverse complement strand
GAGATAGAAAGCATGAAAGCAAGCATAGAATCTGCAGGTAATTCATCATCTATGTTACCATCACACATCAAGGTGATTGATAGGAAAGCATATAAAGAAGCAACAATAGATCAGAAAACAGCAACAGTATTATCTAAGACATTTCAAAAGATGGCAGAACAATACGTTGATAACTTAGATGATCAGGGCAATGAGATAGACATAGACTCATACATCAGCAACAAAATCAAAGGAACAAATGACCCATGCCTAGTTAGTGAGAAACTTGGATCTGGTGCTACCGTACTTATAAGTATAGATGGTTCTGGATCTATGAATAACAGTGGTGATCTAGATAGGGCAAGAGATTTACTTGCTACTTTATACAAGGCAAGTGAAAAGGTGAAGAACATTAAACTGATAGGAAATGTTTGGTCATCTAATTATGATGGTGAAGTTGGCGTAACAGTAATAAACTCAGAAGCTGATCTAAGTAAGATAGGCGACTCGAATGATTACATGTTCACTCCTACACACGAAGCATTGGTATTCAGCGCTAAGCAACTACGTGGTCAAGCTGGAAGAAAGAAACTAATGATCATGATAACAGATGGCGTGCCACAATACTATAAAAACCAAATGGAAATACCAGCAGGAACATTACATAAGATGTGTAAGACAGCGTTGAAGAAATCTCTTAGGATAACTCCACGCATAATGTGCATAGACATAACAAACCATTGGAAGTATAGTGAATTGCTTCAGGATATATTTGGCAAGCGATTATTATCAGTTGATAGTATGGACAGTGCTTCCAAGTTTGTCATAAAGGAATTCAGAAAGATTGTATCTGAGGTGATGAGATAATGGTCACTATAAAGGTTACTCCTCTATCACCTAACACAGATGTGGAAAACGAGTGGGTACAAATAGAACTAGGCAAAGGTACAGATAAGACAACTGTTCTTACTAAGAGAATAAGACTGGGTGCTGTCTACACACTGTGTAATTGTCCTGAGATACAGGAGCAGATAAATAATGGGTATAGGGTTGATAACGTATGTCCACACTGCAACAACTTACAGGTCAAGGTAGACAAAGACTTAGAAGTAAAGGAAAGAAGTAAGTTAGTAAATGCAATATTAAAAATGGAGCATTACTCACTGATTAAACTGTCAAGAACTCCTAAGATAGAACTCATAAAAATGTCAAACGAAAAACTGTTTAATCATTATAGAAACACAGTCGAATCACAATCACATGGTACAGCAGTTATAGATAAAACTGTATATGAAATACCATGTATAGATTGTGGTATGTATGTATCTAAAGGTGAGTTGGAAGTACATGGAACAATCAATGTAACAACAGATGAATTTGGATTCCATAAGGGATCAATGTGTAACCAGTGTTATGAAAAGGAATTGATACACCTTGAATACTGAAAAAAAAGAGGTAGATGAGGGCATGCATAAACTTTCGCAATCCGTCAAGAACGGTAAGAATGCATGTATAAAAGACTTGTCAGTGCGAGTAAGACTTGCTCCGAAAGTGCTAAACAGGTCAGCCCAATGACATGCTATCCACACAAACAAACATTTACTTTACCTTACAAGATGAAGTATTGGAAATGTAACCTGTGTAATATAGAACTCCCTGATGATGAGCTTGCAACAATTCGTAAGCAAAGACACAGTGAATTCCATGTTGACGAGTCAGTAGGCACACATAAGCGTAGAAGAAATTGGACATTCGGAGAGGTAAACTATGTCCTTACTTAGATGGGCGCTCTTCGGTTTCTTTACTTGGCTCATAGTTAGAGGCAGGGAATTAGAACAGGAGAAAAAGAAATGAGTTGTGAAGTAACAGGCTCTAAAGTTAACTGTCATTGTTTCAGACATTGCTGTATTTGTGGTCAATTTGATTGGTGTATTCATCAGATCAAGGAGGAATCGAAATGAATAACAAAGAATATTGTGAACTTCATAAACAAAGGGATTTCTTGAATGATGAACAACGAATTATGTTTGCTAATTACCTCTACATAGGAAACCCATACAGTAAAGAGGATTGTGACCTAAGAATAAAGTATGTTGAAAAATGTGAAAAAGAGATACAAGAAATAACTAGAAAATTGGATAAGGAGGAATCGAAATGACCAAACATTATGTTGCTGGAAAGTATAAAGAAGATCACGACTACGAAGACGATAAGATGTGTGAAGAAGACTGTGGAAATATTGCCACTGAAGATTCAGGACTATGTGAAGAATGTGATTTGGCTACATACGATTGTAAAGAATGCAAAGACACAGGAATCATAACAGTTATTCATGGTGAAGATGGAAGTGAATGGGAAGAAGAGTATGGCTGTGAATGTCATGATGATCCGAACGAGGGCATAACAAGATGAGCTATCAACGAACACCACAAGAAATGGTTTGTAGTAATTGTGGAAAACCACATAAGATATTCAGAATCTCTTATGTTCAAACTAAATATGATGGGGAACAGCAACAGTGGAACTTCGATAATATTGAGCCTGCACCATGTGATAACTATAATCCAATGGAAGTAGGAAGAACACAACAAGATACTTGGGGAGATGATCTAGGTGGTGGTGAAGGTCAAGATGTAGAAGATCCGTTACAAGAAGTTGATAGCGAGGGTTTCATTGGAGGTAGTGACGTTCCAGCAAATGGACGTTATGAGTGAGGAATCGAAATGAACATACCAGAAGCAATAAAATTAACAGGTGGACTAACTAACACAAGCAAGATGCCATGCTATTCGTATGGCATTCCTGCTTACACTTGTAATGTTGGCTCATATCTACGAAGAGAGTTTAAGAATGGTATTAAAGAATCTGTCTGCTCCAAGTGTTATGCACATAAGAGTAGGTATTCTTTTCCTGTTGTGAAAGACTCTTACCATAGAAGATACGATCGTGTACTAGAAGCATTAGAGAATAAAGAAACAGGAGATAGATGGATTAAAGCCATGACATATCTCATCAATGCATATGGATCTGAATACTTTAGATGGCATGACAGTGGTGATCTTCTTTCCTTAAAGCATTTGGAAATGATAATCGAAGTTGTTAAGGCAACGAATAGAGATGGCAATCACGTAGAGCATTGGATTCCTACCTTAGAGTTTGGAACATGCCATGACTATGTTAAGAAGCATGGTAAGTTCAGCAAGATACCAAATCTTGTTGTAAGGCTAAGCACAGCTATGGTTGACGGAGAGCCTAATGAAATATTAGCATCACAGTTTGGTTGTCAAACTTCACTTGTAACTAGGAAGAGAGAATCATTCAAAGCCTACAAAGCATTAGAGCAAGAAACTAAAAACATGGTAGAGAACGAAAAAGTGTGTGGCTTAACACAACAGCAAACCATAAGAGGCTTAGATATTATAGAAAAGAAACAAAAGTTAAGGGAAAGTGAATATAAAAAGAATGTGTGTATATCCAAAATGCAGGACAACTCATGTATGGATTGTAGGAAGTGTTGGGATAATACCCAAACAAATATAACCTACATACTACATTAATTTTTTTAACGAATGGCACTTACGCATAGAGAGAGATTCATACTACATTCTTCTGCAATACTATCAGCGCAGGCTGGCACGGGTAAGAGAATGGGTAATACAATTTTGGAAATGATTATTAATAATAGGTGCAGGGATCTTAAAGACAGAAAAAAGATCGATCAACTGTTAGATGATATAGACGAAGAGATACAAAATTCTAGCGTTATTTATAAGGGCAACCTTCTTTAAATTTTATGTACTTACATTATATTTTTTTGTCTTAGAGTTCCATTCTATTTTTTTAACAAATGATTTTATCTTATGATTTGCTTTAGTTCTTTCCCTATTTTTTTCTTTCCTATCTTTAGTAAGAATAAAACAGCCACGTATAGAGCAGTAGTATTGCCCTACATAAGAGCTTATACTTATTATTTTACCACAAGAAATACAATTCCATCTAACATCATTTGTATATCTAAGCATTCTACATTTTTTACAGAATCTATATTTTCTAGATTTTTTTTGCCTTACTAATTCATACTCAGTAAGTGGTACACTGCAACCTATATTAATACAATTATTATCAACTAATCTTAGGACTACCATTTTTCTCTAACTCTTTATTAACCCTATTAAAACAATTATTACATAAGTCAATCCTATCTAATTTATTATAATTATTTTCTTCCTTAAGACATATGTGACATACCATAAAAAAATATTTTTTTTTCTTAATTTAAATGTTTGTTTATAATGACACACCAGCCCACTGTATGTTAAATATTATACTCTCTTCCTGCAGTTCGTCTAATGTCTCGTCAAACTGTACACCACATTTATCGCTTAAACACCAATGTATGACCTCATGTGTGATGGTTTTGTATACATCTTCTATTGTTTCATGCATTGGAAGATATATAAGACATCGTTCTGTCTCCTCATAAAACACACCTCTATTATCATCCTTACAACATTTAAGGTCTACTGTTAATGCCATACTAATTGAAGATTTACTATACTATTAAATTTATTTGTTTATAATGAGGCTGAGGTAAAAAAAGGTTTAAATTAGGGATAAAATACTCATAATCATGCCAAAGGAGAACAAGATAGATGATTGGAAAGATAGATATACAAAATTAGCCAAGGCACACAATTCAATACTTTTACAGATAGAGGAGTCGGTGTTTAACCTTCAGGCATTCTGTAAAAACAATAAGGTGAAAATATGACTGAGAAGAAAGATGATGTATTTTTTGAGGTAGGCTTGGAGATTAATGATTCTACTACAGCTCATAATAAAAACCATGCAATACACTTAAAATCAAAGACAGAGAGTACAGAAAAACTATTAGAAATGGCTGAAGCATTCCTAGATAGGCATAAAGTTCCTTCTATAGATAGAAAATCATTGGGCTAGGATTACTTATATACTAGAAATTAGTTGTACACGATATGGCTGAAGAGAAGGACGAGGAAGATCATATTCCAAGGTGGGATGTTATTGAGAAACTTCATGATAAAATAGATGCAGACATAAATGACGCGTATGATAAGGATAAGTTAAGCTTCATAGAGGTTGATATGGCATTATTAATGCTAAAAGAGAAAATAAACCAACAAAAAATGGAAATGTACAATATGTACTTCAAGGCTAAGGAAGAAGGGCAAGGAGAAACGAAAAAAGCTCCTGATCACTTGTATAAATAAATGTTATTTTACAAAAGACATGGATTCCTTGACTTCTGCAATGGATTTATCGTTTTTTTTCTCCTTAAAGAGTTCAGGACAGTCGTGATCCCACAAATCAACTACCGTATGACCATTCCACTCCAATGTCTTCTTCTGCACTAGGTCTCTCTCTGCTGTATGCATGCCTCTATGATGTGCATCCTGTATTCTAAATACAACAATATGATCCCAATTAAGGTCGGCTTTGTTCTTTGTGTTGACATTTACCACTATATCTAATGTTTCTTTTTCCTGTATTTCCGTAAGAGTTCCCTGCCACTCCTCATCGAGTAAATCCCTAAAAGGAACTTGAATTTTGTATTCTGCGCTTTCTCCGTATATATCTTTTAGTATAGATAGTGCTGTTTCTTCACCTTTTCCTATAAATTGACCTTTTTCATTTACTTTCATAATTTCTCACTAATATATCCCATTTTCTTTTCTCCCCTTTTACGTTTATCACTAAAACCTTTAAATTCTTCTTATCTTCAAGAAAATCCTTGATTGGTTGAGCTTTAGCCCATGCATTTGTCTTTACTTGAAAGAAAATAGCCTCTCCGTCTTCATTGATGCATATACCATCAAATAAGTTCCATAGGTCTAATGCCCTATACCATTCTCCCACTGCATAGATTAAATCAAGTCTTTTTGTGTGTGCCTTTAACCAGATATCGTCATAACCGTTTTCAAGAAGCCATAATACAGCTTTCCTGTTAGATGCCCTCATCCGTTGTCTTGGGTTCATGACTCATTTTTCAGGACTATCTATACCCTTTGCATTTAAAATAAACTCTGCATCCTGTTGTGGGTGTTCTGGACTGTCTACCATTCTTGCTATTCTTTTTTTACCAGACTTCTTAAAGTATATTCTGTATGTTGACGCATGACCTACTATGTTACCACCTATTGGTTTTATTGGATCACCGAACATTACTGCTGGATCTGACTGAACTTGGTTCGTAAATAGTACTGTACAATAGAAATAAAACGAAATATTCTTCAAATGAGTCATTAGCCTTGCTATCTGGTTTTGTCTTTCTGATAAAGTTCCTCTACCTAGGTATTCTTCCCTAAATTGACCTATAGCACCATCAAACACAACTAGCCTTGGTCTCTTTTCCTGTAAAATCTTTGAAAGGCTATTTACGCAACCCATGAGTTGCTCTGTATTTGGACAGTAATAATATGTTATTCTGTCCAAGTATTCTTTAGCTTCTGACTTATCTTCAATATATCCCTTAGCCATCATTATTTCCAATATTCTTTTAGGTCGAAATGTATCTTCACAATCTACCCAAACTACATTTTTTTCATCGTGGATTGCCTCAACTGTTAATGAATTACTAAATTGAGTTTTACCAGATCCAAATGCACCGTATACTTCGTATGTACATTCAGGTTTTACTCCACCACCTATTAGGTTGTCTATTTCCTCACATTTTATGCCTAGTAGTGGATAGTTCTCTTGATACTCCATTAGTGACATGGTGTCCATATCTGTAGCCCTAATTAGTTTATTATCTTCCAATATTTTCTGACATTGAAATACCCATTGATCCGATTTTGATTTAGTAACACCTGTTATCTCTGATACTTCTTTAGATCCTCTTATACATATATCAAATATTGATGTAACACCAAACGATTCTAATTTTTTTGTTGTAACAGTACCAACACCTTCCAGTTGTTGAATTGAAAAATCTATATCTGGTTCTGCTTGCACTTGCATATCTTCTTTGGTTTCTTCTGTCATATTAATCTTCCTCTATTTAGAATTATAGGTATATCCTTAATGCGTATCTTCACTAACTTTTGAATAGTTACTGGTATTCTTACATAACAACACTTTTGTCTTTTCCTTCCCATAAACATACATCTAGTAGAACAATACTTTGAGATGTATTTGCTTGTTCCTACACGTTCTATATCTCTACCACATAAATCACAGTTCATAGATGTCTTTTTATATAGTCTTTGGTAGCGTTTCCTATGATATACATTTCGTTTTTTATACCAAAAGTTATCACGACACATTTTGGAGCAGTATCTATACCCAGTTCCGAAGAACCCTTTGTAGTATTTAGTACCACACTGCTTGCATATATTAGTATCTCTTGACATCTTTGGTAACACCTGTTTTTATCCACAACAAACACTCAAGATATTCATGAAATGTCATAGTTTTATCATCTTGCTTATGGATGTCCTCATTTAATTCCATCGTCATTTTTATTTCATTGTTTAATCTTTCTTCTGCATCAAGGTTCATAATTCTTTCTTAACCTCCTAATATCTTTTGACATCTCCATCCTCCCAATACTTTACTATCTTCTTTATGCAATTATCACATAGTTCAAGTTTATCAACTTTACCTTTTACCTTTTCAGATAAACATATATTACAAACCGTCATCTAAAATCCCCCTGACTTACTGTATGTATTATCTGCGTTAAGTTTTATAATACATTGCTGTTCCCATGCATAGAATATTTTTGTAGCCTGAGATTCATCAAAACTGGTCTCCATACCCAAAAGTTTTACAAAATCTACAAGTTTAACCTTGCCTTCCTTATCTGAAGTCTCTTTCCATACCCTGTTAGCAATCTGTTCTTTTGTTTCTTTCTTAGAAAGACCAACCAATGATGTTTGTGTGTTTGTTGATCCACTGCTTAGATCAAAACCAAATGATTGATATTCTTTCTTTATTAATTCCTCAACACATTCTACATCTTCAGGTAATACAGTATCTCTAAAGCATAGTTTTGCGTGAGCAGTAGAAGCCCTTATTATTGATTCTAGTTGTCTAGTTCCAACTCCAACACTGTCCTTTTGTGATGACACTTCTCTCATACTCTTGTAAATAGATAGTATTTTGTGTTGTGTCTCCTCTGTTATTTTTGGACTTAGTTTTCTTATGTGATTTAAATATCCTTTAAACTTTACTTCATTAAGATATTTTATTTCCTCAGAATTTCCATTTAGATATGTATTTAATATATGTCTTGCTTTGGCAGCGTCTTCTTTCTCATCAACTGAATCTCTTATCAGCCATATGAAATCAAACCTTGACAACAATGATGGAGGTAGATCTATGTTTGTTACCAAACTTTCTTCTTCATCATACTTACCAAACTTTGGGTTTGCTGCTGCCAAACAACTTGTTCTTGCAGGAAACGTAGCCTTAAATCCAGCCTTGGCTATACTACATGTTCCTTGTTCTAATGGTTCGTGTATTGCACTTCTATTAAAAGCATCCATTTTTTCAAACTCGTCTACACATATTATACCACCATCACATATTACAAAACCACCTGCTGATAATTCAAACTCTCCATCTCTCTTTGCTAAACCTAATGTAAGCCCTACGCCTGAAGAACCTTTACCAGATGTATACATTGAACGGTGTGAGTATATGTTTTGTGATTTTAATATCTCAGATTTTGCCATACTAGGGTCTCCTACTAATAGAATATTTATGTTTGGTCTCTTAACTCCCTCTGTACCCCCTGCTAATTGAAGTAAACATGCCAGTTTAACATCTTTCATACCATAAATATGTGGAGCGTAACTGTCTACTAACCTGTCAATGAAACCATCACTCTTTGAATCTGTTTTTATTTTATTGATTTCCTCTTGTGAAAGAATTACACTGTCTGATATATCCAAGTTTTCTGCGTTTGTAATCTCTATAATTATTTCATTCTCATCTTTTTTCAAATCAAGTTCCGACCTGTAAACTCCTGTTATTCTTTTCCTTTGTCCTATGAATACTTCCCCTATTAAATTACCGTCTATCTTTCCCCTTATTACTGTAGGAGTCTGGTTTCTTGATGTCTCTAATGGCTCTTGTAATGATATGCTCTGAACATTATCAGTTTTTATCGTCTCTCTAATAGCTTCCATCTTCATATTCTTACAGGGTGGATTGGAGCATAATTTTATTGGTAGTTTCTTATCCAAGTCTGCCCTTACATTAACTTCTGTATAACATTTAGGACAGAATAAACTACATTCTTTTATGTAAGATAATACTTTTGCCATGCCTATAATCTCACAGTCAAATGTTATTATTGCATTCTCATGTTCCTTCGCATTTAATTCATACATTGGTATAGCATCTTCTGCAGACAGTCTTATCTTTAAAGCAGAAAATGTTGACTCTACATCAATGTCTGGATGTTTTACTTTTAAAACCTCACAAACAGCCTGCCTTAATACATCTAAAAATACATCCTTGTCCTCTAGAAGAAGATCACAAAACGGTTCTTGCAAACCGTTTATTGTGAATGTACCGTTAGGTCTCAATGCATCTATTATTTTTGTCCATTTCACTGATGATAAAGCATCAGTTAACATGTCTCTCATTGCTGATTCTGTCATGGACATCATAGTAATTCATTAGTCCTCTTTCTTATTATATTACCTACCTGCATATGCCTGTTTTGTATCTTCTTTAACTCTGAAATTGGACTTTTTTCAACAAATTTTTTCCAATCATTAATGTCAGCAAAGAAAGTCGGTGATGAATCCATGAAGTTTGTTAGGTTTAATATTTCCGACTTGTGATTTTCTACATATTCCTTGGCAGCTAATGCTAACATTGCACTAAATGATATATCTTTTGGTCTAACTTCTTCTAGTGCTTCTAATGCTGGCTTTGAATTATTACTAACTGAAATTGTTTTTGTATATGAGGATATCTTCATAGACTATATTGAAACATCCTACATATAAACCTTCAACTATAACTTAACTAAGTTAGTTAAAGTAAGTTAGTTAAGCTTTAATTTTAGCTAAGGCTTTTGGTGCGCAAGTAGATTCAAATATCACTTGAGGCTGTAATCCTAGTTTGGATAATTGCTCTGTAAATAGTGATGCTTTTTTGAAATCTACCATAGTCTTTAATTCTTTTCCATTATTTTTCCACGTTAGATAAACGAACATAGGGCATTAAGAACAAGCCCTAATTTAAAGATGACGAAATATAAAACTATTTATAAAATATAATATATGGGTGCATGACCACATCGACAGTTTCTTTGCCCTACTAATCCTCTATCCTTCATCTTGGATATCTGTTCACTAACTCGTCTTCTCTCTTGAAAGTCTAGTTTTATACATACCTCATGGCATGTCATACCATCTTTAGCCTTTTTTAATACGTCAAGAATTACATCATAATTTCTTTTTACTTCAGGTCTGTTTAAAACATCTTCTTCTGATTCAGCCCTTAATAATTTGGCTGCTCCTCTAATCATGTCCGAATATATCTCCGTTGTAAGGATCAAATGTAACTGTGATAGTTCCTACTCTCTTTGCTTCTCTTGGATTTATCTCAACATAAGAGTCAACACCTTTTTCATATCCTCTTAGGAATGTACCAGTGTTTCCAAGTAGCACTTTCTTCTCAACAGGTAGGTTTGTTTTTCTGTCATAACTCATTCTAACTACAGGTCTTACCCAAGTATCATGGTTATGACCCATTAATGCTAAGTCACAATCAAAGTCACCACATAATTGTTTCATTCTATTTACTGCTCCACCTGCCTGTATTCCAGAATATCCACCATGCATTACAAGTATTAAATAGTTTCTAAGTTCCTTTTTATTATGAGTGAATGTGAGACTAACATATGCCAATCTTCCCAAGTATGCTAATCCTAATGGCTTACAAAAATCAGTAATGAATCTCTTCTGGTTAATGGTTTTCCATTCATGATTACCTGCAAGTAAACCACCAATGGTAAATTCTTTCAACGGTTGCCATGACTCAATAAATTTTTCTGTTTGCTCTTCTGTCGTGAGCATTTTTCTATCTACTGTTTCTGGATTCCATCTCTTATCAACACCACCATTTGCATAAGCTTGAACATTATCTATGTAATCTCCCATGCCTATTGTGTATGTGTTTGGTGTCTTAGCAATATGTTTAATACGTCTTTCATACTTATTAATATCACAACCAAGAGAACCTAAATGTATATCTCCTAGTGGTTCGACATTTATTATGTCATCTTTTTTATCTAGCTCTATTGTTTGTCTTCTACAGAACATGGCTAGTCGACACTCCCTTTCAATATAAGTGTTTGTGAAGACTTCTTTTCATCTTCTATATTGAGACTTGCATTCTGTTTCTTTTTTAGTTCTTTTAATCTTATTTTATGTGCCTCTGAATCAGAGAGGTGATGTATGCATGGTTCTGCTAGGTTGTAAGTTGTATTACATTCTTCACAAAAAGGGTTAATTTTTTTCATCGACAATCTTAATGCTTTATTATATTCTGGTGAATTATAATTTACCTTATTTTTTATTTTCCATTTACCACTATTGGTTTTTTCCCACTCGATCAATATGTGATATTAAAACTATTATTATATAAACCTTTAGAAAAAAAATATTAGAGGGTTATTACTTCCGTTCCTCTCTTAACGGTTATTGTTTGACCTTTCAATGAAGGCTGTGCAATAGTTGGAATATCTCTCACTCTGACTACATCAGTTCCACGTTTTGTGGTTAATGTTTCATTATTGATTTGTGCTAGTCTTGATTTCTCGAAATTCTTGAAAGTTTGTCCAGCCCAATTCATAACGTCTTGTGTCTTTCTGGTTGATGTTCCACGTTTGCTTGTTATTGTTACCATATAATATAATAAATATACAAGTATATATCTGTTCCTACTTTTTTTTAAAAAAAAAGATTAAAGTTGCTGAGGTGTTGGCTTTGCTGGAAACATGCTTAGTGCTAACATTGTTCTGTTAGAACCCTCTGCAGGTTTTGATATTACCCAAGCATCCAGTCCATCTGCAGCATCTTTTTTGACACACTTAGTTACCAAGTCAATCCAATGATCAGACTTAGCCTGTCCGACTATAGCCTTTGCAAAGGAATGTCTTATACCTTTAGTTGTCTTTATCTCTGCAACATCACTGTCAACAGAGTCAACATGTTTTGTGCTGAAACTCTGAATACAGATCGTATCTCCTTCTGCTAAAGGAGTGCTGTTGAAAGAACCTTCGATGTTCAATACTTCTGAAACATTCATATGTATTGTATATAGGAACGGTAATATAAACCTTTATAAAAAATGAAATTAGGAAGATCTGCTTGGGTATGTTGAGTGTGGACTACCACCAGATGCTTTATTATTCTCTTTAAATTCATCTAACATTCTTTTAAAAAGAGTGGCATCTGATTCATATCTTTTACCTGTTCTGGTGTTTTTCTCAAACTTTGCATACTTTCTGAATTCTTCTTTATCATCCCACGTTATACTTATCGTGGTGTGAGAGTTACCTTGTTTGCGTCTTGCCATAATCTCTAATATAATAGGTGTTATATAAATCTACTTATTTACATTTGTGCGTGCAGATTTCTATGTCACCAGCAGTGTAATATCCTGTTTTTAAAGACGGTGTTATTTTACCTCCAAATCCATCATCCCCATATATTTTTTCTAACATTTTAATGTCTACATATCTTGGAGTTGCTATGTCATCATGTGCTGGGTTGATAGCATAATACATTATAGACGCATTAATCCAAGGCTGATCTGCAGTATAGATAGGATAGTCTGTTATCTTATAATGCCCAAGCCCTAGAGCATGACCAAACTCATGGGCTGTAATATTCTGTATTGCTATTGAACTAAATTGTATTATTTCAAAAGTAATATTAGTAGGAGTTTGTTCTAGTTCACCAAAGTTAAATTCATAATGCTGTGTAATCACCAAGTCGTGCAAAAATACTGTTATCTGTGTGTATTTATGGTATGATTTTGAGAAATCAATGTATGTATATCCAAGACTTCTACTCATGTCGTTTGTATATTCAAATGAAATCAGTATATTACACGCAGGAAATTGTGATGCACTCTTGTATTTGTGATCTTCCAAAGGTATTGTAACCACAAGGAATCTCCAATTACCATCAGGTAAATGTTCAAAAAGTTTTTCCTGCCATAAACTTATTGCTGTATACGCTGAGTTTACTACTCCTTCTACATCATCAGTAAACATTGGGTCTGGTTCAAATACACACACTGTTGGATTATCTGCATGCCTTATTCCCAACGTTTTATATTGATCACCATACGCTGGAAGTATTATACCGAACAGTACCGTACATACTATGCACACTATGCATACTATTTGCCACCAGATCATATTTAATTTTAAATTCTTTGGTTATAAAGATACGTTTATATAAGGATAGATATATGAGATGTTATGGGTGCTGTAATAAAGGCAAAATATAGTGGTTCGTGCAAGATGTGTGGAACTACATGGGAGGTCGGAGATGCACTACATTATCAAAAAACTCCAAAGGCTATATGTGGAGATCCAGCGTGCTTTCAATCACAAGGAGGTTCACTAACTTCACAGAATACGTTTACTACTTCTAGGCAAGACGTTGTTCTATTCAAAGTTCCTGATGTAGAGGTAGCAGATAGTGTAAAGCAGACAGCAGAAGTATTATTACAATACGTGGTTGTTGCACATCATTTAACAAAAGACCTCTATCCAGAGTTGGATATTAGTTCACAAACATTCGGTCAAATAAGATCAAAGTTTGTGGATCAACTGTTACATGTAACAGACCAACAAAAACAAAACTAATGTAAACACTTATATTAGTTATTACCTTTTTTCTTTTTATGAAAACACCAACAATAGTATTGGCACTTCTTCTAGGAGTAGTAGTCCTAACAGGTTCTACTGCGTTCGCAGAAGAACAGACAGTCGAAGTTGGTCTCAATGGTTTCAGTCAGACTGAGTTGTTTATTAATATAAACGACTCTGTTATTTTTGAAAACACAGACCTTCGAGACTATGGCAGTGTGCAGGAGTTAGAATCACACTGTATAAGCGATCCATTCGCAGTACCATATACTGAGGAAAGTTGCTTTCTGACAGATAACTATACTCCAACATGGACAGTTCAATTCAACGCATGTGGCGAGTATACATTCTATGACAGGTCTTATGAGACAACTCCATTAGTTATCACAATTTGTGGTGAACAGGGAGATACTATAACATATGACTTGGTAGACATACAGACAGAACTCATGGACATAACTGCAGAATATACTGCAGCACTTGAGACTATAGCATTACTGCAAGGTGAGGTTTCCTCATTGACACAGCAGGTTACTACACTAGAAACACAGGAGTTCGATACAACATCATATGACAATCAGATATCTTCTCTTGAATCACAGGTTTCTACATTAGAAGTAGATCGTGACTCATGGAAGGCATTATCAGACAACTGGTATGCAGTAGCAATGGAACAACTACGAATAATGGTAGATGTATTGGGTCTATAACCCTTTACCCTTTATTTTTTTTGTATAATTTTTCCTACAAAAGTCAGAACAGTATATCTTTTGTCTACCTTTGTACCTAAATGGGAGTACAGTTCCACATTCAATACATGTTTTAGGCTCTTCCTTCCTCACAAATTAATGTATATAAAGGTAGTATTTAAGGCTTATTAGAACAATCAATATTCATCCTATAACAATAGTCATAGAATGCATAGGTATCTGTGTTTGTTCCTGCGTTTATTTGTGGTAAACTCCAATCTGATGATGGTAATTCCACTCCATACTGAGCCACCATACCTATAGATATTACCAATACTAATATAATAAACGTGATTACTATTCCTAATACACTATCATTCATAATATATTATCTATTCTTTTCTGTTGACCTTATGTTTCCACTCGTTAAATACTTCATCTAGACTCTTTATTGTGAGATCATCCTTATCTTTTTTATATGTTTGATTATTGTTTGTGTTGCCTGTTCTTGAATGGTCTCTAGTTTCCACGTTCTTTGTCTGACCTCTCTCATATGTATGACCCTCCTTGCGTGTATACTTGAATGATATTGGTGATAGAAATGCCTTTAATAGTGCCATCTTCTTTTTCTGCCACTCTTTTGCCTCATTTTCTATTCGTTCTTCGAATGGTGTGTAATGTGTTGCAAATTCGTTAATCCATTGATCTCTTGCGAGTTTTTTTCCCTCAACATTTTCTTGTTGCTGTCTTTCGTTTTTTGGTTTCTTATGTGCAACTCCTGCTGGGCTGCCTCTGAATCTTACATCTCCAAAGGTTTCCTTTGTTGGTGTAAATCCCTCGATGTTTTCTTTTATTTTAATAGATAATGCATCTAGAGCTTTCTCAGTATTCTCTTTCCAATATTTCCACCAATCTTTTGCTCTTTCTTCTCCTCCTAGTGGTGCAGTCTTTGATCCAGCTCTGCCTCTGCTAGCGTGTCTTTCTCCCTTTAATTTAATTCCCATTCTACTCCCTTTATATGATATGTCCATTCCTTTTAAGTTTTGCATGCCCTGCCTGACTGCGCTTTCAGCATCTTTTCGGTCTCTCTTTTTACCACCCTTTTGCCATTTCACATTGGATGGGTCTGCAGATAATCTATTCCTAACTACTTTTCCTTCCTTGTCCTGTTCTCTTACATGTTTGTGTGGTTTTAGTGGGTCTGTTGTTTCAATTCCCATTGCATCATCTTCTCTTCCACCTCTAGTCCTTGAACCCCCTGTTGCACTGTCACCAGTTACTTCTGCTTTAAACCCTTTACCATGTTGAAGTTTTCCTTCATGTCTACGGTTATATCTTGTTAGTGGGAGTGCCTCTTTTTCATCTCCTGTCCTTTGCTTTCCAGCATGGGTTTTATCCCCAGCAGTTCTAGATCCTGTTATTTTTTTATCATATCCTGTTCCTCTGATATACTTACCTTTCTCGTCTTGCCTGTATGGGTTTACAGTTTTAGGTTTTTCTGGTTTTTTTGTTGATGGGTCTTTTACTTCCTTACCTCTCTTTCTTTCTTTAGATGGAGTGAGATTCAAATTCTGCTCCTCCGTTTCCATTTTACCAGTCTTTGGATTTTTATATTGACTTGTTACTTTTGTTGGTTTTGTTTCACCACCTCGTCTACTTGTAAGAATGCTTGGATCTGCTATCACATTACCAGAGGCAGGTCTACTTCCTTTTCCTCCCCTTAATCCTCTTAACTGACCTCTTGAATCACTGCCTAATTCTTTTCCTTGGCTTCTTCCTGTCTCCATTCCTGCTGGTATGTTTGATGGTGTGTCCTTAGCATCTAATTTAGTTTTCTTTTCTTCTGGTTTCTTATCAAATGTTGAAAAATCTAAGTCTTTTTTATTTCTAAATTTAGAATATGAGTTTATTATGTTAAGATTTATTGCATTAATTAAATTGTCAAAGTCAGATTTAAGTTCCCATCCTGTAGGGTGTAGTTTTTTATTTTCTTCCTGTTCTTTCGCCTGAGCGTTTGCTCCCACTGCTCCCCTTCCTAAAAGTTTAGGTTCTACTGGGTATTCAAGACCACCACTCAATCCAACAATATTTTTAGGTTTTTCTGTGTTTGGTGCTATCTTATCTTGAGAAAAATACTTTGTATCTTTGTCTGCACCACCAGTCAGTAGTGATTGTGATTCATGCTTACCTGTTTTAGGAGGTGCTATCTTCTTAGCCATCTTTTTGCTCCCACCTTTGGGTTTTTTTATTCCAAACGGTGTTAGCCTTTACAGCATATGTTATTCCGAATGTATTATAATTTCCAGTGGGAACTCCTACTTTCTTTGTATCTTTAGATTCTTTTGGTTCTTTAATGTCGTCTTCTTTTTCTTTTGTTTCGTCATCATCATTGTCTTTTGCATCTCTCCTTGGCAGTGAGCCTACTTCTTCCACAGATATATGTGGTCTATCTTCATAACCTGTTGATTCTGAAACGTCTAAGTTTGTGCTTGTACTTGGTGCTACATTTGATGTGCTACCTATATTACCATAAGTTCCTTCCTCTACGTCTGATTTTTCTTTCTCTTCTGCATCGCCTTGGTATGTTGGTTTTAATTTTCTAAAGTCTTCTGATTTTAATTCGTTAACATTAGGTTCTTTTTCATTTTGTTGTGCTAGTAATCCCTTAGCACCTGTTCCTAAAAATTTACCACCGTATGTGCTAAAGTATTTTGTATTCTCATCTGCTGGTGCTTTTGGTATATTAGAATTATCAGGCGTGACACCTGAAGATGCTGGTATTTTTGAACCAGTTCCCTTCTTTGTTAATAGTTCTTTTATCTCTACTGGTAATTCATGCCAACTCTTTCCTATAAATCTTGGAGATGGTGCATGTATTTCAGTCAATGCATCATACCTTTCATTTGCATTCATATTATTCCATTCCTTATTAACTACAATATCCTTCACGAAAAACGTATCATTTATATGAACGTCATGAAAATTACCATCTTCTTTGAAAATCTGTATATATTCATTACCCATCTTGACAACAATGCCTCTATCCTCTACTCCATTCACATAATAATGAATGTCGTCTCCTATTCTAGTGTTTGTTATCTTATTCCTGTCGATCATTCTATGTTTACCAGAGGCTGTTTGACCTATATAAGTTTCTTTGTCGTTTACGACTGTATTAGGTATAACATTTTGTAAGCTTAAATCTCCTGATCCTGCACCATCTTTTGTCCTGAAAGAATAAAAAGATTTTTGCTTTATATCTTGTGCTGCAACTCCATGTGGAACTTTATTCATAGCGTTGGGATTTGTACCACCTACCTTTACGCCTATATTTCCTGCATCTGTTATCATGTTTCCATCTTCTTGAGGTTTTTGTTTGCTTCCTTTGAATGGATTTTTATTCTCTAGAAATCCTAGCTTTCCCCTTGATGGTTTCAAGTTTGGTGCATCTCCTGTATCTGGTGTTTTTCCACTAGGATCTTTATACATTGCTGGTAAGTTTTTTGGGTTTGTGCTTGGTGAAATAAAATCCTTTGCTGGTGCATCTGTTTTGTCTGGTGTTTTAATAGGAGTGGATTTTTCTAAATCTGGATCTATTTCATCTCTATCTTTTGCATTTATTAAATATGGTTTTCCTGTTTCACTACCTCTTAATACTTTAAATGGTATTTTCTCTTGTCCTTTAGGCATGGCATTATGCGTGTCTCTTGATCTTACTTCGTCTATTGTTGACCTTGGTGTTTTGAATGGTGATTTACCTGTATCTAGGTGTGGTTTTCTTCTCTTTGGCTCATGTTGTACTGTTGACGGATCTGCACTTTCAATCTTATTCATAAATCTAGTATCAGTTAATGTTGATTTTTGTCTTTCTGAGTCCATCCAAGCATGGAACTTGTCTGGATTTTTATCATGCTCTTTATTCTGACCAGCATTATTACAGTATGGACAGTTTGAGTGATGTGATTTTGTGGTCTCCTCTTCTTCTTCTCCACCACCTACTGCACTACTAGCTATTCTTGCGATCATTGGTAATAATGGTAAAATTTTATCTACTGGTCTTATGCTTTTTGCTGCTTGACTAGCGTCTCCATTAATTGTAAGACCTTTCTCTGCTGGTGGTGATTCATCATCTACGTTCATTAAGTGTACTTGGCTTAACTTGTTTAATCTTGCCTTCCATTTTTCTGCCAAGTCTGGATCATATGTTGTATGTTCCTGATGTTCTCTAACCTCTTTTGGTTGTTTTGCAAAGAATTTTCCTGCGTTGGTGTTTGGATCGTTTAATTTAGTTCCAACCTTTGATTGTGATACATCTCCATAATAACTCGCTGCTGCTTCTTCGTCATCTACGCGTTGTATTTTTGACTCTACTGGTTCTTTAATTTTTGCTTTTTTCTTCTTTCCACTCACATATGTCTCACTTTTATAACCCTTATCTTCATCAGGATATCTAGGTGAATCTGGTGCTTGGGCAAAATTAACTGTGGTATCATTACCGTATGGTGTATCTTTCTTTTTCCAATGCTTAAGGAATATATTGGGTTTTTTAATCTCTTCTTTTATTGGTTCAACGTCTTCTTCTAAATCTAACGGTTTGGACTCTGCTGCTTTTGCCATTTATATACCTTCTATATAATAATATTTAAAGATTCAAAAGCCCATAGCCTTCTTCAATCCCTTGCCTACATCCAATACAAACCAGCCATCTCCTGCCTGTACTGACTTGCAAGCTAATACAAGGCTGTCTGGATAGTCGTCATGCTCATCTGACTTGATCTTCATTATACCTGTTTCAGTATACTCCCTTCGTAAATACGAGAGCTGATAGACCATTTTATTTATTTGTTTGAGTTTTATCTTATGGTTTTCAAATAACAGTCTGAGGTTTTTATACATCTCTGCCTTCTCTTGGAGTGAAAATGTGACTCCTCTTACAGGAGAACCCTGCTCTCTTGAAAGATCCACAAGACCACCACCCAATCCTGTCTCATCTATATAAATGGTTTCCAACCTATATCTTGCCGTATATTCCTTTATTCTACCAGCAACATCCACAACGTTGGATTGTGACTCTGCCTGTACCTCCTCTATATAAACAACATCATCATCGTCTACTCCCACTATGGTGAATACTGTCTCATCCCTTCCTGTTCGTGCAACGTCAACACCCATGTAATATCTGACGTTACCCTTGGGTCTTTTATCACTCATTGCCTCCATGATAAGACTGTTAGGTATTAAGGCATCACCAATATCTAGAAATTCACCTTCGACTTCCTGCACATATTCTTCTTTTGTTAGTCTTTTAATTTCCTCTATGAATGCAGGATCTGCCTTAACTAGTGGGTTTTCCGTAGAACTCACATGAAATTCTGTCCACATACCTTCAGGATTTGCTGGCTTGGAATTCTGACATGCCTCATAGAAATATCCTGCCTTACTGAACGGTGTAGATGTTAGCCATATTCTAGCCTTTGTTGCCAAACCAGAAGGTAGGAAAGCCCTAAGTATATCTGTCTTGATAAAGGAACACTCGTCTGCTATTATACAGTGAGGAGAATAACCTCTCAAACTGACACCTGTCTCTCCTGTAGCCCTGACTATTAGTTTTGATATACCTGTATTATCCAAAAATTTAACCCATAATTCTGTCTGTGTGTTTCTAACAACAAACCCATTGAGGAATTCATTATCTGTTATCAGGTCTCTTATCCTGTTAAACATGATTGTAGCCTGATTTTGTGTAGGCGCTGCTATTACTATAACACATTCATTCTTTACTGATGTAAGCATTAATGGTGCAAAGAATGCAAAGTGACATGCCTTTACTGCTGTAGACATGGTTTTACCTACCTGTCTTCCAGATCTATAAACTATGAATCTATCCTGACAATCTACATATTTCTTATTATATGGGAATAATTTATGATCTAAAAATATCTCACTGAACTTACTAGGACTTTCTGCACATTCCTTGATACTCTGTAGGAAGTTCTCCCTTTCATCTAACACCTGTTTGTTTGGTCTACCCATGACACTTACACCCACAATCCATTACATCATCAACCTCAGCATGACCACATCTGAAACACATATACCCTTTTCTAGGCATGGCAATTACATTTACACTCCATCATCTCTGCTATTATTTCATCGGTGCAGTGACCACATAAAATACAGCAATTAGCCACTCCCAATCACCATATGTTTTGATTTAATATGCAATATTACTTCATCTACACAACAAAATTCCTTACCACAGTGTATGCAGTGTCTGACATCTTCATATGCTGGTGTCATTTTGATACCCTGTAATCCCATCTTCCTGTACCTGATTTCTTATTTCTATTCTTCCACTGACCATAATAGTAACCTATAGTGATTCCACCTAGTAAGTAACATCCACACATTACCCATAAGAATAATCCGTCTTCCATCATTCAGTCCTCTGTGCCTTTATCTGTTTGAATATACTCTCTATATCTCCCTTCTTGTTTAACTTAGTTTCTTCTGTCATTACTATCTTACTGTTCAAATCACTTATTGATTTTACTATGTTTAGAAGTGTATTTATCTCACTTTTTGTATTTCTATCAGGTATATTACCATCCATTTTAGCCTCCGTTAGAGCCATAAGTACATTTTCAAGCGACAATTTAGCCAAAAGGTCTAACATTCCCTTTAAGTCATCTGGTTTTCGTGTATCTAATTCATCTATAAATTTAAGAAAATCTGCTCTTATTGCACATACAGCACCAGCCTCATATTTAGGACACTTACCATTACCACCTGAATCTATAGACCTGTAAACACATTGGTCACATAACGCAGGAAGGTTAGCTGTCTTGAAATGCTTTGCAGAGTTGTATGGTGATATAACCTTACGTTTATCTAAAACAACCTTCGTTGTATTGCCAACTGGTTTTATCTTAAATAACTCATCTCCCATATTTGTTTTAATAATTGTTACTTATTAAAGTTTTCTTCATATATACGAAGGCTTTTGCACATAGGCATGAAAAGTAACGCTATAGGAGTTTTTAATAGAGAATAATACTCATCTTCTATCACACCAGTCTTTGTTATACCTACTTTTTCTAAATTCTCTTTATATACTTCTAATGCATGGTTAAGCATTGGCTTCATTGTCTTGCCCTTGTTTCCAAAATACATAGAATATGTGGTGTTGGCATTCCATACCTCTGTTTTCTTTGACATTGCAGCAGATATCCATGCACTCGTATCTAGGCTCTCAAAAAGTCTGGTCTGAGTTACATGTTTTCCCTTTGCAAGACCATGATATTTTATATTCATAGGAAGTTTTCTAATCTGATCTTCCGTTTCTATTTTTCCATGAATATCACCTATACACACATAGTCGTTTGGATCTGGTCTAAGTAAAGCTATATGGTTTAGGTAGTTTTCCTGCAATACAGGGAGAGTCCAATCAATATTTTCCCTTAATCTCTCCCTATTATAGTAATGCATTGTGTCCTTTGTATTATATCTAACATCAAATTGAGTAGCATAGTCATATAGTTCTAATTTCGTATGTAAAAACTCATAATATTTTTCAGGAATAGATCCTGTGCCTGCTGTTACGAATATATTATCGAACTTTTTCCTGAATTTTGCGATATTCGCATAAGAGTACCTAAATGATAGCATAACATTCTTAACACCACACTGTTCTAAGGCTTCTTGATGCGCCCTATTATTAGCGTTGAAGTATATCTTCATAGTCTTCAACCACCCATCTTAAAGCTTTAATCATTCCTCGCCTTTCATCATCTGTCATTACGACAAACTTTGTTCCTACGTGGAAGTCATCAGGATCAGGTTTTTCATGCATAAGACACTCTTTCTGAAATAATATCATACTTCTCATTTCATCATCACTAGGCAAATGAATCACTTTCCTCTGTGAAACACTTGGTAGCATAAGGACACATGCCATCACAAAGAAAACATTTAGTCCTTTCAGGTAGAATCTTTTTTGTGAGTGAAGCCTTTATTATTCTTCCCTGTGTTATTATTTTTTCAAGTGTTTCATTTATAGGTTTTAGTTTAAATGACATTATTACTGGTTTATCTCTTTTCTCCTTATCTATACCATTTGATAGATATATAATACATCCAAATGTTGCGTCAATATCGTAACACTTTTTTAACAAAACGCGATAGCAGTTTATCTGGTCTACGTGGCTCTCGCTTGGCTTTGCATTATACCTTGAGAAATAGTCTATAGATCCAGTTGTCTTTTTATCACATATTACCCACTCTTGACCCACTTTAACCAAATCATCAAGAGAGCCATATATTATATCAAGGTGTCTAGGATCATCTTCTGGTATTTTTTTAGCCTCATCTAATGTTACTACCTCATCACGAACATAATTATAACCTAGGAACATTTCGTGGTTCTCTATTTCTGCTACCTGAGATGCGTTATGTATAGCCTGACCTAGATATAGACTTCTCATATCTTCAGTTGTCATACCTGTATGTGGTAATATCTTTTTATATATCACATTCCTCATACATGGTTTTATCACATCAGATACGTGAATTTTACCAAGTCTAGGTGTCTCCATAGCCTTAACCTGAGACTTTCTAAAATCAAAATATACCTTGTCGCTTACATCCTTTAATTTTATCATACTCAAAAGTATGATATTCCTAATATAAACCTTAGTAGCTGCCTATGTTTTCGCATCCACAGGGAACGCTTGGATTATCAACTTTTGGTGCATTACAACCCTTATTCCCTTCATGTGCAGTTTGGCTATGACCACATTCTTCACATGTTCCTGATGCTATTACTGTTAAATCTGCCATTAGTAGCTCTCCTCAATGGTGAAATTAAAAGATTTCGTTTGTTCTGACATCACTCCTGCAGAGTTTAATAACTCCACTTCGCCCTCCCAATTACCAGCGTTTGCTACCACTGTATCTGTTGCTGATAATACGTATGATATCTTACCGTTGGCTCTGTCTGAGTATGTTATAGCTCCATTAATGATTAGTGTTCCATTTGGTTTCCACACTTTCCACACTCCTGTAGAGTATGTTACTGTGTTTGACAGGCTTTTTGCAGTACCTGCTGAATCCTGAATTGTAAGTTCTAATGTAGCCCTGCTACCAGATTTTACCCTGTATTCCGTTGCTCTTGGATATAGATTTTGAGACATGCTATACTCCTTTTACACCCTTGTCTCTCTTAAATAGTTTGATGTTTTTAGTCCTATCGAATAGTTTTCCAGTCTTTGATCTTATGAATGCACCTATTGATTTTGACTGCTTGACCAATCCATACTGTAAGTTCTTGGTTATGTTTTCTGCGTATGCCAATGTCTCGTTAACACTTCTTATATATCCTGCAAATGTCTTTGTGCTTTCTATTATGGCTTGAATCTCATTAACTATTGGTGTTAATGCACGTTTTCTGAATATTAATTCTGTAGATGATACTGTCTCGCTGACATATTTTACCCACCTGTTGATAAATCCTTCACTTGTGTTTACAGACTCGTTCAATAATTTCAATAATACTCTGATTCTTAGCCTGAATGATTGAACAGATATGTTCTCTGCTACAGATCTTACTATTACCAATCTTCTCAATAATGATTCTGGAACTGATATTGTAGAGTTTATAATCTTACCCAATCCTCTGAGTTTTACTATTGTTTCTACATATGATACCGTACTGTTTACCATCTTTACCAGTAACCTTTGTGGGCTTCTGAATGACTGAATTGATATGTTCTCTGCGAATGCCCTGAATACTGTCATTCTTCTTAACAGTGATTCTACAGGTGATAGTGTCTCGTTTGCCAATCTTATTACAGCCCTTAATCTGTGGAACGCATCAGATATTGCAGATGTTTCAGAGACACTTCTTACTATTCCTCTAAGTCTCACTCTTGTCTCTGTAATTCCTACAGTATCTGCTACCATCACTGTTATTACTATTAATCTTGTTCTTATCTCTGATATGCTAACTGTGCTTGTTACAGATTTAACCAAAGCAAGTCTTCTTAACAACGATTCGCTTGTAGTAACTGTCTCTATTACTCTCTTAACCCATGCCTTGTATAGATTTTCTGATGAACTAACTGTCTCTGATATAATCCTTCGTATTACTCTTATTCTTTGCCTGAAGCTTTGAACTGATATAGTCTCATTGGCAAGTCTAACTAATGCCTGTAAGTGTATTAGTGACTCTGTAGTTGCTACAGTGTCATTTGCTAGTTTAACCCATCTCTTAATGAATGCTTCTGATATTACAACCGTACTGTTTGCAAATCTTACAAATACTCCTCTTGGAACTAGGTTTTCAATTACATTAACTGTGTTTGTTATTACCTTTCTCATTGTTACTCTTCTTAATTGTGAGTCAACCAACGCTACAGTTTCATTCGCAAACCTTCCTAATGTTTGTAGTTTGTGATACTCCTTTCCTATCTGGAACACACTGTTCTGGAATATATCTTGGAACACATGTCCTGATTTTAATATGTTAACAGTCTCAATAACTGCCTTTACTCTTCCTCTTATTGTTATTGCAATTTCTGTAGACGCAACTGTCTCTGTTACAAGTTTTCGTATTGCTTTGATTCTCAGTCTGAAGCTCTGAACTGACACTGACTCATTTAACATTCTCCTTAATGTAAGTAGTCTTAACTCTGATTCTGTAGTTGTTACAATGCTTGATATTACCCTAAGTATTACATTTCGTGCCAAAGTTCCTTCCTGAATAGCCACATTTTCTGCGAATGTTCTTAATATAGCAAGTCTTCTGAGTAACGTTTCTGTGGTTGCTACGGTTTCATCTAACATCTTTACTATTATTCTTAGCCTTTGTCTGAACGACTGTACTGATATTGTTTCGTTAGCCAGCCTTACTAATTCCATTCTTCTTAACAAGTTCTCTGTAGTGGCTACTGTCTCTGCAACTAATATTGCAACCTTTCTTGCAAATGACTCAGTTCCTGCAACAGTCTCGTTTATCATTCTTCTTATTCCTATTACATGTAGAGCCTCTTCTCCTAACTGGAATAGGTCTCCTTGGAATATGTTGTATTGGAATGTTGAAGCCTTTGTCTTTAATATGTAAACAGTGTTGTTTATTATCTTTATTAATGATCTTCTTGGTGTCCTGAAAGATAGTATTGATAATGTTTCATCTACTACTCTTCTTATTGTTTTTAGTCTGTGGAATGCATCTGCTATTGTTTGTGTCTCTATGATGGATCTTATTATTCCTCTTCTGAACACTCTGTTTTCTGCATATGATAATGTTTCATTCAATAATTTTAGTATTGTCTTTGCTCTTAATCTGAATGACTGTATTGACACTCCTTCATTGGCTAGTCTTATCAACGCTTGTAGGTGTATTAATGATTCGGTGGTTGCAACCGTGTTGTTTACTCTCTTTACCCATGACTTGTATAGATTCTCTGTTGTACTTACAGTGTCTGCTATTAATTTGAGTATGGCTCTTGGTCTTATCCTAAACTCCTGTATTGTTACACCCTCATTGAATAGTTTCATGAATCCAGAGAAGTGAAGTTCTGTTTGTGGAATACTTATTGTGTTATTTATTACTCTCTTTATTCCTCTAAACCTGTTTATGGTTTCTGATATACTCACTGTATTTGAGATAACCTTTAACAACGGTCTTATCCTTATTCTAAATGACTGTACTGATTCAGTTTCATTTAAGAATTTAAGCAGTGTCATTAACCTCTTCTTGGTTTCTGTTACTGTCTGAGTTTCATTTGCCAGTCTGACTAATGCTTGTAATTTTACTCTTGTTTCACTTAATACAAGTGTTTCGTTGACAGATCTTAATACTGCCCTAAGCTTTGTCCTGAACTGCTGTACTGATATATTTTCATTTATAAACCTTCTTAGTCCAGTTATATTATCTGCTTCTGAACTTAGTTGGAATACATTATTCTGGAACGTGTTAATCTGGAATGGTTTGCTTTGTTTTATGATATTCTCTGTTTCGTTTACTGTTTTCTTTCTTCCACGGATAGTTACCAGTTCTTTTAATGCCTGAGTAAATGCATTATTCTGGAATATATCGTTCTGGAATGTTCCCTTAAACGCTACAACTACTGTCTCACTTACAATTTGAAATATTGTCTTCTTGAAATTTCTCTGTTCTGCAAATGATTCTGTCTCTGCTAGAAGTTTAATCATACTTCTTAACCTTACTGCTACGTCTGTTGTTGATACTTGCTCATCTAATAATCTAAGTAACCCCCTTACATGTATTTGACCTTCCTGTGTGGCTAAGGTCTCATCTACCAGTCTTATTACAGCCCTGATTCTTTTTCTAAACTGCTGGATTGATACGCTTTCATTTGCTAACCTTAATAATGTCCTTAGTTTATTTGTATTTTCTGTTGACGCTAACGTTTCATTGATTACTTTTAGGAGGGTCTGAATGGTATCAAATACATTGGATTGATATATGCCTCTCTGAAATGTATTGAGACCCCAAGTATTGTCTTGGTATGCATTACTTTGAAATATGTTCGGCTGAAAAACTATATCTACTTTAGCCATTACGCCTCATCTAATCTGCAGAGCGAATGTATTTTATCCTTAAAGTATAGCAACAGTTTACCAGCAGGATAGCCCAATGCTAGGTCTATTATGAATCCTTGCCATAGCCACGTTTTGAATTGTTCTCCCTGCATTCCTATCACAAAAAAAGCCCAAGGTACTAGGACTAGAAAATAAACTGCGTTTAGTAGAGACGTTATCAGTAGAAATTCCGTAAGTCTTTTCACTATCTGGTGAGTCATCAGCATTCTCCGTCATGTTATTTCATTCCACGTTTGAGATCCATCAAACATATAGTGTTTCCCTGTGTCAGATTCTTCAAAGATTGCTCCGTTAGGTAGGTTAGGATAAACATCTGCAAGTGTGAGTGTTTTTGTTGGCGTTCCACTTATGGAAGTAGTATCGTCATACCAATTAATATCATCTACTGTTCCATGATACCTATTAGAACCTTGGTCTCCATATGCATCTGTCCAAAACTTCATATATCTTACAGTTAGACTTGCATTAACAGATGAAAGAGTACTAGTAAATACAAGACCATTAGTATAATCGGAGTTTGTATATACATGAACTGTTGCTGCTGTTGTGCTACTTCTTGTTATTTTTACATAATAATTTGTGTCTGCTGAATAACCATAACTGGAAGGAGAACTACTACCAAAATTACCTGCTTGGTTTGTTTGACTATATGCTGATTTACCACCAAATCTTTGATAACCACTACCATGATTTAGATAAAAGAATATTCCTCCCTGACTTGTTCCTGCACCTGCTACGTTATCACCCATACCAAATTTCATGTGGTAATTACTTGCACTTGGATTGCCTATTGTATCTATGTTCATTTTAAATGTTAAAACCCACGTTCCACTGGCGTTTGCTCCTAAATCATAATAGAATCTATCATCACTATGTTGGTTAAAATCAAATGCCAACGCCTCACTTGTTATACTACTACTTTGAACAAATGTCCAACCTGTTGCTGCTACTGAGGACATCGCTGCACGTTCTGCTGCTGTTCCTATTAGTCTTTCCCCTGCTAAATATTTAACTGCCAACTCTAAACTCCTCACTACCTAGTTCCTTTAATCCGATTCGGTCTAATGCAAACTTGTAACTGTCCTTAAACTTTTCTGCCATACCGTCAAGAAATTCATACATAACTCTCACGTCTGGTTCTTTACCTTCCTTAATAATTTTATCTACCTGATCAAGATAGTTTCTACAATGTGCTTCTGCTGACTGTGGGTGTATGCCTAACTGTTCCCAAAATTCTACTGCTGCTATTGATACTGAATGACCGTTTGATAATGATTGTATTCCTATTCTGAATGATCTTCTTACCATGTTTGCTATCTCTTGTTTTTCAAAGTCGTGTTCTGTCCATACTTCAGGTATGTTGTTTGACTTTCTTATAGCCTCGTACATATCTTGGAACATTCCTATTTCTCTAAGAGCATTTCCCATACCATTTTGTATTGATTCTATGCTTGTTTCTAATTCTCTTATTTTTAATCTACCAGATTCAGTTACAGGTTTATTGCTTTCTATCTCTTTCATTTCTAATTTATTATTCTCTATTTTGAAATATGCTTCCCTTACTGCCTGATACTTGTGTTCTATATTACTAAGACATTGTTTCATTCTACTCATTGGCGAATCGTCTAACATATTCAAAGTTTGTAAGGCGTATGAAGCTTGACTTGTCGAGTGTCCTATGATTGCCTTTGCCCTATACAGTTCAGGTAACCTACTTTCAATCTTTGCTAACTGATTCTTTGTTATTGCCTTTTCAGGCAAGTTATCCCTAAATGTTTTTAATTTTATTTCATTCAAGATCCTTGAATACCTCCAATAGTACCTCTTGCAGTTGTTAGATCACCGAAATCGGCAGAATTACCTGTTGTAGCTATTGTAATAAATTCTATTGTGGTTACATCACCACTACTCTCTACTCCACCACCAATACACATTCTAGTATCAGATGATACTCCACCACAACCAGCTCTTACTGCTGTAAGATCACCGAAATCATACGAAGTGCCAGATGTACCTATTGCCATATATTCTATTACATTACTTGAATTACCACCAGCAAGAACACCTCTACCAGAAATCCTATCTGATGAACCAGTAGCTGTACCTCTCCCTGATACCATGTCACCATAATCAGTACAAGCACCAGTTGTTTGTACTGTGACATAATCTATTACATTACTTCCACTACCAGCTCCACCAGCCCACATTCCTATTGTGTTATTATTTAGATTTCCTGATCCACGATTTCTTACAACAGTAGCTGTTGCTCCCCAAGCTGTTGCAGTTCCTGCTGTTGCTATTGTGATGTAATCTATTGTGTTTGTGTATTGACTTGTACCCCCATTATATCCACCAGCAAATACACCTCTAGATAGATCGTCAACGCCAGAAGTACCATATCTTGAAGCCGAGAGATTTCCAAACGTAGTTGTATTAGAAAGAGTTGCTATTGTTATGAAATTCATAGCACCAGAACCAGTATGAGATCCAACTCCTCTTGTATGACTACTACAAGTTCCAATACCACTATTATTACCACCTGAAGAACCGAATGTTGTTGCATTACCTTTTGTATCGATAGAAATATAATCCATTATACTTGTAGATTCTCCACCCATAAATACACCCCTCCAAGCCTTTGTTACCCAAGTGTCGTCACCAGTTAACCACCATGTCTTATAGGTATCTGTTTCTTCAAAAAGTGTATTTTCAGGAAGATCACTTACTTTGTTAAACTTACCATCTGATGTAGTATTTGGATCTGCTGTACTTGTTCCCACTCCATGATTTGAACTGCCTGATTTTGAATCATTATAATCACCATTAAATTTATAATATCCCTCTAAATCTGTCGTATAAGCTGTTGCTAATGTAGCTTTATCTATTGGCACACCACCTGCTAACACAGCTACATCTGCTGAACTTAATGCTCTTGACCAAAATCCTAGATCTTGTAATTGCATATCACAGTATTGGGCATTATCTCCACGCCTAGCAATTTGCATATATGTGTCAGGTGCAGGTAATGATTCACTTCCGTAAGAATGTGTTGAAGATGATGATCCATTTTTGTAAAATGTTAAAGTCGATCCACTTCTTGTTACTGCTATATGATGCCAAGCACTATCTTCAATTCCTGTAATACTTGACGTAAGAGTTGTAGTAGAATTAGTTAGTTTTAATGCACCACCATTTTCATACAGTTGAAATCCACCCTCTGAATCTGCTCCATAACAGCCAAGTAGAGCAGGTGCTCCTCCACCTGCAAAATCGTCTGTTTTAACCCAAAACGCTATTGAGAAATCATCACTTCCCCCAATACTTCCAAGAGGACTTGTTGGAATAGTAATATAGTCTGCTGAACCATCAAAATCTTGCCAACCATAAGTATCGATTAATGTTGCTTTTTCATCTTGTGTTGTAGAACTTACATTATTCCAAAATTTAACGTCAAAAACATGACCTGTATCTGTTGCTGAATTGTTTGTTATAATTCTGAAATATCTCATAACTGCTGTTAATGTTGTTGCACCCCACGTTCCACTTGTTATTGTTAATGTTAATGTGGTTTTGCCTGTTGTATAATCATCTGCTGTATAACGATTAAGAGTAAAACTTGCATCATCTCGTATAAGCTCAAAATAATACGTGTCAGTAGTATTCCATGTCACACTTTCTGTGCCTGACATATATGTGGCTGTTGTACCCTCAGGTGTTGCGTTAGGTGTTACAGATATTCTGTAAGAGTTTTCTCTCATATGCAATCCCTCAAAATATTGTGTTGCATTTCTTTCGCCTGTTGAGTTTGACATACCGAGTTCCCAATAGACAGCACTGCCTGACAAAGCTGTAAATTTCATCTTCCATCTAACCACATATTTTGTTGTTAATGTTCCAACGTTTGGTGCATAGGTAGCATCATCAAAATCAAATTCAGAACTTTTGTATGAAGCATTTACATTGAAAAAGTATTTGTCGTCAGAAACATCTACATAGAATTTTGTAGTGTCAGATGAATCCCAACCAACACAATTACCATCTGTTGAACATGATGTAAAATCAGATGTATAATCTGATGTCACTGCTCCTGTACTACTTCCCCTTATTCGTTTAGCATCGAGATATTTAATGGTCATGCTGCCAGAGCCCCAAGTGAATTACGAGCTGCTGTAAGGTCTCCGAAATCAGTTGCGTTTCCAGTAGTGGCAATCGTGATATAATCTATAACATCTGATGCTGATCCATCATGTCCTCCTCCCCAACAGCCTCTTGTTTGACTTGCACAGGCTGCTAATGCATTTCTTGCTACTGTAAGGTCTCCGAAATCCGTACCATTTCCAAGAGTGGAGATTGTGATATAATCTATAACGTTTGTAACAGATCCAGTAGTTCCACCACCAAAACAACCTCGTGATGTCGTGTCTGAACACGCACCTAATCCATGTTTTCCAACTGCCATATCACCAAAGTCGGTAGCGTTTCCTGTTGTTTGAATTGTAATATAATCTATTATGTTTGATGCATTATAACCTCCACCGAAACACCCCCTTGTTGCATCAGCTAATCCTGCTAGTGAAGATCTAGATACAGAGAGATCTCCAAAATCCGTTGCATTACCTGTGGTTTGAATTGTAACATAATCGATTACATTTTGACTACCTCCTGCCCATACTCCTCTTGTTGAGTCTGCACAGGCTGCTAATGCTTGTCTTGCTACAGTAAGGTCTCCAAAGTCCGTTCCATTTCCAACAGAAGCTACAGTTATGTATTCGATAACATTTACATAATTTCCATCATGTCCTCCTCCCCAACACCCTCGTGTTGCATCTGCTAATCCAGCAAGTTCGTTTTTGTTTACAAGTAAGTCTCCAAAGTCCGTAGCAGCTCCAACAGAAGCAATAGTGATATAATCAATTACGTTTCTTACTCCACCATTATTTCCACCAGCCCAACAGCCACGAGCTATTGGTAATGTTGCTGCTGTGCCTTTTTCTAACCACGCTGTAAGAAAGGGCGTTCCAGCTCTATAAAATATTTTACGAGTATTTGTTTCTTCATATCGTGTTCCTGCTGGTACGTTTGTTATTGTTGATTTTTCATCTACTATTGCTGATGATACAACGTCAAATTTTACTGCGTTTGAGTATTCAGTTGTATTCCAACCACCTGAATGATAATAAACAAGTTTTGTACCTGTTGCTGATGATGTGTTACATGACATGAAAACTCTATTAGAATCATTACCTGATCCACCCTCAATAACAAATCTATCACCATCAGTTATTGTATGACCTGTAAATGTAAAATCTGTCTTTACACCCCACGCACTTGTACCAAGACCTGACCAACTTACTGTATTTGTTGATTCTACCTGTTCTACACCTGATGAATTATAAATTTTCATTGATCCATTTCCTGTTGGCGAACCATCTTTCCAAATATATAGACTTACTGTTTTAGCAACCCTACCAATTAATGAATGACTACCTGTTAGATTAAAACCAATTTTCGTTGCTGTTTGTGTACCACTAGCGAGAGTTTGAAATAATCCTTTATTTTCACCTGTTCCACTTTGAGATGTTGTAGTTGTTGTATCTGATACTGCTGTACTACTTCCTTGTATTCTCTCTCCTGAAAGATAATTTGCCATAAGAATACCTACGCTATCTGGACGTTTTGCGTATTTCCGTTGACTCTTAGTCTTACGTATAAAGCGTCATTGTTTGAATCAATTTGTTCCACAAACAGTTGACTTTGGTCTGCAATATCTGCTGATGCTGCACTACCACCAGATATATACGTGCTACTTTTATGTTCTAAAAATACTAGATCTGCATTTCGTATAGCATAAGCGCCTGTCATGTCTAAGTGTGCATCTGCTGTTCCTACGAATCCACCTGCTGCTGCTTCCCAAGTATAACCACCTGTAACTCCTGATCTAGCAGTTAAAACCTGACCATTAGTTGGTGCGTTAGAAACTTGAAGATTTGCTTCTTGTATGATATCATCTGCAATGGTTGATGTATTTCCTGAACTTGTAACTTCGCCTGTTAAGTTTGCATTAGTTGTAACTGTTCCTGCTGTTAGATTTGATGCTGTTCCTGAAATATTTGTTCCTACTAATGCTGATGGTGTTCCCAATGCTGGGGTTACTAATGTAGGACTTGTAGCAAATACCAATGTTCCACTTCCTGTTTCATCTGAAATTGTTCCTGCCAGTTCTGCTGATGTAGTGGCTGCAAAGTCACTTAATTTTGCTCCTGAACTAGCTACTCCTGCTTCTGCTGCAGTTTGATTAATCCATTTACTTGCAGTTGTGTCATATGCTAATACTTCATTATCTGCTGGTGTGCCTGTAATAGTCGTATCGTTTAATTCTACTATAGTATCTTCTGTTGCTATTTGTGTATCTACATAAGCCTTGATTGATTGCTGTGTTGCTAGTGATGTGGCACTGTCTGTTGCCATGTTATCTTCGTCTAATAATGCTACCTCCGATGATACTCCTGTACTTGCAGCAGTTCTTCCAATAACTTTCATTGTTGTTAGATTTTGAATCTTTGCGAATGTGACTGAAGCATCGCTTACAGTTCCTCCACCATATCCATACCAATAATTTCCTTTTCTAATTAGTATTGTTGGCTTTGTTGCTGATAAAACCTCATCAGCTCCACTTACTGTTGAAACTTCTCCGTTTGCATTCAAGTCTCCATGCTTTAATGTTACATCATAACCTGATTGACCAAATAAGTAAAGAAGATCATACTCGCTTGTGTTTGTTAAAGTAATACTGTCAAGATCATCTGCTGCTCCACTCTCTCCTGCAACTACAGTGATGGAGTCAGTAACCAATAATGCACCTGATGCTATTGTTACAGTTGATGTTGTTGGTGTAAATCCCAACATTCCCTTATTATCTAATGCTTCATTCCATTCGGCAGAACCTACTGGTGATGTACCATCGTCTGGATAACTGCTTAGATTAACTTGTGTTAAATGGTTTCCGTATGCCTTACGTGCCATTTAAGTCACTTACCTTTAGTTACCTTTCCTTTCGAACTTCTAAGTATAAAGTTAGTGCTTTCCTCGAATCTTACTTTCGCGTTCATACCACTATCTTTTGATAACTTACCTTTAGGGAATCCCATTCCTAATCTCTCCAATAATCCAAATACACTCGAAATACTCATCTTATGTACCGTTCATTGTGTGATTCACGTAAAGTGTTAGAGTATCAGTATTAGTCTTATGGAATGATGCAGGGCTTGTAAAGTTCCAATGTGTTAACAGCTTTGTTGCGTTAACAGGGCTTGTCTGTCCAACATCATAAATTGCTCCACCAGTAATTGCATTACCAGCAGAAGTATTAATCTGCGCTGTTGTCCATGCGAACTTGTAAGTTACAGCATCTACTGCTGCTCCTGTATTCTCTGAATTACTAGTATCATCTGCCAAAGGATAACTTGACTCTAGTCCAGAAACTGCACCTGAAGTAACTATTGGGTTACTTACCTGTTGGTATGCATCAGTTTTGGCTATTGTATCTGCACTTGAAGGATTTTGTAAAACACATGCTGAAGCAAAAAAGTTTTCATTGCTACTTGGTGTGCCTCCTACTGCCTTCTTGGCATAATAGATATCTCCGTCATTTGTTACTGTATTCTTTCCATAGAACCATTCTTTGCTCCCATCTTTGTGAGTCAGAACGACACATATGTTATTTTGAGGATCTATGTTCTCAATCATGCTTCTATTCTTTGTTTTATGTATTTAAAGATTACTTCTAAGCGTTGGACTGTGTCTTCAATATACTAGATTGTGTCTGTCCTGCTGCATCATGAGTGACTTTTGAACTATCAAACAGGTCATAAATATGGTCTCCAACTTCTATAATTGTCTCACACTCAGGATATCTCCACTCTATACTCTTTATTGGTTCTAATGTTGTGGGTTGATCATCTGCAGTTCCTGCATTATTTGGGAAATTCATTACAGTTTCACTTTTGAGCGTAACCTGAAGATTCTCCCTCAGACAGTTTATCATAAACGGTGCTTTTATTGTATATCTTCTCTTTTCATCCTTGACTTTTGCTAATAATCTTTGTGATAATTGCCTAAAATCTGAATATGTAAGAAGTTGAGGATAATATAACTTGGCTGAACGCCTGCCATATTTGGTTTCAGATGTAGAATCATTGTCTTTAAAATGTCTTTTGTTTGCATTAGTACCACCCTGAGCTATTGTCATTCCATATCTTATCTCATAAACATATCTAGCCCATATGTAATCACTTGAAACTGAGGCAGGACTAGTCCAACTAGTAGCGCTAAATGTCAAAGTTCTTTCATTAAAATCTATATCATATTTGCCTGCAGGAATAGCATGACCGTTAGCTCCACCACTTGCATAGTTTATTTTTCCCTGTACAAGAGTTACATTGAGTGGTGGAAAATCAAACTTTTCGGTTAATGCTGTGCCTGCAGTAACAGCACTAAGTTGTGCAAACCTTTGCTCTTTAAATTGATATTGCAAATCACCATAAAGTTCAAGATCATTAATTATCTTTGTATCATCTTCTCCCCTGTTATATATTTGATATTCTGTATCCTCGAATGTGTATCCACTATCAAGATCATTAGTTCCGTCTGAATTTTCTTCCCACACAAATGTCTTTGTAGGAAATGTCATGAACGACTTGTTTGCCAAAATTGATAACAGTTCCACATTTCTGACAAACTTTCCAATAGCGAGATATTTTCCATCATCACCACCATGTGATAATTCTACCTGTGCTGATATTGACGGAGATATTAGGTAATCAAAATCAGGATCTACATACTTGATAATCGTCTGCAGTATGTCACTTATTCCCTGACCACCGTCAAAGAGATTTTTTGTGTGAGAGGCTGGCTTTCCTATACTTGCATTTTGGACATCATCGTTTATTATATCAAGTGTAATCTCACTGTCCAGAATACTTCTAGACCTGCTTTTTATTTCAACCATTACATCTTTTAATTTATCCTTTCTCTTCCAAACATTGCCTGATACCTTCTGTGTCATTTGCTGAGCGCCTGCAGACTGAAGTATTTGAATATCCTCATCTGTCAAATATCCTCCACAATAAACCCTTATCTGAAATATGAATCCCTTAAAGTCATCAGCTCCAAGTCTGTCTGAACCTATCTTCAGATCTGTTGTGACCCTTGAGTTTGTTATTGCCTGTACTGTCTGAGTACAATTACTTCCGTCTGCCATATCATCAAGTGTAAGTCTTACCTTGCTATCATGGTCTCTGTAGAATCTTATACATCTTGTTGCTGCTAAAGCATCATGGTCTATCTTTCCAAGTGCTGTACTTACTGTATATAATGTACCATTTCCTGTGAATGTTGTACCGTCAAGTATTGCATAAATTACCCATTTACCACTGATCTGCTTTATTCCTATTTCAACACCATTAGTTCCGTTATGTTTTGAGAACAAAATCTGAGTCGTATTTGTAGGACTGGCATTACCATTATCCATGCTTTTGAAGTTTATTATTACATCAAACTGCTGCCTGAAGTCAATCGAAGCATCAGTCTTATCTGATGTTGCACCAGAACCTGTTGTTGACATATTCTTATCTGTGACTGTAATCTCCTGACCTGCTGTTGTAAAATTAAGCCCATAGTTTGTCCTATATGCTCTAGTGTTTCCTGCTGCTTCTGGATTTATATATGAGCCTTGCGTAGTTCCATCATGATGAAATCCAGACTCATCCCTTGTGCTTCCCTGAAAGTTCCATAAAGCAACAAGATATTCGAGAGAAACATCATCCTGAATATATGATACAGTATCGTTAACTGCAACTCTTACACCCACTGGCATTGTAATTTGTGCTGTATCTATAGCCCTAGAACCATCTCTGTTTACTATTGCTTTCACGATTGGATATTTTACTATATCAGTTGAACTCCTTTCCACTATTGCTTTTATTCTATCGGTCATGTCTAACTTGCTGCTGTTGTATGATAACGAGTTGCAGACACTCTTCCTACTCCATCACTGTTTACTGCTCTAACTTTTATTGCATATTCTGTGTTGGCAGAAAGTACAGGTAGATTAAATCCACCACTTCCTGCATAGCCATAAACTACCCTGTATGGTAAGTAATCATCTATTGAATTATTATTCCTATATAATATATCGTAGTGCGTTATTGAACTATTCCCTGTATGTGCAGGTGGATACCATCTCACCCATATATGGGTATGTGTTGAAACTGGTGGACTAGATGTTTCCACAGGATCTGTAAGTCTAACATTTGTTGGTGCGTCTGGTTTAGATCCCTGATAACTTCCAACTGCGTTTCCCTCTATAAACTGAACAGTACCCCTGAAAGTTGCTGGCTCTGACGACTGTGTTCTGAAATTAAAATCCCTTATGAATCCTTCCATCTTATATCTTAGACCTATCCAATCACCGTCTGCTGGGTTATCTGGATCTGCAGGCATTAATGCATCTTGAAACTCAACATAACTTCCTGATGATACTCCACCAGCAGCCATATTATACCTATTCAACCCATCTACGTCTAATGATCCATTAGCATCTACAGTATCAAAATTATCAAAAATAAGTATGTCAAATTTGTCCTCCATACTTCTTCCTATGAAACCGTCTGATTTAGAAAACCATTTCAATTGGTCAAACATTGTCTTTGTAGATCCCTGAGTTGCTCCTGACAAATTAGTGTTTGTAACTCCTTGGTTTGTTGCTTCATTTTTGACAAGCCAAGTAAGCTGGCATGTGTGTGTATTACCTTCCATTTTTACTAGTATGTTTTCCTCTCCACTTTCTTCTGGTAGAGGCATTGGTGATATTGGTGATGTAAATTTAAAATCTATACTATCAAACACTTTTACTTTGAAAACCATCTGTATTCCGTTGCTCTTATATTTTCTTAACCACATTTCTGCCATGTCTAATTATTCCCTCCTTTTCTGTTTCCCTTATTGTATGATGTCTCTACTGCTTCATCTGCTATTTGTTTCATCTGTCTCGTTGTTTCTTCTGCTGCTTCCTTATCCATATTTCCCTGCACAGTGATATTCACAGTTTGTGCGCTTGAATGTTGTCTACTTCCTGATGTTTTATCATATACTGATTTTTCGCGAATAAAGTCTGTTGCACTCATTATTGGTTCTGCATCCATTTCTATTCCATTACTACCGATTATTTTAAGATCTTTCGTTGCAGCATCTAATCCATCAGTCAATTTTTCTACTTCTATTCCTGCTTCTTCAAACAATGCTTTTTGTTCTGGTGTCATCACTGCAGCTCCAGTTTTCAAACCACTTGGGTCAAATCCTGCTGTGGTGTCCACAGTATCAGTTGGGCTGGTTGTATGCTGTCCTGCTTTGCTTATTTCTGTTTGAAACTTTGCATTGTCTGGATCAACGTCTTTTTCAACCTGTTGTAATAATTTTACTATAGCGTCTTGGTCTGATATTCCTGCTGCTGCTGCTAGTTTTTGTGCTGCAAGCTGTGCTTGTTGTGTTTCTTCTGATACTAATGCACCTGTTCCTGTTACTCCTAAATCCTCGGCTTTTCCACCAAAAACATCCAAAATCCAAGTAAGAAGTTTTACAACTCTTTCGCCCATATCATGACCCATTTGTTGCATCATGGGTAGGTATGTCTGATAGAATGGTATAATAAACTTTCTTAACAACATTATAAATATTGGTCTTAAGAAGAATCCGAAAAAATCACCTATTGGTCTGAGTATCATCATGACACCAAAATTCAACATCTTCATCATTTGTTTGAGCATTGGAGATGATTCTACTAATGCTTGAAATCCTTTCTTTGCTAATGCTGCTAATCCTAAAGCTCCTAATCCTATAGCTCCTGCTGCTTTCATACCTTTACCTCCACCTACTTTACCCAATATTTTTCCAAATTTAGTTTCAGCTCTCTTTGAAACATCTTCAAATTTTCCTTGTATTCCACCTGCTTGCTCTTTCTTTTGTTCCTCAGTCTGAGACCCAAATGTTGGACTTTTCATATCCATATTACCTTTTGCTCCTTGAAATTTAAATTGGTCTTGTGCCATATCTGATATCTTGCCAAATATTCCTCCACCTGCTGCTGATAATATTTTCATTATACCTCCTGAACTACCAGAACCTCCAACGATTGCTCTAAGCCAAATTCTTTTTGTCTTGAACTGATCGTCAAGCGTCATCTGTGCAATACTCATCTGTTTTAATCTCTTATGTGCTGCTTCGTTGAATCCTGCTTCAGTTGATTCTGCTAGAGATTTTAACCTAACACCGTTTGCTTCCAATAGATCCCTTATTTCACCAAGAACACCTGCACTACCTCCACCAACAGCTCCAGAACCACCCATAAGGTCTGATGGTCTTCCACCAGATCCTCCACCCATATTTGCAATAGCGTCTGTTAACACGTTTAGGTGTTCTGAATTCCTGTCAAGTTCTGCTTCTAAAGAAGCCATTGAGTCTTCTAGGCTTGATATTGATTTCTCATCTACTTTTACCCTAGCGTCTGCTAGAGTCTTTTTAAGTTTAGAGAGAGACTTTGAGTCTAAGTCTACGTTTACCTTGAATGTTTGTTTAGCCATATATAATACTGTTACCTTATAGTTATTTAAGTTTTCTAGGCATTTGTGGTGTACCACCTCTTGAACTTAATCTACGCTGTTCCTTATTCCAATTTTCAATTATAAGGTGTAAATATGATAGTTTTTGATTATCTACTTTTTCTTGTTCCCAACCGAACTCTTTCGCGAAGAAGTAGTAGATGCTTCCGAGATACTCAGATCTTCGTTGCCTACGAACGTTCTTACCCAGCCCTCTAAAAATGTCACTAAAGGGTAGTCCTTTAAAACCCCCTTCAATACTTGTTCGACCACACTAGTTTTGAGATTTCTTAACGAAGGTAAGCTTCCTACTTCAAACGGAGCTTTCTTTACTGTTTTTAACAGTATTGATTGTCTGTATTGAGGTAGGTTAACTTTTGGTTTCGTTACGTCTGATAAGTCTAAGCATTGATCGAGAATAGCCTCTAGCTCCCCAAATGTAAGGTCATCTTCATATTCAATGATCTCTTTCTTTCCCTCGTACTTTATCTCAAAGGTTTGTATCGTCATTATTAACTATCAGAAGTTAATGCTCTTTATAAATCTTATGATTACTCTTCTGCTGCTGATATAGAGTTGTCACATGAAACTGTGCATGATTTTACCTGCCATTCAATTTCTTCGAATACAGGTTCAACAGGCTCTATTCCTGTTATGTTAATATTTGTTGGTGCTAGACCACTTCCTAGTATTGTTATTGTTTTTAGGTTTGCTCCTGACTGACCATTTGTGAAAACTATTTCAAGTTCTATAGTACCTCCTACGGTTTCAGTAAAGTTTGTAGAAGTACCTGCACTAACCTGATTTAATACATTTTCTAATCTGGTTTTATCAAGCCATGACGCTCTGAATCTTCCAGTAATGTCAAATACTCTCCTATAAGATGATACTGCTTGGTGACTGTTAAGACCCCATAACATATCAGAGTTCTGTGTGAATGTGATATCCAAATCCTGAACTTGTGCTATTACAGCATCTGCCACTTTTAATCTTGCGTGCGCGAATGTGTATGGAAATTCATTTGTTGGTTTTGCTGGTGCGTTACTTCCTGTAAAGGTTGTCGCTGGTGCGTCTTCCTTACCATAACTCATATCTTGTGTTACGTCAACAGTCTGTCCTACTGTTGTAGATAATGCTAATGAATTTGTTATACAGCCCTTTAATGTTCTTACTATGTCACCAGAACCTGCGTCTGATGCGTCAAATGCTATTTCGACTGTTGCTGATCTCACGTTTTTTGGCTGACCGTTTGAGGCATGTGGGTATGAGTGTGTTGCAACTCCGTTTGATATAGATCCTACTGATGGTGTGCCATAAATTGCTCCGAAAACCCAAGGGCTACTCAGAACATAGTTCATTGAGATACTTCCCTGTTGCTGTCCATATGCGAATTTATTAGGCTCTATCTGGTTTAACTGTGCCAAATTAATCCTATTATTTGTTAAAGTCCAACTTCCTACCTTATCTTGCAAGCCAAATTTCTTATCTGCTGTGACTGCTGTTTGAAATGTAGTCTCATAACCATATTTTGCATATGCAAATGCACCTGTTCGTACCATTATATCATCTGATTATCCGTTTAAGGTTATAAAGATTTCTCATCATGGGTTATCTATCCTATATCTAGCGTTTACCACATGCTTGAACATGTTTCTTAACTGGTCATTCTGTGATATGGTTGATACTACAAGAAGATCAATAAAGCCTGTTCTTCGTATATTTGTCTTAATTATCCTTAAAATCTCCTTATTTACATTGTCTATCTTCTCCTGATTCATGTATGATCTAACTTCTATGGCTATATCTACAACATGAAGAAAGTCAGATCCATACAAACCAAAGTATTCTATAGACTCATTTTTAGGATATACCAATATCATGTCTCTCCTGTCGTCTATAAACCCTGCTGATTTCTCTTCCCAAATAGCCTTGATATCTGGTGTTTGTCCATCTGTCCACTCAGATTTTAGCATGCTTACCATATCGTTTAATGCTGTATAAATCGCAGAACTCATTTAGCCCTCTTCTCTACTCCTCTAACTAGTTGACACCTACAGCTTTTATGTAATATGAATGCCTGTCTTTCCAATCCAACCATAACACCGTGTTCCTCTAACAATATTTTATCACCGTCATCTGCTGTGCTTAGAGTATCATGCTCTGCCTTAAATGATTCACAGATATAACATACTTTTCCATCGTTTCTAGTGACAAAAGTTAACACTATTTCTTGTTCTATCTGTTCAGACAAAGCCTCTCCTATGTCATATGGTGTTGTTGTTCCTATCATGTTTATTTCTGCTGCTGTAAAATTTCCCTCAATCTCAATCTCGCCTTTTGAAGTTATTATTTCTGCAGTAGACCTTCCTAATTTTTTTGCTATTGGTTCTGCAACTTCTTTTATGAAAGCCTCTGCTATTTCAGAAAATAATCCCTTAACATTTGATAATCTCATTATGGTATCACGAAAGCTTCTCTACGATTTACTACACATTGTTCTATGTCTTCCTTCCATGCTTTAATCATATCTCCCCAAGACATTGAGTTACCACCTACTGGTAGTCTGTCCATTCTGAAGCTTGTTGTAAGAAGATCTATGGCTGTAAGTTTTACACAAATGTCTTCTATGTCATTTGGTACAGTTGTATCTCCTGAAAATTTCTCTCCACCATATCTGTAAGATATTCTAACCCTGTTCTTTCTTAAAATTGAAAATATAAATCCTCTAAGATACAATCTTCCATATTGATAATCCATGTTATACCATTGAGCATCTCCTAGAATATTATCATATGTGTCAGAAGCACCCTGCCATATTTCTATCTTGTCTCCCTCTGCTGCATCAAAATCATAAATATTTCTATGTTGTAGCCATAATGGAGTACCCCATCCAAAAGTATAAAGCAGTGGTAAATCATGCCTTTCGTTGTATATTTTTATTGATCTCCAAGCATGACCCATTCTTCGGTCAATCTCGTCCTCCTTCCTGTTGATGATTTTTTCAACCTGAGTCTTGTTAGGCGTGGTTGTTGCTGTAATAGGAACTCTTAGAAAATCAGCTACATCTTCTACACTACAGTACGTTGTTGCCATATATAATGATAAACTTGTTCGTATTTAAATTTGATTACTTGAATACTACCGTTATTTCAGCACTGCCTGTAACATCTGCATATATTCCACTTTCAAACCTTCTGTTTATCTGTACATATGTTCCCTGAAGTGCTGTGAATAATGTGAATTCTATTGTTCCACCTGCAGTAGTTCCATTCTTGAACACTACCTTGTCAGAACCAGTGCCTAGTTTTGTAATAAAAACTCCTACAATGACACCATGACTTCCTTTTATAAGTGTGTCTGAGTTAAAAGATATTACATTGTGATTTAGTTCTACCATATGTAACCAATATATTAATCCTTTATAAACTTTGTTAGAAAAAAAAATGGCTGTTTTTGGACGCTAGTAGCCTATGACTAGAAACTCGAATACTTTTGAGTTAGTTGCTGAGCTAGTGTTTACCAATTCTGTCATTGCAGAACCTGCTGAGCCACCTACTTCTAAGATTTTAATCTTTTCGTTTGCTTTGTCATATACCACTTCCCTTGAAATGTTAGAGTATGTTGGTATTACAGCAACGAGTGTAGATATCCTGCCCTCTTTGAGGTCAGCAGACACTCCTCCTGTCGCATAGTTATCAGAAGCACCAAAGGTGACTTTGATAGCATATACTCGCAGCTTTGATACTAATGCTGCTTGCCATGAGAGTGTTTTTCTCACGTTAGCGTTTGTCCAATCTTTTGTACTGATTGTTAATGCCATAGATATTATAAATATCTAAGACTTATAAAGATTACCTCCACTTGTCTCTTTTTCGGTCTTCACACTGTATACATTTTAATACGCCTTTATGATAGCCACATTCTTTGCATTTTAATGAAAAACTAAAATGATCATTCTTATTTGATCTTCTAAGAAGGTATATCATTAACCCTCCGATTATTCCCATAATAATAATGTATACTAACATTAATTATATTATATAAATGCTTACTTATAAATTTAAATAAAAAAAAAGGTTTGGATATAAACTTCTATAGTTTAATATCTCTAATTTTTCCCTGTGACTTGAAGTGTCTACAAACAGTTTCTCCCATAGTCCTGAATACACCTTTCTCAACAAATGCGTTGTTGACAAATGGATATGCTGGACTTCTGCGAGTTGCCTCATAGTATTCTGTTGGGATTGCGATCTGAATTCCAATTCTTGGATAACCATATCCCTCTGCATCAGATGTATCAAATGCAAACAATCTTCCTATTTCGGAAGCATCGCCTGAGTCGCTTGGTGCATCTTTGCTTGGAATGAATGGAATTCCATAAATGGAGTCCACATGTATACCAACGCCAGTACCTTTGAAGGTCTGGATTCCGTTTACGTCAATCTGTACTAAGCTTTCACCGTATGGATTTGGAATACGGACTGAAGGCATGTATAGACCTTGTATCTCGGAGTATACTTCGTGAGAGCCTAGGAACACGTTAGGGTCTTTACCTGCAGCAATACGGATCTTTCTAAGGAAAGTTCGTAAAGTGTCGTCTGTCAAAACACCGTTTGTACCGATAGTGCCACTTGCACTTTCAACTGTACAGTCGAAGTTTGAACTTCCGTCTCTGTCGATGGTTGCGTTTGCAGCCCAAGGGTCATATTCCCCTGTGCCTGATCCACCTAGTGCAGTTTCTTCTGCGTTAGATGATACAATTCTATCAAGTGATTCGAAGTCTTGTGTGCCTGCGAATGCGCCTGAAGATACGTTACCTTCAACATCTGCTAAGAGCATCCTATTAAGGAACTCTTTATGTTGTACTGCCATGTACAATCGAAGTGAACCAAGTCCACCCCAAATGTCGTCTTTGCTGTGTGTAGCCAGCCACTCCATAACTTCTGATGCTGAGAAAGGCAGTTGTGCTGTCTTTGGTCTAACATCAATTTCTTGTAGTGTTGGTTTTACGGTCTCAGCAATGAGTCCACCTTCTGCTGTACCACCTAAAGCTGTGTTTAGGTTTGTGGTATTCAGTGTAGGCTTTGCAGTAATAACCCTCCATCCAGATTTATCCCAAGGGTACTTGGGTAAAATGCCGAATGCGTTTGCTTCTAAGTTGAGTTGCGCCCATGCATACGCTCCAAAGATTGCGTTGAAAACGCCTGCTGTGGAGGTTGTTGCTGGTGCATCAGCTTTTCTTAAAAGGTTTCTATTATATCCGTAATACAGTGCTTCTAACTCGTCAATAGTTCTTATCTGAACCATTAGTATCTACCTACCTCGTCTGATGTTGGTTGATAATATTTACCTTTCAGAATATTTTGAGCTACTGTTGAAAGTGACTCAAAGCCAGCTTCTCTTGCATCTTTCAGTATTGGACTGAGGTCAGGTGCAGATTTATCCACTGTTTCCAAGGCTGCGTTTGGTCTTGGAGTTTCTGTAGTAAATGTATGTTCAGATTTCTGAACTAATTCAGTTTTGCCTATAGCTCCCTGAATTGACAGTTTTGCTTGATCATTGGTTGTTTCCTTTCCGTCATCATCCAGTTTGGCTTGTTTGCCTTGTGGATAGGGTTCTTCTGGAACTTTTACTGAAGCGCCAACATCGTCTCCACCTTGAGTACCTTTCGGTGTCAAAGCTAAGTCTGTTGGTGTTTCAAGTGCTTTCACTCTACCATTGATAGAGCTTACAGCGTCAATGATGCTTTTTTGGGAGTCAACTACTGTGCTTAATTGCTCAGAGATGTCTCCGAATGTCGATTTGACTGCTTCTACGAATGATTTTTCTGAGTCTTCACGCTCTTCCGATTGTGATTCTTCAGAACTCTCTTCTGTTTCTTCTTCTTTGTCATCAGAGCTTTCTTCGAAATTTGGTTTTTCTTCGTTGTCTGCCATGATGTTAGTATTCCTATATAAGTGAGGTTTATATAGATTTTGGTGTTTTCTTATTTTCTCTTACAGGTGTAATTTGAGTGCTTTCACCACTTCCTTGGACACTTCCTTTGTCATATCCTAATCCTCTTTGACCTGCACCTATCATATTTTCTTCTGCTTTTGACAAATCATTTAATAAATACTCTAAAAATTTCATTTTTTGTTTGTGTTTTCCCTCTCTATCCTGTTTACTTTCATCTTTTACGTTCTTTGGTACTCCTGCAGGTGTGTTATCTCCTGTATTGGCATGATGTGGTTTTGACCTACCACCAGAATCATCTAGTGGTTTCTCTTGTTCAACGCACTTACCCTCACTTTCTATTGATGGTTCACATATAGTTGTCTCTTTTGGTTGTGGTAATCCCTGCCCAATCCATGTTTCTCTACCAGTATTTTGATTATACATAGAGTGTTGATCTCCCATTGAGTTTGAATGGTCTGCTCCTTTACCAACTGATGGATGTCTATGATGTGCTTGGTGTGTTGCAAATGAATCTTGTCTTTTTTTATCATCAGGTTTTATCATAATTGTACTATCTCTTTTCTCTGCTCCACAAAATTCACATTCTGCTTTATTGGAATCTTCTGTGTCATGTTTAATCTGACCACAAAATGCACTTGGATCTCTCTTATCCTGATTTACACTTTCACAATGTTCAAAGTTTCCCTTACCACCATTACCGTCAGGCATTGGTTTTGTAATGAAGCATCCGAAATTATCACATGTTTTAATTATCATTTTATCTCCTCTCTTCTCTGTATGTAAAACTGATTTTGCCAGTGGGTTATAATCTGTGATTACAGCCAATGGAACTGCTGGATCTTTACATACTGCTACCTCATAGTGTTCCAGAGAAGATAGTGCATATGCTATTGATCCGTCTTTCATTCTCATGGGTGTCCTGTTTGCCTTTGTTGCTCCACCAAAACTTAATCCTTTGTATTCTCCTGATTTAATCTTAGTCCAAATCTCATTATCTAAATCATAGTTTTTAAAAATCTTACCTGTGACTTTTATGGCTGGATATGTTTCACCGTCTTGTGCTGTAAAATCAGTCCTTGCATAATTTATTCCTTTTCCTATTACCCTATTGCTATGTGTATCTGTAATTGGAGCTCCTCTATCCATCCATATTGGTAACACCTTATATAACTCATTAACTATTGTAACTTCTCCCTGTTTGTCTTTCATTTCGACTGTGAGAAATCCTTCAAAGAATCTCTCATCTGAACTGATTGGTTCAAAACCTTTGGTTATTAATTTGTTTATAAAATACCCTTCTGTCATATATGAAATAAATACTTTATATTTAATAAAGATATCTATAAAAAAAGATAAAAGTAGTTTGTAAAATAACCTACTCTGTATCGTCTTTCTTTGCTTTTGTTACTGCAAAGTCTGCTGCGAATCCTGTTGAAAGTCCTATCAGGGCTAAGCCTATCAGACCTACAGAGTCTACAGCAATAGTTTGTGCTATCGCTATTGCAGCAAATGTAGATATGATAAGAGCGCCTGCTAACTTTTTAGCAGAGTAAACTCGGTCTTCTGAGTGTAAATACCCTCTAAGGGTGTTTAATCCAGCTCCGACTACTGCAGCAGCTACTGTAACAAGTGTTGGGTCTACCATGTTTTATATCAACAATATGCTTGCTTATAAGGATTATCTTAAATGAAGTTTTGTATAAGAGACACTGAGGCGAAAATTGTTCCCAAACCAGCAATTAAAATGTAAAACTTCTTTTCTTTCTTTTCTGCGTCTTGTGTAACGTGCGTAAGGTGATTAGAGATACTTATCTCTGTTTTTGTTGTTCTATCGCATAAATCGTCTATTTTTTGGTCTAATTGGTCAATTCGAGTCATTATGCGTTCTAAAAGGAATTCCTCAACCATATACAGTGAATATATGTATGATATTTATATTTACTGTACAGGCTCTAGATATTTGGACTCTATAAGGTATAATAGGTATTCTGGTTGTGACTGAACTGCAAGTAATAGAAATGGGTCGAAATTATTTCCTTTGAACGCTCCACATTTATAGCATAGCCAAAACACCTGTTTTCCTCTAGAATAGCCATACATATTGGTTTTACATTTCTTACACTTTGCATGTTTGTCCATACAAGCATTTATTAAGAGGGTAGATTATTAAAGTTTATGGGAACAGCCTTCTATGTTTATGAAAAGAAATCTGATTATGATAAAGCATATAAAGATAGAGCAGGACAAAGCTTCTACGATATAAAAATTATGGAATTATACGTCAAAGAAAACAAAAAAGGTGAACCAAAACTATGGGTAGTTACAGAAACAAACCAGATGAAGGAGTCTCCAAGATTAGAGAGAACAATAGTTCATTTTAGAAACGGAACTTGTAAAGAATTCTTTGAGGGAGACGAAATAAAAGTTATAGCAGGACAGACTAAATATAATCCAAAATCAGATAGAATTGAATTTTATCCAAAACTGATAGGTAAACCAAAACTTGAATTCAGATGTGATAGATTTTGGGGAAATAGACCTAACAGAAAGAGAATTATAAACCCAACTGCATATTATGATTTAGCATCTGATAGAATTAATTTTATACTATCTCCTAAGTGATTTTGTAGGATCATTCCAAACTTCTTTCCAATCCTTACCATGTTTTCTTTTTATGCTTAACCAGAATGGGTCTGCACCAAACATACCACCTTTTTTATTATATTCTTTTGTTACATTGGCTATCTTCCTATGACAACTATGACAAAATCTTGCGTTTATCTGTTCTATGTTGAACTTGTGTTTTCCACAAAAGAAACATAGACCATACATCTTATCCATTATTTTTGTCAGGAGTGGCTCTCTACCTCTCTTGCCTGCACATTCACCACAGATATCTGCTATGGTTGCTGCTGCAGCGTCTTTTGAAAAACAGTTTAGGCATATTGCTTCCTTGTAATTGTCTACATGCGTATATTCGTTGTCTTGGTGCTTCTTCCAAAGCTTCTTACCAATGTCTGAACCTGCATCGACATTAAGCTTGGTAGCCATTACTTTTCTGCCAGTGTTATTTTCTTTAAACAGTCTTGTAAGAACAGATACACATTGTTTGCTGCATAATCATTAGTAGATACTCTTCTGCTTTCTTTCTTAATATCTTCTATTGTATCGTCTATTAATTTATAATCTGCACTGTAAACGTTTTTTGCCTCTTTTTTGTAAACCTCAACCTCATTTCCTCCTTTTAATTCAACTGTTGCTGATATTATCTCATGTTCATGTGTTTTATCACCGTCTTTATGTGAATGTTTTGTACCGTCTTTATGTGTATGTTCTACACTGTTTTTTTTACTCTTCGCCATCTTCCCACCTCCTTGTTGACTCAAACTCGTTTTTAACCACTTCTCTTGCTTGTCTTACTGTCATACTTGCGAATTTTCTTAATTCATTAACTGTTTTTGTCTTTGTCCATCCAAAATCAACTGAACTTTGCAATGTTTTCTTTACAACTTTATAATTAGTTGGTGTTATACCTACTGGAAAGTTTTTCTTGCTCATAGAAGTTCCCTTCCCACTTGAAGGTGAACCTTGACCTATTCCACCAATGTCTGAAGATCTAGGCACTTGTGGTTCTCCTTGGAATCTAGTTCTCTCTGGATCTCGTTTTTCCTGTCCTTCACCTATCTGTCCACCACCCATTTGCATCTCCAACATCTCTTTAGTTGAGAAAACAGGATCTTTTGATACCTTAAAGTCTCCTGTATGTGTTCTAGCAATCTCAAATCCCATTGCTTGCAGTTGTTGCATGTTTGCAAGTTCTGCAGCATCTGTTTGAAGTTCCATTAGTTTGTCATTCTCTTCTCCTGCCTTTAATTTCAAATCCCAATCATTTACACCTAAAATTTCACCTATCTTCTTGAAAAAACTCTTGTAAAGTATGTCTTGACCCCATTTTACTGCCCTGTTGGTAATTGTAACCTGTAATCCCTCTTGTGACCAACCAGAAGGCATCTCTCCGTAATAGAGAGGCAATACACCATAAATAGCACCAATTATCATTCTTAGTTCTTTTCTAACTGCAATGAACTCTAATTCTTTAAGTGAACCTGTAAAGTCGAGCCACTGTGCAAGGTTCTTACCTGTTTTATCGCTTTCTACAAGCAATGGGTGTATCATGTAAGGGTCTTCTTGTGCTTTCTGCTCTAATAAATCCCATGATTTTCTAAATGTTTCGTAATTACGCGAAGCAATTACTAACATACCTCTTGGAGGTCTCATCTTATCGAAATATTTTCTAATGTATTCATCCATGTGGCTTAAAGACATTGCTTTTGACCAAACTGAATAAATTGGAGAATAACCGTAAATTAATGCAGGTTTATACTTACCAGCTCTCCAAACTATTTCACCTTCACCGTAAACAACTCTTTTTGGTTGTGGTATGCCTATAGAATAAACAGAGTTTACTTCACAGATTGCTTTCAGTGCTTCTGCACCACATCTTTCACATCTGTCTGTTGTAAGTCTTCTATCTCTATGTTCAAATCTAGGACAAACCCAAACCTTGTTTCTTTTATCATCATAACCTATTCTACCATCACTGTCTGCAATCATTGCAACCTGTGGTGGATCTATTCTTAAACATTCTTTTATCTCTGTTTCTTCCCAATTAATATCTCCTGTATTATCATCTAGATTATAATTCTTTAAAAGTAACATGTATGCATTGTCTGCTATTTCCAAATCTCTTTCAAGCATTCTTGCTACGTCTTCTATAGTCTGATTGTTTCCGTTAACTGGCTCGTTAATTAATTTTTCAAGTATCTTTCTGTGTTCTGGTATAGGTCTTTTCAAGTCTGTACTACCACATGTATCACATTGTAGCTTATCTCCTGTCTGTGCCTCTGACGTTGTTTCACTCTCAATTTGCGCTTCATTCGATATTGCGCCTTGACCTTCGATTGCAGATCTTGCTTTTAGTTCCTTTTCCTGTATTGGCTTGTATTTGAACTCCTTAGAGCAATTTGCACATTTATACTTGAATCTCTCAATAATCTCGAATCCATTCTTAAACATTTCTCTATTAAGAGTTTCAATAGGTATTCTTAAGGCATCAATGTTATCTGCTAACTCATAAATCATTATGAGTGGGAATGGAAATATAGGTAATTTAGCACCAGTATCGGTACTCATATATGGTTGTGCTACGCTTGGTCTTGATGTAGATTCAGTATACCCCTTTGATATATCGTTAGATTTACCAAAAAAGCCTTTTATGGTATCTGTAAAACCCATGATTTTCTTATATTAAAGGTCTTTATAAAGTTTGTCAGGATTTGTAATGTTTGTGTTATGCGTGTCCTTTACAGTAAAGATCTCTATTTTCCTGAGTACACGTACATTTTTTCCCTGTTTTTTCCTTCTTTATATTAAAGTCTACCATGAATCACAATACATATATTTGCATATAAATATTGTTATGTGTCTAGTAGTGTGAGTTTGCATACCTTAGTAGCACTCACTGCGAAAGGGAGGTCTGGTCTTAAGCTAACCAGCTAGGCAATTTCTTTAAATACTCTATATAATAAATCAGAATATGGGAACAGACTTGGATCATGAGGACTTTCTAATTCTTATGAAGTGGTTTGAATTTAAATTTGCGAGAGGTAAACCTGAAAAGATACCAGTGGGTGACAGACGCGTGTTTTGGAAGTTAACGTTCTTGCAAGAGCAGAAGGCTGAAGACGACAGTCTAACGCAAACTGACGAAGGAGACGATTAGTCAGGCTGCGAAGCAGCCGAATTTTCAAACGTTTATATTGAGTAAGTTATATCATATATTCATGATTACATCGAGGGAAGAACGATGAGAGACAGAATGACATTCTGTTTCGGAATCTTTTTCCTTATGGCTTGTTTGCCTGTAGGAATAGGGCTATTGTTATATTGGTATTGGTGTGATGCTAAGAGCATATATGGTAAGGGAGATGTGGAAAAACTGAAGGGAAAGATTAATGACATTAAAACAGAGGTATTGGAGGAACATAAATGAAATGTCGTAACTGCCTCAAGGAAAATGTTGAACTTAAAAAGAAGTGGTTTAAATGTAATGACTGTAAATATGAATGGGAGAAGACATGAAAGGATGTAAAAACACATGTGATGTAATGACACAATATAAGAAAAGACCACAAAGAATGCCTTACTTTACACATTCGCATTGCAGACAGTGTATTTTATGGATAAAAAAAGGCGAAGGATGGGGTAATAATGGTTCAAGATGTCCTTGTTGTCATGGAATTTTATCTATTTTACCTAGGTTAAACCATAAGAAAAGATTATATAGAGATGTATTATAATGGACATTGTTGAAATGATAGACGAGAAGATAGAACAGGAGGCTGATGATGACCTTAAGGCAGAGTTACAGATATGGAAAGAAAGGGAAAAAAGGAAAAGACACTTATACTGTAAACTTATAAGTGTGCAGTCAAGAACAAATAGGGTAAAATTTGAGAAGGAGCTTTTAGAGGTATTACTGGAATGAAGTGCGAACACTGTGATGAAGACATTGACAATCTTCATAACATGTATAAGAGTATTGGATTATGTGAGGAGTGTTATGGAAAAAACGCTGACGCTAATTGGGAAGAATTTTTGATGACGGGGGATGCCTGTAGATGAAATGCCCAAAGTGCAAATCAGATCTTGTAGTTGAGACTGAAGGCAAGTATGTGGAGAAGATATATTGGTGTGATGAGTGTGATGAGGAATGGGTAAAGTAAACACTAAAAAGTATTTAATAGGAGGAGCGTTAATAGGCGTATCATGGGTACTATACATTCTATATTTGTATGGTGGAAACTCTGATATCTATACGCATTTTGGACAATGAATAAAAAACCTAATTCATCCGATGTTTGGAATAAGAAACCAAATTCACCTGATATTTGGAATAAGAAACCAATCGCAGAAGATGAAATGGTTGTAAAAGTTCAAAGGATGTTTCCAAACTGTGAGAAATATAACAAGTGTTGTACAGACTCTGGATATGAAGAGCTTATGAATAAGGTTAAGAAAGTAAGCAATTACGAAGAGATGATAGAAGACATACTTGAAGAGGCTAAAAATGAGAGTTGAGGGCTTTACGATAAAAGGTGGCGAGATAGGTTTTAAAACCATATTTATAGGTTGCGATTGTGGTATGTGCAGTTGCAGATTAGAGGAAGACTGTGTTAAAGAAAACTGTAAATGTTGTGCTAATTTTCACGAACGATCAGGTATCAAACGTTGAGGGAGTGGACAGTGTTCGGTAATAAACAGATAGAAAAGGTAATCTGTGTGGCATGTAACAAATTCATAGGCGAACACTCCAAGAGGGGTTTGGAGCGTTGTTTGTTTAGACTGCAGGGTACGTTGGTACAATCTGGTCTGAAGTATAAGGCTCACAATGAGGATAGAGTCGAAGATAAGAAATCGTAATCCACGCAACCTTTATATGACCTATTAGTATTATGGACTTTATGAGTTTTATAAAACTTGATTTCCTTAAGGGAAAACCAAAGAAGAAAGACAGTAGGCTACGCTCTGCGTTAGAGGTTACACTTGACGTTCTTATAGGCTGTATTATTGCTACTATAATGAACTATACTATACTCCCCCTTTATATAGACGTAATTCAGAGTGGTGAGATATTTGGTATGTTACAGATAACTGCATGGTACGTTATTGCTAGTTACGTTCGTAAATACACAATAAGAAGATGGTTTGTCAACTTAAAGCATGCTAGTAAGAAAAAAGCAACGAAATAGTGTTCTAACTTTATTCGTATTTAGGAACGAATCTGTACCCCCAACTTTTTTTAAAAATTGGTTTTTCTCCATAAGCACTAGGGTCAGTACCGTACAGTACTGTACTTAGTGGGCGATTACGGTACTCTAAGGTATATTACTACTTACTTAATACTTAATACCGTACTAGTTAAAACGATACGCCTTTATACTAGTAGGGAACATTGTTTAATTGATGGGTACATCAATCAGTAAAGCTGATAGAGCCTTATTTGAGAAGTTAGCTTCTCGTTTAGGGTTTTCGTTAGTTTCGACTGCTCCTGACGTCTCCGTTATGCCTGAAATTAAGGTGTCTAGTGAGTCTATTATAGACAAACTAGTCAATTCAGGTAGCTTGAAACTTGAAAAAGTCTCAGGTTATCGCACCTTAGATAAGGCAGGTTTTGAGTCCTTAAGGACGTTTGCGACTGCAAACAAACTTAAGATAAACACAAAATCGGTCATTGTAGACCTAACACCAGATAACTAAGAGCGCCTAATATAGGAAATAGTTATCATTCCTTTTCTTTTTACTAATCACATATAATATAACTGAGGCAATAAGTCCTACATATAGCGCATAAGCGCAGGCGATAAGTCCTACTAACAAATTATAGTTAACTTGGTTTATCCAGCGAAACGATAATTAATTCACACCGATACATAGTTAACGCCTAACCTTAAGGCTTTCTGGGTCGAATCCGGCATGCCCTTAAGGCTTATTTCTGTACACTATTAGTAGTATTATTATTATTTATTTATTATATAGTATTATTATATATTATATTAGTATTATATTATATTAATACTTACGCGTATATAGAGAGTAATAACTTTGTGCCTATTTACTCATGAAGTATTTATCCCTTAGGGTACGCGCGCGTTAGAGTGAGTT
>Ga0310124_10000101_pt1 | contig 54766 bp, 53 predicted proteins | sample CB11b_AW_Bot5_MG_FD_203507 | JGI IMG/M metagenome (GOLD analysis project Ga0310124, IMG submission 203507) | Marine microbial communities from Western Arctic Ocean, Canada - CB11b_AW_Bot5 | ecosystem: Environmental > Aquatic > Marine > Oceanic | place: Canada: Western Arctic Ocean | collected... | reverse complement strand
CAGAACATTTTTGTCACGCCCGACGACCAGGCGTGGGTCATTACCCACCGCGACAACATCGAGAACATCACGTATGACACGCTCGCCGGGCGAATCATGCGGATCGACATTGCAACGGGAGACATCATTGGCGCCATGGAGAGCCCGGGCCACTGGCTTGACGTCAGCCCTACCGGTGACATTTTTATCGGCAGCCTCACTGGTAACGTGTTCCGGTGGTATGACGGGCCGTGGGAAGGCATGTGAGGCGGCGACTCTCCACTAGGGCCACAGCATGCGCCAGCTCGTGAAGTATTCCGCCGCTCCCCATGTAATACGTATCGTTCCGGAAGGGCCCTCCTCGTCCCCGACCGGAATGTCCGGCTCCAATGTGATCGCTAGACTTGGTCTCGGCTCAGAGAAGGACCGACGGCGGATCGGCGTGCGACCAAAGTCCAGAGACGGATCGTAGTCAGTGCCCCACTGCCGTGTTTCAAGGCTGACGATCAGCTCGCCCTCATCCTGCCGGGGAAGCATAAATAGGGTGTATTCGCCTCTCGGCACCGTCAGGTCTCCGAGACGCATGTTCATGTCGAGCGTCAAGCGTGTCGCCCAGTTGGCTCCCAGACGCCATACCTGATCGTAGGGAACCAGGTCACCAAAGATGAGGCGGCCACGCGCGTGCGGTTGACCGTAATCGATGGTCATGCGGGAGGGACCAGAATGCGACGGTGTGCCAGTAAACCACCCCCTCGCTCCCGGCAGGATGCGACCATCGAACGTGACGCTCGTTGTGACACGCCCGCTGGGGGCCACGTGAGGTCGAGGCGGAGATTCTTGGGCCGTGAGAAATGCGCCGAGAACAAGTGCGGTGAGCGTCGTTAACCCGGCAGGAGCGTGTGAAATACGCATGTCGCTATCATTCTACGGTAGCCCGACCACAGCGAGCGCTGAATCGAAAACCCCCGACATCCGACGCGCGCTCGGGTGAATGGTCCACCGACATACCGGAGGCTCGCACGCGTTTCGCTCTCTTCTATCGGTCTGAGCTTGCGGACGAGAACCGTGACCGTCGCAGGCGCCTTGCCGGAACAGCTGGTCTTCGTCTGGCGGGACGAGCCGCGCGTCGGACGTCACATCGGTGAGGCGTCGCAGCAAGAACCGACGCGCCAAAGGCATCCTCGCGTCCACTGGTCGATGGTGCAACCCAGTTGACCGCTCCCCTTGTCTCGTGCGCTCCGGAGCGAGACACGCGATGTCCGGTATAGTCAGCGCTGCGCCCGGAGTGCGCGCGGGAGAAGACCGAGATGAGACGCAGTATCTGCTTGGGAATTTTGACCATCGTTGGCGTCGTCACGACCATGACAACTCACGAAGCCCGTCAGGAACGCGCAAGTCTGACGGCACACAACATCGCTGACAACCTCTACATGCTGGCCAACGCCGCGTCAGTGCAAGGGATGGGCGGTGGCGGCAACACCGCCATCTACGTCGCGAGCGATGGGGTCGTGCTTGTCGACACGAAGATCTCAGGTTACGGCCAGGACATCCTCGCCGCCGTCCGGGAGATTACCGACAAGCCCGTAACAACGATCATCAACACCCACACCCATTGGGACCACACCGGGACAAACACGGAATTTCCGGAAACAGTCGACTTCGTCGTGCACGAAAACACCCGCGGACATCTGGCAAGCGATGCGTGCGACGACGGCCGTGGTTTTGAAGGAGGGTCGATCAAGAACTGCGACGTATTCAAGGGCGCCAACGCGACCTATCTTCCCCAGACCACGTATTCGGAGAAGCTAACACTCTTTGCCGGAGCGGACCAGATCGACCTCTACCATTTTGGTCGCGGTCATACGGACGGTGACTCGTTTGTGGTCTTCCGCGCCGCAAGGGCGATGCACACCGGCGATATGTTTCAACGCCTCGCGCTGCCATTTATCGATGTCCCGAATAGCAACGGCAGCGCGACCGAATTCGGCGAGACTCTCAAAAAGGCGGTCGCTGGTATCGCGGACGTCGACACGGTCATCCCCGGACACAACCCCACGTCGGTCACCTGGAACGACTTCGTCAACTTCAGCGGTTTTTACAATGACGTAGTGGCACGGACGCAACGGGGAAAAGCCGACGGTCAGTCAGTCGACGAAATCATCGCCGCCTATAGCGTGCCGAGTCAGTACAGTGACTTCGCCGCGCCGGAAGCTGGCCTTCGAGCCACCGTGCAGTATGTCTTCGACGGCCAGTGACTCGCGCGGAACTGGCTGCGGCTAAGCGAAGTCCGGACCGAACGTTGTGAATTGGTCAAAGAGTACCGGTGAAAGAGAAGAGCGCCAGAAAACCGACGCGAGGCCTTCTCATGTGGAGCCACCGGCGGCGCCGCCACGGGCAGCCGAGCAGCGCCACAAAGAAAGCTGAGAGGATGGCATGTCCGCCGCTGAAACGATAACCGTCAGACGGTCGGCGGCGATGCCTGCGCGTGCGCGGGAACCACAACGGATTCGACGACCGGTTTGACCCAAGCATCAGGTAAGACCTTGACTCCGGCCAGGGCACTACCAGAGACCGCGAGGGCTTTTAGAAGACGACGTCTCGAGACTGTGTTTTCCATGAGAACCTCGTGATGTCAGAAACGCTCCACGCACCTTACAGAGAACCTCTGCGAAACGTAACGTTGCGAGAAGGTATGCAACAGATGGGGTTTTCCGGTGGCAGATCGCTACTTTTACGCCGTTTCGTAGTATTACACTCAACCGTCCACACACCGCGGCACCGATGGGTCTCCGAGCCGCCTCGCGCGACTTCGGGGTGCGGCGTAGTGACCCGCAACGGACACAAGGAGCCTACCAGTCTGCTGGTGCGGGCCTCCTCGACGGCCGACGTAGGTCTTGTCGCTACGGCCCCTCTGGCCACGGTCGATCGGTCATTCGCGCGTTCGGGCCGGCCCGGTCTCGGGGCCGCGCGGACACACGCGTCGACATGTCAAAGGTATCGCCTGGCGCAAGAAAGTAAAACAGGCCGCCCGAGTCGAGGACGCGTTGGTGGTCATAGATTACGGCATAGCTTTGCCCGATCACTTCGAATGTGTCGCCCTGGACAATGATCGCGGTGTCCTCATCCAGACCGATTCCGAGGAGGTCTGGTCGTTCCCGAATAACTTCGATCAGGTCGAACTGTCGATTCCGACGTAGAAGGTGCTGGTCGATGGCGACGCCTCTGACAAACGCCATCCCCTCTTCGTGGTCGCCCATCATGGTCACGTTTGTCGCGGTGTCGCCCCTGACGAGATAGTCACCGAGAATCGTGGCACCGGCCGAGGAGCCGCCCACGACCCCACCGCGGTCGAGGACCTCCTGGATCTCGCGATGCACGGCGGTGTGGAGATACGCGTCAGCGAGCCGCCACTGCCGGCCACCCGAAAACCACACCCCTCGCGCCTCACGAATCGACTGGACGAACGCGTCAGAGTTCGCGACCTCGCGGTCGGTCGTGTGGAGGACCGACACGTTTGTCGCACCGTGTACAACGAACATCGCCAGGCCCGGCCAGGACTGGTCGTAATCGTCGGCGCCACCGGCCGTCGGAATCACCACGATCGGCGCGTCGGCCCCACCGGCCAAACTGAGAAACGTCGCAACAATCGCTGGGTCCCGCACTGCCCCACCGGCAATCACCAGCGACCCTGTCGAGGGTCCGAACTCCTGCCCGCTTGGTGCCGATATCGCCGCCACGAACCACGCCATGACCCAGAACAAACCTGATCTGTGCATTGCGGACCTCCGCTATCCAGGAAGCGGGAATTGTACACGCGCGTCTTCCAGCGCGGAGTAAGGTCCGAGCGCCCCCACGGCCGTGAGGCATCGTGCGCAAGGAATGCGTGACCGAGTAACGCCGTATTCGACGACGATCACATACACTTCGAGCGGTCGACAGCACGTGGCGGCAGCGGCCGTCCGTAAGGCAACGACAACCGAGCGGGGTTACGGACGGCGCCTCGCACTGCGGCGGCACGCCGCGACGGGTGACCCGTTGTCCTCGAATTGAGTGAGACAGGCAAGACATCGACTCATGCATATCGCCGTGACGGGAGCCAACAGCAGCGTCGGAAAGACCTTGCTGAGCCACGTGGCCGAACAGAGCGATATCGAGGTCGTCGCCGGAGTGCGATCCCAGCCCGCGATAGCCACGCTCCCAGTCTCCGCGCAAATCGCTGCCCACGTGATTCGATACGACCGGGATGCATTGTCCCCTGTCCTCGCCGGAGTCCGTTGCGTCGTACATCTCGCCGGAATTCTGTTTGAAAGTCGGACCTCCACATATCAGACGGCCAACGTCGAGGCGACGCAAGCGGTCGTGGATGCCTGCGCGGACGCCGGTGTCCGTCACATCGTGTTTGTCAGTGTGCTCGGCGCTGATCCACGCTCAAGTAATCGATATCTCCGCTCAAAAGGCGATGCGGAGCAGGTGGTCATAGACTCGGGAATCTCGGCCAGCATCATTCGTACGCCAATTCTGCTCGGTCCAGAGACCGCCGGCGGGCGCGCGCTCGTGAGTCTGGCGTCACAGGACCGGGTCAAGGTCCTGGGCGGCGGACACTACTCGATGCGCCCACTGGATGTAGAGGATTTGAGCCACGCGATCCTGCAGTGCTGTCGGGTGGAAGCGGACGGCGCAACCGTTCACGAATTGGCGGGACCGACGCCAACGACGTATCGAGATCTGATCCAGAGTGCCGGACGCCGCCTCGGCAAAGAGATCTCCGTCGGCACACTCCCGGTGTGGGTCGCCAAATCGGGGGCCGCGGTCCTTAGTGCCATACGAGGACACGGGATGACCCCGACGGTGATCGACGTCATTACCGCGAACGAGACGGTGCAGACCAATGCCGACGCCCGCCTCGGCGTCGCGCTCACACCGTTGACCGCAACGCTCGAAAAAACCCTCGGGCTGAGGACCGACCAGCCGTGACCGAATCCGCGACAGAACCGACGAACGAGCACCGGCGGCGCCCGTCAAACACGCGAGGACGCGTGCTCTTCTTGGCTCTCACCGGCGCGTGTTTCGCCTACCTCTACTCGCGTCTGAACGCCGCCGCCATGCGGGAGGGGTTGTCGCTCGTCGAGTATATGACTCAGGTCTTCGCCACCGTGCAGTGGATCCCGTGGCTCGTCCTGATGATGGTGTACTCGGGCGCCTATTTCGCAATCGACACGCTTGTCGTGACCCGGGCCCTCAATTGGTTTGTAAAACCGATTCGTTATCAGGACATCCTCCCGATTCGCGCCAGCTCCTACATCATTTCTATCTTCAATGAACAGATAGGCAAAGGCGCCATGGCCTACTACCTCAACCGACGCGACCATGTGCCGGGCTGGGAAGTTGCCTCAGTAATGCTGTTCGTGATGTTCTGCGAAGTGTTCTACTTGCTGATTTGGGCCACTATCGGCTTCGCCTTCAGCCGGGAGACGCTGCCGGACGTGTTTGGTCTCATACCATATATCTCGGCCGGCGCGGCAGTCGTACTCGTGTTGTGGATGCTCTACTTCCAAGGAACGCTCCTGCCCGGACACTCGTTGCGAGAGAAGCGAATCTTTCACGCGTTTCGTCTGGCGACACCGCAGCACTACGGGTGGTTCTTTTTGCTCCGCTCTCCCGCGCTTCTCGCTGCGGTTCTCGTCTATACCCTCGCGTTGCAGATGTTTGGCGTCGAGGCATCTTTCGTCTCGCTGCTGGGGTATTTGCCCGTCATCTTCTTTGCGGCAGCGATCCCCACGCCCATGCGTGCGGCGGCGATTACATCCTGGGTCATCTTGTTTCCAGAGAATGAAGGCCAAATGGCGGCGTTCGGATTCGTACAGCACAACTTCTTTATCCTCTTCAACGCCTTGATCGGGGTCGCGTTTTGGCGTCGGGCCCAACGGGATTTGTTCGACCGTTAGAGGTGAGACTCGGGCGTGCCAACGAGGCCAGGGACGCGCCCGGTTCGTCGGCGACGCCCTGTGCCGGATCAGGTCATCACGTCGCGATGTTGGGTCGAGGACATCTGTAGTGGCCCATGCGCTTACCGCGGTGAGACTCGGGCTCGTGCTACCTATCGCGTGGGCGTTTGCCCAGCCCGCGCTGCTCGCCCCCCACATTCTGTTCGCGTTGGTATGCCTGGGCATCGCCACCGATTACGCTGATGGAAAAGTCGCCCGAATGACGGGGACGTCTTCGCCTCACGGGCAGCTCTTCGACCACGCCACGGACTTCGTCTTCGTGACCACGGGGCTCGCCGGCGCCGCAGTCGCCGGGCACGTCACGCTCATCCTGCCGCCGCTGATCGTCGTGGCCTTTGGTCAGTACGTGCTGGATTCCTATTACTTATATCGTCAGAAACAGCTTCGAATGAGCGCCATCGGACGCTGGAATGGCGTGCTGTACTTCGTCCCTCTGGTTCTAGTTTCGGCGTCCGGACTCGGTATCCTCGAAGGGGTTGCCGCCATACTGATACTGACGGCTCGCATTGGCAGCTATGTACTGTCGGTGGCGACCGTCGTTTCTGTGATTGACCGCGCGTCGGCGCCGTTGCGCCGCCGACGCTAGCGTGATGTCTCCGTCGTGCCTCGACAGTGGAACCGGAGCGCAGCGCGCGGCTGGCAGGGCGCGACACAGGCGCGCATCGGGCATACGTGACCGAGGAGCACTACGGCCAGACGGCAGCCATGCCCCCGAGACACCCTCCAGACAAGCTGGGGCCACTCCCGCAGCTCGCGGGTCGACCCCGGTGTCGGTTGGGTGCCGGCGAGCGAAAATCCGGCGCTTAGTTAGGACACTGGTCGAGAAACCAAACGGAACGACCACCAATGGTCGGGGCGCGGCGTGTCAAGCGGCGCGGCCGGGTTGTCAGACGTGGCAACGTTCTCTAGTTTGCCCAGTCGAGCCGCCCATGCTCGATCGAGCTCGTCAGGGTCGGTGACTCGTGTGACCGTGACGGGGTATACCGCTTCACCCAGTCGAATCCTGGCCCGGGTATCAGTCAACACGGCGTTCGACCAACGCTTGCCATCGCATTGCGAGCAGCTCAGATAGAGCTCCCCGGTGCTCGCGGCCATACAGTTGAGGTTAATCGAGTGCGGGAGGAGCCCCGCGTGGATCTGTATCTGACACAACTCGACGTCGTTGGCGAACGCCCAATCATCCACCGCCTCGTCGACCTCGGGCCCCAGCAGAAAGCCGCCGGGCATTCGGTCGCACGGGCACGTAAAGAACCAGAACGAAAATACGCCGGCGGCAGCGAGCAGTATGCCGACCGCGACGAGTCTGAGAACGATGTTGCTCTCCGGCGGCGTGGGCGATGTGTTGTCCGGTGTTGTCATAGGCCGTCCTCTCGCACCGCCGCTCGGCACACCCGGCGAACTGACGTGCCCGCAGAGTAGTGCTCATCCGTAGCGAAGTAAAGCAGTGGCGACGCGCATCTGTTCGGTTGTCGCCGCCGACAGGACGGTAGTGTGAGTTATCGCACTCTGTGGCCGTTGATGACCCCGACCTACGTCGTCGCGGGACGAATCCGGTCCACTTGAAACGTTCGGCCACACACATTGCAAAGAAAGACGCCAGCTTGCTCCGGCACGGGCTCCGTGCTTGCGAAGGAGTCGCAGTCTGGGCACTCCGGCGTCAAAGACTTCTTCACCCGTGGTCGATTTATTTGTTGATGTTTGGCAGGCACGTGCCTATAATATTCGCTTTTTATTCGCCATGCCAAGACGTGACGTTCAGTGTGTCTATTTCGCGTCGTATTGCACAAGAAAATGACCGACACCGCGCGGGTTGTGATCGGAGTCGCTCTCCGACGGGAAGGCTTCGACCCTGCCTCTCCTGCGAACGCTGGAATGGAACGGCGCGTTGCCGCGGCCTTGTCATTGGTCAGCTACGCCGCGCCAGTGGCCAGGTATCCCACCCCGTGTCACTTGCTCGCAGTGGCGTTTCTCATAGGACCAATGAATAAGATGCGATGGCGTGTCTACGACGAACCCGGGTATCCACCACCGGACAAAATCCCGCCGCTCATTCAACTCTGGTGTGACCGTTTGCCGACGTGGTCACCCGAAAAGGCCGAGGCCGCGCTCCGCCAAGTGCGACCATTCGGGAGAGATACCGGGGTCGTGTCGTGGGTGGTCTATCAATGGCTTCGAGGCACCTGGAACAACCCGAGCGCGCCCCCCGACCCCGGCGCCGGAATTCGCGGCGTCACGTCCTGATCACCGGTCGCTATCTTGACCCAGTGGACAACCCGGTGGTGGCTCGATCATCCGCGCGGGCACCAGCCAAGAGGTTCGTCATGCCATAGTTTCCCTCGTGACAGGCGTATTCGAACATCGGGGCAGCACTACGCTGCATCGGAATAACGGCGGTCCACGGTTGGGTGAAGTGCTGTGGATCCTCGATCGTGAACTCGTAGACCAGCGTCCCGCCACTCGAGCGCGTGAAACGCTCTACGAGACGGAGGGCCTCGCCCGACCCCGTGAAGCCAGTCTCACGCAAGAAGTTCGTTGTTTCGACCACGAGCGTATCGCCCTCCCAATGACCGCGCGAATCCCCGACTTGCTGTCGCAGCCGATCCGTCAGATGGTCGCGTCCGTCCAAAGGCACGATCCGCGCGTTGTGGACCATCTCGTTGAGGATGACGACGTGGTCCGGCGTCTGCAGAAGCTGCACGTTGTTGTTGTACGCGCTGGGCAGCATCGGCGGCCCGGAGTTGAACCCGATAATGCATCGTTCCCACAACGGTCGGTCTTCCGGACCGGCCGGGATCGCGGCATCGCCAAACTGTCCGCGATTGAACGCGCCGTCCTTGCGGGGGATCCGACCATCCGGAGGGTCCACAACGAGCGACGTCCGCCGGTCATCGGTCAAGCTGTCCCCGAAATCCCACCAAAACTGGTTATACGCATTGGCGACGTCCTGGTCGGCGCCGATACCATCCGACGCACGTAGGTCCTTGTCGCGCGCGGCGAGTGTCTCTTCCTCATACGCGGCCGCCTCCTCGGCGGTCAGTACCGCGCGGTCACCCAGGGACTCTGGCCGCTCAAGCGGTGTGATCGTTCGAAAATCCCAAATTCCCTGTAGGTCCGGGTGCCCCCACGCAGTCTGCTCCGACGTCTGGGCAACCGCCACCGAGGAGAGCACGAGCAACGTGCACGGGAGGAGCAACATATAGCGGAGTCGAGGAATCATCGGATTCTCCAAAAAAGTTCGCAATACCAGGACGCGACGCTCTCAGGGACGCCGGTCCTTACCGTAGCCAGTTTCGACCCGATGCGCAAAGGGACAATTGAGTTCGGTCAGCCCAACGGGCGGGCCCCCCTCATGATGTCGGCATCATCGAGTGACCCGAACTCGCCGAGTCGATGAAAGTCCGGCTGCGGACCCAACGTGGGCTTCCACGCCAAGTATCGCCGCCGTGGTCCGGTCCCGTGCATCGCGAATGCGTTTATTCGGCGTGTCGCGACTGGAACCCACCCCATAGGTATGCGCGCCACGCCTCGCCACCGATTGCCGGCGATCTCGGCACGGTAATCGAGCACGACATCGCGATGGGTGACCGTGCGTATCCCGTGGAGGAACAGCACGAGGTGCCGACTATGTGGCGACAACTCCACTTCGAGGTAGATATCGTCCGTACCAACGAGCATCACCTCGACCACCTCGTGCCTCCACAGATCGGCCGAGTCGGGTGGCGCATCGTTGTGAAATGGCGCATCCACTCGCAGAGTCAACTCGAGGTCGCCGAGTTCCAGCTCCACCTGCACGACCTCGTCTGGGCCAAGCGTCACGCCGTCCCAAGTCTGCTGAATCGGCAACACCCAGCGCGTACCGGGGGCTGCGGAGACACGGGTTGGACGCTGCTCGTAAAACCGCTCGAACAGCAACGTGTCGCCTAGGACTCCAGGGACGCGGCCGCAACCGACAAACCCGACCTTTTCGATCACGCGAACCGAGGCGCCATTTGGTCGGTCGACCGCGGCAACCACGCGCGACCATCCCAGACGCTCGGTCTCAGCGATCATGGCCGTGGCCGCTTCCGTCGCATAACCGAACCCGGCGTGCTCGCCAGTAAACGCGTACAGAAGCTGGGGCTCAGGGCCCAGCTCGTCGAACACATGAAAGCCGCAAAACCCGATTCGCGTGTCTTCACGCTGAACCAACCACATACCAACCTCTTCGCCGCCAAAAAGACGGTCACTCTGGCGAACCGCGTCAACCGCCCACGTGCGGGAGATGTCCAAACCGTCCAACAGGTACCGCTTCACATGTGGGTCGAGACACAGCGAGTGAAAGACGTCAACCTCGTGTTGGGACACCCGTCGATAGCTCAAGCGCTGCGATGTGACCACGTGAATCCACTCCCGCCCTCGTTGCTGCAGATGAACGCTTCTCCACTATCTATGAAGCGTCGGTGGCGCTGCTCGTCCGCTCACCACATTCTTGGCAGTCGGTGGCACCGAATACAAAGCACCGCGAATTTGTGACCCGTACTGATACTTCGACACTGGTCTCTCGATGACTCACCCGTGTCCCGGGAAGGCTCAGGTGCGAGGCGTATCCTGAGGCCTGTGACCCGCGACCGGTGTCTAATCCTTTATACATTGGACCCTTTGAGCACACGAAGAGGCGACGTGGAGCGTTCGGTCCGCGGACGGTTTCCCCTGCTCTTTGAGACGTTCTTTCGAGGTCTTTTTGAGAGCGACCTCATCCCCGATGACGTCGACCTTCGCCATACAGCCATCGGCCTGGGCACCGTGTTTCTCGGACCCGCCATGTTTATCGGGATGACGCTGATGTTCAAGGGGACGTGGCTGGAGACGATGGGTGTGTCTCCCGAGACGATCGGATAGCTGTTTTGGCCGGACAAGGTCTTCTTCGTCGGATACTCGATGGCTACCATCGGTGTTCTCACCGTTCTGGTGTGGACCGGTTCTTTCCGAGCCGGACTGATGCGGCGATGCTCGGTGTTCAGCCGGTGAGAACACCCGTCATCGTGGCAGCCAAGGCGGCGGCCGTCGTGACGCTAGTCGTCGGGTCTGCGGTCGCCATCAACATTCCGGGTCTTTCGGATGACTGAATCTGGCGACCGGTGGCGTATGTCGACGGAGTCCACAAGGCGATTCTTGATCGTCCTGACGCCTATCGGTGTCCTGACGTTCCTCACATCGGCGGTTTCGTGGAATCTGACACTCGCTATCGGGCACACGGTGTTCTGGTGCGTCGTGGCCCGCGATACTGGATAGAGCTCTTGCTCATCCGGCTGAACAAGCTGCCCTTCACCTGCTCCTATGCGCCGGGAAAGGCCAACGTCAAACTACTCCTCCCTGCGTATCTCATCGCGATGTTCGCGACCGTATCGTCGGTGCCGCGCGTTGAAATGGCGCTGCTGTCGGCCTCCGTCCAATGGATAGCAGCCTGCGGGACTCTGAGCGCCTCCTTGGAGGTCTTGGCCAGATGGAGACGCGCCGACGCGAAGCTCGGTCGGTCGTTCAAATATCACGAAGTGGTCGAGTCACCGGTCCAGACGCTCGACATCATGCGGACTGCGCGCTGAACATTGTCGAGGCCGCTCCTGAAGAGTTCATTGAAAGAGACGACGAGCGGCTGACACCAGCGAACATCTCAGAGGAGGACGCGCTCCGCGAGTTGCTCGGCCACCTCGAGGCGTTCGTGGTGGCGCTGGACAAAGAACTCGAGTCGTCCTCGAACCCAGCGCGGCACGGCCAGGTTGGTCTTTTGACCGAATCCACTCATGAGCACGAACAGCGCCGACTGGACGAGTCAGACCCGCACCACCGCAGGTCCCCCAGGCCGACGACAGGCAGCGGTTAGCGAGGGAACGGCTCGAGCGCGGCCGTCGCACCCGGCCGAAGCGGCGTCCGCGCCGTGTTCAATACCATCGCAATCAGCGAGTAGTAGCCGCTTAGCCCTACCATGTCCACGATTCCCTGCTCTCCGAACTCCGCCAGGGCCCGAGCATACGTGGCATCGCTCACCTTCCCATCGCGGTGGAGCGCGGTGCAAAAGTCGTATAGCGCTTCTTCGTCGGCGGCCATCCCGGCTGGGCGCCGCCCGTCGGCGACCGCGGCGGCGATATCGGGATTCAGACCACCCTCCACCGCCAGAGGCTGGTGCGCGGCCCATTCGTAGTTCTGCGTCCACTCACGAGCGGTGATCAGGATCACGAACTCGGAGAGGCGAGGCGGCAACGAACTATTGAACCGCAGGTAGTCACTGACGCCGCGCAAGCGATTGAGGAGCTCCGGGCTGCGCAAGACAACGGCCCACGGTCCGCTCAACTCGCCACGCGTCGCCCTAAACTCCTCCACTGCCTCGCGCTGCGCGTCCGTCATCTCTTCGTCGGGAATAGGGGGCATCCGATTCTGAGCTTGCGCGGCTACTGCGCAGAGCGACAAGAGAACGGCGACCACGGTCACGCCGCGGCGTCCGATTCGGGTAGGGGTGTTCAGGTGTCTCGGCATACGAGCTCTCCTCCTGTCAGGGCCGCCAGGGCCTACTCCCGGTCAAGGTGTGTATCAAAAAACCGGGCCATCTCCTCAAACGCCTCTTGCCTCTCGGGAACGTCGCGCAGATAGGACGCGTGCGCCTGCGCCTCATACACGCGAAGGTCGGTCACGACGCCAGCCTTCCAGAGATTGCGATGCACGCGGATGGTGTCGCTCAGAAACAGGTCTCGGGTACCGGTCGTCAGAATCGTCCGAGGAAACCCGCTCATGTCTCCATAGACCGGCGAGCGGATCGCGTAGGTCGTGCCCGTCGGCGTACACCTCGGCCATGGCCTGGCAGCGTCCTTCGAGCCCCATGAGCACGTTGTCGACCAGACGATTCGTATAGAAGGTGTCGCTGTTCTTTGTCAGGTCCGCCATCGGTGTCCCCGGCGCAATAGCTGCGGGCAGCAGCAATCCCTCCTGCTTCAATCGCAGGACGGTCGACAGCGTCAGGGCGCCTCCCGCGGAGGCACCAAAGATTCCCATTCGTTCGGCGGCCTCCATCTCCAGCGCTCCGGTCCATACCGCGACGGCGTCGTCGAGCGCGGCGGGGTAACGATGTTCTGCTGGACGACGGTAATCGACGGACAGAACCTTGAAGCCACCATAGCCTGCCAGCAACGCGCCTTCCACCATAGCCGATTCGCCACCGAACATCATGTAGCAGCCCGCGTGGAGATGCATGAGCAGTCGGTTGCGGTTCTCCGGCGGAATCGCCTCGGGCGTCAAGAGGTAGGCGTTCACGCCGTTGACGACCACGGGCTCAAATTCGACCTCGAACTCCGCAAGTACCGGCCCGGGATCACGCGCAATCTGGTCGACCAGGGCTGTCCACTCCTCGACCGTAGTAGGCGGGTGGTCCCACTTCTCAGAAACGGGCGCGGCGAGCAGTCGCTGCAATTCCTGGCTCACGCTGGCCGGCGCTGGCAACGCGCGGGTCGGAACCTCCCGAGCCACCGGTGACGTTGTCTGAGCGCGGCTGGCTATCGCCGTGAACCACGCCGTGGTCCCGGCAAGCGCGAGAGCGACAAGAAGGCGATGGATCCAATACGCACGCCGAGATGAATCATGGATGCGGTGTAAACAAGGAAGCATGGCGACCTCTGGCTGCAGCAATCCTAGCCAGCCAAACGCGTCCAGTCTACCGTGACGACAGGTGCGGCGGAGGCCACGCGATCGGGCTGCTGGTGGAGCAACCGCTGGTGGACGGGCTCGCGTTCGTCGGTACGAACGTCTGGTCTTCTTCCACCGCAGTGCCCGCCGTCGTGCGAAACGCTCTCGACTTCGCCCCGCGGCTTGCGCATCGGCTCCAGTCGCCAATGCCTCGCCGAACCAGGACGCAGCGAATCCAACCGGCCATCCCGATGCGTAGTTACGGGTATTGCGAGATCTTGAGCGGGCCACTCGGAGTGTCACCCTCGCCCACAGGACCCTCAATACGCGCGGTGCCGGTTCCGAGGTCGCCACCGCATTTGCGTCACGACGACGACCAAGGACACAATGTGCTCGTACACACCGCAACGGCACGGTTGGAGTGCCAGTTACCCGCTACTCAGTTACCGACTACGCAGTTGCCCATGCCGCTTCATCCTGGCACAACGCAAAAAGCGTCACCGAGCCCCCTCACCGACCGGGACCGGTGGACACCGATTGCCGTGCATTAATGGCACGGGTCGCCCGTCAGGACGAGGCAGGTCTGGCCGCGTTGTACGGTCTCACGTGCTCGACGGTTTTTGGACTCACGAAGAGCATCCTCGGTGACGGTCGCGATGCGGAAGAGTCGACGCTGGAGGTGTATCAGCAAGTGTGGGCGCAGGCCGACCGATACGATCCCACTCGCGGCACTCCGCTGGGCTGGCTGATCATGATCGCGCGGAGCCGGGCCATTGACCGCCTCCGTGCCTCACAACGACGCGCGCGGGTCACGACTCCGATGGATATCGACGTCAGTGATCCGGGAGACGGCCCGGCCGAGATCTTCATGACCAACGAACGACGAGCGACCGTTCGCCGCGCGGTTCAGCAGCTCAAACCCGAACACCGACAGGTCTTGGAGGCCGCATACTTTCAAGGGTTGTCTCCATCTCAGGCCGCACAGCAACTCGGCTGGCCACTGGGCACCGCCAAGACCCGCACCCGCGCGGCGATGGCGGCGCTGCGTGACGAGCTTCGCGGTATGGAGCCAAGGTCGTGACGATCAAGCCAGGCCATCCGCGGGAAGACGCGGAGACATACGCCGCGTTGTATGTGCTCGGGAGCCTGTCGCCCAGCGACGCGGCCCTCTTTGAGGTGCATCTGGCCACCGGGTGTGACGAGTGCGACCAAGAAGATCGGGCGATTGAACACGTATCGTCCGATCTTGCCTTGAGCGTCGCGACGACGCCCCCCCGGGAGGTTCGAGAGCGGGTGCTGAACGCCATCCGGACGTCATCGCCGTCCACGAGCTCCGGCGCGGGAACACACGACCGCTCGACGATCCTGGCGAGAGCCACGCCGTGGAAACAGAGCGGATTTCCCGGGATCACGATCCGACCGCTGTATGTCGACCGTGCACGGGGCCGGGAGACCAGGCTCGTGCGGATGGAGGCTGGCGCGAGTTACTTACCGCATCACCACGAGGGGGTTGAAGAGTCGTTCGTGCTCGAAGGAGACATTGCCTGCGATGGCGAAACCCTGACCGCGGGTGACTATCACCGAGCCGAGGCCGGTCCGTACCACGGTGTCCAGACCACCAGCACCGGGTGCATGCTCTTGATCATCTCCGCGTCATCGCCCGCGGATCACCCGGTGGACGCGCCACAGCCGTAGTCCGATCCGCTATGCGCTCGCTCGCGCAGCGCACACAAAAAGCGCATGTTGCCGCTCCTCGGGCGCAGCTCCGCATCAGCCGGTCGAGGCCCAGCAAGGTGAGCGAGCGTCCGGTCCTGGCCGCAACGTATCGTTCTCCCCTGAACAGTCTCCCAGAGCTCAGCGAGACGCGGCAACCACCCACACCGCTGGACGGTCGCTGGGGCGACGCTAGCGGCGGAACACGGTGAGATAAGGCGCGAAGTCAGCCAATGCGCGTGTCGACGACTCGATTGCGGCGAATTGCATTGCGGCGCCAAGGCCTGACCGGGCACCGCCGCCTGGGAACCGGGCTCAAGGGTGCTCGGCAGGTGATCGAGCAGCTTGGCTATATTCAGATCGACACGATCTCTGTCGTGGCCCGCGCACATCATCACACGATGTGGTCTCGGGTCAGCGGCTATCGCGACGACTATCTCAATACCCTGGTCAGACAAGGAGACGCGTTCGAATACTGGGGTCACGCTGCGGCCTATCTCCCGATGCGGGACTATCGCTACTCGTTGGTGCGCAAGCACGCGATCAAACGCGGTGAACGTCATTGGGCGCGCTCGTCTAACCAGAGGCTCATGCGCTACGTTCTGGACCGTATCCACGCGGAAGGCCCGCTCAAGGCCCGTGACTTCGACGATGCGCGCACGACGTCCACGGGGTGGTGGGATTGGAAGCCCGCCAAGCGCGCGCTCGAGCAGCTCTATATGCAAGGCGACCTGATGAGCGCAGGCCGTGATGGATGCGAAAAGCGCTACGACCTGCCCGAACGTCTGCTGCCGGCCGACGTTGCGACGACCGAGCCAACGACGACCGAATACGCCACACACCTGGTCGACACGACATTGCGCGCTCATGGCATCACCACCGCGCAATCAGTCACCTATGGCCGTCCTGGAACCGCGGTCCGAGCGGCGGTGAGTCGGGTACTCGCCGAGCGACTCGCGGCCGGCAGCCTGACGAGACTGGACGTCGACGGCGACCACTTCTATGGCCCGCCCGCCACGGTCGGCACCTGTCAACGACCGCTGGCACCAGTGGTGCGAATCCTGTCACCGTTCGACAATGCCGTTATTCAGCGCAAGCGGTTGGTCAGTCTCTTTGGCTTTGACTATCAGCTCGAGTGCTATGTGACCGCGCGCTCACGCCGGTGGGGATACTTCTGCCTGCCCTTGTTGTTTGCGGACCGATTCGTGGGTCGAATGGATTGCAAGGCTCATCGCGAAAGTGGCTGCTTCGAGATCAAAGCGCTCTATCTCGAAGCGTCGGTCCCGGAGTCCTTCTACGCCGCATGCGCCCGCACCGTCGTCGAGTACGCGGCGTATTTGGGATGCACCGAGATAGAGGTGACCAGGATGAGCCCTGCTCGCTGTCGACGACGGTTCTGCAATCTCGTGCACGCGGCACGCATGGGTTGACATCTTTGCAGGGCCGGTTCGTTTCGCCGCAGGGCCGGTTCGCTTCGCCGGTTGACTTGCGGGCCAACCTGCTCCACGATGCGAGCGCATCATGACCACACAGCGACTCCCATGCCATCCGCCGATACACCAGCGCCCCCGCGTTGGCCTCGTTGTCGTCGTCGCGCTCACACTTGCCCTTGGATATGGCCCGTGGCTCTACCCGCTGGCGGAAGGCCGTCGTCAGACCGCACCCACCGCGAAGGAGCTTATCGACGAGGTGCTCGCCAACGCCATTCGGCGGCAGGACGCTCTCGGACTCGTCGCTATCGCGGTTGACAGACAGGGCGTCGTCTATCGCGGTGCATTCGGCACGGCTGACACAGAGGATGGGGCGCTCCTTCGGGTCGACGCGATATTTCGGATCGCATCAATGACAAAGCCCGTCACGTCGTTGGCCGCGATGCAACTCGTCGAGCAGGGCGCCGTCAACCTTGACGCGCCCGCGGCGACCTACCTGCCAGAGCTCGGGCGGGCCCAGGTCTTGGAGTCGTTCGACGCCGACAGCGGGTCCTACAAGCTGCGTCCTCCATCGACGCCGATCACCGTCAGACAGCTACTGTCCCACACCGCGGGATTTGGCTACGCATTCACGAGCGAGACTCTCCGCGAATTCGAGTCGGTCATTGGCGACGGCGTCGTCGTCGGGCCGTTGCTCTTTGACCCCGGGACATCGTGGTGGTACGGAACAAACATCGACTGGGTCGGTCGTCTCGTCGAAACAGTGTCCGGTCAGCCTCTGGAGGCGTACTTCCGCGAGCACATATTCGACCCCTTACAGATGCCGGACACCGCGTTCAACGTGCCCGAAGCCGACTGGCCCCGGGCCGTCGCGCTGTCCCGGCGGCACGCCGACGAGGGGCTCACGCAAGATGTGCGACAGAACCCACCGCTAGTCACATCGTTCAACGGCGGGGGCGGGCTGTGGTCGACGGCACCGGACTACGGGCGGTTCTTGCAGATGTGGCTCAACGGCGGCGTGCTCGACGGTACGAGGGTGGTCTCCGCCGAGACCGTCAGGATGATGGCGACAAACCAGGTCGGGGCTCTGCCGGCAGGCGCGATCGCATCCGCCCTTCCCGAGCGCTCGAACGACTTCACGCCCACGGCGAACGGCCGCGGGAGATTTGGGCTCGGATTTCTCATCAACCTGGATAACCAACCGGGGCGTCGCTCCGCGGGCAGCCTGGCGTGGGCCGGGCTATACAACACCTACTTTTGGATCGACTCTGATTCGGGAGTGGCGGGGGCAATACTGAGTCAAGTCCTGCCGTTCGCCGACCCGCAGATCCTCAACGTATTCGACGCGTTCGAGCAGGCGGTCTACACGCTGGTCTCCCATTAGTGTCGTGTGTCTCCGTCTTGCCTCGACTGTGGACCCGGACCGCGACACCCGGCCTGTGGGCGGCGACACGCGAGCGTATGGTTCATTACGCCACCGAGGCGCCACGAGGCCAGAAGGGATGCCCCGTCCGGAACATTGTCAAGGTGAGACGGCTCGGCCGGTCGCGCGCGCACCGCCGGCAGGTTCTTCGACTATGATGAGCCAAGGAGCGACACGCTGGTGGTCACCTCTCTTGATGAACTCATCACGTTGCCCGGCGCAAACAGCGCGGACGGACGCACGGTGCTCGGCTCGACTCTCGTGATCAAAGGGGAGATTCGTTCCGGCGAGCATTTGATTATTGACGGCACCGTGGACGGACATGTGATTGTCCCCAAGCACGGCGTCGCAGTTGGGAAGAGCGGCAGCGTCGGGGATGAAATCGTCGCACGCACAATTACCGTGCTCGGCAACGCCACTGGAAAACTGATCGGCACCGAACGGGTCGAGCTCCTGGAGTCAAGCCGCACAAACGGACTCATCGTGACGGCGGCCGTGACGATTGCCGACGGCGCCCATTTCAACGGCTCTGTCGACCCAAAGCTGACGGACGCCGCCCTTGCGGTTTCTGACCATCGGCGAAAGCAACGAGACGACAAGGCCTCATAGCGTCGCGTGGCGCTCTGTCGGATCTGACTCGTGATACGTCTCACGTATGCCCTCGCCGCCCGTGACGCGCGGCGTCACGGCCTCCTCCAGCCGCTATCTGTTGTCCTCGCACTACTGCTCGCCGGGTGCGGCGGCGGGCCGCAATCCCTCGAATGGTCGTCCGTCGACACACTGATCGCGGATCGCTTTCCTGAAACACCGAGTATCACTACGACCGAGCTTTCGAAGATGCTTGCCGAGCCGTCGCCACCCCTTCTGCTGATTGATGCGCGCACGCCCGAGGAATACGACGTGAGCCATCTGCGGGGTGCCCTGAATCTCGAGTCTGCGGACGCGGCGGCCGCGTGGATCGCACAGCAGGATGGGTCCGCGATCGTCGTGGCCTATTGCTCGGTCGGCTACCGATCGGCCGCGCTCGTGACGGAGCTACGCGGTCGGGGGATCACCCAAGCCGTCAACCTCGAGGGATCGATCTTCGCGTGGGCAAACGAGGGCCGTCCTGTATATCAAGGCGACAGTCAAGTCGATACGGTTCACCCGTTCGACGCGTCGTGGGGCGCGCTCCTCGACCAACGCTTCTGGCCGGACCGTTGACACCGACCTGAGGGAGAATCCCAGACCTGTAACGCGCGGTTTATGGTTCGTCGACGGACCAGAGGTGTGTCGTGAGCCATTCCTGCCAACCCGCCACGATATCTTCATCCGGCGGAGTCGCCTCCGATTCCAGCACAATAGCGTGCGTGCGATACGGAAACCCATAGATTCGCTCGTTCGCGTCGCGGTCCTGGTGAATAGACGTGCCCTCGAGACTCATGCCAGCGAAGAGTCCACGGGACCGGGAGTAGCCAAGAATTTCCGCTCGCAGCTGGATGTCCGTCGCGGCTTGAGCGTCACGCCCCACCGGCCCGGCCGCGACGGACGCGTCGGCGCCAATAGTGAACTGATTTGACAAGAATCGCTCCAAGCCCGGCCGGTTCATGATGAGCAGCACCACGTCGACCGATTGAGCACCGATCTGCAGGCCAAAGCTCCCACCCGTCAAGGTCAGAAATGCCGGCAGCGACCATTCTCCGGTCTCTTCGTCGACAGCACTGATGATGCCTCGCCCTCGATGCCCGCCGATGATGAACCCGGCCTTTATCGTCCCCGGAAACACCGCAACCGCCTGGACATCTTCGCGTATGGACGCCGGTATTTGGCCGTCGTCGGCAAATGCGAGCTCATTGAGAACGTCCGTCGCTTCGTCGATACGCTCGAGCTCGTCAGTCTGAGCCACGAGCGGGACGGAGAGTGAGAGCATGAGCCCGACGGAGAGAAGAAAGGAAACCGCGACACATCGTGTATTGACGACCATGCAGGCATCGTAACAGATGAGTAAACGCCTCTCCCACACCACTTCTCCTTGCTGTGGATTCAGGTCACCACAATAAAAATTTCCATAGGAGGTCTAATAACTATAGATACTGGTATTTCTATAAAATGACCACATAAGCACGACATTTACACCTCGAATTCAGGCAGATACTACCTATCCACTAGCTTTGACCTCTCACACCGTCCATGAACACAAACGAACTCCGAGACTACTTCGCCTTTGTCCAACTCGACGAGGATACCCACGAGTGGCTAACCGAGCTCAATCTCGATACACCGCGGGTCAATCTCAACTGCCTCAGCTCGATGGCACAATTGAAGAAACGTGCGCTGAACGTGGCAACCTCCGCGTGCCTCTTGGTGTTCTTGAGCCCAGTTATCGCTATCGCGGCGCTACTGGTCCGCGCGACGTCGCGCGGACCAGTCATTTTCAAGCAGGAACGAGTCGGAATCGATTCACGACTGGTCTCGAACCGCCGCCGTGGCGGAGACGCCCCACCTCCGGATCGACCTGATCGGCGCCAGAACGATGGCGCAAGCCGGCGAGCGACCGTTAACTTTGGTAAGCCATTCGTGTTGTTCAAGTTCCGGACAATGTATCTGGACGCAGAAACCGCAGGCGCGCAATTTGCGGTGGAGAACATCCCCGGGTGACACCGGTGGGCGGCTTCCTTCGCCGCACCCGTATTGATGAGCTGCCCCAACTCTGGAACGTGCTCAACGGAGAAATGAGCATGGTCGGACCTCGTCCCGAGCGACCACAGTTCATTCAAGAGCTCTCCGACCGCATTCCGCGCTATGTGCACCGTCTTCGCCTGAGGCCTGGCCTGACGGGGGTCGCGCAAGTGTTGACTGGGTACGACAACCAGATCGACGGGTTCCGACACAAAGCCGCATACGACCTGCTCTACCTCCAGAACGCATGCTTTCGAAACGACATGAAAATCATGATGCGGACGGTATAGGTGGTCTTGACCGGCGAGGGTACGATCTAGATTCGTCGCCCTTGTGGCCAGCGCCCATCGCGGCTGCGGGACCTCGTTCCCCCAGCGCCAGGCGCTTGTGTTGCCAGTCGTTGCCCCTTTCCGGTGCGCTGAGAGTGACCGACCACGGCCTGGGCGCGCCGATACCCACGCCGCGTGGCTGTCGCCGAACAGCTGCGTGTTACGCTTCGTGAATCCCCTGTTCCTGCCGTCACCGCCGCCCCCATGCCTCTCGCCACGCTTGACCGGGTGTCCCTCGCGTTCGGATACGACCAGTTGCTCCGTCACGCGGTGTTGCGAATCGACCGAGGGGAGCGCGTCTCGGTCGTCGGCCGAAACGGTGCCGGCAAGTCATCGTTGCTTCGTCTCATCGGTGGCGAGCAACCGCCCGACACCGGCACGGTCTGGACTGAGCCAGGACTCCGCCGGGCACGGCTCGAACAGGATGTTCCGCTCTCGACGGACCGCACGGTCTTCGAGGTGGTCGCCGACGGTCTGGGAGAACTCAGCGCGCTACTGGCGCGCTATCACCATGCGGTCGTGGCCCTCGCAGAGGAGGGCACGCCGGCGAATCTCGACAGGCTGGGACGTCTACACAGCGAGCTTGATCAACATGACGCGTGGCGCCTCGAGCAGCGGATCGAGCTTGTCCTCGCCCACCTCGCGCTCCCGTCGGATGTGACAGTCGAGACCTTGTCCGGTGGCTGGAGACGGCGCGTGCTCCTCGCCCGGGCGCTGGTGGCCGAGCCTGATGTGCTCTTGCTGGACGAACCGACCAACCACCTCGATTTGCGTGCCATCGTGTGGTTGGAGTCCTTCTTGGCGGAGTATCCCGGCGCCGTCGTCTTCGTCACCCACGACCGAGCGTTCCTCCAACGTGTCGCGACTCGGATCATTGAAATCGATCGTGGGCAGCTAACCTCATGGCCAGGCGATTACGCGACGTTTCTGGTCAAGAAGGAGGCGTGGCTCGCCAACGAAGCGGTGGCGTCCGACAAGTTCGACAAGCGTCTAGCCGAAGAGGAGGCATGGCTTCGTCAAGGCGTCAAGGCCCGACGAACACGAAATGAAGGACGCGTGCGAGCCCTCGAGGCGATGCGCACGGAACGCGCGGCACGGCGTGAGCAGATGGGCGCCGTCCGTCTTCAGATCGAGCGAGCCCCATCGTCGAGCCACGTGGTGCTCGAGGCCGAGGACGTCAACAAGGCCTTCGGACCGAACCAGGTCGTCCGAGAGTTCTCGACCCGGATCATGCGCGGCGACCGGATCGGTCTCATTGGGCCAAACGGGTCGGGCAAGACCACGATGCTCCGCCTTCTGCTCGGAGACCTGACACCCGACACTGGCCAGCTTCGGCGTGGCGCCAATGTCGAGATTGCCTACTACGACCAGCATCGAGAACAGCTTGACCCTTCACGGACGGTCTTCGAGACTGTCGGCGACGGCAGCGACACGGTCACGGTAAACGGTCGTTCACGTCACGTCAACGCCTATCTGCGCGATTTCTTGTTTCCAAGGGAGCGGGCGCACACTCCGGTAAAGGCCCTCTCTGGCGGTGAACGCAATCGGCTCTTACTGGCTCGTCTCTTCACCCGCCCCGCCAATCTTCTTGTGCTCGACGAGCCGACCAACGATCTCGACCTCGAAACCCTGGAGCTCCTGGAGGCACAGCTTGTGGAATGGTCGGGCACGCTCATCTTGGTCAGCCACGACCGAGCGTTCCTCGACAACGTCGTCACGAGCACAATGGTGTTCGAGGGCGATGGACGGGTGGGAGAGTATGTAGGCGGCTACGAAGACTGGCAGCGACAGTGCCCGCCGGCAGCCCCGACTCCGCGGGCGGCAGCCACACCAAAAGCGACTCCGCGACGCTCGTCGGTCCCGGGCACCGCCAAGAAGCTGTCCTACCGGGAACGACGTGAGCTCGACGGGCTGCCGGCTCGTATTGAAGCACTTGAGGCAGAGCAACACGCCCTCAGCGAAACGATGGCAGCCCCGACGTTCTACAAGCAACCGTCAAAGGACATCGCTCTCGCCGTTGCTCGGCTGGAAACCCTTGAACGTGACCTCAGCGAGCTGTATCTGCGGTGGGACGCGCTCGACTCGCGGTCAACGTGACGGGCGCTTTATGCAGACCGCGACTTTGTAACCGTCTAGGGGCTCACCCGACGACATCGACCAACGCGTCGGCTCGTGCGGTCCATCCTTGACATATACCAAGCGCGCGCACTCGCCGGAGGCCAGCGTCACGTCGAGCGGATGCGAGAGCCCGTGCCCAGTCGCCTTGATATACGCCTCCTTGCGGGTCCAACAATTGAAGAATCCCTTCAAGCGCTGGAGCCCGGGCAATGCGAACAGCGCGGCCTGCTCGGTCAGAGAGAATGCCGTTTTCGCCAACCGGACAAGGTCGTCTACGGGACGGATGCGCTCGATGTCGACGCCCACCTCGTGGGATGCGAGTGCGACCAAGGCCTGACCATCGGAGTGCGACACGTTGAAAGAGACTCGTCGACCGGCGAGAGGCGGCAGCAACGGCTTCCCATACGGACCGTAGACGATATCGACCTTGCACGCATCGATGGCCAACTCTTGCGCAAGCAACTGTCGGAGCACCGCTCTGCACACCGTGAACCTATCGCAGTCTTGTTCGAACCGAAATCGTGCGGTGTCGGTCGAGAGTCACGCGCCAGATGGTTGCGTCGTCGCGGACTGGATCCATGACAGACGTGATGTCTCGCACTCCGACGAGCCGTCGGCGGTCCAAGCTCTTCATTCTAGTGGACGGGCGCATCGTGACATCCGATTCGCCCCATGCCGAGTCGTGTCACGGTACCGGCGTCGTCCCGCGGACGAACGTGGCGGCAGGAATCGGTGACGACGGCCTCCCACATGGTCGAAGCCATCACGATGTGCGAAACTCTCGTCTGACAGCGCAGCCCACACCGGAGGCCCACGGACAACTGACGTATTCTTGCCGCGACGGCACATTGGAGTCTTTGTCATCGCCCGCCCGGAGGACGCCCCCGAGGAGGTGACCGGGGCCTCACGCGTAGCGCCGAGACCCCGGAGAACGATCCCCTTTCACTCTCACTATGACCTTCTCCTTCCGCTCCACCATCGTCCTCTGCCTGGCGTCTCTCCTCGGATGCGGGATACCCGCCGCAGCTCAGAATGCGCCGCCCAACGACCTCCCCGAGGTCTGGGTCCTCGCCACCGGTGGGACGATCTCCGGTCAGGGCAGTTCGTCGACAAGCCTGACCGAGTATCGGGCCGGCGCGTTGCTGGGGGCCGAGCTCGTCGCCGCAATACCCGACATCCAGCGGCACGCGACGGTCAGGGTCGAACAAATCGTCAATGTCGGGAGTCCAAACCTCACTCTCGACAATTGGATGACGCTGTCCCACCGAATCAACGCAATTTTTTCGGATGATCCGGATGTCGCCGGTGTCGTCATCACTCACGGCACGAACACCCTCGAGGAAACGGCCTATTTCCTCAACCTCACGGTCAGACACGACCGACCGGTGGTGCTGGTAGGCGCCCAACGGCCGGCCAGCGCGATCAGCGCTGACGGCCCCCTTAACCTGTTGAACGCGATACGCACAGCCGTATCGCCGGCGGCGCGCGGCAAGGGTGTGCTCGTCGTCATGAACGAAGAGATCAACGCCGCCCGTGACGTCACAAAGACAAACACGTATCGCGTCGAGACGTTTCGTTCGCCCGAGCTCGGCTTCCTCGGGTATGTCGACGCGGACGCAGTCAGCTTTTATCGAGCATCGACCAAGCGCCACACCGCCAACTCGGAATTCGATCTGACCGCCGTCATCGAACTGCCGACCGTCGATATCGTGTATTCGTATGTCCAGCCGAATCCGGTCATGATCGAGGCGCTCATCGCCAGCGAAGTCGACGGCCTCGTCCTCGCCGGCACCGGCGCGGGACTCATCTCACGCGTCGAACGAGCGGCAATCGAGCAGGTGCCCGCCTCGTCGAGACCGGTCATCGTCCGGTCAAACCGCACCGGCAATGGTCGCGTGGTAGCCCTCGAGTCCTATGACGCCTCGGGCATGATTCCCGCTGACACGCTCAATCCGCAGAAAGCCCGCATCCTCCTCATGTTGGCTTTGACCAAGACGCAAGACCTGGACGAGATTCGGCGTATCTTCCAGGAATACTGACCTTCTCCCAATCGTCATCGATGAGACCGAGGTCGACAACGATCGCGGCCCAGGGACTTCGGGCATGCCCGCATCAGGTGACACCGAGGTTGTAACCCGAGACGTCGGCTCCCTATGAGGCGAGCGACGCAAACTGGCGACCACGTCCACGCTTGGCGCCTACTGTCCCTTCGCCCACCGTACGAACGACGGCCCCTCGATGCCGCGCAATTCTCCGCCATGCTCCGGATACACCGATGCGACGTAGATGTCGCCATTCTGGTCCATCGCCATCTGGTGAACATAGACGTTCGCACTGGTGATGCGCTCGACGACCTGCTGCGTTTCGGCGTCTACAACGACGAGATCTTGCCGTCCCCGCTGCGCACCGCTGACGCCCGCGTAGAGCCGGTCTCCGTAGGCCGCGACACTCAGGGGTAGGCCCGGCTCGGGCAACGCGTCCCACGGCCCCAGGTAGTCTCCTGCTTGGGTGAAGACGTCAAAGCGACTCACACAATTCGGGATCGGAATGTTGCGGGCCTCGGCGATCTGCCCAGGGACCGTGACGTAGGGATGCAAGTTGGTGCCGCAGACGTTCGCCACATAGAGATTTCCATCCGGTCCCAGCGTGACCGCGTGGACCGCCCCCAATTGCCCCGGCCCGTTGCCCAGCTCCCCGACCTGCATGAGATAGCGGCCGTCCGCGTCGAACCACACCAAGCGCGAATTCCAATATCCATCGGATACGACGAAGTTCCCGTCGGGCAGAAACGCGACGCCGGTCGGACCATTAAAGTGAGTCTCGTCATTCCCAAACGTCCCATACTCGCCCAGGGTCAGCACCGCGGCGCCCTCGGGTGTCAACTTGACGACTTGGTGTCCTTCCCGGTCGGCCACCCATACGAACCCCTGGGGGTCGACGTATATCGAGTGCGGACCGATAAAATTCCGATCTGCCGCGAAGCTGCCCAGGAACCGCCCCTGGTTGTCCCAGCGCGCGATGGTACCGCTGCCGCGATATCGGGTCATCGCGAGCGGATGCGCCGCCCAATGGTCGACGTCCCGCGAGATCGTAAAGACTACGCCATCAGCGCCCACTGCGATACCGGTGCCCATCTCGAACGTCATGTCGCTGGGATACCGCGGCCAGTTCGGGTCGCGCGTGTAGCCCTGTTGAGCGTGAAGCGCGGTCATGCCGGCGAATGCGAGAATGACCACGATACCAAGTGCTCGCGCGACCCACCGCGCCCCGGGCCATGACCGGCTCTTCCCCATCATCCGCCTCCTTGACCACGTTGCTCGTGGTCCTGATGTAACGCCGAATACCGCCTCAACATGACGAAACCGCCGGCGCGTCCGCGACATCGCGCTATCCGCGCGGCGCACGTATCACCCGTAGAATACTCGGCGCGTAGCGTAAGATTCGTTCAGCATTCACGAATGGAGGCTCACATGTCAGGTCGTGTCGTTGCCATCGTTACCGTGACAGCCCTCTTCGGGTTGGTACCCGCCACCACTCGAGGACAATCTCTGCCGCGCACGCCGTGGGGTGCCCCTGACCTTCAGGGGCTCTGGACGGGGTCGACGCTCACACCGCTCGAGCGTCCCGCCGACCTCTCGGGACAGGCGTTTCTCAGCGAAGAAGAAGCGGCCGCGCTTGAACAGCGCGCGGATACCAGTCGGTTTGTCGAGCGAGCTCCGGGGGACGGTGACCCTGGGACCTACAATCAGATCTGGTTTGACCCCGGCACACGAGTCGTCCCCGACCGGCGAACGTCGCTGATCGTCGATCCACCCGATGGGCGCATCCCCTACACGCCAGAAATGCGCGAGCGCGATCGGTTGCAAGCCGCGTATCGGGTCGGCGGCGCACGTAACTCATGGGTGGATGTCGACACCGGCGAACGGTGTCTTACCGATGGTGTGCCGATGTTCTGGCTCGGGTACAACCCGAATCATCAGATCGCCCAGACCCCCAATCACGTGGTCATCATCCACGAGATGTTTCGTGACCGACGCGTGATTCCGCTCGACGCGGGTCCCCATGGCACGGTCCGTCAATGGAACGGCGACATTCGCGGTCACTGGGAGGGCGAGACGCTCGTCGTCGAGTCCACACAATTCGTCGACCGAACCGGCGACCGATGGGCCGCCACCTGGCGCATGCCCACCGAGACCATGCATCTGGTCGAGCGCTTCACACGTATCGACGCCGAGACGTTGCGGTATGAGTTCACCCTCACGGACCCGGCGAAATTCACCGAGCCGTGGAGCGTGCGAATCCCGCTCACGACCAACCAAGGCGCGCGTGGGGTGACCGAGGGGCCGCTCTACGAATACGCGTGCCACGAGGGCAACTACAGCATCGTCAACGTGCTCAGCGGCGCGCGGGTCGAGGAGCTCGCAGGTGCGACCGGCGGAGGGTCGCGGTAGGGTCGGCGGACCCTTCTCCGCAGGACGCTCAACACGTCTCCCGCCAGACAGCATGTCCGAGTCCTCCACGCCCCTGACCATCCGCGGGTTGACGGCGCGCGCCGTCGCCGCGCCGCTCGCCCGTCCGCTGCGTACGGCGTCGGGGACAATCCCGGAGTCACCGCTTCTGCTACTCGATGTCGAGTCGGAAGAAGGTCCGGCCGGCCGAGCCTATATTTTTGGCTACACGACGCTCAGCCTGCGAGCCCTCAACGCCTTCGTCGGCGACCTGGCCGACGTCATCACCGGCCGACCGGCTCATCCGGCGACGCTCTACGATGACCTCGTCGGACGTTTCCGCCTGATGGGTCGGCAAGGGCTCGTGGGTATGGCGCTTTCTGGGCTCGACATGGCGCTCTGGGACATGCAGGGACAGGCGGTGGGCAAGCCGGTGGTCGAGTTGCTCGGCGGTCAGGCGATACCGGTTCCCGCGTACGACAGCTTTGGCGTGGTCGACCCGGTCGAGGATCGCGCCGCTCTGGAGGCAAGCATCAACGCCGGGTTCCGTGCGATCAAGATCAAGATCGGCGTCGGCGACCTCGGATGGGATCTCGCCAACGTCGCTGGTGTGCGCGAGGTCATCGGCCCGAGCACAAGGCTCATGGTCGACTACAACCAATCGCTCACCGCGCCCGAGGCGCTGCGACGCATCACCGCCTTATCGCGGTTCGACCTAACCTGGGTAGAGGAGCCCGTGCCTGCCGAGGACCTGGCCGGACACGCGAGAATTCGCGAAGCGTCCCCCATCCCGATCCAGACCGGCGAGAACTGGTGGTTCGGACACGACATGGCCCACGCCATCGCCGCCGGCGCCTGTGATGCCTGTATGCCCGACCTCATGAAGATTGGCGGCGTGACCGGTTGGCTTCGGGCCATGGGCCAGGCAGAGGCCGCCGCCTTACCGGTGTCCAGTCATCTGTTCATCGAAGCCAGCGCTCACGTGCTGCCGGTGACCCCGCTCGCCCACTACCTCGAATACCTCGATCTGGCCGGGGCGGTGCTTGCCGAACCGCCGATGTTCGCCGACGGCCAGGTGACCGCCCGAGGCCCGGGCCTTGGCCTCACCTGGGACGAGGCGGCAGTGAAGCGATACTTGTTCTAGTGTTCCGGGTCAGTGATTCGTTGCACAAGTCACGGGCGCGGCTCCCCGCTGGCAAGGCGCGACGAGAGAGAATACTCGGCATATCTGACCGACGAGCAACGCCGCGAGGCGGGATGCTGCGCCTGGGAATTATTCCGCGAATCACCGTGACAGGACGCTCGTGCCACGCGGAACATCAAACTTCACGAGAACACCAAAGACCCACGTGTTCTGCCGTCTTTCCGAGGAGTAGATAGGCATGTCCACCCACACACTCACCCGCCGTCAACTCATGGGAGGACTCGCCGCCGGCGCCGCGAGCACGGCCTGGAGACCCATAGCGCTGGCAGCGGCTGGAACGACCGCGCAGTCTGAACTGGCACCATACGCTGGCGACGTATTGCCGGCTGGAGTGCGGTCCCGATTCGTCGGAAACGTCAACGGGCTCCGTATGCACGTCCTGGAAGCCGGGTTCGAGACCACAGGACGTCCCGCGGTCTTGCTCGTTCATGGGTTTCCCGAGCTGGCCTACAGTTGGCGGAAGGTGATGCCCCGTCTCGCAGCGGCCGGATATCACGTCCTTGCACCCGACCTCCGCGGATATGGCCGCACCGACGGCACCCGGGTGAGCTACGACGACGATCTCCGCCCATTCCGCATGCTGAACGAGATCCGGGACATGTTGTCGCTCGTGTCGACGTTTGGCTACCCCCAGATCCATCTCATTGGCCACGACTTCGGGGCGCTCGTGTCCGCATGGTGCGCTGTCGCACGACCAGACGTCTTTCACACCGTCGTGCTCATGAGCGCACCCTTTAGTGGGACGGCAACCCTGCCGTTCGACACCGCCGATACCGCTCCACGCTCGGGAGATGAGGAACCACCCGCCGATATCTATCAGGAACTCGCCCAGCTGACCCCGCCCCGCAAGCACTATCGAAGCTACTATTCCAGGCGCCAGGCAAACCAGGACATGTGGCACGCACCACAAGGGGTCCATGCGTTCCTTCGCGGGTATTACCACATGAAAAGTGCGGACTGGCGCGAGAATCAACCGTACCCACTCCAGGCTTGGTCCGCCACCGAGCTGGCCAAGCTTCCGCACTACTACGTGATGGAGCTCGACAAGGGAATGCCAGAAACCGTCGCCGCGGAAATGCCATCAGCGGCGGACATTGCCACGTGCGAATGGCTGCCCGACCACGAGCTCCGGGTCTATAGCGAAGAATATGTCCGCACCGGATTTCAGGGCGGGCTGCAGTGGTATCGGAGCAACACGTCCGTCTCGTCGCTATTTGGCGCCGGTGGTATCAATGCGGACTTGCAGGTGTTTGCCGGAAGAACCATCGACCAGCCGTCGCTGTTTATCGCGGGGAAAAGCGACTGGGGCATCTACCAGCGCCCCGACGCGCTCGACCGCTTGCAAGACACCGCGTGCACCAACCTCAAAGGTGTGCACCTCCTCGACGGCGCGGGTCATTGGGTACAGCAAGAGCAGCCCGAGGCGGTGATTGACGCCGTGCTCAGTTTTCTGGCAAATATCTGACCGTCAATTCGGGTCAATCATCTGACTCACGATTGCCCGACGATGAGGTCATAGACGTAGAGCAATCCGACGGCCACCGGATACAGCGTCGCGCTGAACGGAACACCGCTACGGCCGATGGCCCAGTTGCTGACGCCATATCTGCTCTGCAGCACGAGGTTGATACCTGACATCGGATTCACCGCGCACCCCAAGCCCCAGCCCATCGCGAATACGATGGCCAGAAAGGTCGGGTCGGCATTGATGCTCCCCGTGAGCGGCGCGACGACGCTGACGACAATCACCGGATGCACGCACAGCAGCGATGTCAGCGGGAACGCCAGCAGCAAGAGACTCGCGTGAAACGCGTCGAGCTGCTCGAATGGCACCCACCCACTGCCTGACGCGATCGCCGTCACCAGCCCGGCACCCAATACGCTCGCCGCTAGAAACAACGCGAGCTCGCCCCCCATTTCTGGCAAACGACGGGTGACGTAGTCCGACAGAGCGCGACGGACCGCGCCAAAGCCGCCGCGTCTGAGAAGCGCGGTTCCCACAACCAGTGGGGTCAGCATCGTGATCAGCGACAACACCGAATACTCAGATGTCAGACCAGCTCCGACGAGCACCGCCGCCGCCAGCCCCAGGGGCAGCCACAGCGCGTCGACGTGCACGGGATAGCCTCGAAAATCGTCGATGTCGTCGACCCGGCCAGAGCGAGCCTGCCACACCAACAGTCCCAGCGCGACCAACGACAAGGGGATCCCGAACAGCATCATGACCAGCGCGCTGGAGCCGGGCGTATACGCAAGCGCCAACGCAACCCCGCCGATGAACGGCGAATAGAACGCGACCGCCGAAAACGCCCGGCTGAGTAGCTGGGCCTGAGTCATGGTCAACGGGACGGACCGGGTCAGTCGGTCGGCGATGATGATCACCGCCGAGATGTTGATGACCGCGCCCAACGCGTGGACGCCAAACATGCTCCGCACATAGGTTCCAGTCCCGCGCGGCAGTTCCGGTTCATCGTCGTCCAGCGGCGGGTTCAGGAGGCGTAGCAGTGTGATGGACGCGAGCATCGACAGGATCGTCTGGTTTTGCCCCAAGACGCTCTCGATAGAAGGTGACGCGCCTCGACCGATGCCCCATGCCAATGCGACGACGCCTACCGTGGAAAACACCACCGCCTGGGTCCGTTGCACAGACCGCAGGCCCGGCCACAAAAGGGCGAGCGCGCTCCACGCCAGGAGGGGCGCGGCGAGCGGCGGCACGACGACCCAAAGAGCGCCCGCAATCGACACCAACAGCATCCCGGCGATCAGCGTCCCGGCCAGCAAACGCCACCCGCCCGGCGCAGGCGCCACTGGCGGCACGACGGTGGGCGCTGGGGAGTGAGCTACCGAGGTGGAGGAGGCGTTCATCGGCAAATTCTGAGAAAGGCGTCGGCGCTGATATGTGGGTTGCGAGATCAAAAAAACGGACGACGTCACGTGGCGAGACCCCGGGCGGGGGAAACCAATCACGACGCGGAACGGCCTGTCGCTGCCTTCAGTATAGAGTTGAAGAGCCCAGCATCGGTATCCTGAGCACATTCGGGAGATACGCTATGAAGCTACTCACTTTTTTGGCCAGCATGATCGCGGTATCCGGAGCGGTTGCTCTCGCACAGGAACAGTCAGACATGTCTGGGCCTGCAAAACGGGTTGAGTCGTTCGACCATCTCACCGGTCCACGGATCGCACTCCCAGAGGACCCGCAAGGCGCAAGTCCCTTACTGCAGCTCTGTCCCGAGGTGACCGAGACGTGCCAGAAGTATTGGGCATATACGATCAACTTCGTCGCGAACTACACCATTCCGCTTCGTGACAAAGAGCTGCTCATCCTCCGGACCGCCTGGCTCTCCCGCGGTGACTATATCTGGGGACGACACAACCTCATGGGCCAAGACGCAGGCCTCACTGAGGAAGAGGTCACGCGAGTCACGATGGGGCCTGACGCACCCGGGTGGAGCAACTTCGACGCGGTGCTGCTTCGAGCCGCCGACGAGCTGCACACGACTCGCTTTATCTCTGAGGACACATGGGCTCACCTTGGCGAGCGATACAACGAGAACGAGGTCAGGGAACTGGTGTTGATTGTCGGGAACTACACCCAGCTCGCGATGTTTCAAAACACGCTCGGCGCCCAGTTACCACCGGACATCGAAGGTCTGCCGGACGAGACCCACTAGTGCATCGCTTCTAGTCTAGGGGTCCCGCGCCGCCCACGAGCGCACCTCGATTGTCTCGACAGTCTCCGTGCGTGTCACCGCCGACCGAACGCGCGCAGAGAATACGACGAGCGGATCGACGTCAACGCGGGGCGGCGGGTCTAGATCCAGACGTCGTTCTCGGCGGTCCGTGGCCCGCCCGCGGCACCGGTATTTACTACGCCTCGTGGTTCGACCAGGAGCACATGGCATTCGTGCTCTGCCGCAGGCTTGTGGTCAACGCCGCGCGGTATCACGAACATGCCGCCCGCCGCCAGCGTCACCGACCGGTCGCGCAACTCGATCGTCATCTGGCCGTTCAACACGATGAACATCTCGTCGGTATCTTCGTGATTGTGCCAGACGAACTCGCCCTGTAGCTTCACCACCTTGAACTGGTAGTCGTTCATCTCGGCAACGATTTTTGGAGCCCAGTGGTCCTGGAAGCTGGCAAGCTTCGCGTAGAGATTGATCGCCGTAGATATTGCCATGCGCTATGTCAGTGCCCGGTCAGACGGCGCTCACGTGGCGGTGGCGCATCCCGCGGTTCACTCGGTAGTCGCGGAGCGCAGGCAAGGCTAGTCGCGGAGCGCAAACGCGACCAGGGAATGCCCGGCAATGGTGGCCACATACTGCGTGCCGGCCACCTCGTATGTGATCGGGCCATTGATGATCTGCCCACCCAGACTGGCTTTCCACAAGAGCTCGCCCGTCCGCGCGTCAAGCGCTTGAAAGTAGCCTTCGCGAGAGCCAGAAAACAGCAGGTCCGATGCGGTCGTCAACAGACCACTCGAGCTGACATCGGTCATCTCAAACTTCCACCGCTGCTCTCCCGTCAGCGCGTCCACGGCGATCACGGCGCCGTGCCCTGCGGCCTCGGTCCAGGTGTTCAGCGGTCCCCGGCTCAGACCGGGGACCGTCGGCGCCCCCGGGGCCGGCGCGAAACTCGTCGGGGCGCCACCGACAAACGATCGCCCCTCCCGATACTCTTGCGGCGCGTCGTCAAAAACCGAACCATAGTTTTCCCAGGCCGTCACATAAAAGAGCTCGGTGCGCGGGCTGTAGGATGGCGAGTACCAGTTCGTGCCACCCTGCACTCCGGGAAACGTGGGCGCCCCCGGCGGCTGAGGGGTCTCGATCGGATGCCCGGTGTCGTCGAGACCCTCGGCCCAGTTGAGCTCCACAAACGGCCGGCCCGAAAGAAACCTACCGGTCTCTCGATCCAAGACATAGAAAAAACCGTTCCGATTGCCCCACAGCATCACCTTGAACGGTACGCCGTTCCGCACGACATCAACCAAGACCGGGATCTGTACCGAGTCGTAGTCGTAGGGATCGTCAGGCGTGAACTGAAAATACCACTTGAGCTCACCGGTATCGGCATCCAGCGCGACGACCGAATCCGAATACAGATTGTCACCCGGACGTTGCGCGGCATTGAAGTCTGGACCCGGATTGCCGACCCCCCAATACGTCAGGTTGAGCGTCGGGTCATACGACCCAGTGAGCCACACCGCGCCACCACCGTGTTGCCACGCGTCCGGGTCGCAAAATGTGGTTGGCGTCTCCGGACACGACTCCCAGGTCTCGTGCCCAGGTTCGCCCGGTCCAGGGATGGTGTAAAAACGCCAGGCCTCCTCGCCCGTGCTCGCGTCGAACGCGGCGATGAACCCCCGAATGCCGTAATCGCCACCGCTGGTGCCGACGATGACCTTGTCTTTGACCGCGAGCGGAGCCAGCGTGAGCGCATAAGCGGCGTCTTTATCGGCCACCTTGGTATTCCACAGCTCGCCGCCGGTCGTGGCGTCAATCGCGACCAGATGCGCATCGAGCGTCGCCAAGAACAACGTATCGCCCAGAATCGCCACGCCCCGATTGTTTGACCCGCAACACGCCCGTTGGTCCGGTGGCGTCGGATAGCGGTAGATCCAAAACACCCGACCGGTTCTCGCATCGAGCGCCACCACATCATTTGGTCGTTGCGTCACATACATGACACCATCCACGACGAGAGGCGTCGCCTGCCAGGGCCCAATCCGCTCGGTCTGATACACCCACCGCTGTTCCAGATTCGCGATGTTAGACGGCGCCATCTGGTCGAGCTCGCTATACCGGTTGCTGGAATAGGTGCCGGAATAGGTCAGCCAGTTCTCGGGCTCCTGCGCCGCCTCCCGCAGACGTTCGTCGGATACCTGTGCGTGGAGGCCCGCGCAAAGGAGCGCCACTGCGATCAGCGTCAACCGGACTGGCCGTCTATACGTACCGGGTGCCATGGTCGTCGTCAACTTCTTAGCCTTTCAGCGAAACAAGATACGCCAGCACGTCAGCCAGCTCCTGTGTATCCAACTGTCCCTCATAGGAGGGCATCGGGGAGTCCGTGAGGATCGTGTATTCGGCGAGGTCCGCCTTGTCAAACGACCTGAGTCGCTCGTTCTCATCGATGAGCTGAACGGTATACGTATCCTCGTTGAGTCGCCGGCCACCTACCCGTTCTCCGTCCGTGGTCACCACCTCCACGGGGCGGTTGATGGGGCGCATGACGCTGCTGGGGTCGAGGAGCGCGCGTCGCAAGACACTGGGCGCCCGGCTGGCCCCGATGGCCGACAGCTCCGGGGCCACGCGCGGTCCACGTCCGTCGACACGATGACAGGTCAGGCACTCTCCTTTACCTTCAAACACCGCGAGACCGCGCCCGACGTCCCCGAGCACGACCGATTCCGCGTCAGTGTTCATATTGCGCAGATAGGCCACGATACCCACCGTCTCCGCGGCGTCCAGCTCCACCGGTGTCATCCCGGTTCCGGGAATCCCGTTCGAGATCACCCGTCGCAGATCGCGGTCGGTCACCGCGTTGCGGAACTGGCCGCTTGGCAAATCCACTCCAGGCACGCCGTCACCTCGGTCACCGTGACAGGCCACACACTGTGCGCGGTAGACCGCGGCGCCATATTCAATATCGGCTTGCTCATAGCCAATGGCCTGGGCGTGAACGGCTCCCAGAACACCAAGACGGCCCAGACGGCCACGCCCGTCTGGGCTGCCATAGGCGACCAGCAGGGCAAGCCCCGCGACACACATTCCAACTACCAACAATCGACGTCCCATCTCTCTCGTGTCTGCTCCGCGCTCTCGTGTCTCGTCAGCGGCGGGGGCCGGTTTGCAACAGACGCATTCTCGCGACGCCCGCACCACTCTCTACCGGTGGTGACACCTTTGCACCGCCGACCTGCCACAGGCTTGTTTGCCGCGGCCGGGGCCTATCGCCGTACGACCCCTTTTTCGCATTCGCATGATGGCGCACGAGAGACCCGCATGCAACTGTTTCGTTGTCGTCCACGGCTCAGGCTCGGAGATGCCGATGTCACTCCCGCCGCCAAGTGCTCTCGAATCCGATCCCGCCACAACCGATCCCGGCCGAGCGATGCGTGCGACATCGCGAGCCGACGTCGACTACTCGGAACGTTCGGGCCAGAGATAGTTCCATTCCTTATAGTCGTGCTCGGGAGGCACCAGCAGGCGTCCAGCCGGCCGGTCCCGCACGCCCCACAGTGAAACCGCTCGAAAGCGCGGGCGAGGTGCCCGCAGCCGAGGAAGCCGCGGAACTCCCGCTCGACGCACCGAGGGAAGGGCTCCCCGTCACGGTCGTGCGCGGCCTGCGCGAGGAAGGCCTCGAGAGGATCGCGTACGAGCCTAGAGAGCACACTTTGGCCCAGAGCCCGCGGTCGGCACGCGACGGACGGGGAGGCCACCCAGAGCGCGAGCGCAGACGCTGTGCCGAGCGGAAAACGTGGGCCAGACCGCGGGTTCACGCGGACGGGTGCCAGGTTCTGCGATGCGGCGTGGCGCTGGCCTCGCAGATTTGCCCAGGTTGGTGGCGCTCGTGGAGGCGGTCGCTCGATCGCGAGAGCCGTGCGGAAGGCCGGCCGAGTGGCCATCGCCCGCAGCCCGGCCAGTTCATCACTGCGCTCGCCTCAGACCTCAAGAAAAATCATCCAACAACCGTGATGTGCGACGCAACTGGCAATCGCAATGCAGAAAAAGACCAGCAAGGCAGGAGAATCCAAATCAGTAGGCCATGTTCCTCCCTACAGTCTCGGAAGCGATCGACCGATAGGAAATGAAGAAGATGTCGGACGAACAGAGCAAAGAGATCGCCGAATGGCGACAAACGGTGCGAGCGCTGACAGCGGTGCCACTTCGCGGCATTCAGCCAGGCTACGTGGACGGACGGACTCCGGTCAGGATTCGGACGGCGGACGCGGCCTACCTTGCCCTCGCTGACGCTCAAGTCACGGTGTCTTCGGACCCGGACGAACGGTCGATGTGGATTCTCGAGCCACACGGACGCGAAGGCGTCGTGATTCGGCACGCAGTGGACGGCAGTGGTCTGAGCGTGCGTGTGTCCCGCGGCCGTGCACGACTGGTTCCGGTGACCGGCGGACACCCGTGGGTCTTACGGGCGCGAAGCAAGGGCGTCGCCATCGTTGACGCCCTTAGCCTGACCCGCGGCTGGATTGCCACGCGCCGCCGAGTCGCGCTGGGCCCCGGGTGCGGGGACCCGGCCGAACTTTTTACGATCGGACCCGTTCCCGCTTAGTCCTCGGTGACCGTCGTGTCTTGCATTGGTTCCGGAGCTGCGCTCAGGCGCCTACCGCCCGATAGCCCGAACGGTTGTGCCAACGTGACGGAGCACGCCAAGGCCAAAGGGCACGCCCTGAAAGCTCCGCGGATATTTTGGATGATACTCGCTGCCGCGCTCACGGCTGCGACGCCGACGTTGGCCAGCGACGACGCTGTGCCCGAGCACCCCACGTTCAACCGCGACGTCCTGCCGATTCTGCAGCGGTCCTGTCAAACCGCCATCGGCCAAATATGTTCACACCGATGTCGCTGCTGACCTATCACGAGGTCAGCCCACCACGTTTGTGGCCGGACGCCACCGATTCGCCTGCGTGATGACGGCGCGGTCGGCTGCCAGCGCCGAGTTGCAATGGCACGTGCGGTTTGGCGGTCACACCTCGACGACCACCGCCAGAGTCCTCGACCCGTTGTATGCGCTCGAAGCTGGCAGCGCCGGACAGGTGCTCGACGGACTCGATCCCCCTGCTGCCCCCGAAGGCAAGTGCATCGCACGACCTGCGGTCGATTAGAACGCCTCTCGTGACCGGGACGGTGGTCCGTCGCGCTGCGCTTGGTCCTTCCGTTGGGCTGCATCGCGCCCCGCTTCGTACGCGTCACGTTTCGCCATTGATTCCGGATCGTGGCAAGATGTCCCGGTCACGTTCACAAGGGGGAATCAATGGGTGCGCAACGGATGATGTATTTTCTGACGGCCCCGGTACTGGCGGTGGGCATGACCGTACTGTCCGCGAGTCAAGTCGAACCGCTGGACCCGAGAGAGACTGCCCATTTGGGCGGCGTCGTCAGAAGCACCGCGGGCGTAGAGGCGGGCGTCTGGGTGATCGCGGAGAGCGACGACCTCGACACGCGCTTCCGAAAGATTGTCGTCACGGACGACGATGGTCGGTTCCTCGTGCCGGATCTTCCCCTGGCCACGTATCGGGTTTGGGTCCGTGGATACGGATTGCGCGATTCCGAGCCGATCGTCGCGACACCCGGTCAGACCGTGACGCTGGATGCCGTCGTCGCCGCCAGTCCGGGCGAAGCCGCCGAGATCTACCCGGCGAACTACTGGTATTCTCTGCTCGAGCCGCCCCCGGCCGCCGAGTTTCCCGGTACCGGACCCGAGGGCAATGGCATTTCGCGAACGCTCCAGAGTCAAGCCGCCTGGGTCGACGTCACCAAGCAGGGATGTCAGCTGTGTCACCAGATGGGCAATCGCTTTACTTTTGAAACGAGCCATCTCACGGAGTTCGACTCGACCGTCGAGGCGTGGGACCATCGGGTGCGGTTCGGACAACGCGGATCGCAGATGAGTAATGCCATGAGCCGGTTCGGGCGCGATCGCGGTCTGGCGATGTATGCCGATTGGAGTGAGCGTATTGCCGCAGGCGAAGTCCCGCCCGCGCCGCCGCGACCGGCCGGTGTCGAGCGCAACCTCGTGCTGACGATGTGGGAGTGGGCCAACGAGACGTCGTATGTGCACGACGAAGTGACCACCGACAAACGCGACCCGACGGTCAACGCCAACGGACTCGTCTACGGCGTCTCGATCACGCAAGACACGCTGATCGTGACTGACACCGCGCGTCACGAGTCGCGAGAGATCGCGATCCCGCTCCGAGACCCGGCGGGCTCTGTGCCCTCGATGTTTCCCACGGCACCCGGATTCGAACCGTCGCCGGCCTGGGGTGACGAGATCATCTTTGACGCGCCCGTCAATCCGCACAACCCGATGATGGACACCCAGGGCCGGGTCTGGCTGACATCCACCATACGTCGACGCGAGAACCCCGACTGGTGCACATCCGGGTCGAGACACCCGTCAGCCGAATACTTTCCGCTCGAACGAAGCGGACGACAGATTTCCTATTACGACCCGGCGGATGAATCGTTCACGCTCATCGACAGCTGCTACGGGACCCACCACCTCCAGTTCGGCGAGGATGCCGACGACACGCTCTGGTTTAGTGGTGACCCGCAGGTGGTCGGATGGCTCGATACATCGGCGTATGACGAGACGGGTGACGAACGCACGTCGCAAGGCTGGTGCCCCACCGTCATCGACACGAACGGGGACGGACGAATCACGAAGCCGTGGAACGAACCGGGGGATGCGGCTGATCCCTCTCGAGATACCCGGATCGCGGGTTTCGCCTATGGGGTCATCGCCAACCCAGTCGATGACTCGGCCTGGATCGCCCGCACCGGACCGTTCCCGGGACGCCTGGTCCGGCTCGAACGAGGCGAAAATCCTCCTGAGACATGCATCGCCGAGGTCTACGAGCCACCGTCGGTGGAGAATCCTGCCGTCGACCTGACAGAGACCGGTCACGCGCCGCGGGGCGTCGATGTCGACCGCAACGGCATCGTCTGGACCGCGCTCTCGGGCAGCGGACATATGGCGAGCTTTGACCGGAGCAAGTGTCAGGTCTTGACCGGCCCCACCGCCACCGGCCAGCACTGCCCGGAAGGCTGGACCCTGTATCCCACGCCTGGTCCGCAGATGAAGAACGTCGTTGGTCCGGGGAGTGCCGACTACCACTACTACAACTGGGTGGACCAATTCGACACGCTCGGGTTGGGTCCAAACATACCGATCGCACCCGGCTCTGGCTCAGACTCGTTGCTGGCCCTCGACCCCGAGACTGGCGAATGGCTTGTGCTCCGCGTGCCGTATCCCCTCGGGTTTTTCGCGCGGGGGCTCGACGGACGGATCGACGATCCTGACGCGGGTTGGAAGGGAAAAGGACTCTGGGCCAACTATGGGTCGAACTTGAACTGGCACATCGAAGGGGGCAAAGGAATGCAAAGCGCGATCGTGCACTTTCAGCTGCGTCCCGATCCGCTGGCCTCAGAGTGACAGCGGACACGTGCCCCGGAGAAACCCCATGCCACTCACATGTCGAATACTGATTGTCGTCGGGCTGGGTCTGGCCACCGCGACAATCGGCCGTGCTCAGAACGAAGACAAGACGTTTGAAGAGGTGGTCGCCCTCCAACCCGGGAGCCTGCTCACGCTGGAAACGGGGCAAGGAAGTGTCCGGCTGATTTCGTGGGACGAGCCCAACGTGGACATTCGGGCGCGTATCGAAGCGCCCCCGGGGATGGACGCCGACGACGCCCGCCGGTCGGTCGACGCGACGTCCATCGAGGTCAGAGGCAGCCGGCGCTCGATGCGGATCCGCTCAAACTATCGCCAGACAGTGTCTCAGGAAGACGATGACGACTCCTGGAGACCTCCGCTGGTGCACTATGAGATCCGCGCACCGAGACAGCTGGACCTCGATCTCACCATCGACCAAAACGACACGACGCTCGAGGGATTCGAGGGACGCTTGCTCCTCGACTTCGACCGCAGTCGTCTCCAAGGGCGGAACCTCGACGGCACGATCACCCTCGCGTTCGACCGGGGGTCAATCGACGCGAGCGATCTTTCCGGGTCGATCGTGCTCCATCTCGATCGGACGACTGCCGCGTTGCGCGACATCCGGTTTGATGCCGACTCCGAGATCCGGATTGACCGGGGAGAGCTCGACCTTGTGCTCGTCGGCACGCAATCACTCACAATTGATGCCCAGATGACCCGTCGGACGGAGTTTTCGAGCGATCTGGCGGTGCCGCTCCAGACGTCGGACCGCGGCTTTCACGCGACAATGAACGGCGGTGGCGTGGCGCTTCGGATCGACGCCGACCGGAGCGTGCTTCGGTTGCGGGCAAACTGACCTCGTGCCTCTCAACATTCGCGCGGTGGGTCGTCGGTGAGAGATCGTCGCTCGCCGCCGGCGGGAGGAGCGAATGATGTGGGCCAATTGCGAACAACGAGCAACGGCGAAATGCGACGAGGGCCAGCGGCAACCCACGATGTGAAAGTTGAAGAGCAGGACGCAAGACCCGCGTTGGGGGGCGGCCTGCCTGAACCCATCGCGAGACACGTTGGGCTATCCAGCCCGCCATTTCTGAGGAGTTTGCGATGACGTCAATATCACCCGTCGCCCACCACGCGACCCGATTCTCCGTCAACAGCGTCGCGGGCTTTGTCGCGGTCGCCGTGGTCGGGCTCACACTAGTCGGGTCCGCCGCAGTCACACAGGCCCAAGAGGCAGTTGAGTTCAGGTCAGATGACTACACTCACGTCGACGGTTGGGCGAAGCTGCCGTCACACATTACCTGGGGCAATGTCATCTCTGTCGAACCGGACCCGGACGGCGAGCACGTCTGGGCCTTTCATCGGGCCGAGCCGCCCATCCTCAAGTTCGACCCCGACGGCAACTTGGTCAAGACGTTTGGCGATGGAATGTTCGTCCGTCCGCACGGGTTTCATATGTCGCACGACGGTTTTATCTGGGCCACCGACCAAAGCGGCGAGGACGGGAAGGGGCATCAGGTTTTCAAGTTCAATCGCGACGGCGATCTGCTCATGACGCTCGGCACGGCGGGGATCGGAGCCGAAGGCCCGGATGCCTTTAACGGACCCACCGATGTGGCCGTGGCCGACAACGGAGATGTCTTTATCACCGACGGCCATTTCAACAACCGCGTGGTCAAATACTCGCAAGATGGCAACTTCATCACAGCGTGGGGCCAGAAAGGCACGGCGCCGGGCGAGTTCGACCTACCGCACTCGATCGCCATCGACTCCCAGGGCCGCGTTTTCGTCGGCGATCGCTCCAACGCGCGAATCCAGATCTTTGACCAGGACGGAACGTTCCTTGAGTCGTGGGATCAGTTCGGCATGGTCAGTGGGATCTATATCTCGGCCGACGACGTCGTCTATGTCGCGGACTACCAGCAGCACGAGGCGCTTTTGGTCGGCAACGCGAAGGACGGCTCGATCACGTCACGTATCGAACCGGTCATCGCGGAGGGAATCATGGTCGACAAGCACGGCAGTATTTTTGCCGGCGAAGTCCGGGGCAACATCCTACGGAAGTTCGCACAGAAGTAGACACCGTGTCACCGACGAGTCTCCGCACGCTCTCGGTCGCGATTGCCAGATCGACGCCGTCCGGCATGACGATTCACTCCCGGGGCACCTGGAGTGAATCGCGGGGCCGGATGGCTCTGCCCCGCGATTCACGCACGTCGACACAGCCGGAACCGTCGAGTGGTTCCGCGCTGCGCTGTTAGTAGTTGTCCAACCCTTCGGTGAGCTCGATGTATGTACCGTCGGGATCTGTAAGAAACGCGATCGCGATGTTCAACGCGTCGATCCGGGTATAGGGTCGGTCGAAGGTGACCCCTTTTGCTTCGAGCGCCAGGCAGAAGGCCTCCAAGTTGTCCACTTCAAACCCAATATGGTCTAGGCTTCGGCCCTGGGTGCCCACCATTTTTGACGTTTCCGAGAACCGGAGATTGACCCCGGGGAGATCGGCGACTTTGAAGTTCCCGTTCATTCCGGGCACCGCATCGAACATCTCGACATACCACGCCCGCAATGCATCAACGTCCGGCGTATTGATATGAATGTGGTGGTTCTGGATGGCCATCGGTTGGGTTCGGTTGCCCACAAACTCGACCTTGACGTCGTCTGGCGCGAGCACATAGCCAATACAGTAGTCCTGCCCCTCTGGGCAGACGGCCCCGTTGTCAACGGTGGCATTCGGGAGCTCCCGCTCAGTGATCACCGGATACCCGGCCGCCCGGACGCGTCCGATCGCGGCGCGGACATCGGGCACCCAGAACCCGATGTGGTTGACCGTCGTGCCGATGGTCCCGCCGGTAGGCTCGCGGTCCGTCAGAAAGACGAGAGCGTTTGGGAACTTGAAGACGTTGACATCCCGCCAGGCCGTGGGAATGCCACCGAGCGTGTTTCCCCAGAACCGCTCGTGCGCCGCGCGATCCGACACGTTGAGATGGTGATGCCCGTGGACCACCGGGCCTTCGCTGGCCCAGGACGACTGAGCCGCGGCTGTGCCGATGCCAACCAGTAGTAGCGCACCGATGGTGACAGACGCGCCTCGGTATATGACAGCAAGCTTCATCGCCGTTGCTCCCTTTCGGAATCCGGTCATACCGGACATTATTTTCCACCTGGTTCCCAACCGCCAGATGGGCCTCTCAACGCTGAGAGTATAGCCATCGACTCCGTCGCCTGACGGCCGGCAAACGAATCGGGGCACGGCAACGTAACCTGAGAAGACGACGTCTTTCCCGAGAAGCGAGAGTTCTTTCTGCAAGGACGAGGGATCTTCGACCTCGGACAAGGCGCCAGGTCTGGGGGCGGTGGGGGCGACGGCGGCGGCCGACCCGGCGCCAACAGTTTCTTTGGAGGCGGTGACGCATCGATCGTCTTTTTTAGCCGGCGGATCGGGCTGGAGAACGGACAGACCGTGCCGATTCTCGCCGGCGGGCGTCTCACCGGCAAGGCCGGCGATTTTACCGTGGGAGCCCTCAACATCCAGACCGACGATGCATCGGTCCGCGCCGTCGGCACGAATTTTTCCGTCATCCGCGTCAAGCGCGACATCTTGCGGAGAAGCCGTATCGGCGGCATCTTCACCGGACGGTCGACTCGGCCGGCCTCAGCCGTCGACGGCGACCCAGGGTCAAACCAGGTCTACGGTGTCGACGCGGCTTTCGCGTTCTATGACAACGTCAACGTCGAGGGTTACTACGCTCGGTCGCAGACCCTCGGGGTTGCCAGCCAGGACGCGAGCTATCAGACGGCGTTTACATACAACGGTGACCTCTATGCGTTCCAAGTGGACCAGCTGCGCGTCGGCGATCGCTTCAATCCCGAGATTTGGTTTCTTCGTCGCAAGGACTTCCGCCGGACATTTTCCATGGCGCAATACAGCCCCCGACCAGCGCTCCGCGCGGTGCGTCAGTTCACCTGGGGCGCGAGCCTCGACTACATCGAGAACGACACGACGGGGCAACTCGAAACCCGTATGCTGCAGGCGCGCTTCCGGACCGAGTTCGAGAACAGCGATCCGTTGAGCGTGGATGTCCAGGACAGCCACGAGCTGCTCGTAGAGCCGTTTGACATCGCGCCTGGGGATGGCATGTCGATTCCGGTCGGGGGGTACGGCTTTGTCGACACGTTCGCGTCCTACCGGTTGGGTCAGCAGCGGCGGCTGTCCGGAAGTTCACCCGGCTCTTCCGCTTCTAACGTCCGAGCGCGCACCTCTCGACAGTCGGCACTCACGAACAGTCCACGAGTACTGCGGTGGCGCGGCATTGACGTAGTGACCGACGCAAAACATACGTCGTGATCCTTCTGCCAGGAACGGCAAACAGAGTTGTTCGCTACTCGGGCAACGCAAACACCCAGATCACACCACTGCCTTGCGGAATCGACGTGCCGGTCAACCTCGCATACGACGTCGTCTGCGCAATACGACCGCCGGCACCGACCGCCACATATTGGCGTCCGTCGACCTCGAACGTCACCGGTGCCCCCGAGAGATCGCCATTCAAGCGCATCTCCCAGAGCGAGTCACCGGTGTCCGCGTCGAGCGCAAAGAAGCGCCGGTCGGCGGTGCCCCCAAACACGATCCCGCCCCCTGTCGCCAATGCCGACGCGGTCATCGCGACGCCGCCCGGTGACTGATATGCCCAGGCCCGTCGTCCGGTCAGCGGGTCAAAGGCGACAAACTCGCCGACAAAGTCATACCCGGGCACCGATTTGACCCGGCTCACGATTCCACCGTATCGGCGTCCGGGTCGATACTCCTCAGACACGAATGTGACGTCCATACAGGTATTGTTGATACCCAGGTAGTAGAGGCCGGTGACCGGGCTATAGCTCGGCGAGTTCAGATTCCGCGTGCCGTGGTAGTGGGGGCACACTTCGAACACCCGCTCTGAGTCAACATCCTCGAGGCTCGGAATGAGGTCCGCATTGAAAATGGGGCTCCCGGAATCGGTCCAGCCGGTGATGAGGTTGTCGTAGCCGGTGCGGAACGCGCGGAGGAACCGGCCGGTCTCGCGGTCGAGAATGACCCCCCATCCGATCTTGCTCGTCTCGATGAGCGCCTTGACAACAGTCCCGCCAAACTCCAGATCGACCAACATGCTTTCGTGCGTCGAATCGAGGTCCCAGTTGTCGGAGGGCACCACCTGGAAGTGCCACTGGAGCTCCCCAGTGTCGATGTCCAGCGCCAAAATAGAGTTTGTGTAGAGCGCATCGCCCGGTCCGCGCAAGGTCGACGCCCAAGGCGTGGGCTGACCGGTACCGAGATAGATAAAGCCAAGCTCGGGGTCGTAACTGATCGTTCCCCAGGTAAGCCCGCCGAGCGGCGGAATCTCATTCTCGGTCCAGGTCTCATAGCCCGGTTCTCCGGGCGCCGGAACGGTATAGGTCAGCCAGAGCCGCTCGCCGGTCTCGGCATCGTGTGCGACAACCGCGCCGCGGGCGCTGCGGTCACCACCGGCGAATCCCAGAATGACCTTCCCGTCGGCAATCAGCGCCGGATGGGTGTGGCCCAGACCCGTCGAGTAGTCGCCCGTGCTCACTTCCCAGCGTTGCTCACCGGTCGCGGCATCCAGGGCGACGAGCGCCGCATCTGCGGTCCCCCAGTAGATCGTGTCGCCAAGAATGGAGACCCCGCGTGAACGTCCAATCGCCTGTGACTTTGTGATGTCCTCTGGGTAGCTGCGCTGGTGCTGCCAGGCAATGTCACCGGAGGTGATATCGAAGGCGGTGATACGACCGTCACCTTCGGCGACAAACATCAGACCGTTGGCGACCACCGGTGTCGGCACCCAGCGACTGTTGTCACCCACGGAGTGTGCCCAGACCAAACGCAGGTCGTCGACATTGGTGCGGTCAATCTGGTCGAGCGGACTGAATCCGGTCACGTCGTAGGTCCGCCGATAACTCATCCAGTCGCCGGCCTCCGGGTTGAGAAGCCTTGCCTCGGTGATCGGATCCCACGCGGGGCTGTCGGATTGCGCGGCGGCACCCGCTTCGAACCAGAGGATCACTGCGACCACGCCCACACCGATCACCGTCCAACGCTGATTTGTCTGCATCGCATCCTCCTTTGGAAGGCGACATACGGCGGTAACACTGTCGTCGTACGTCGCACACATGCTCGAAAAAATAGCAGCACGCACGTGGAACGCTGCAACGCTACTCGGGAAGTCGAAACGCGGCCAGCGAACCCGGGAGATCCCGTCCCGCAACTTGCACGACGATGTATTGCCGTCCTTCGTGCTGGAAGCCCATCATGCCGTATTGCCCCGACGCAGGGAGCTCGACGGTCCCCAGCCGCTCACCGGTCTGCTTGTCGAGTGCGTGCAGACGCGGCGAGCCACCCGTGCCCTCGGCGGTGACGACGAGTGTCTTGGTGACCATCGTGATTGGATGCGACGTCCGACCGGTGTTTGGTATCTCGATCTGCCGCAGCGCCGGATGGTTACGAATGCGGTCTGGCGTGTCGCCGTTTGGTGTCTGCCATAGATGCTCACCAGTGTTCATGTCGATCGCGACAATACGGCTATACGGCGGCTTGAAGATCGGAAGTCCCTGTGGTCCCCGGAAGTTGCCACGGTTCAAGACGGCGAAGTCGGAGATTGTACGCCCCGTGGTCTTGATGTCATCCGGTTCGTCGATGGCCGCCCCCGGCACGATGTTCTCGGACCGGCATCCCCGCAGTGTCGAGACATACAAAATTCCGGTCTCGGGGTCGGCCGATGTCGGCCCAAAAATATTTGACGCCCCGCTGGGGCAGCTCACGAACGAGCGGAGCCCAGAGGGATGACCGCGTTCGATGGGCGGGTTGAAGATGGGCCCGATCCGATAGTTCTGAACAATCTCGACCGCCTCGGCTCGAAGCTCCGGCGTAAAGTCGATGAGGTCGTCCTCGGTGATCCCCTGCATCTCGAACGCCGCCGGTCTCGTCGGTATCGGCTGGGTGGGCGACAGACGTTCGCCCGGGACCTCCGACTGGGGCACCGGTCGCTCTTCGATCGGCCAGATGGGCTCACCAGTCACGCGGTCAAAGGTATACGCCCAGCCTTGCTTGGTGGTCTGGACGACAATGTCGCGCGGCTGACCGTCAACCGTGACATTCATCACCACCGGTGCCGTGGGGTTGTCAAAATTCCAGATGTCGTGGTGCACCGTCTGGAAGTGCCACGCGCGCCCACCGGTCTCGACGTCGAGCGCAATGACGCTTGTGCCAAACAACCCGTCACCAGGTCGAAAGCCGCCAAAAAAATCGATCGTGGGTGGGTTGGTCGGAATGTAGACGAGGCCTCGCGCGGGGTCGGCCGAGATTGGCGCCCAGGAGGACACATCGCCTGTCCACTCCCAGGCGTCATTTTCCCAGGTGTCGTGACCAAACTCCCCCGGTCGCGGAATCACATGAAACTTCCACTTGTGCTCACCGGTGCGCGCGTCATAGCCCATGATGTCGCCAGGCACATTCTCGATACGCGTCTGGTTATACCCCTGCTCTGCGGAGTTGCCGACCACGACGACACCGTTGACCACGATCGGCGGTGACGAGCTGGTGATATGACCAAGCTCACGGGGGATGCCAAAGTCGGCATCGTAGGCACCGTCCCAGCTCTGCCACGGCCCCCACCCGTTGACGAGGTCCGGCAGCAGGTCTACGACGCCAGTCTGCGGGAAGCCCGGGAGCGACACCATCGTTCCCCAGTCATCGAGTGGACGGCCTGTCTTGGCATCCAATGCATGCAAGAAAAACGCGGGACTGATGATGTAGAGCACGCCACGCCCATCGATCTCCGCGTAGGCGACGCCCTTGCCATACCCGTTCCGCATCCCGCGGTCGACACGGGTGGTATGCGGCTCCCGATAGGTCCAGAGCGTCTCGCCGGTGCTCGGGTCGATTGCAACGACCGTCCGACGCTCGCCGGCCACGGTATAGAGAACACCGTCGGCATAGATCGGGGTCGACCGGGACACCCCAAGCGCGCCCGGCCCATAGTTGTCGCCGCGCCACAGCCAGGCGACATCGAGATCCTCGAAATTGTCCGCGGTCACTTGGTCCAGCGCCGAATACCGAGTATGAGATGCGTCGCCACCGATATACCGCCACTCACCGTCCGGTGTGCCCCCACTCTGCGCCCCTGCGATACCGGGCACGACGGCACAAACAAACGCACCCAAGACACACAGACTCGCCAACCGTCCGCGCCGGCAGCCGGGTAAGGTCGAAAGCCTCATTGTTGGTTGCTCTCCTTGATCTGCACCATTCCGAGCACCCTGGGGTCAGCGGGAAGTGAGACCTCCCCAGACGGGTAACCATTCAGGCGAAACAGAAATGCGACGAGCGCGGCATATTCGCCCGGACTCAGACTCCCCGGGTCACCCTCGGGCATCAGCGTCGATATCGTGTCAAACAGATCGCCCGCGCTCTGACCGACCCAGCTCAGGCGAAACCGCGCGCCAGAAAACTCGCCCGTGTCATGACACGCGGTACAGGCCCGCTCGAACGTTTGCTCGCCGCGGGCCGCTTGCGCCAACGTGAAGACGCCGTCCCAGACAGACGTCTGCGCGGCCGCAGTCCTCGCGCTCCCGACACCAAGCACGACGCTTGCTATCGCCGCCAGCACTATCCCGCGGAATAGTCGTTCAGCGCCCATGTCCCGCGCAACATACTGCCACCCGGTGATCGTCATCGATTCCTACCAGGTGCTTGAGGCAGACCCAGCGTCGCGGCCCAGGCGAGCGTCATCACCGCGCCGCAGCCGCCGCATTCTCGGCCGCGCGTTGCCCTGCCAGAATGTTTGGCAGACTGTAGTTGCCCTCGTGACACGCATACTCAAACATCTGTGCGTCGGTGCGACGCATCGGCACGGATGCGGTCCACGGACGCGTCCAGTTGTCAGGATCGTACACGGTGAACTCGTATTCGAGCGTATCGGCGTCGAGACGCGTGAACCGTTCCACCAGGTTCAGATTCTTGTTCGCGCCGAGCGCACCCATCGGATTTGAGGACGTCCAGCGTCTGTCGTCGAGAAAATTCGACGTCTCCACAACCAACGTCTCGCCGTCCCAGTGACCCCGCGCATCACCTGACCACTGGCGGATGTTGTCCCGCAGCCGAGGCCGTCCGTCCAGCGGGACGACGCGCACCGTATGAACCATCTCGGTGACCAGGATGACATGGTCCGGCGTCTGCAAGAGCCGCAGGTTCTGGTTGTAGGCGGCGGGCATGATGGGAGGACCAGCGTTCAAGCCCAAGAGACACCGGTCACCGGCATCGAGGTCCAGCCACGAATCAAAGGGATGCTCCTGGTCGGCCATCCGTCGCGCCTCTGCCCGGCGCTCGGCGTCCTCCGTCAAAGCGGGCAACCGTCCGTTCGGTGGGTCGATGATGAGCGACGTGCGGCGGGTATCAACCGCTCGGTTTCCGGTGTCCAGCCAAAAATTGTTATAGAACCCGGGCGATCCATCGGCACGGCTGTCAACGTTTCCACCCGTCGAGGTTCGCTCAGCCGGTCGATTCAAGAGACGAAGATTGCGCTCGACTACGTCTTGCTCGAGCTGCGCGGCCTCTTCTTCTGTCAAGAACTCTCGATCGGCCAGCGCCTCGGGGCGTTCGAGCGGGGTGATGGTACGAAAATCCCACACGCCTTGAAGGTCAGCGTGTCCCCAGGACGTCATCCGTTCTAGGTCTTGCGCAACCACCGGTGCTACTATCGTCGACCCCATCGTGAGCGCCAAGAGAACCAATAGCGCCATCCCTCTTAGCCCTAAAAAAACTCGTGTACTCATCCCACTCTCCTCTGCCTCTGACCTCGACCCAACCAAGAATTGGTCAATGCTGACTGACACCCCGGACTTTCAGCGCAGCACGCTGCTTTCTTCCGCCCCCCGGCCCAACCGCGCAGCGTCTTCCTCGAGCAGAAACCGCTCTCGCACGAGGTCGGCCGTCGCCTGCATCACCGCCTCCACATAGCCCGCGTGATTCCCAAAACGTTCCGCGAGCGACGCCCTCGGGTCGCCGGCCGCCTCGCGTTCCGCGCGAGTGGCGGCGAAGGGGAGAAACAACCCCGTCAGTCGGCAGAGATTTCCCTCTCGTCGACCTTCGGCGCGCACGTTCCATCCCAAGTTTGTCCCGAGTGGCACCCGGACTTCCAGAGGACGTATCCCGGCGGTATTGAGACCATCGGTGTTCGCCTTCGGCACCAGAACCGGACACGCCGGCCCCTGGCCCGGTGGCAATTGCGTAAGCACGCTGCCTTGGTGCATAACTCCATTTTGGGCTGAGAGTCTCCCGTGACTCAGCCTGCCGGTCATCCGGTCATCTCGCCGTCGGGTGTCCCGAGCGCCGTCATGGTACGGAGGATCTTGCACCCCAACCTCACCTCGACTCTCTGGGACGCCAGTCCCCGCGCTCGCATCGCTGAGCCCAGGATGGTCTTGTAGCGATAGAACGTCGTCTCCACCTTGCTTCGCAGGCTGTAGCCAGATGTGATGTGCCACGTCTGTTTCCCCGCACGTGATCGTGCTCGGATGTTGCGATTCCGCTGTCGCGTGCCCGCGGAGTCGAGCGCGAGCTGCGCGCCCTGTCGTGGCGGTATCAGTACCTTCGGCGATCGATCAGCACGGTGATGCTCCAGCGCGTCGTAGACGTCGTCGGTGTCGTACGCGGCGTCGGCCTTGGCCGAGGCGATGGGACGCTCGATCTGGCCGACGAGTGACGCCACTCGGGACGCGTCTCGATCCCGCTTGCTCGTCAGTTCGCAGGCGACCACGTCACCGGTGTGCTCATCCACGGCGAGGTGCAGCTTGCGGTAGTCGCTGGCGTTCGGCGGCGTGCGCAGCTGGCCGACGTGCACGGACAGACCGCTGCTGTCGATGAGGAGGTGGACGGGCGTCACGTGTCGCAGCTCGGAGCACGCGACCGTCCCCAGCCTCGCCTTGCGCCTTGAGATCGTGCTGTGGTCGGGCACGTCGTTGTCCAGATTCAGGAGCGCCAGCAGCGAGCGCAGGAAGCCCTCGCTCTGCCGGGACGCCAGGCCAAACACCGCGCCCAAGGTGACCGTCGTCTCGATGGCGTGGTTCGAGTCCCGGCGTGGTCGGCCGGGCTTCCTGCGCGTCGGCCTCGGCGAGTTCCAGTTGGCAAGCTGGCCATCGGTGCGGCCGAGCCAGACGGTCAGACTCCCACGAGCGCGGAGACCCGTCTCGTACTCCTGCCAATTCCGGACACGGTAAGTCTTCTGGACGCACTTCCGCTGGGTGCGCTTGAAACTCGTCATGAGCGAACTCGGATCTCCGGGTAGTGGGCGATCATTGACCGAGATCGCGAGTTGTGCACCAAGGCAGTTCGCCGCCCGTCGCAGCTCGCGAACCGGTAGGCCGGCGACGACTCGGTCCACCGTCTCCTGGAGCTGATGGGTGTCCATCTAGGCCCAGACTTTACCCGAAGGTTGCGCCATTACACACCTCGTTGCGCGTGCGTCGCGAGCGAGAGAACCCGCTCGTAAATATCAAAGGAAACGTCCGTAAACGGCTTCTGCGTGTTTGGCGTGCCACATCACCTTGTCGCACGCACGCATATACTGACGACACGACCGTCAGCCGTTCCGCGTCGTGCGGGCGGACACGCGCTGCTCCCAGGTTGGCGCGTCGTCGGCCCGCGAAAGAGCGTTTCGAGAAACTCTTGGAGAGGTGATTCATGAGAAGAGTACTACTTGCCACCGTCATGCTTTACGTCACGATGCACGTGGCGCTCGCCCAAAGCGTACCGGAGCTTCCTTTCGAGTCAGTACCCAATCCGCTCACTCTCCCAAACGACATCCACTTTGGAGAGATCGCGGGCGTCGCGGTCAATTCCGTGGGGCATGTATTCGTCTTCTCCCGCGGCAACTCGGTGGGACCTTCCTACATGGCCACCGCTTCGCAGCTCCTCGAGTTTGATGCGATGGGCAATTTTGTTCGCGAGATCGGCAAGAATCTCAATGCGTGGTCATACGCGCATGCCGTTCGGGTTGATCCACAGGACAACATCTGGGTCGTTGACAAGGGCTCGAATATGATTCTCAGGTTTACCCCCGAGGGTCACGTGGACTGGGTGTTTGGCCGTAAGGGCGAGGCCTCGCATCTCATCGTGCCACCGGACTACCAGACAGTCATGGCCGGGCTGCTCGAACGCGCCGGCGTGGACGTCAAGATTCCCGAGCACAACAACCCCCGCTGGCCGCTCCCGGTCCATCAGGACAACGCGTTCAACCAGCCCACTGACGTCGCGTGGGACTCACAGGGCAACTCCTACTTCAGCGACGGGTATATAAACTCGAGAGTGGGCAAGGTGAACGCGCGGGGAGAATGGGTCGCGAGTTGGGGATCGCTTGGGAGCAAGCCCGGTCAGTTCGACACACCGCACGGCATAGCAGTATCGCCCGACGACGAAATCTATGTGGCTGACCGTGGGAACCGGCGGGTGCAAGTCTTTGACCCCGACGGTGTGTATCTTCGGGAATTTGTCGTGGACGTACCGGTGGACACAACGCGGGGGAAGGTCGTCTTTGGGCCCGAAAATCCGAACGGAAAAACCGGGTCGCTGGCACCCGGCGCGCCCGATGCCCTGTGTATGACGCCAGGGCCCAACCCCGTGCTCTTTATCGGCGATGTGTATCCAAGCCGCATCTACAAGGTCTCGCTCGAGGGAGAGGTGCTCGGCGTGTACGGGCAGCCGGGTCGCAACCTCGGCGAGTTCGGATGGATTCATGGTATTGCGTGCCCATCCGAGGACGAAATTTGGGTGGCCGAGCTAATCAATTGGCGCGTCCAGAAGCTCGTCACGACGGACGCCGGAAACTGAGCGGAAACATCCACGGAGAAGTCGACCGTCACCGGCGCCGACTTCTCGTTCCGGCGACATCTTTCTCTCGAGGAGCCTTGCATGCCGACACCATCCTCCGCCCAGCCACCATCCAGTGCCACTCCACCATCCACGTCCTCACGGCGACGCTTCCTCAAGAACGTCGGACTCGCGAGTGGCGGGGTCGTAGCCAGCCACGCCGCCTTGCCCGGCCCGCGCGCCTTCGCCCAACCCGTGACGAGTGACGGTCCGAGAGCGCGGTTCCGACAACTCCTTGGACAGGACACCCCAAGTCGGTGCGTCAACTGCGGTGATGTGGCGACCGCGCGGTTGGCGGAGATGCACGGGTTCGAGATCGTCATGACTGGCGGGAGCGCACTGTCGCTCAGCAAATACGGGATCGGTGACTTCGGATTGATCACGATCGATGACCTTGTCGAGTTCTGCGGAAGAACTGCCGACCGAATCGACACACCGATAATCGCTGACGCGGACGACGGAGGCGGAAACCCACTCATCGTGTATCGCACTGTCCAGCGTATGGAAAAGGCTGGCGCTGCGTGCGTCATGATCGAGGACTTGTACGGGGCAAAGCACCTCACAGGCTACGACGAAGGCAAAATATTGAGCCGTGAGGCGATGGTCGACAAGATCCGAGCGGCGGTTGATGCCCGGCAGGACTCCCAGCTCGCGCTGTTGGTGCGCAGCGATGTGGTCGCGGACGGCGGTCCGTTGGATGAAGCGTTAGAGCGGGTGGCCTTATATAGCGACGCCGGTGGTGACGTCATCTTTGTCCCCGGTATTCCGCTCGACCAATGTCGAAGAGCGGTCGAGGTGTCAGGACGCCCGATCCTGACCGGTGCGCCATCACTCGCCACCGCAGCCGACGCAGGTGTCGCAATCCAGTTCATCGGGGCCATGGGCGGTATCGCGTTTGGCGCGGTCGACCGCGCGATGGCGGACATCGCGCGCGAAGGGCAACTCGGACCTATCGCGGAACTCTCACTCAATAGTGACCGAAGACTCGAGTTGGTCGGGAACGCCGCGCGAGTCGAACAGGCTCGTCGCTACAACGTCTCGCGAGAGGACGGACAGTAACTACAGCTGGTCTGTCGCGACTGGCTGAAACTCTGACCGAGCGCGCCACAGCGCGACCATTGGTATGGCAAATAAAGCGGCGGCAACCGTACCGGCCACCGCGCCACCGCCTCGTGGATTGACGACGTTCCAGACAAACATCGCGAAGACAACTTGGGCCGCATACACAGCCGCCCACGGCCACATCCAGGACCTCATCTTCCAGAATCCGTAGGCGCCAGCCCCATAGATGAGCCAGTGCAGAGGCTCGGTTACCTTGGCCCACCAGCCAGTTAGCGCCACGCCAAACCAGATTTCGTGGTCCACGGCCACTGGCTTCGAGAACAAGTCGAACGGGACATAGAGCACAGCCATATACACACAAAAGTAGAAGGCGAGGTTCATCCACCAGACCCTCGTGACCCAGTCTGCTCGCACGGCGGCGAAGACGTTGGCCATCTCTTTACCTCAACTACCGGAGCCGGATCGGCGTCGTGACGATTCGGAGGTCGAGTCTCTTCCGTTCGCCATCGTCGGCTCCTTTCACGGCGGGCGCCGGAAACCGGTCGACCGCATCAACCAACGCGCAGCACATAGTGGCCCGAGACGAGATCGGAGATAGCGAACGAGCCGTCCGGCGCGACTGGCACGCGCTCACCATCCATTGGACG
>Ga0310124_10000100_pt1 | contig 55092 bp, 52 predicted proteins | sample CB11b_AW_Bot5_MG_FD_203507 | JGI IMG/M metagenome (GOLD analysis project Ga0310124, IMG submission 203507) | Marine microbial communities from Western Arctic Ocean, Canada - CB11b_AW_Bot5 | ecosystem: Environmental > Aquatic > Marine > Oceanic | place: Canada: Western Arctic Ocean | collected... | reverse complement strand
AGTGATGAAGCCGAACCCTTTCTGTGAGTTGAAAAATTTTACTTTGCCTTGGGCCATCTGGGCCCTCCTCATATATGAAATTGAAGCCGCTTTCGACTTCTCCAATATCAAGGATACGGGGTTCTAAGCTCAAATTGTTGAGAACGTCTTTGCGAAAACCGAAAGGTAACCGTAAACGACGTAGCAGAACCAGGGAGAGCGCTCGCCGGATACACCGTTTGAAAGTTTAAGTAATCGCTAGAAATTGAGAAAAGGGGTTCCCGGCTCGATTCAGGAATGCCTGGATGCAGGGCCCCAAGGGGGGCAATCTAGTGACAGTCACCCACCGAGGCACTTCTACCGGTTTGTATTGTGAGACCCCCTCTTAAGACAACCAGCGACCGCCCCAACGGAGCAACCCTTGTCAGATGAGTAGCATCAGGATATGAACTTCGACCGTCGTTTTGCCGGGGGTGCGCAACGCTATTTGCGGATCGACCCCAATGGTGGCACCTATGAATGCGTGGTGTTTCTTGACCACCGCTTAGGATGCCCCCACCGCCATTTCGGCGACCCGGCAGCTGACGATTGCGGTTGCGGCTCATTAGCCGAGCTACGAACTCAAGATACCGTTCGAGATGAGCGCTTTATCAATTTCCGTCGTCGACTCGGTCGATTTCTCCGTCGACAGAAGTAATTTCGGAGAGGTGCCTATCTCGGGATTGAGCGTCTTTATAGATCGAGTGTCGACGCTCCTTCTCAATGTAATAATCAATGTCCTCGCGACTTCGCAGGTTCTCCGTTGCTGCTTCATTCCAATGGATAACTTCTTCGATCGGACGTCTCCAACGGCTTTCCGCTCGCCTTCTTGGCCAACCAATCGGCACAATTCCATACGGAGTATGAGTCGATGGAAAGCCGAGAAGCCCCTGCAAATCCTGCGCCGTTTGCGGCTCGCCACCCCCTGAAAGCCAGGCTGAGCTCAATCCGACAGCTGTGGTCGCTAACTGGATATTTTGGACCGCTGCTCCTACAGAGACAAGCAAAATGTTCCAACGGTTTTCTTCGTACTCAGTGGCATCAAGCTCAGGTTCGAGCGCAGTGGGGTACGTGTCAGCCCAGCGGGCGTCAACAAACACCACCATGAGCGCAACCGAATCATGCACCCAGTGCTTTTTGTGAACGTGTGGAAATCCTTTGCAGTGTTCGTTGAGGCGATCGGCTTGGCTTGCCATCAAAGATGCGACGTCGCGGACCCGCTCAGATTCTTCGACAACGCATATTTCCCAGGGTTGTGAATTCGCGCCCGATGGCGCCCATCGTCCAGCGTCAGCAATTTTCTCGAGCGTTTCTTTCGGTATTGGCTCTCCCGGCTCGAAGCTTCGAACGCTCCGTCGAGCACTCACCAATTGGTTGAAACCTTCGAGGGCACTTTGGTCAAGCTGCGACTTCTGCATGACAAAAACATAGATCACACCACAACCTCGCTAACACATACCCGTCGCCAAAAAGCAACGGGCTCTCGCCGCGACATATCACGAATGGCCCAAGTCGAACATAAGAACCATTCCTATTAGGATCTCGGCGTGATCCTGATTGGCTTGTCAACCTTGATAATCCTCATATCAGTCACGGCAAGCGGGATTGGCCTCGCAACAGCAGACCAACTCACCGAAAAAAGTTTGCACCGTTTGACCGGCATCGCATCGGGGCTGCTATTGAGTTCTGCTCTGCTAGTAGTACTGCCCGAGGGCTTTCACATGGTTTCGCGCCACGATGGCCTCGCGTACAGTCCACTGACACTTGGGACGGCGGTGGCATCTGGCTTTATTTTCATGCTGATTTTGGAGGGAATGGGGCTCAGCCACGCTATTCATGAAGAACATCACGACCATCAGGCGGGCCACGGTCATGGCCACGTTCACCATCCAAAATCTGGTTTAGTGATGACAATAGGTCTCTCGGTGCACGCGGTAGGTGACGGCCTAGCTATCGGAGCGGCAACAGCATCAGGTGAAACGTCGATCTCGATATTGGTTGCGTTTGGCGTTCTAGTTCACCGGGTGCCCGCAGCGTTGAGTTTGGGCGTTTTCTCATCACATGAGGCCGCTACTCGCAAGTCGATATGGGGAGGCTTACTACTCTTCGCGTTAGCTACCCCTGCCGGGGCGGTCAGCGCTTATTTCGTTTTAGACAATGCCAGCGGGTCCTTGGTAGGGGTTGTGCTGTTGTTTTCGGCTGGCACATTTATTTACGTCACCACGGTGGATACTTTGCCTTCGATACACAACCCCGAGACTGGCCCGCGATCAGCACGAGTTGTAGTGGCAAGCGCCGCACTCTTCGCCGCGACCCTGCTTGCCTTGAACGCCTTTGGCCTACTCGCACACGACGAACATGGCGTGGACGCCACTCAAGCGGACGTCAGCAGTGGCGAAATTTGACCAAACTCTGAGCTAAGTAAACTGGTGGCTCCGATTTGTTTCGAATTGGGCTTACCCGGTTAGCTAATGAACAGTTCAATCCCGACGTCCAGTTTGCTTACTACGCTCACTTCGTGAACAAAGCCACGTTTAACCTCCACTCCCGCCACCACGCGGGACCAGTCGACCCGAGAATTTTCGGAGGCTTCCTCGAGCACATGGGACGCGCTGTTTATGAGGGTGTTTTTGATCCCTCTTCGGTTCACGCTGATGAATACGGATGCCGCTCCGACGTTTTAGCGGCTGTAGCTGAACTTGACTTCACAGTGATGCGATATCCAGGCGGGAACTTTGTTTCTAATTACCATTGGCGAGACGGAGTCGGCCCAGTCGATACGAGACCAACCCGTCGCGAATTGGCTTGGGGGACGATCGAACCAAACACTTTCGGCACTAACGAATTCCTGAATCTTTGCCAACGCACTGGGTGGTCCCCAATGTTTGCCGTCAATCTTGGAACAGGTTCACCGGAAGAAGCTGCAGATTGGGTCGAATACACCAACGGATCGTTGGCCACCGATATAACCGGAGAACGCGAATCCGATAGCAAATCGGGCACTACGAAAGTTCCCTTGTGGTGCCTCGGAAACGAAATGGATGGCCCGTGGCAAATAGGGCACATGCCTGCAAGCGAGTACGGAAGTAAGGCCCGTCAAGCCGCCCACATGATGAAGTTGGTTGACCCATCAATTGAAGTGGTTGTTTCTGGCACTTCGCTCCCTGATAACCCGACCTATCTGGACTGGGATCGCGAGGCATTAGAAGCAGTCGGTGGGTTCGCTGACTATCTTTCCACCCACCGTTATTTGGACAACTGGTCACACGACACCGCCGCATTCTTGACCTCGGGAGTTGCGGTTGACCGACAGATCGCAGAAATTGACGCCGTGTGCCGCTACGTTGCCGGTCGGCGACGATCGTCTCGGCGTCCCTATATCGCCTTTGATGAATGGAACGTCTGGTATCGGACACGGAACAGGTCCGGTATGCGGGCCGATGGAACCTTCCCGGCTCACTTGGTGGAGGAGGTTTACGATCTTCAAGACGCGCTCGTGTGTGCCCAATTCTTAATGAGCTTCATTCGAAACGCCGATGTAGTGAAGATCGCCAACATCGCTCAAATCGTGAACGTAATAGCTCCTGTCCTCACCAGTGGCGACAACCTGCTACGTCAGAGCATCTTCGAAGCGCTGTCGATGTTCGTAGGCCGAAGAAATGGGACTTCGCTAAACATGGGGTATGACGGGTCGCTAGTACCTTCACCTGATTTCGGAGATGTTGCGATGGTGGATGGTGCAGCCATCCTCAGCAATGACCAGGAACTGCATATCTATGCGGTAAATCGTTCGGTCGATGAAAGCGTTGACCTTCAAATCAATTTGTCCGGCGGGCATCTCGAAACGCTCTCCGTCGAGCTTCTTCATCATTCGGATCCAACGACGCAGAACACGTGGGAGAACCCGAATGCTGTGAGGCGAGTTCCGGGAGAAATGTCGAATGGTCCCCAACCGGTAGTAACGCTTCCCCCACATTCTTTCCTCGCTGCCACATTGAGCGTCTCGTGAACTTGTCGAAGGAGAGGGTCAAAGGATGACCAAGGTCGATGAGGCCGAGCTTCGTGCCTCAGTTCGTTCATGGCTTTCCATGCCATCGGGTCTTAATTGCAGAGTCGTTTCCTTGCTGCCCAAAGCAGTGCGAGATCCGCGTCCGGACTTGGTAGGCATTACGCACGTGGGCGGCGAGCTGAACGGTGACTTTGAGTTAGTGACAGCCTTAGTTCGCCCCTCGACCACAAGGTTTGTTTCGGTCGCAGGTGAAACAAGTGCCCAGCGGTTGCAGGCTGACCGGGTTTATCTTGCTTGCTTCACCGCAGACGAGCGCTTCACTGAGAACCAGATAGAAGTTGCTCTTCAGCTCGGAATCGGCCTTCTCCGAATCGACAACAGCCTGAAGTGTCATCGTGATGTGCCAGCGCCGATTGCCAATCCGGTGTCGCGAACGCGACGCGAGCTGTTGGGGCAAATTGGTTTTGTTGAGTGTCAGCTATGCGGGGTCGCGTTTTCATGGCAAGCATGCGAGCAGAGCGACACAGAGTCGGGCTATGTGTTTTGGAATGAGATCTGGGCAGATCATCACGGGCGACTGCGCAACGAAACTGTTTCCGACCGTCGCTATTTGTGTCCCGACTGTGCCCGGAATCTGAACATGCTTTCGTCGTTACCTATGGAGGACTCCTAGAGGTTCAACGCTTACGCACAATCCATGCTTCCTCAGCTGGCCAGCGATTAGCCCACTCCAGGCCGACAAACGGGTATTTAGTTTCCTCGGTTTGTGCCGGCGGGCGAAGCTCCATCAAGTCCTCAATCTCGAATCCGCTTGTTCGCAGAACTTTGATCATCTCGCCATGCGAGAGGTGGAACTCCACTCCCGGGTCGTCATCCCACTCAAAGCGGTGCATTCCGAACTGAGGCCGCAGTAACTCCGGGGTCGCTGCGCCCCAGTCATCAGGGACGCAGAGCATTAGCTGCGTCGAGTTACCTAAAAAAACTAGACGTCCACCGCTCCGCAACACTCTGGCAGCCTCAGGAATCCACCGATGCGGGTCGCACCAGATCGCCGCACCGTATTCAGAAATCGCGTAATCGAACGACCCGTCAACAAAAGGCAATCTTTCGGCGTTGGCTTGAACCAAGGGAAAATGAGTCCCGAATTGCTTCTGTAAATACGCGGCGTTGGCTAGCTGTAGCGGAGAATTGTCTATCCCGATTGGGCGGCCTCCCAAGCGAGCTAGCCAGGCCGAGACGTACCCAGTTCCGCATCCAAGTTCGATCACGTCGCCGCCCAAGAAGGTCTCCAACAGACCAAGTTCTGACTCGGCAATCTGGTAGATACCCCAACGCGGTTGCGAGTTTGCCCACGCGCGTTCGCCGCTAGCTAAATAATCAGGGGCCCAAGAATTCCACAGGTGCCGATTTATCTCAACGTGGTCGGCCGGAGCGTCACTTGTCACCTACACGAAAGTAGTAGCTAGTTGCCTCCTCGCGGCGCACATGCATAGTTACTCGTGGCAACCCTCAGGGGTGATTCAGAGGTGACGAATCTGACTACCCGGCCGCCATGACATCTTGAGGCACTTTGGAGTCCAACGAAAACCGGATGCCTTCATAGTCGTTTGCGGCGACGTCATTGATGGTGGCCACATATTTGGGCGTTCCGCCGTTGTACACCATGTAGCGCACTTTGCCTGCTTCATGTCCGTCAACGTTGGAGTTGTAGCCCGTAAACCATGATTGAGCTTTACGCATCAGCATCACGGAGTACATCTTGACGACGTGACCCGTCCAGCGTTCTTCCGCGCCCTCTGTCGCTTCGGCGTATTGGAGATCGCGGGACCACATGTACTCGAGCAAATCTGTGCACCAGTTCACTCCATTTTCGATCCCTCGCGGATAATTGGTCGAAGCCGATCCGCTCTGCGGTCCCGAAGGCATCAGCAAGTTAGGGAATCCAGACACCAGCATTCCGAGGAAAGTCGAAGGATTATCGAACCACTTTTCTCTGAGTGTGAGACCGTCTCGACCTCGGATATCGATGTGATCGAATGACCCTGTTATGGCGTCAAACCCAGTTGCGTACACGATGATGTCAAAGTCGTAGTCTCGTTCCGTGGTGCGGATCCCTGTTTCGGTTACGCGCTCCAATGGCGTTTCGCTGATGTCGACTAAGTGAACGTTTTCTCGGTTGTAGGCCTCAAGGTAGCCAGTTTCCATGGGTACACGCTGGACGCCGAAGCCGTGGTCTTTGGGTACGAGCTTTTCCGCGACGACTGGGTCGTGAACGCGACCACGGATTCGTTCGGCTACATACTCAGAAAGTTCGGCGTTGGCTTCTTCGTCGGTAAAGATTTCGCGAAAATTCCTCAACCAAATACTGAACCCAGGTTCGTCGTAGAGTCGGTCCCAGAGCTCATAACGTTCTTCGGGTGTCACTTCATAAAATCCGCGTCGGTCCGGTTCGTGTTCGAAACCGCCCGGAGTTCGGGCACAGGTTTCAAATATTTCGTCGTAGCGTTCACGGATTTCTGTCATTTGTTCCGCGCTAATTTCGCTGTTGTTGAGTGGAGCGACCCAATTCGGTCGACGTTGAAAGACTGTGAGTTCTCCCACTTTGTCCGCTATTTCACCGATGACCTGTATGGCAGTCGCGCCTGTACCGATAACGGCGACTCGTTGATCGCTGAGATCGACATGTTCGTGCGGCCAGTTGTAGGTATGCCATGAACGGCCTTTGAAGTCTTCAACACCTTCCATGCGCGGCATGGTGGGCTGAGACAACAGGCCCAGAGCAAGTACTACGAAGCGGCAGGTGAGTTCACGACCGTCGGACACCGTTACGTTCCAGACCTGGCGATCTTCGTCGAAGATGGTGGATTGGACACGACAGTTGAACTGCATATGTTGGCGCAGATCGAACTTGTCGGCGACGAAGTTCAAATATTCAAGGTTTTCGGGTTGAGCAGAAAACATTTCTTTCCAATGCCACTCATCTAAGAGCTCTTGAGAAAATGAATAGCCGTAGGTGTAGCTCTCTGAATCAAACCGCGCTCCTGGGTATCGATTGTTGTACCAAGTGCCGCCGAGGTCCGGGTCGGCTTCCAAAACAGTCGCTGTGATGCCCATGTCTTTGAGGCGCTTGATCTGATAGATGCCCGCTACGCCTGCTCCTACGACAATGACCTCGTAATCCAGATCAATATCGATTTTCATAGTCCACGTCCTCATGACTCAACCGTCGCTACCGATAATACGGCTCTTTCGCCTTTGAGTGCGTGGAGTGTCCTCGTCGCGCACTTCTCTTCATCTGAGCAGAAGCAACCGCAAACGGTTAATCATCAGGAAATCAAAATACGAGTTCCAAAAAGGTTGATATCTCGTTCGGGGACATCGCCGTCTGCACTGAGAACCAAACAACAAATTCCTTCTCCGTTGGAGGTGAGAAATTCGTCAATCTCGGCGCCAGTCGCTTTAGACGTGTCGATCGGCGACACCAGTTCGATAATTCCGCCTTGAGGCGGTCGGACGATTGAACTCACTACCCCCCTGTCAAAATCTGCTTGTGGTGGGTCAGATGACAAACCCAGACCTCGCGAATACGCGTCGCATGCGAGACCCGCATCGCGCGTCGCCACTATGACTTTTTGGATTCCCGAATAATTTGGTGCTTGGCTGACAACTTTTTCGGGTTGAGCTACCGATCCGGCGGGGTATATGCGAATGAGGACACCGTGAGTTGAACTCGGGTGGATGTCTCTACCTCCCGCACCTCTCATCAAGGGGAGAACCTTTACGCCTCGTTCCAGAAGGATTTCGGCCTCAGCGTTGGGGTCCGGCGCCTCAAGCATCAATGCGTATATCCCCTCGCCTCGGCGGTCGAGGAACTTCTGAAGAGCTTGGCTCAGGGGTTCGTTGGGGTTGGAGGGTGCCATCAATTCGATGTTGCTTCCTCCCGGTGGTTGGCACATAGCCACATGCGCACCCAACGAGGGCACCGTTTCTGGTGAGAAGTCGGCCACGGGCATACCAAAATGATCTCTGAACGTCGTTACTGCGCTTTCGAAATCATTCACGGCAATCGCTATGCGAGGCATGGCTGTAATCATGTTGGATCCTGTCTGCCACTTTGGAGCTTAAGCGTTGACGGCGAAACGGTGCTCCATGAGTCTCGAACAGCAGGGTGATAGCTAGCTGCGATGTCGGTCTAACAGATTTTTAGTCACGTTGAGTTTTGATCGCGTCAATCAACTGTTGGCCATTTTTTAGCGACCACGTGATAGGGCCGTGCTTGGTGTCTGCGGTTACCTGGTCAGAGGAACCAACGCGTGCGATGTTCAGATTGATGACGGCAGCGAGTGGGAGTCGGCCCTCCCACATTTGTGACTTCGACGTGCGGTAGACCGCTTCATCCGTGACTTCTAGGCTGACGAGTCGCGTAACTCCCGCCTCATCGGTCTCAGTTACCCGTTGGAATCTCGACACGGCTTCAGTGTGCCAGAGCCAGCAACCACCGTCACTTCAATAAAACAAGAGTCCAACACTTGGGAAGCGGAGTCCCTTGCAACAATCGACTTGCCTGACGCACCAAAAGATGCTCTGATGGTCCTGTTATCAAGAGCGGTGCACTCCCGTGCACCCAGCAACCTGGGGTGGACACCCAAGGTGCTTGCCTACCTTGTGTAGGGATATGGCTGAGGTTTAGCGACCGAGGCAATGAAGTGTCCTAGAGACGGCGGCCCGACCTCTGTCTCATGGCAGAAGCATCTCTTTGGTCCACCCCTCTTAAGTAACCAACAACGCTAAGAGAGGCAGCCATGACCGAAACCTGGGGATTTGAAACGAAACAAATTCATGCAGGCCAGCAAGCCGATCCAACAACCGGAAGCAGAGCAGTACCGATATATCAAACGACCTCCTACGTTTTTCGCGACACAAATCACGCTGCCAATCTTTTCTCTTTGAGTGAAATAGGCAACATCTACACCCGGATTATGAATCCAACTCAAATGGTTTTGGAAGCAAGGCTTCAGGCCCTTGAAGGCGGAACTGAAACAGCTATTGGCATACCCGGGGCGTTAGCAGTTGCGTCGGGTCAAGCTGCAGAGACTCTTGCCATTTTGAATCTCGCCGAGGTAGGTGACCACATTGTCGCGTCAGCCTCTTTATATGGAGGCACGTACAACCTGTTGCATTACACGCTTCCTAAAATGGGTATCGAAACGACATTCGTTGAAGATCCAGATGATCTAGAAGCTTGGGCTGCGGCTGCGCAACCAAACACCAAGCTCTTCTACGGCGAGACCATTGGCAATCCGAGGAACGATTGTCTAAACATCCCAGGGGTCTCACAAATCGCGCACGACATCGGTGTTCCTCTAGTGGTGGACAACACTGTTGCGACGCCCTATCTATTCAACCCTTTGAGCCTCGGGGCAGACATTGTGGTTCACTCCATGACCAAATTTATTGGAGGACACGGCAACTCCGTAGGGGGGGTAATCATTGACGGAGGCACGTTCGACTACGGGGCCAGCGGCAGATTCCCCAACTTCACCGATCCTGATCCGAGCTACCACGGGTTGGCCTATTGGCCCGCTTTAGGTGCTGGCTCATTCATCATCAAAGCACGGGTGCAGTTACTTCGCGATATTGGTGCTGCCGTCTCTCCCCAGAACGCGTTTTATTTCCTCCAGGGTCTAGAAACGCTAAGTCTGCGTATGGAGCGGCATTTTCTGAATGCTCAAGCGGTTGCGGAATATCTGGATGCTCACCCCAAAGTTGAGCAAGTGCAGTACGCGGGCCTATCTTCCAGCCCTTGGCACTCTCGCCTTCAGGCTTACGGAGAAGGTCGTGGCTATGGCTCGGTTCCAGCGTTCACGATTCAGGGCGGAGTCGACGCTGGACAAAAGTTTATTGACGGCTTAGAGCTTCATAGCCATGTGGCGAATATCGGTGATGTTCGAAGTCTCGCTATTCATCCCGCTTCCACAACACACTCGCAGCTCAGCGAGTCCGAACAGAACGACGCAGGTGTTTCACCAGGCTTAATTCGTTTGTCGGTGGGGCTCGAAACTCTCGATGACATCATCGAAGATCTGGATAAAGGTTTCGCCGCATCTGGCGCATAGGTCGATCGTATTCTTACGATGGGTTGTTCTTCATTATCTGGCGGAGATCACAAGGTGGACCCGCACTCAATCTGCGGCAGAGGTCACGTCGGTTTTGATTAACAACGAGATAGCAGCCCACAGCGTGCAAAGTAGCGCCGAATGTCTCGCCGATACGCAGTTAGCTCATCGGAAGAATTTTATTTGGACAGAGCATCCGGATCGGCGGTGCCTGGTGGAGAACACGAGATTTAGCTTGTCGCGAAGCGAAGTCGGGCCTAAAGCGCGAGCGCCTTTTCTTGGCGAACATAGCTTTGAAGTGTTGTCTGATTTCCTCGCTTATGACGAGAATCGAATCGCAGACCTCGCTGCGCTTGAGATCCTCGAATAACTCCAGTTCAGCGCCTCATAGTCGATGACGCGAGGCTTGCGCTCATTGTTCGCAAAAATCATTAATACTGGTCATCATTGGCGAGGGGATGAACATGCGTGTCGGATTTATTGGTGTGGGCAATATGGGGGGCCCAATAGCTACCCACTTAATGGCAGCCGAGCACGAGTTGCAGGCATTCGACCTCAATGAGCAATCATTGGAACGGGTAGTCGAGTTAGGTGCTCAACGAGCGACTTCAGCTTCGAATGCTGCGGAGGGCGCCGAAGTTGTGTTTTTATCATTGCCCATGCCTAGCGATGTTGAGCAAGTCGTTTCAGGGGATGGCGGGCTTTTCGATGTAATGGCCTCTGGCACCACGGTGATCGATCTGAGCACTAGTTCTCCATCCCTGAGTCGCCATCTCGCAGTTGAGGGAAAAGAGCGAGGCATTGATTTTCTTGACGCGCCCGTATCGGGTGGTGTTTACGGTGCTCGAAAAGGAACTTTGGCCGTGATGGTTGGCGGATCTGAGGAAGCCTTTGCCAGATGCCAATCACTGCTGGAGACCTTTGGAGCGAAGGTGGTGAGGTGTGGCGACGCTGGCGCTGGGAACGTCGTCAAGGCAGTCAACAACATGCTTGCTTTCATTGGGATGATGGGAACCACCGAGGCTCTGCTACTTGGCGCAAAGGCCGGGGTAGATCCCAGAATCTTGCGAGAAGTTGTCGAAGCAAGCAGTGGCGCGAGTTTCGTTTGGAACATGGGCACCAGAGCAATTCTGCGTGACCGTTTGGCTCCCTCATTTACCAACTCCTTAGCCTGCAAAGACATCGGATTGGCAGTGGACCTAGCTGAAGAATTCGAGGTCCCTGTACCCATGGGACGGCGCACTCAACAGTTACTTGAGCAATACCGCGACAATGGCTTTGCCGACGAAGACGTGCTCGCAACGATCCGGTTCCTTGAGGAGGAAGCAGACTTTGTCGTCCGCGGTCTCGCTCCGGACGTTAGCTAGTCCCCCGAGACGGGATCTGAGTGGACCACGGTCCGTTATTTAATGCCGTGACACGAGTTTCAAAGCATTCGCTGCGCGGCATACACAGACCCAATTAGCTTGCTTCCATGACTCCATCGTTGCGCTTCGGCATCGTCCATGACTTTCGTTGCCCTCAGGGAAGTGAGATAACGATGCCGCAGGTTTATGGCGAGACCTTCGAACAGATCGAACATGCTGAACAACTTGGCCTAGATCTCTGTTGGTTCACCGAACACCATTTCATCGCCGACGGCTATTTGCCCAACTTTGTTCCAGTTGCGGCGGCGGCGGCATCAAGAACCACGCGTATGAGATTTTCGACCGACATCTGTCTTTTGCCGTTTAGGCATCCGATTCGCCTTGCCGAGGATCTCGCGATTCTCGACAACATCTCTAATGGTCGCATGGAGATGGGCGCGGGCATGGGGTATGCGGCACATGAATTTCAAGGATTCAATATCCCCATAAGTCGTCGGGTTTCGCTGACCGAAGAAGCCCTGCAGGTGCTTCAGTTAGCTTGGGGCGGCGAGGCATTCAATTTCGAAGGCAAACGGTATCGATTCTCAAATCTTCGAGTCACTCCAGATCCGGTTCAACAAGGCGGACCGCCACTGTGGCTTGCCGCTACCAGTCCCGCTGGGGCCAAACGAGCAGCCGCATTCGGAACCCATCTACTTCCCCAGGGACCGAAGTCGTTGACTATCGATCCCTGGAAAGAAGCGGTCGGAGACGTAAGTGATCGTCGAGTCGGGTTGATCAGAGGGGTCTTTGTTACTGACGACCCAGACAGAGAGTGGGAACCCGTAGCTGCTGCGGAACGGTACCGACGAGATGTTTACGTCGGATTGATCAAAGCGAGCCAAGATCACAAATCGGAGGTGGCGAGCCGATCGGTGTCAAAAGAGGCAAGAACTCCGATCCCGTTGAATCCTCTTGTGTGGACGGTGGGTGACGCAGATCACTGTGTCGCCGAACTACAAGAACTCATTACCAGTAACGGCATTACCGACTTGGTGACCTGGGGTGGCCCTCCTGGATTAGCTCCCTCAGTTATGAATGATTCCCTCACAAAGTTCGCTCGGGACGTGATCCCGCGTTTGCGGCCAAATGTCGAAGAGTGATTCGGCTGGGCGCTTTCGGAGAATAGGCACTCAAAACCGCTTGAACCGCCCCAATTAGGAGCGGCTCAGCAAGTTTCAGGAATTTTGCTTCAACGGCACAGCTACCGAACGAGGTTCTGTAACCACATGTTTGCGAGACGACGCTCGACTTGATCATCCCAGAAAGATCCAGGTTTTAATTTTGGTGGACGCCGAAAAAGTTTCATGGCGTTACTCCGATGTTAGGGGGTGTCCACATTCTATCGTGACAAAGTTACCCATTGGTCATCGGTTTAATAGTAATTAAAGAATATCGCCATCTGTTTTTACGATAGCTATTTCTGGACTCCATTTCCGGTTCTCACATCTAAGCGCGCGGGGCGTCGCGTAGGGCCTCTTTCCACGCTCGAAAGCGGTCATGCCATTCGCCGTCGGGTCCTTTTCCGCCTTCGGATTGTTCATTTCCCAACTCAAATAGGTAAGAATCTGTCAAATCCACCGGATTCAGCGCCAAATAGCGACAGGGACCGCGGGTAGGTCCAGCTCGCCAAAGTAGCCACCCAAAGATTCGTCGTTTGAAAGCTGCTTCAGGATTTCCTCTTAAATTCTCTCCAAGCCGCAGCAACACAGCAGGCGCCTCGTCCCAGGCAGTCGCGGCGATATTCCGATCTCGCGTAGGCGTTTCCGGGAGTTCATTAAGCGAGACTGGTGTGTAATCGAAGGGTCGCTCATCTGATGGAAGCGCTCGCTCAGGTCGTGGTGCTTCGAAAGACCCCATTTGTTGCTCCGACTCCAATAAAGCCAACTATGTGGCACAGATTTTTACATTTGAGAATTGCCCTCAACGGGGTACCTACTAGGAACGTTTGGTCTCGTTCCAGGGTCCAGCATCGGCACGGGGTTCTTTGGGCAGACCTAGTACCCGTTCACCAATAATGTTTCGTTGAATTTCGTTGCTACCGGAGTAAATCGAACCCGGGCGCGCACCCACAAAAGTGGTTACCCACGCCTGAGACGAATAGGGAGAACCCACATCATCCACGCCGACTCCCGTAGCAGCGTCACGGCCAGAAGGAGCCGTTGCATCCATCCCGATGACATCCATCGCCAGTTCGGTGAACCGCTTGTGATGCTCAGACCAAAGTAGTTTGTTGAGTGACGATTCAGGTCCTTGGCTGTATCCGCGAAGCGAGCGGGCGACCGTCTGAAGACCCATGAATTTCATTATTTGGGTTGTCGAGTACGCCTGTACGAATCTTTGTCGCATGAGAGCGTCATCAAGCTTTCCATAGTTCCTGGCCACGTCGACCAGTCGCTGCCATTCTTCGCCGTATCGAATGCCATTGGTTGTGGCATCGTCACCGCGTTCATAGGCCAACAGGGTGTTCGCAACAGCCCAGCCATTGTTGACTCCGCCAAGCACATTCTCTCGAGGGGCACGAGCGTTACTAAAGAACACTTCGTTGAAATCATGGTGGCCTGAAGCATTAACAATGGCTCGGACCTCTACTCCTGGTTGGTTGATTGGGCAGAGGAGGAACGAAATCCCTGCATGCTTGACCGTTGAAGGATCGGTGCGGCACAACACGAAAATCCAGTTGGCGTTGTGACCTTGGGAAGTCCAGATCTTTTGCCCATTGATCACCCACTCGTCTCCGTCAAGTTCAGCACGGGTCGCTAAAGAAGCTAAATCTGAGCCCGAGTTCGGTTCGCTATAGCCCTGGCACCACACATCAGTTCCATCAAGTATTCGCGGGAGATAATGATTTTTCTGCTCGTCGGACCCCCATTCGATAATGGTGTGGCCAATCATTCCGATAGAAAAAATATCGTTATCGGTGCCACTGGGAACTCCCGCCCCAGCCAACTCTTCCGCCAGAACGGTACGTTCCATCTGACTCAGGCCCGCTCCCCCATACTCGGAAGGCCACGCAACAGCTAGGAGTTGATGTTCCGACAGTGTGCGTCGCCAGTTCGCGACGAATACTGCGCGTTCATCAGGAGCAAAACCGCCCATGCCGTTCCAAGCAGCGGGGAGCTTCTCTTCGAGAAAGTTTTTGATTTCAGCTCGAAAATTCGCTGCTTCGGCGCTGTAATCCTCCACGGCTGCTTCTCCTCTGGGCTGTTCACAAGCTGAGATCACATTACGCAGTTATGGACCAGTTTGACGGCAGAACTAACAGAAGAATGTTTGTAGGGCTGCGAACAAAGGGTCATTTAGTCCTCTACCGGGTCAAACGGCAACAAACCTGGCTTGTGCTTTTCGCTCTGCAACTCTTTCTGTTTCGAACCGAGGGCCATCTATTCTCAAGCGATGGACTTTGATTGGCCGACAGACGACGACCCTCGGCGCCTAGATATACGCAATTGGTTACATCAACACGGTGGAGATCCCACACAAGAGGCGTTAGCCACGGCAGGTTACGTTGCTCCGCACTGGCCGAAGCCGTATGGGTTGGCGGCCGATCCCATTCACCAACTCATTATCGACGAAGAACTCTCGGTAGCTGGAGTGCGAAGAGCCGCGGGTGGAATAGGACTCGGCTGGGCTGGACCAACGATTCTGTTTGGCGGAACGTCCACACAGCAAGAACGCTACCTGTGGCCGATTCTGACCGGAGAAGAGGTTTGGTGCCAACTCTTCAGTGAGCCGGATAGCGGCTCAGATTTGGCGAACCTCTCAACCCGAGCAGTTCGAGATGGCGATCGTTACATAGTGAATGGTTCAAAGATCTGGTCGTCAGGCGCTCACCGAAGCAAGTTCGGCATTCTCATTGCTCGCACGGACCCTGACGTGCCAAAGCATCGAGGTGTTTCGTATTTCATATGCCCGATGGATACGCCAGGCCTCGAACTTCAACCCATTGTCGACATGACCACTGCATATTCTTTCAACCAAACCTTTTTCACCGACATGGAGTTGCCCGTCGAAAACCGCATCGGTGAGGAGAACGATGGATGGCGACTAGCCAAAGTCACGTTAGGCAACGAGAGAGTCTCTTTGTCGGGTGAGGGTGCGCTCTGGGGAAGTGGTCCTAGCGCGACTGACCTACTAGATCTGGTGCGCGGCGCAGGAGGAGTGGAAGATCCGGTGTTGCGCGACCGGGCATCACGTCTACACATTGAAAGTGAGGTATTGAAACTCATTCGCCTGCGCACGCTTACCTCTCAACTCCAGGGACGACAGCCAGGACCTGAAGCCTCAGTTCGTAAAGCACTAGCCGACGAACACGGCCAAAACGTGATGCGCCTCGCCAAAGACCTTATGGGGGCCCAAGGCATGCTGACTAACACTGGGCCCCTTGGGCAACCCGCAGAATTTCCCCTCACTCAATCCGCAGTTGAAGGTTGGCAGAATTGGCATGGCGGGTTTTTGTTTTCCCCTGCACTCACCATTGGCGGGGGAACCAGCGAAGTCCAGCGCAACATCGTCGCCGAGCGAGTTTTAGGACTGCCTCGCGACATCGACGTCCAATCCGGAAACACCTGGACTCAAAACCGAACGGATTAGCTGCTCTCAGTCCCTGCTAACTGTCAATCGCAACCCTTGTGAGGCTGTCGCTGCGACCTAGGCCTCCGCAACAGCTTTGAGGTTCAACAAAGTTCGATCGATGTTCTCCAACAGCAGCTTGTGTCGATTCATTTTTTGGAAAAACTCTCCGTCAAGAATTGGAGAATCAAAGCTCTCGGTGACCCTGCAGCCGTTATCAATTGACTCGATATCGTAACGCCAAGTTGTTCCGCGGCCGTCGTCAGCAGGGACCTCGAACGCCCATTCTTTGCCTGGGTTGGCGGCCACAACGACACAGCCCATGTCCCATTTCTGGTCTCCGTTTTGGTTATAGCCCCGAAATGTAGCGCCCACCGCGGGTCCGGCCGAGTCGCCCTCCCACTCAGCTTTGTAACACTCTGGACTGAGTTCGCTGATACGCGTCAAGTCCGTCAAAATCGCGTAGACCGCGTCCGGGCTCACCCTGATATCGATACTCGTCGCACCGGTAGTCTCAACCATGTTTCGATCCTTTTCCTTTGCACCAGCAGGCAGTTCAGCCAAAGCTACTACCGTAATGATAGTGACAAAAGCGCTGATGCTCCTCCCCGCTTGGGGCCACTAAACCCCAGTCAAGTTGAGCCGAAGTTCCAAGGCCTACGCATAGCCGTCGTGTCAAACTTCGAATCGAGATGAGCCCCTACATACGACTCCGTCAATGCCCCTAACCACTAGGCCGGGACGGCTCAATAGCTAAAGTGTTGGTTGATGGTTTGATGCCACTTATTACGCGACAGCTCGTTATGAATGGCAGCCATACCTGTTGCATATTTGCTGAGTCGGACTGGCCGATGACCACGTCGCCACAACGCACGGTCAATGGGGCCAGGGCCGCGAGGAGATTTCGTTTCAATCACGACGCCTTTTATCAACGCTTCTTTCCCGACGACCGCTTGACACTTCACTCCCAAATCTGCGGTTAGACGCATCTCGTTCTCAACATCAACAACCGATATGCGTTCGTAGGAGGTCTGCAGAGTCGATGTGAGCGTCGCCGCGAAACCTTCTCTACCCAAGACCTCATTTACGAACTGCGCACCTTCAACGGTGAAGGTCGGGGCTAATGAAAAATCTTCTGGGAGCCGATGTTTTACGCTTTGTCCACGCTGGTCGCGAAGCTTCACTTCCACCATAGTTTTCTGCGCATCCAAATAGGTTCGGGTCCGCACCTTCCAACGCCTTCTGCGGCGGTGAGCCGTGGCACGAAATGATTCCAGATCCACGGTATCGAAATACCAAGATTCATATGCGAACGACCGTTTCCCGGCTATTTCCAACGCAGTCAGGGAGCCGGGCACCATTGAGAAAAAATTGTTCGCTTCTTCTTCGCTGACTATGTATTTCCGATCGAAACGCTGTTCGAGAGAAGCCAGGCTGTCCATACCTTCGATATCAATCGCAGGGAACCGTTCCACTAACGACTCGAACCAAAATGTCATGACTTCATTCGGTAATGGACATCGACATTGGTGCTGTCGTTAACCAAGTCAACCCGTCGAATTTTCACGCGACGTACTGAAACCTGATCAGTTCCGCCCAACAACTCCTCTAGAACTCGAATCAACTCACCGTTGTCCGTGTACGCCCTATCGAGAATCATGTTTTGGTGAAAATGCCCTCGAAGTAGCGCTGGATGGTCACCAAGCCAGAGCGTCGCCAGAACGGCTGCCATCAGAAGCGGGGACACGTACGTTGGCTCAAACTGAACCCCGCCTAGGAGACCTAACGCTAAAGAGCAGAAGTAATAGGCAATTTCTTGTTGACCTAACTCTGAGGACCGCAACCGGATGATCGACAGCACCCCAAATAGCCCTAACCCAAGACCAAGGTTGACTTCTACATGCGTGAACGCGGTGGCGATAGCCATCACACCGACGTTGACTCCTAGAAGAGCAACGACCATGTCCCGTCTTCGATTGCGTGGGAAATACAGGCAAAAGACCAAGACAAGCACTGCCGCCAGATCTATGCCAACCAACACTGCTCGATTCATCGGACAATCCTCTTGGCTTGCGCTGTTAAATCGTTGTTCACCTTAAACCCTCCGACCCACAGATCATGGTTATGGAAATCAGCCATTAGCTCGCGCGAAATCAAGAGATGAACCCAACTTCGATAACGCCGCTTTCCACTTTTCTATTTCCAAAGCGTCTTGATGTGTTGCTGCTGCTTCCGATGTCGCGTCGTGAATCTGTCCTGCCCATTGCTCAAGAATGGATCCGGTGCTTTCTGCCGAGAAAGGACCTTCCAGAAATGCAGCCCAAACTGCTTCGCGTTCGTCTACAAACGTGGTCCACGTGCCGATCAAAGGATCACACGTGGCGGACCATTGAGGAATATTCCATTGGCCGTATGGGAACGGCCGACAGTCGTTCGTAATTTCGCCCCATTTATCGGCGATTGGGGTGACGGGGTTGGCGTCAGACACGATATTGGCGAAGGCGCTGTCAAGGTCCCAAGGAATCAGGTGAAGGCGGCCCGTAGTGGGCTCTTCGTACCAGTAGAAATTGTGGTTGTTGCAGCCATCGAAGCAATACCAATGTAAAGGGCCATCGTCGTTTCGGATGGCTCTATCGACAACAGCCCACCGAATTATTTCGTCGACGTCCATCCACTTTGCAACTATTTGGGGCAATTCGCTCTTCTGCGCCGCGGCCAGTTCTTTAGAGAAATTGAGGATGTGATCGACTGTCACCTCGTCCTCTTCATTTGTCTTCAAGGCATCCCTGAACTCGGACCGTTTGCGGGCAGAGCCCTGGTGATTCAGAGGCCATACCTCCTTGTACAGGTTCCCGTCTCCATCATCAAATTGCCGGTCCACGAACCTTCCGTCGATCTGCTCAACAAACGAATACAGACCTACGTAATTACCGTTGATCAGTAGGCGAGCGTGAGTTGCTCTCGGTGCGGGAACCCCTATCTTTCTGAAAAGCCAATATCCGAGTCGCTCATGCATTTGAGTCGGGTCAAGGTTCATGGAATGGAATTGAAGCTTTTTCACTCCCCAAAAAGTTCGCGAGCTGTCTTCCCAGTTGATTTTGACCTTCATAGAAAGTTTGGTGCAGGTCTTTTCTCCGTCAGGTTCGAAAAGACTTCCACCGGCAACGCATCCGACCCACGCGCCGACTGATCCCTTGTACCGGATGCCCACGGGACTAATGGTTTCGCCTTCAAAGGTAAGGCTTCCTTCCACATATTGCTCTTCGCTGGGGTCGCTGTTGATGTCAGCGAAAGCCTTGTCGGAAATGGTGAGTTCAAAGGTATGGAGTACTTCTTGATCGTAGAGATAATCAGATAATCCGCTTTGCCAATTGGGGGAGGGAATCTCGACTGGGGCACCGACTGTGGTTACCGTTGGGTCCTCTTCGCCGATTTCAACTTCGCCTACTACCTTCTCAGAAGTCGTTGGGCTTGAAGTGTCGGCAGTTACGCAACCTGAGGCCAGCGCTGCCAGCAGCACAAACACGTATTCCCGTCTCATTACCTATGTCTTACAGCACCCTGCATCAAGGGCAGTGGACTCGTCGCCAATATGGATCAAGTGCATATTGTCGGGTTGAGTGATTTGCTAATTATGATCAATAGTCGTTCCTCCATTGACTGACAGGACAAAAATGGCCAACAAAGCAGCAACCGGTGGCGGTGTACTAATTGCTCTCGGCGTGATCGTCACACTGGTGTCCGACTCACAGAGTGTGACTTCGCTAATTCCCGCGTTTATTGGGGCAGTGTTTCTAATTCTGGGACTTTTAGCTCGAGCTAAACCTGATCTCAGTCATCACCTCATGCATGCCCTGGCAGCCATCGCGCTTCTAGCCGTGCTGGGTAGCCTCGGTTCACTCATTGGTCGTGGCAGCACAGGGTGGGCTCTTTTCGCTCAGCTCGCCACGATCGTCGTCGCTGGGTTTCTTCTCCAGCAGTCAGTGATGGCGTTTAAAAACCGTTCGAAACTCACAACTGAGGAATCTTGAAGTTACTCATTCACTCAGGGTGCAATTGGGTCTGCATTCCTAGCTGAAGTTCAACCGCTGTGACGCTATTCGGAGATCTTGAAGAAAAGCTGTTCGCAGGCGCTCCAAAAGCGGCGGGATTCATTCCGCGTAGTTGTCACGTAAACGATTCTTGAGGATTTTGCCGAGTTCGTTTTTGGGCATCGTCTCGACGAACTCGATGCGCCGAGGGATCTTGTATCCCCCGATCAGCTCTCGACAGTGGTCGATGATCGCCTTGCTATTCAATGAGGTTTCGGGCTTGGGCACGATCACCGCTGTGACTACTTGGCCGAGGCGTTCGTCAACTGTTCCGATAACTGCGCATTCGTGAATGTCTGGATGTTGGTAGAGCGCTGTCTCAACTTCGGACGAGTAGACATTTTCGCCTCCACTAATGATCAGATCCTTTTCTCGGTCAATGAGATAGACATATCCCTCGTCGTCTATCCGAGCGATGTCTCCGGTACGTAACCAACCGTTACTCAATGCCGCTGCTGTTTCTTCGGGCATGTTGAGGTAGCCCTTAGTGATGTTGGGGCCGCGCGCATGGAGGACACCCGTCTCCCCTGGCGCCAAGTCGCCTCCTTCGGAATTCGTTACCTTGAGATCGACAAGGCAATTTGGTTTGCCAACTGAGGCAAGCGTAGGTGAATCGTTTTCGATAGCTCGTCGGAATTCGTTGGGATCGAACACTGTTAAGTCGGGTGAGGTTTCGGTGAGGCCATAACAGTTGAAAAGTTGCGTGTGCGGGAAGCCTTGGGCTGTGCGCCTAATCCACGCTGGATCCATGGGAGATGCCCCAAAGCCCATGAGTCTGAGCGACCGTGTGTCCGCTGACTCCAACACTGGATCGGTGAGGGTCATCATTAGCATCGTTGGAACCGCGATTGTCATCGTGACGCGATGTTCCAACACTGCATCCAGAAAAGCTGCTGGTGAAAACGCTGGGACGTAGACGTGTCTGGCCCCCATCAGCATCCAACCTGTTCCTAGCAGATCAGCGGAGTGAAACATTGGCGCCAAATGCAAGTAGGTGTCATCAGGCTCGCCGCGCGTCGCAAGGGTGAAGGCTGCAGCGCAGGACAAGATGTTGGTGTGACTCAAACGGACGCCCTTGCTGCGCCCAGTAGTGCCACCGGTATAGAGAATGAGAGCGTCATCATCAGGTGGTACGTCAGCTGGGCCGACGCCCGGTGCCGTTTCAAACAACTTCTCGTAGTCCCATATGTCGGCGGTACCTTCACCGGCAAGGCAAACCAACTTGTCGCGCCACGGTGCTAACTCAGTCGCGTCGAAAATCGGCAGAAAATCGGCTTCAACGAAGACCACTTCGCAAGCCGAATCCTCAAGGATGTGCGCAATCTCTACCGGGGCTAGCCGCCAGTTAACAGGAACGGCGACGACACCCGCATGAAAGGCTCCCCATTTCAGTTCATCAAAACGAATCGAGTTGCGGGCATAGATGGCTACACGTTCACCAGATTTAATTCCCAGTCCACGAAGCAAGCCTGCAGCAACGGTGATTCGCTCACCGAAATCTCGCCAGTTGGTGTCGCCTTGACTGTCGCGCATCGCTGGCCGCTTACCAAAGTGACGTCCGACACGCGCCATCGCTTCACCCAGCGTTGGCATCATAAGTGTGTCCTCGAAATTTGTCCCGGGTCCGGACCAGGTTTCATCGCTTCGTCGGTGGCGGATCGCCCTTGTAGAGATTTTTCACTCCACCCTCTAGGTACGAGGCTGCTGCAGCATCCTTGAAACGAGCCGATGCCTCGTATTCCTCTATGGGATATTCATCATGTTCGGCCACCACTCGGATCTCGGTCACGTCCCGGATGTCAAGCCCCAAACGGTCCGCAATTTCAGCGTCCGACAAACCGCGTTTTCTGGTGCCATCGTTTGGCAAAAACTCGTTGATATCAACTTGGTAAGAATTGGTAAGAGCCAACACCTCAGCTCTATAGCGGTCGTAAAGGTCTGGATCGACGACGTGAAAACCGTTGAGTTCTCCTCGCTCTATCGGGCTGCTCATATCAGCACCCGCTGTTCCGTGCCGACGGGGCATGCACGAATACATTCAAAGCACTGCCCTTGACTGACTCCCGAATATGTGATCGACCACATAGTCCGTGTAAAGAAACTGCCATACAGGATCATCTTCCGTTTTCTGGCGTCAGGCTCGTCTAAAGCTCGTTCCAGAGCGGCCTGATAGCCGGGAGTCCAGTAGTGATAAACCCGGTCTCGGCATCTGTCTGCGTCATAGCGCCGCTTGATCACCAACCCTTCTTGGATTTCACCGCCCAAGCAACCACCATCGTCGATTGGGCAAACGGCCATGCACGGAGTCGTCCCTTTTTCATCCCACATCTCCACGCACTGTGGTGCGGGACAAGCAGCCTCTTGTAGCGGCCCGTCGACTGGAAGGGGAAGCGTGGTCAAAATCACGGTTAAGTAGAGAAACCCATAGGTAGGGTCAAGAACCGGCCCAGCCAAACTTGGGCTGCCTGCCCCTGCCGCGATGGCGGCTGCTTTAAAATCAAGGAACGCCTTGTCGTCCTGATCTGTGGCCGTCGGAACGTTAAGCGCGTAGTACCCGTAAGTGTCTTCGATGTGTCGGGCGACAGAACTACCCAAGGCGACCATGCGGTCAGCTGTGCCGACGGTTTCCATCACTTCAACACGAGGGCTTTGCCATTCAGCAGCGCGAGGGGCAGCTCCTCCCAGCACGATCATCGACTTAACGTCCGTCAATAGATCCGATGGACGAAGACCGGGTTCAGCGTCTTCGAGAAGAGCTGGGTCGCCTACTCGTGCGACTTCGGCACCCCTTTTTCGGGCCATTTCAAGTATTCCAGACTTGATCGATACCCAATCCAGTTCATCCATCATTTCAACTTTCGCCGGTAACGACCTACGGGACAGACCCGCATGCACTCAAAGCACTGAGAGACACTCTCCTTGTACCTACCGATCGATGACATGTTTCTTCGAAAATCGTCCGAGTAGAGAAGTTCGCGTCGTTCGTCCCTATCATTAATTCCAGTCAAAATCTCGACCTGCTTGATGTGACCCCGTATTCCGAAGTTCATGGCGCGGGTAGAGCAACGTTCCCGGTCGAAGAAACTGCTCGTGATCTCACCGTCTTCGATCGTGGCGTCAATGCAGCCACCTTCATCGGCCGGGCACACCGCCATGCAAGGTGTCTTCCCTTCCATCTCATACATGCGCACACATGACCGAGCAGGGCACACATTCTCTTCAAGTTGGTGATCCGGCGTCAACCGCATAGTGGTGATAGCAGCCGCGAAAAACATGATTCCATAGGTCGGGTTAAGAATGATGTTGGCAGCTATGGACCTGGTGCCTAGCCCGGCTAACACGGCAGAAAGCATCATACTGAGCGGCGGTTGTTGGCCAGAAGTAGGCAAGGCTGGGGCGTGCATAGCTAAATAGCCATGAGTTCGTTCTATATGTTCAGCAATAACGATCGATGCGACGTTTTCGCGAAAGTCATAGCCGGTGATCTCCATCAGCCGCCGATTGGGGCTTTGCCAGGCCGCATTTGTTGGGCCGAGGGACGCTGCCACAACGACACTCTGGGCACCTGGAAGAAAATCCTCCGGCCTGTGACCTACCGGGACATACTCGTTGAACGCATCTGCCGAAGCGACACCGACGAGCGTTGCGCCCGCTGTTATCCCAACTTGTTTGATGGCGTTTGTTACGACCTCTAGGTCGCCGGGATCAGTCGCTTCGACTTCCCCCTCAACTGTCGTCATAAGTCCCCTAATGTTGGGCTTCCCAAGAGCGTCTCGCTGTACATCTATTTTAATGCAAATGTGCGATGCGCGGGTAGCTGCGACGCGTTGCCGAAACTGACCCGTGAGACGCCTAGAGGTAAGTGCTCACATCGGGGCGTTAGTTCGTTCTTCCGTAGAAGGTTTCAAGTGCCGACCTCGATAGCCCGACACCGGGCTCATCGTTGTACGCAAACACTGCAAGGACACGGGTGACTGAACCTTCCGTCGGCGTCACCCGATGCAAGGCATTTCGACCTCTAAATAGCACTAGATCCCCCGGATCAAAGTTGAGTTGGCAGATATTCTCAGCACCGTTAAGAACAGCGTCAACTCGGTCGAAAGCCATTTCCCCAGTATCTGATTCACGGACTTCTGGCACGTACTCAAAAATTCCGCCGCTTTCCGGCTCTTGAAGCAAAGTAGTTACCGCGAAGGACGAGTTGTCGAAATGCCATCCAAGCTCGCATCCTCGCGGCGCGTAGTGAACGTTGATAGATGAAAAGCGATCCGCATAGGGATACACAGCTTCCACACCAAGTAACGCGCAAAGGAATGCTCGAAATCGATCATCCTCATACACATCGCGTAACGGAGAGTCCACAGATATTTGATCATCAGCGATAAGACCCTTGCTGCTCACGAGTTGGCGATTAAACGCATGATCATCGGAGAATTGTGGGTCTTGGGGGGTGAGATAGACGTTGTGCGTCGAGTTCGCATAGAAAGCTTCCCCTTGGCGAGCCACAGATTCAGCAACGACACGACTTATGAATTCGGAACTGAAAAACCCTCGGAGAACTAAAGCGCCAGAATTATTGAACTCCGACAGTGCCTGATTTCTATAGTCCAGGTCGCTGATCGGGTGTCGCTTCCAGTCAATCCAGGCATCAGCCAGCGGTCCGGAAATCATCGCCCCACGACGCTACTGCCAAACGGTAACAATCGTTGACCTCGTTAATTCGAGTCACCATCAGGGCAACGATCGAGGCCTTCGAAGCGATCCGCCAACATGTTGTAGAAGCGATGCAACGGTTCCTCATAACGCGGAGACAGACGCCCACCACCAAATCGACCCCTGTCAATTCCCCTTTGAGCTTTCTGACAGATCTCAATGTCCTGATCGTTCACTACAGCCCAAAAGTTGACCAATCGATCTAGATCTAGGGGGCTCGGGTCGTGAGGTGTTGACCAACTTATGTGTTCGCGACTCCTGCCTACTCCGAGAGGCTCAAGCAGAAATGTGCATGTGTGATTTGGTAGAACCGTCAGCATCACGTTGGGGAATAGTGCAATGTGACGGCCGCTCTCGGCATCAGAGGCCGACAGACCAGTCGCGTTGGGTAACGTCGTCCACTCGCCGTTCTCACCCGCCGAAACCGGGGTTGTAGTTTGGCCGCAGTATCGGCCCGGTCCCTGAAATCGATAATGGTCATCGACCCGGCTGACCTTAGCCAGCTCGGGATGAACCCACGCTAGGTGGTAGTACTCCTGAAAATTTTCTGTAAGCAGTTTCCAATCTGCTTCGACCGTGTACGCGGCGGTTTTGCGAACTGCGTATCGTTCGAGTGCATAGCCGGCAAGTCGCTCTTCCAGATCCCCAAACCAACTCGTGAGGTCCGGAACGTCAGAGTTCAGGCTGACCCAAACGACGTTTACGAACTCGCCAACGCACACCGAACGAAGACCAAAATCATCGAATTCGAAGTTCTCCACCAGGTCTTTCTCGAAAAGTGGGGTAGCGATAAGCCTGCCCTCGAGATCAAACGCCCAACGGTGATACGGGCATCGTAAAACGGTTCCGATCTCTCCGTCTTGCTCGACGAGTTCAGTCCCTCTATGTGAGCACGAATTGAAGTAGGCGCGAAGTTCACCTTGATCGTTGCGGGTAATGATGATCGAAGTGCCGGCGATTTCGCGAACCACAACGCGCCCTACTGGAACCTCGTCGACCATAGCCACACCGCACCAACCTGTACCGAAGATCGCGGCTCGCTCTTGCGCGTGGTAATCGGGGTCCGTGTACGCCTCTGGAGGCAACGTGGTCGAATTGGCCACACCTTCGCGAATGTTTGCCCAGGCCTCCGGCCGGCTCCAGTCTTTCACCGAAGACAAATCTTAGATCTCTGACTGCGTTCGTGTTGCCAGTTGGGGCTGAACCTACAAGCATCGGAGCAAAACGACCGTCACGTTTAACTGCGATGACAATGCCGTTCCACTTGCCATCAAGAAGACTTCAGCCGCTAGCGATGTCGTTGGCTTGCTACCGTCTGACCATGAGTGAAATACGAGTCGAGGAAATTCACATTCACCCAGTGAAGTCGTGCCGTCGCATCGAAGTAGACGAAATCGAAATCTTGGCGACTGGGTTAGCTCACGATCGTGAGTGGCAGATAGTTGACGCCGAGGGCGCCTGCGTGACTCAGCGCAAATACGCATCCCTAGCAACAATCGAAACGGCTTTGGATGGTGACACAGTCGTTTTGTCAGCATCAGGGCGTGATTCAACGACCTTGAGCCGGGATGGAGCGTTACCAGTAACGGTGTTACCGCTGGTAGGGAGACGACCCGTCAATGGCGTCGATGCGGGGGACGAAGCTGCAGCATGGATCTCAGATTTTCTTGGCGATAAATTCCGTTTCGCGGCTATTACCGATGATTCAAACCACCACGCGCCTTCTTCAATTGACGTATTTGAGCAGCCACTGACCTTCGTTGACCTTGCGCCTGTTCTTCTAACCAATGCTGCATCGCTGCGCTGGCTCCAGGATCGAGCAGTCGAACCGTTCGGCATGGACCGCTTCCGTGCCAATGTAATTGTTGATGCAGGTGACCCATGGGTCGAAGACACTTGGCGCGATATGAGCATCGGCTCAGCCACCATGACCGCCGAACTTCCATGGCCGCGTTGCGCTATTCCTCAGATCGACCAAGACTCCGGCGAGCGGCAGCGCGAGCCCGCTGTGGTGCTCCGCGCTTATCGCTGGTGCAAGGAAGCACCCACCCTTGAGGGAAACTTGCGTTCAATGATGGAAGGTAACGGTGTGTTCGGCATGGGCTGTCGGATTGGTCCCGTCGGCGCGAATCTGGCGGTGGGCGACGTCTTGACCGTGCAATCGTGGCAAGAGCCAATAATGGAGCCCCCAACCTGACAATCGGGGCGAATAAAACCAATCAGGGCCTTTCGAATGGTCGTCTAGGAACTAAGAGTCCGCGCCCTGGGGTACCTTCCACCGATGATCCTTCAGCAACGACTTCTCCCCTGCTGATGGTGAATTTTGGCCAACCTGTAATTTCCCAGCCGTCATAGGGTGAGTAGCCCGAAGCCGAATGCATGTTGGCACCGTCGATGACGCGTGTTTCGGTGGGGTCCAAAACGACCACATCAGCGTCGGAGCCGGGCGCTATGCACCCTTTTTGTGGGTACATGCCAAACAGCTTGGCTGGGTTGCTGCTAGTCACTTCCACGAATCTGGCTAGCGAAATACGGTTACGAGCTACGCCCAAAGACCAGAGCATCGGCAAGCTGGTTTCTAATTCAGCCATACCCTGACGCAGTTCTGAGGGACCCAGACTCGGATCTAACTTTTGTTCCAGGGTCCACGGGGCATGATCAGTAGCGACCGTGCTTACCGTCCCGTCGGCAACTCCTGCCCACAAAGCATCGCGGTCTTGTTCTTCTCTCAGTGGTGGTGCGCCTGCGTATTTCGCGCCGTCGGGTTCATCGAAACGAGACCGTTCAAGGTGGAGGTAGATCGGTCGTGTCTCAACGTAGAGGGGAAGTCCCCGTGCCCGGGCGCCTCGGCAGGTATCGAGCGCTGCTTGGCTTGATAGGTGAACGATGTAGGTGGCTGCGCCACTGATTTCACAGAATCCGACCGCCCGTTCAGTTGCGATTCGTTCCGCTACAACCGGCCGCGTCTCGGGATAATGCCGATGTTCCGTTAGGCCCGCTTCGCGCACTAATTCACCACAACAACCCATGAGAGCCGCGTCCTCGCAATGTAAGAGCACTACTGATCCCACATCTGCAGCTATGCGCATTGCCCTAAGGAATTCTTCAACGTTGCGATCGAAACGTTTAAAAGAGAGAAAAATTTTGATACTGGGGTGTCCTGATGCAGCTAGCTCGGGGATCTGAGCCATTGCCGTTTCGTCAGGGTCCAACAGAACCGGATGCTGGAAGAAGTCCGCGAGGGAGTTGGATTGTGCGTCGTCGATATCACGGCGTAGGCCTTCAGCCATTTGTTCGCCCTTACGGGGAAAGGACATGTTCCCCACCGTTGTTATGCCACCTGCCAACGCGGCACGGCTACCGATCTCAAAATCGTCAGTCCAACTGTTGATACCTGGGCCCGTTCGGGGTGGGGAAAGATGGACATGGGCATCGACCCCACCTGGCAAGACAAACATTCCTTCGGCGTCGATCTCTCGCTTACCAGACATGATCCCGCCGAGTTGCACGATTCGACCACCATCGATTCCTATATCTGTGACAGAAGCGCCACTTGCTGTTGCGACGGTGCCGTGTTTGATGACTAAATCCATGAGTTCCATTATCCTCCATCAGCCGACAATGAATCAGTGTGAACATCAATCAAGAGAGTTGAGGTCGTAGTCGTAACTAATCTGGCGACATGATGATGCTTGAGGGACGAGTCGCGTTGGTAACAGGTGCACAACAAGGAATCGGCAAGGCCGTTGCCGAAGCAATGGGGCGTGAAGGTGCGTCGGTGGTAGTGCAGTACTTCGACGACATCGACGCTGCTAACGAAGTCGCTGCTTTAGTTCGCACTCACGGGCCAGACGCTGTCGTTGTGCAGGGCGATGTTGGGGTCCGAGGGGACTGCGAGGCTGCCCTACATGCAGGAAGAGAACTGGGCGGCGTCAATTTACTCGTCAATAATGCTGGGATCTTCCCACGCCGCTCGTTCGTAGATATGACCGATGATGATTGGAACAACGTTCAGAACGTGAACGTCGTGGGGGGATTTCGTTGTTTGCAGTTAATGGCACGTGACCTAATCACAGACGGACGCCGGGGAACGGCTGTGAACCTTTCGTCTGTCGCCTTTTTTCGTAATTCTGCTCGAGGTGCTCACTACGCAGCAAGCAAAGGAGCAATCATCGGATTTACCCGAGCAGTATCCACTGAACTTGCGCCACATGGAATTCGAGTAAACGCGATCGCTCCCGGGATCGTCGACACGGCCCAACCTCGTGATGGGATGACCGAGCAACAAATTGCCACCGCGAGCGCTCTTGTGCCACTCGGCGCCATGGCCACCCCAGATGAGATCGCCGACGTCGCGGTATTTCTTAGCTCTGATCTCTCTCGGCACATCACCGGCCAGACCCTTCAAGTCAATGGCGGCACGAACTTCAGTTGATCGCGTCAACGCGAGACCGTCCTCGTTTGTTAATAAGCGGCAACGCGTCAGAGTGAGCCATGATGAGCAGGTGAGCACTCACCGTCACATAAAACAACAGCTGGATCGCATAACCGAGCGAGACGGGACCGTAAGGGCTTGGGTTCATCGCCATGAAGACGACGCGATATTAGGTGCGCTAGCAACCGCGCCACCGGGGCCACTGTCAGGCTGGACCCTCGGAGTGAAAGATGTGATCGATACTTTCGATCTCCCCACTGAACGCGGCTCTCCCATCTACGCCGGTCGCACCACTTTGAATGATGCCGCCTGTGTGGCCGTAGCCCGTGAGGCCGGTGCAGTTGTCATTGGCAAGACAGTGACCACCGAGTTCGCCCTATTCACACCCAACGTCACGACAAATCCCCACAATCCCGAACACACTCCGGGTGGCAGCTCAAGCGGATCAGCCGCAGCAGTAGCCGACGGACAAGTCCGTGCGGCATTTGGGACACAGACAGTGGGATCGGTGGTTCGACCAGCGGCCTATTGCGGCGTGGTGGGTTTCAAACCCACGCATCAGTTGGTACCACTGACTGGCGTTGCGACTTTGTCTCACGCGTTCGACACCGTCGGGTGGTTCACTCAAGGTGTGGATGATTGCGCCACGATGTTTTCAGCGCTTACGGACACCAAACTATTAGCGGCCGAGCAGCCGCTGCGGATTGGCCGCTACCGCTCACACCAATGGGATGCTGCAGCAGCTGAAACGGTCGAGGTGATGAATTCAGCATGTGATGCCCTGATCGGACGCGACGCAGAAATAGTCGACCTCGACCCCCTCGCACACCTCGAATCAGTTTTCGAGGCGGCTAACACAATTCTTCATTATGAGATCGTCCGAGTATTCGCCTGGGAACAAACCCACCATTACGAACTGATCAGCGATCTTGCACGCAAGATGTTGGTCAGAGCCAAAGAAGTGACTCACAAGCAATATATCGAGGCTCATTTGACACTTATCGAGGCGAGACGCGAACACGACGAGTTCATGGCTGTCAACGCTTTTGATGCCCTTTTGACACCAAGCACACCTGGTGAAGCACCCCCCATAAAGACCACAGGTGATTCGGTGTTTAATAGAGTTTGGACAGCACTCGGGGTGCCGGCCATTCACCTTCCACTAGGGATGGGTCCGACTGGACTTCCCCTGGGTGTCCAGTTGACAGGGCGGTCTTGGGGAGATGGTGACCTTCTCGCGTCCGCCGCCCTTAGTGAAGCAGCGTTCAATGGTGACACATGAGTAAGTTGGCGCCGCTAGCGGGGATTCGCGTACTCGATGTTTCTAGTGTGTTGTCAGGGCCATTGGCGTCGATGTTGCTCGCTGACTTGGGTGCTGATGTCATCAAAGTGGAGCCGCCAGCGGCCCCGGATTTCACTCGAGGCACCGGTGACGCCCACAACGCGATGACCGCTTATTTTTACAACACCAATCGCGGGAAAAGAGCAATCGCGGTCGATGGGCGGCGGCCGGCGGGTCAACGAATCTTGCAGGCGCTTGCAGATCAAGCTGATGTTGTGGTGCAGAACATGCGCCCGGGGAAGGCTGCGGGTATTGGGCTTGACCCCGATGAGTGTCTACTTCGCAACCAGTCATTGATCTACGCCTCGATCAGTGGTTATGGCAGTGACGGCCCTAGCGCTTCAGAACCGGTGTATGACTACGTGATTCAAGCTGTTACTGGCATGGTCGACGTCCAACGCGATCCGATCACCGGCCTTACTGAACTCACACGTCACTTTGTGGCGGACAAGGTCACCTCGCACGCTACGTTCGAAGCAATTCTTGCTGCTTTGTTCGCCCGGGAACGCGATCCACAACGCCGAGGTCAACATGTCGAGGTCAGCATGCATGAGGCGAGCCTGGCGTTTATCTGGCCGGATTCGATGATGCAGCACAGTCTGATCGAAGAGCCCGACGCGCCTACCGTCTATCCCGGTGATTACTACCGGGTATATCCCACTAGCGACGGAGCAATAGTGGTGATGCCGCTCATGGGACCGCTAGACGGTATCTGCGCAGCGATCGGTCGCCCTGAACTCGCGACAGATCCTCGTTTTGCTGTCTTAGGGTCCGAGAACTTGCACCAATTTCAAGACCTACTCGCCGAACAAATCGGTGATTGGACCACTGAGGAAGCCCTAGCCGTCTTCAGTAGACACGATGTGGCCGCCGGTCCGGTGATCCCCCGTTCCGAGGTTCACCGACATCCCCAGGCCGTCGTACGCGACTCAATTCCGGAGCACCAAGATCCCGTCATCGGCAGGATCCGCAGCGCCCGCCCTGCTTGGCGTCTTAGTGGCACCCCCGAGGTCCTCAATGAAGGAGCACCAAAATTCGGGGAACACACTGACGTCGTCCTCGCCGAACTTGGCTACAACTCAAAAGAAATTGAGAATCTGCGTCAAGAGGGCTCAGTCGCGTAACTCGAACATCTAGTTCGTGTTGTCGAGGGAAGCAAGCCGATCAGCTGGCGGGTATGTAAACGTCACATCCTTGGATCTCAGGTCCGAGCACGAACGCTGTACTCCTCCAGCGAACAAGAGGAACCTGAAAAGGAATACTCTATTGGCAATGAACAATTCATCTGATGACCCGAAGCCAGACACCCTTAACGACATCGGTGTGCTGAAAAGGCGCGAAGTGGAGGCGCGAATTGTAGCGCCGCTTATCGAACGTTTCGCTGAAGAATTTGGACAAGAACGAGTGATGGATCTTGCCCGAGAAATCGTGATTGGTGTCGCCCAAGATCAGGGCGCCGTTTTAGCTGAAGCGATGGGTGGTAACGGCCTTGCAGAGTTCGCGAATACTTTGACTAACTGGACCAAAGGTGACGCTCTTGAAATAGAAATGCGTGAGCAAACCGAAACCACCTACGCTTTCGATGTAGTGCGATGTCGTTACGCTGATATGTATCGCGAGCTAGGCATCCAAGAGTTAGGGGCTCTACTCTCTTGTAATCGCGACGGAACATTGGTCCAAGGATTTAACCCCGACATTAAGTTCGAACGGACTCAAACAATCATGGGAGGAGCCGACCACTGCGACTTCCGCTATTCACTAAGTTCAAGCGAAACCCCAGTGGAGATCAGTGATCAATAGCGTCTCATGTCATCACCAGCACCTGCGAGATCGCCAGGTCAGTACTTTGTCGTACTGTTCGGGATTAGATCGCCGTAGCTGGCAGCCGATCCCGTGGGCGCCGCCGTTAATAAATACCAGTCCCGTCTAGCCGCTTCGGTCTGTCGGTCATGTCAAAAAGTTTAGTTTCAACATTTCACTCCCCTTCCTGCGCAATAAATGCATCCGCCTCGTCCTTGTTTTATTGACGAATGTCGCGGTGTTACTTCGCGTCCACAGGCGTCACATCTACATCGCCACGGGATCTTCGATCCTGGATAGGGCTCTAACGGTGTCACGCCAGCCGCGGCCATTAACTCTCTCGCGTCCTTTTCGTTGACTTTTCGAGACACTGAACGTTTCTTGTTGGCGCAAGTTCGACAACCGCCACCGTTACTTTTCACATTGTGGAACGAGGGCGAACACCTGGTTCCACAAATCGTGCATTTACACAGCCACGCAGCCTTAGCCCCTGGATAAGGTTCCAGCGGTAGGAGCCCAGCTACTCGCATCACCGGCACCGTTTCAACGTCAGTGAAGCGACGAGACGATGACCTTTGTTCAACGCCACAGAAGCGGCATCCACTTCCTCTCTTCACGGACGTGTAGAGCGGCGTAACTTCGTGGCCGCAGCTGCCACATTTGCATTTCCATGGGGTATCGGCGCCTGGGTACGGCTCAAGAGGCGTGAGTCCAGCCCTTTGCATGACGGGCAAAGTTTCGGCGTCGGTTAAACGGTGGCGCATAATGCCATTTTCAGGTCGGTCTCACTTCGACGCACGTTGCCTTTCATCAGCTGGATACCACCACATGACGATCGCTGAGATCAAATAGGCCCCCGCAGCAAAGGCCCACGCCCACCGAAATGCTGTGACGCTAGATGCGTCCCGGTTACCAAGGATGGCAAGCGCAGTGGCCGCTCCAAGGCCTTGCACGAGTCGGCGGTTGGTCTGTAAAGCAGCATTGCCTTCTGCAAGAAGGTCATCGCTTAATGAGTTAAGAGCGGCACCCATGCCAATGACCCCGACCTGGCCACCTCCCCAGCCAAAGACGACAAGACCAACCGCTAGAGCTAGGAACGAGGGCTCGTTGTCAAGAGTGATCATCCACCAACCGATTCCGGCCGCTGCGATTAACCCACCTGTGCTGAGCACCATTCGGTAGCCGTGACGGTCCGCGTAACGGCCGGCTAGCACCGAATTAAACGAGAGAAGCATGGGAACAGCCATCGCTAAGCCACTTTCGATGGTCGACCACCCCCAGACATTGACAAGAAAGAGTGGCATCGAGAAAAACCAAGCAAAAATGGCAGTCTGGGTTGCAGTTTGGCTGATCAACGCCCACACGTACCGGCGATCGGCGAACAGTTCTGGACGAATAAGCGGATACCGATGTCGCGTTACTCGAACACCGAACAAAAGCAACAACACCAACGCCACAGGGGTTACAAGCCACCAACGCTGCAGAATCACTAACGCCAACGCAGATGCTCCTGAGCCGCCAAGCAGGAAACCGAGGAAATCGATAGGGCGTTTTTCACCTTTGCGTTCGTCAAATACTTTGGGGGCAAAAACTGCCGCGAGTACACAAAGTGGGATCGGAAGCAGTAACCCGGCTCGCCAACTAGTAAGGGTGACAAGTGTGGCCCCGACTACAGGCCCCAGGAGCGCTGCCGTGGCTCCGCCAACTCCCACCCACCCCATCGCTGTTCCTCGACGATTAAGCGGGAAGGCGGGCAGAGCGAGCGGAAACGCGGTGACCGTGAACAAGGCGGCGCAGACGCCCTGCGCTACACGTGCCCCGATCAGCACACTTATGTTTGGCGCGCTCGCACCAATGAGAGCGAAACAAGCGAAGGCTCCCATCCCGGTCATGAACGTACGTCTCCAGCCGATTCGATCGGCGAGTTGCCCTACGAGCAACATGACAGCAGCAATAGCGATGGTGAAACCAGTCGTGATCCAGGCCAGCGTGGTCCGAGCGCTATAAGGGAAGGCCTCTTCTATTTCTGGAAATGCAACAGCGACAGCAAGCGCATCGAGAACCAGGACATAACACATCGACGCGACGAGTAACCCCAACCAGGCCCGGGTCGTCGATCGCTCCGACATATCCACATTTGGTAGTGGCCCAGGGGTCGGGGTGATCGCAAAGACGGTCGCCTGAAGTGATTTTTCGGTCGATCGAAGCTGGTCCACGGGGCTTAAGTCGTTCGGTGCAGGTGAGTTAAGTACGCGGTGAACTAACGGCGGCGTGTTGGTCTAGCAACGGACCGAGGCTCTCGAGGGGTCGACGCCCAAGGCCGCACTCGGTGGCCACACCAAATCGCGTCAAAACCTGAGAGGCGGCGTCGATACGGCGACGGGTACCCTCCTCTCCTCCGGTCTCATGAACAAGGCCCAGATAGAGCTCGGTGGTGTCGGGAACATTGAGGTCCGCTAGCGGTTGAAAGTATTCGACGTCGTCGCGAGTGCGTGGTACCGGCAGATGGATCCACTCCACCGGGCGGTCAAGGCTTTCGAACACGGTGCCTGCCGCCCAAGCAAGATGGCTGGCGTCGGAAGGCTCCGTAAAGTGCTGGTGACCAGCGTCCCCGTAACAGAAGTGGTAGCCAAGCTCCACCGAATCGGGGATCAGACCCCCTAAGTGCAACACATGCTGGGCGATCTCGGAACGAGTGGCGATGCCACTCTCCCCCGAGTCGAGGTAGGTCCATACGCCCTCAAGGATCCCAAACTCAATAACGACTTCCCACTGGATCGCCAACGAACCATTCGGGATGTTGTCAACAATGCGGGAGACCTCCTTCTCCATCGCAACTACCCAAGCTTCGAAAACAGCTGGTCGGGAAGCTGGAGCGACGTACATCGTGGTGACGCTGAGTGGCGAGGGCAGGCCCACCATGAACCGCTGATGGGGGGCGAGGGTCCCTTCCTCGCGTGCACGTTTGAATAGCTCCCACGAAACCAATGCAGCATCCGCGTACCCAAGATCGACTAGGTCAACAGACTGCGCATCTTCGGCTATCACAAACTGTTGAAGTTCGCGCCCGAGGTAACTTGAGTCGGGTATTTGCGCCACGACCTGTGGACATTGGGCAAGTTTGGCGTGCTGCCAACGGATCCATGCGTCGCGTTCTCCGACTTCTCCGTCAGGCACCCGTCGGAGGTGATCACTTAGGTGGTCATGGACAAGCCGAAATAATTGGTTTGGGTCAGTGACAGGCGCGCTACCCACCAGATGGGCGCCGACAATTTCAGTCATAACCAGTCAAGATCTCCTTTGGTCTCTACGCGTGAGAACTCATCGCCGGGGATACCTCTTCGCGGCATCCTGTAGCGGCGCCAGAACCCTCACCCTACAAAGACCATATTAAGCGAGGCATTGCTAACACGATACGAACCAGACAATCTCAACTGCGGCCCGCGTGCGGTAGCGATGGGCCGCGGTTTCATCAACGCCGCAGCTACTTAGGACTCCGCTCAGCGCCCGGGAGGGGAGGTACTTTTCTTTTTCCTATCGCCAAAGAGATCTCGCAAACCGAGAATCAGTCCAACAGTAAGGATTGTTGCCGCGATTTTGCCAAGACGCTTCAAGGTCCGCTTAGCCGCCATCATTGCCTCACTTCATACGACAGACCGAAGAGCAGTACTTTCTGTCAGACCCGACTGTAGGCGGAAATTTCATCCCATAAACGGCATACCTAAGAGGCGACTCCATCCTTGCTCAGGAGCACTCTTCTCCAATTTTTTTATTTCACGCATCTCCGTGAACGTTGTTTTTGATTCTTGGAGGAGTTGCTCAGTTTCGGATGCAGCACAAATACTCCTAGGACACCTTCGAAACACAAATTAGGATCGCTTTATGAGCGACTCCCCTACGAGGGCATCAAATGAAAAGTTAGGAATCGCCCTTCGAATGCGAGTCTTCTCGAACGACGGGTTCAGCCATGGCTGATTCCGGTAACTCTGAGGGCACTCACCTTGATGCCTTTAACATTTTTGACCCAGAAATACAGCAATGCCCTCACATGTATTACGCCCTAATGCGAGAAGAAACAGCCGCATATGAAACCCAGGCGATGGGCGGCTCGCTCTTTTTAATCACGCGACAAGACGATGTTGCCGAAGCCGCCCTAAACCACGCCCACTTTTCATCGCGATTTGACACCGGGTCTATGGATGGAGACTCCGAATACTCGCGGCGTCTCAAGAAACTTTACGAGGACGAGGGTGGGTATGAGCCAGTAGGAACAATGCTCACTGTCGACCCGCCTGTCCATACGCGCTATCGCCGCTTGGTAGCTCAAGCCTTCACGCCGAGGGCGATCGCCAACATGGAGCCAGTGGTTCGCGAACTCGCTTCAGAGCTAATGGACAACCTCATCGAAACAACGTCAGATGGCGTTTCAGTCGATTTCGTCGAAGCTTTCGCTATACCCCTACCGGTTCGAGTGATAGCAAAAGCACTCAACGTTCCTGACGATCGGCTAAGGGACTTTAAGAGATGGAGCAATGCGTCCGTAGCTGGGATCGGCACAAATATCTCGATCGAAGAACGATTGGAGGCTCAACGCGAGGTGATCGAATTTCAGAAGTATTTCGCGGATCAGCTCGAAGAACGACGGTTCGAACCACAAGATGACATCTTGACAGCGTTGGTGAACGCCACCGTTGAAAAAGACCCTTCCGGCGCCGATAGCCAGTTTGAAGGGGTGCCTCTCAACGTCAGCGAAATGTTGAGCATCATCCAACAGTTACTTGTCGCTGGTAATCAGACAACAACTCACTTACTCGGAGAAATGTTTCGCCTGCTTGCCGAAAACCAAACCGAATGGGAATCCCTAAGATCTCATCCGGAGCGCAGCGGCGACGTCGCCGAAGAGGCATTGCGTCTTGCTGCACCTACACAAGGCATGTTCCGTATTGCTACCGAGGACATGACTATGGGCTCGAAGTTCATCCCAGCGGGTTCGCGGATGGTGCTGATGTACGCGGCGGCCAATCGCGATCCGGATGTTTGGACAAACCCTGATGCCTTCCAACCCGGCCGTGAGAACAAGGCGGCCCACCTCAGCTTTGGTCGTGGTCCGCACTTTTGTGTCGGTGCTGGACTCGCGAGACTCGAAACGCGAATTGTGGCTGAAGAGATGAGTCTCAAACTTCAAACTATTGAGGTCACGAACGCCGAACACCTTCGTTATCAACCCAGCTTCGTACTCCGGGGACTCGAGCGCTTAGATGTGACTGTTACTCCCAAGGAGGTGGTGGGTCGTGGTCGAGACCGTGACGGGAACGAACCGATCTAATGGAATCAGTTACACAGAACTTCTTGGCTTGGACTCTCGACCCGTACCCACCTTCTTGAGCGAAGAGTCACCAATGCTGCCCGGTCCTTCGGAGATTCCGGCGTGGGTTTACTATTCGAGAACCTTCCATGACCTTGAGGTCGAAAAACTGTGGTCCAGGGTGTGGCAACTCGCCTGCCACGAAGACGAGTTACAAGACGTCGGTGATCATGTCGTGTATGACATCGCTCATCTGTCCTTCCTGCTTGTACGGACAGGAACTGACCCCGACGACATTCGCGCCTACCGGAACTCGTGCCTCCACCGGGGACGGAAACTTCGAGAAGTCAACGGAAAATGCTTCCCAAACCTTCGCTGCTCATTCCACGGATGGTGCTGGAACCTTGACGGTTCCATAAAGGAAATCCCCAGCCAGTGGGACTTTCCCCACCTAGATCCACAAAATCTAAATCTCCCTGAAGCTCGGCTCGAGAGGTACGGCGGTTTCGTCTTTATCAACCCGGATCCCTCAAGCGAACCGTTGAGTGATTACTTGGGTGACTTTCCCAACCACCAAACAACTCTCCCACTCCACCGGCGATACAAGGCTGTCCACGTCGCGAAAGTCATTGAATGCAACTGGAAGGTGTGCCAAGAGGCTTTCATGGAGTCCTACCACGTCATAGCAACCCATCCGACCCTGTTGGAATCAATAGGGGACGCGAACAGCCGCTACGACGTTTACGGCAACTTCTCTCGGGCTATTTCGCCATCAGAGATACCAAGCCCACATCTTGCTGACGTCGTCGATTGGGAACCCGACCCAAATGGACGGCTGTATACAAGATTTCGTCATCCACTTAGCGGACATATCTACGAGCGCATCGACGAAGACCTCGTGCGAGTACTCGATGAAGCTGGAAATGAAAGCAAATTCCATTCAGACGGCCGGTGGATCGAGGGTGAATTAACTCACGCCGATCCGCATCTCTGCCAGTGGGTGGGCGGCAAACAGTTACCCGATTTCACAGAAGTACCAACCCCGCCTACTTCTCGCGCCAATCTCGCTGAGCAACGAACTCAACTCGCTGAACGGAAACGGTCAGAATTTCGGCGTCTCCTAGGCGAACAAGCGGAGGTTGTGGACGTAGATGCGATCTGCGATGCGGAAATGATTGATTCGATTTTCTTTTCCGTCTTTCCCAACTGGCACCCGTGGGGCTGCGTCAATCCTATTCAGTACCGTTTCAGACCCCAGGGAGACAACCCAGATCAGTGCATCTTTGAATGCATGTTGTTCTTGCCATCGCCCAACGGAGAAGATAGACCAGCCCCAGCACCCATTCACTGGTTAGAAGCGGATGAAGATTGGACGGAAGCTCCACAATTAGGACTTCTAGCTAAGGTCTTCAATCAGGATTTCCACAATCTCAATAAGGTTCAGCAGGGATTGAAAAACCTTGCCAGTCAACGAGTTCACCTAGCGGACTATCAAGAAACCAAACTCCGCCATTTCCACGAACTGCTCCAACAACACTTAGAAGTCGACTACAACGACATGCTTAGCGGCGATCAACCTGGGGATTTGTTGCGTTAAGCCCCAAAGAGCAGCTACACCGAGACTCCGACTCGAGACCTCAACTAGGGTCAATTTGGAGCTTAGGTAAAGGGATTGGTAATGACGGATCGTAAATCGTTCTGGGCGTGGTGCATGGAGTCCGAAGAGCCGACCGATGCCGAGAGAGCCCGACTCGCTAAAGAGCTCTCTGAAAAGTACGGAACCGCGATTACAGCGCGCCCTGTTCCCAAAGCCGGAGACGCCGAATTACGGGCATCACGAATCAAGGTTCCTGAGGCCGTAAGCGCCTGGTGTTCTAGTTCAACTCAGGAACGTGTCGCTTACTCATACGGGGCCCATTTCACTGAACGAGTCCGGGCCTTCAACCTCGAATTTCCTAACCCCCCCGACGTTGTGGCGCACCCACGCAACGAAGACGAAGTCGTCGCGACATTGGATTGGTGTAACGAGAATCAGTATGTGGCGGTCCCTTATGGAGGAGGGTCTTCGGTCGTGTGGGGTTTAAACCCTCCTGAAGACCGCGGCCCGACAGTGGTGATATCTCTGGGTGGGCTCGATCAAGTCCTTGAGGTTGACGAAGTATCGCGGGCGGCTCGCATTCAGGCCGGAGTGTTTGGACCACACCTCGAAGATCAGTTACGGCCCCACGGGTACACCCTGCGTCACTTCCCTCAATCATTTCGCTTTTCAACGTTGGGGGGATGGATCGCAACTCGCTCGGGTGGCCACTATGCGACGAATCACACCCATATTGATGAATTTGTCGAGTCGACAAGGATGATCACCCCTGCTGGATGGTGGGAATCGCGGCGTTTACCTGGGTCAGGTGCTGGCCCGAGCCCGGATCGCATGGTCATCGGTTCGGAAGGGATCCTCGGCATCATCACAGAAGCATGGATGCGCATTCAAAAACGGCCGTCATTTAGAGCGACAGCGGGCATTTTGTTCCCCTCCTGGGAAGCTGGATACGAAGCGGTTAGGAACATTGTCCAGGCCAAGTTGTGGCCAGCGAACCTGCGTATCCTCGATCCAGCGGAAGCTCAAAGAGCGGCGGGTCTTGACGGAATTAGCTCGTTGGTGATCGTTGCCTTCGAAAGCGCTGAACTCAGTCAGCGCCACAACATCGCACAAGCCGTCGAAATCGCCCGTGACGCGGGGGGACTTATAGCAGACGACGAAATTCAGATCGATGACGGAACTGGAAATCCAACCGGCCGAGCGGGAGCGGTTGGCGCCTGGCGAGATGCCTTTATCGGTGTCGGTAACGGCGTGGAGACCTCACTGGGGGTCGTTGCAGATACCTTTGAGACGGCCATCACCTGGGATCGATGGCCTGAATTCGATCATGCCGTCAGAGCGGCAGTTGGTGACGCACTCAAAGCGACATTTGGCGAACACCACTCACTGTCCTGTCGCTTCACTCACGTATACCCCGATGGGCCGGCACCGTATTACAGCTGGTCGGGTATGGGTTCCCAGGGGGCCGAGATCAAGCAATGGCAAACAATCAAAGATGCCGCGAATGAGGCCTTAGTCGCCAATGGGGGAACATCGACTCATCACCACGCCGTCGGCAGAATGCATCGACCTAACGCCTACGATGTTCAACGTCCCGAGTTGTTCGCTCAATCTTTAAGAGCGGTAAAAAAACATCTCGACCCCAACGGCATTCTCAACCCCGGCGTTCTGATTGATCCATAGCGGGACGAATCGAGAATTGAGGCTGACGAAAGTCGTCTTCGGGCAACCAACAATTGGTGGGCGCTAGTGTCCCACCATGACTGTGACATTAGTTACTGGCGCAAACTCGGGCCTCGGACGCGCAACCGCCTTATTGCTTGCACAAAAAGGGCACAAGGTTTATGCCGGAATGCGCGACCTTCAAAAAGGCTCGAAACTATTAGAACTGGCCAAGGACTACGACCTCTCCGCTATCGAGATAGACGTCAGCGATGATGATTCTGTTCTTGCGTGCGCCAAAGAGATTGATGGACACGGCGATCGCGTTGACGTTCTCGTCAATAATGCGGGTGTCGCTTTAAATTCAGTTACCGAAGATATCGATATCGAAAAGGCCAAAGAGGTTATGGATGTCAATGTCTGGGGTCCCGTTCGGTGTGTGAAAGCTTTTGTTCCAGGTATGCGGGAGCGCGGTAGCGGTCACGTTTTTCAGGTTTCTTCCATCGCCGGGCTTATAGGTCACATTGGACAAACCGTTTATGTGGGGTCAAAATTCGCCTTGGAGGGAATGAGTGAGGCGCTGGCTCAGGAACTCATTGGTTTCGGAGTTCGAGTACACATTGTCGAACCCGGAGTAACGCGCACGGCAATCTTGCCCAAGAACGAAGGCAACCCTCAACCGACCGCTTACCAAGACCACTACGACAGAATGTTTCAGTTCTACAGTGCGGGTATAGCGGCATCAGTGCAAGCGGAGTCAGTAGCGGAAACCATTTATGGGGCGCTGACAAGCTCGGAATACCGTTTGCGTTATGTGTGTGGGTGGGGCGGCGAAGAAATCGCTAACGGACGGAATTTGATGAGCGACGAAGACTTTGTCGCCATGGGATCGTTGGTTTCATCGGCGGAGGAATATGGCCACGCTTTCTCTGATCTATTTAGCCTCGAGATTTGAAAGAACTAGGGCTCGATAATTTGCGTCAATCTTGCATGCTGATGGCGCCCATTACATCTTGGTCACCGTCAGTAGGGGCTGCCACTTCGACGATGCGTTCGTCCACGTCGTCGAATTCGAGGCGAAGCGCTCGACACATCGTCGCGTGGAGTTGGTACATGGCCACGGCGTAGGTGAGTTCAATCACCGCTGTTTCACTGAGTTCTTTTCGGAGCGCTTTGTAAGTGTCGTCCTGCACTCGTCCGCCAGCTAGTACGAGGTCATCGGTATACGCCAGAACCGCTCTTTCCCCAGGCGTGTAGACGTCAGCTACAGACCAAGCCGGTATCGCCGCCACTTTTTGTTCACTCAGACCGGCATTTCGCGCGGCTTTACAGTGCTGACTAAAGACGAATTGGCTGGCGGCCGCGAACCCCACTCGTGTGAGAGCAAGTTCTCTCAGTTCTGGAGGCAAAGCTCTTTGGGGATCGTTAAAAAGACCAAAGCCGGAGACCATATGATCCAGTAATGGCGGGGTCTGAGCGAACACGGTCCACCAATTTCCTGGCGTGCCTGTAGCGGTGCCGGGTTCAGCGACCGGGTCGCGACCGCCGAACAGTCTCTCATATACGGGCAGAACGGAATCGGGGGCTTCGGAGCGAGGAATCTGTCGAGTGCGTGTCATGTGCATACCATATTGACAGAAAGCTAACCTTGCCTGAGGAGGGTGACGATGGGCGACACTGGTGATGAGTTCGAATTCAGAGGTATAAATCATTTAGCTCTGGTGTGTAGCGATATGGCTCGGACTGTTGATTTCTATACCAACATCCTTGAAATGCCTCTCACCAAGACACTGGAGATTCCTGGTGGAGGCCAGCATTTCTTTTTCGACTGCGGGGGCGGAGACCAGGTTGCGTTTTTTTGGTTTCCTCATGCTCCTAGCCAGGCGCTCGGTGTCGCCGCCGCGGCGGAAATGCCCGGCGGTGGAGACATCGTCTCGGCCCATGGTTCCATGAACCACGTCGCCTTCGATGTGTCGCCGGAAAGGTTTGAGGCGGCCGTGCAGCGGTTGCGGGACAAGGGAGTCGAGGTAACGCGCATCATTAATCACGATGACAGCGAAAGCACCGTTAGCGATGGAATGCATGATGGTGTGTGGATTCGTTCAGCATATTTTCGTGACCCAGACGGCATCCTTTTGGAATTTGCTTGCTGGCTTCGAGATATGACCCCTGACGATGTCTCACATGCGCCAGCGGATGCCGCAGGTAGGCGCGTGGTCAACTCAACGCCCTAACATTTGGGTGCACTTCAGCGGCCACTCAATTGAAGCGCTATCTCCGCGCGACGATCTTTACCGAAGATTCTTGGGCGTCAGATTCTCTGGGATCTTTTGCCCGGCGTCTTCGTACGCTTTTCGGATGGCCTTCATAACGGGCTCGGCAAAAGACCGTTTATTTTCCACGACAGCATCGTAGGAGCGTTGCAGAGGTTCGAGCATTCCGTTGAATTGGGGAATAACTTGGCGGGCAAGCAGTTCGTAGCTTCGGAGAGTGTCTTGATGGTTAGCCCAGTCATTTCCAAGAACTAGGAATCCTCCGAAGCCGCCGGTTGAGGCCTGAAGCCGGTGAAGAGCGTCAATCATATCCTCGGGTGTTCCCACGATTGATGCGTCGTCTTCGATTTCTTGTTCAAGGGTGTGATCGTTGCGTAGTCCGGCAACCTTTCTGAAATATAGCTCCCGTTCGCGTTCTCGACCCTCGCGTACTTGACTCATTGCCTCTTGTCGTGATTGTGCAAGATGGGCACGAATGACTAGACGCCACTCCCCCCGGTCCATCACCTTGCCCGCTGATTGTGCTGCTTCTTCTGCTAGCGCCCACTGTGCAGCGAGGTCTTTTTTTCCACCAATAAGCCCGGCGCCGAGAGAAAGGACGCCTACGCCATGGTGGCCAGCGCAAACCATGCCAGCCGGTGATGTAGTGCTGGCGACAGCGATAGGCATGGACCCATTTAATGGAAGCAACTGGAGCTGAGCGGAGTGCAACTCGAACCAGTCGCTGCTATGGGTCACGGTTTCCCCGTTGAGTAGGCGGATAATGACACCGAGAGCTTCTTCCATGCGGCCCCGCTGAGTGACCGGTTCAATCCCCATCATCGAAGCATCGGAGACAAGGGCTCCGGGCCCCACCCCCAACATGGCTCGACCTCGGGTCAGGTAATCGAGTTGAACAAATCGGTCTGCAACCATGAGTGGGTGGTGGTACGGAAGCGATACCACTCCTGATCCGAGCCTGATGCGAGTTGTGCGTTCACCCGCGACGGCGAGGAAAACTGCCGGGTCGCTCACGGTCTCCCATGCGGCTGAATGATGTTCACCGATCCAGGCTTCGTTGAACCCAAGCTCATCGCAGTAACGGATGATCTCAAGGTCGCGTTCCATGCTCAAAAGAGGGTTCTCGCCGAGCGGGTGGTAGGGAGCGAGGAACGTGCCGAAGGTAAGTGACGTGGTCATCGAATGCCCTCCCCGTTCGAGTGAAAGAAGTCTAGGGTCATCTCATGGGCGATGACGGTGGGAAACCTTTGCTTCAATTGGAATCCTTTGACCCTTCAAAGTTCCTGACATTGTCGGTTGACATTGATGAGGAGACGGGCATCGCTGTTGTGATGCTTGATCGCCCAGATCAAGGCAACGCTGTTGACGACCGGATGCATTCCGAGCTCTGCGCGCTCTTTCAAATTGCTCAAAGCGACGAGCGGGTCACGGCGTTGGTTCTCACAGGTTCCGGTCGAGTCTTTAGTGTCGGCGGGGACAGCAACCCAAACCGTCCTTATGTCACATATACGGGTCTGTCATCCATTGAAGAAGCAGGAAAGATTATTGACGGCATCATTGACTTAGAAGTGCCGTTCATCTGTGCTGTGAACGGCCACGCTATTGGACTCGGTGCAACCATCGCGTCACTTGCCGATGTCTCATTTGTCGTTCCAGGTGTGAAGTTCGGTGACCCGCACGTGCAAGCGGGGTTACCCGCAGGCAACGGCAGCGCGTTGATTTGGCCACTTCTTGTAGGGGTGAATAAGGCGAAGAAACTGCTAATGACAGGTGAGCTGATCACATCTGAAAGCGCCGTATCACTCGGGTTGTTGTCAGAAGTGGTACCTCACGGCGAGGCTCTTGACGCAGCACTTGAACTCGCCCGAACGTTAGTGGCCTTACCCCCTCAGGCCGTTAGGGGAACGAAAGCAACAATTCATTTGATGCTACGTGCCGCAGCGGATCTTCTCATGGAGTTCTCATTGAACGCCGAAGAAGCGGCTATGAAACACCCTGATTTCGCCAAGGCATTAGCAGCCATCCAACAATCGAGTGACTGATCAGACCGCTTGACACTTGAGAATGGTCGGCCGCGGGTATGTCATGCCAACGGCACCGTCATCCGAGGTCAGTACGCTCCGTCAGCTCGAAGCTGTTCGATGTCTTCCCAGGTAAAGCCAACTTCAAGCAACACCTCTTCGGTGTGTTGTCCGAGAGTGGGCGCCACCACAGCTATTTCAGTGGGTGTGGCACTCATTCGAATTGGATTGCCGACGACACTAATCGCACCATACTCCGGGTGTTCGACCTCCACCACGTAGCCATTTACCAAGTTGGTCTCATCAATGACTACTTCGTCGTAGGTCTTTACCCGACCGTATCGCTGACCCCACTCCTGCAGTCGGTCTTCCCACTCATCGGTGGTTTTAGTTGGGAAAATTTCGTCAAGAACTCCCCGAAGAATCTGCATGTTCTCCGGCTCCAGCACCAGGGTCGCAAAGCGCGGGTCGTCAATGAAGTCCTCTCGGCCTATGCATCGCGCGAAATCGTTCCAGAGATGCTCCTGTACTCCGAGGAGGTAAATGTAACCGTCGCTCGTGTGACAGCGATGAACCAGTCCGCGCAAAATTCCGTGGTTGTTGTTTGGTCGGCCTGGTGCCTTGCCGCTCAGCATTGTGTAGGTCATCTCTGATGACTGCCCATAAATGGCGCTGCCAACGAGTGACACGTCTACGCGTTGCCCCTCTCCGTTTCGTTCACGATGCAGGAGCGCAGCAAGAATGCCGGTGATCATATTTTGGGCACCGAGGTGATCAGAGATCACCGATCCGACGATTGTCGGGTGCCCGTCGTCATGGCCAGTGACCGACACGATCCCACCTTCAGCCTGACCAACCATATCCGCGCCCTCGCGGCGTGAATTCGGCCCCTCTGGTCCGAACGTCGAGCCCGCGGCGTAAATCAACTGCGGGTTGACTTCAAGAAAATCTTCGTAGTCGATGCCCCAAGCCTCAGCGGTGCCGGGCACGAAGTTGTGAATCAAAACGTCAGCCTTTTCGACCAGCTTGAACAGTGCTCGTTTTCCTCCCGGAGTCCGCAGGTCGAGTGCTACCGACCGCTTACCGCGATTATTTGCCTCCACATAAGGAGAGCGGTCGTCGTCGACAGCTACCGTCAACCATCGTCCCAGATCCCCAACCTCGGGCAGTTCAACCTTTACGACATCGGCGCCCAGGTCGTGCAACATGGCTGATGCCTGTGGACCCTGTACGAGTATTGACAAATCCACCACTGCGTATCCCGTGAGAGCTCCCACTGTTACGCCAAGGCCGGTAGTACGTGTTCGGTGAGTAGCCGGAACTGCTCATCTTGGTTGGTTGATGTCATGCGCAAGGTCACAGCGGTAGCGCCCTGTTCTTCGAGTTCTCTGATATCGGAGATGACCTCATCTGGAGTTCCGGCGGCAGTCCAAGATTCGACCTGTTGGGTTGAGAAGACCGGTCCGTAGTACGCGTCTAAGAATTGTTTGCTCTCGCTGAGGCACTGTTCTCTTTCTTTGCCGATGTTGACATTGTGGTACGCCATTATCGGGAATTCCTTAGATCTCTTCTGATTTTCTTGCCTGTACTTCAGCACGTCGTCAACCATCAGACGAAGGATCCCGGGGAACAAAGCGCAGGTTTGGAATCCGTCCGCCAGTTTCGCGACACGACGCAAGGAACGTTCCCAATACTTTCCCGGAGCGGGATTGGCTGCAATCCAGATCGGACACGGATCCTGCACTGGTTTGGGCTGGATACGAAGTGCCGAATAGCTGTGAAAGCGCCCTTCAAAGTTGATCTCTTCACCTGACCACAGTAAACGACAGAGCTCAATGTTTTCCTCCATGCGAGCTGCGCGGTCAATGTCGGTAATCCCACCGAAATGCCTTCCTTCAGCTCGCGAAGCTCCGTCTGCGGCAACGATGCCGGTGCAAGCGGCGAGGTCCATTCTTCCTTCAGAAATCAGGTCTAGAGTGGCCCATTGATACGCGAAAAGCGCCGGATCGCGAACCGGGAAGCTCGCCATACACCCAACACCCAATCGAAGTCGCTCCGTCATTCCGGCAAGCGAACCCAATAGGGCAACTGCTTCAGGTCGCGGTTTCGCCGTGAGGCTATCGCCAACCCACACCGACGAAAACAACCCGGTCTCCTCGGCTCGCGGAGCGAGGCTCAAAATGTCGGTGATAGACCCGAGACCAATAAATGCGCCTCGTTGAGGAAGCGTAAGGCCGAAGTTGATTGGCATAACTCAAAGTCTGTCAGTCTGTTGCCGGCTCTGCCATCAAAGCGAACGGACGGAGTTGATTGTGCGTCAGGCTCAACGAGAGTCCGAACGAATCATTTCTAGAGCGAACCCAGACACGCACCGCTTATAACTAAACCTCTACATCTCACAGAAGAGTGGGCTTACGGGAACCGGAAATCGGTTGTGCCCAGAACACCTCACAGTTCGTCTCGCTCGACGGCTGGGAGTCGTCCGTTACGCCGTCAAAACCGTCACGATGTTTCCATCACATCGGATGTCGTTTTCATAGGGATGGTCAACAATGCTCCCAAAAGCGCTACGGCGGATGCAGTTATGAATGGAATCTGAAAAGATCCGGTTCTCTCCCCCACCCATCCCGCAAATGGTGGCCCAAAGAGTTGAGCGGCTCCGAAAGCGAACGTAATAGTGCCGAACGCCGTTACGAATGACCTGCTGTCGAGAGCGTCAGCCAACATGGCACCGATGGTGGTCGGAACACCAGCTATGCATAGCCCAAATGCAAAGACGCCGATCACCACCACTACGCCATTGTTGACGAGAACCAGCAGCGGTGCTGTTGCCATTAACACGAAGCCGAACCCCATAGTGGTTGGGCGCGAAAGGCGGTCTGAAATTCGGCCAAAGACAACGCCACCAAAAATGCTGGCTAATCCGAGGAGAGCAAACATCCAACGCGCTGTCGAGCCACTCCATCCCGATGCCACCAATTGGGCCGGCAGAAAATAGAAGAACAGAGAGTACGTGATGCCAAAAACGACAAAAGCGAGCGTGATTGAACGCCAATGAGGAACTGTGGTCAGAACTGATACGGGAACTTTGACCGAAGTTCCTGGTTTCTCACCACGACGCAACACCAAAAAAAGGCCCAGCAAGACAACGACACCGAAAAGGGCTTGAAGGGCATAGACGGGACGCCACGAAAACTCATTCCCAGAAACAGTCCGAACTGCTGAGGTCAACGGGCCCGCAAGCATCACTCCCGTACCGATACCCGAACCGACAAGTCCAATGGCCAAGCCTCCTTGGGTCGGGCCAACCATGGACGCAGCTATACCTGGAGCGGGAACCCATACCAAAGCCGCCCCGAATCCGGCAACAAAGAGAGCTAAGGCCAGTATCCATACACTGGGACTTACCGACATCGACCCGAGCCCCACCACCGATAACGTCACCCCAATTTTCATTAGGCGAGTCGGGTCGCTACGAGTCGATAGAACTGATGTGAATCCAGTGCCTATGAGGTACGCGACAAGAGGGACGTTGCTTAAGAAGCCGGCCAATGTGTAGGAACCGAGCATCTCGCGATCGATGGCGGTCAGTAGCACCGGAAATGTAAAGCGCCCAAATCCTTGGGCGACCATCGAAGCCAACCCAATGAAAAGCAGCGCTAACCAAGCCCCTCGCGCTGTCTTGATCTCATTTTGTGTTGCGGATGTGGGGTTGGATTTACTTTGAGTTACATCGAATACCAAAGGCCACCGTGAACGTTCGCCATCATCGACACGACTCATGGGTGATTAACCGCCGGCAATCGAGGTTTTCGGTACTGTGAAACCGAAATTCGCGATTATTCGAGATTCAGATCTTCCGACGCCGACGCTGTCGACGACTCAGTGTCAGCGTCAGTGTCAACCACCGGACGCATGGCTTCAGCAATTCCCATCACCGCACCCAAGACGCCACTGAACTCTGTGGGAACAACAATCTTGGTTGCCCTTCCATCAGCGATTTGGCCGAGAGCGTCAATGTAGCGGACCGCCAAAAGATCGCTCGTTGGGTCTCCATCATGAATCGCCTGGAATATTTGGCGAGTGGCTTCTGCCTCTCCTTCAGCGACGGTTTGTAATCGGTAACGTTCCGCCTCTGCGACAGTTCTCACTGCTTGGGCTTCGCCTTCAGCGGCGAGAATTGCACTTCGCCGCTGTCCCTCTGCTTCGAGAATCCTAGATTGCTTATCACCCTCGGCTCGAGTGATTTCCGACTCCCGGAAACCCTCCGCTTCGGTCACAGTTGCACGCCTTGTGCGTTCAGCCTTCATCTGCTCGTGCATAGCCGCCATAACATCTGGTGGCGGATCGATGCGCTGAATCTCTACGCGGACAACGCGGACGCCCCATTTGTCTGTCGCTTCGTCAAGTATTTCTCGCAGGGTAGCGTTAATACGATCTCGCGACGTTAGAGCACCATCAAGTTGCAGCTCGCCCACAAGGTTTCGCAAATTAGTCTGCGCCAATTTCGTAATAGCTAACACAAAGTTGGCGATGTTGTACACCAGACGCTGGGGATCGGTGGGCTCATAAAAAACCACAGCGTCTACCGACACAACGACGTTGTCAGAAGTAATGACCTCTTGAGGTGGCACATCCACGACTTGTTCTCGCATGTCCACGCGTTTAATCGTGTCGATGAAAGGAATAATGATTTGAAGTCCAGATTCTTTCGTTTCTTTGTATTTACCAACTCGCTCAACGATGCCGCGTTCGTAGGGGCGGACGATCTTCATACCCGCAATGAGAAAAAGAAAAATGACCATAACAATGACGGCTAGAACAACGTAGATAAACACTATTTTGACCCCTGTTCGGAAGCCGCCCGCACCACGACTCGTGTACCTCGTATTTCCATGATCTCAACTGTAGAGCCGGAGCTAATCGGTCCGACATCAGATATGGCTCTCCACTCCTCGCCACCCACTTTGATCAGGCCTGATTCGGCTGGATCAGCGGGGATGGTTTCTAATGTTCGTGCGAGCACGCCGATCAATCGGTCATGACCCGCTCCTGGAGGCGATTTCATGGCAGCCATCGATACTCTGCTCTTTTTCCAAAAAACCGAGAAGAGAAGGCCACCAAGGCCCACAAAGACAATCCAATCGAGAAGGAGTGGAGCGCCAAAAAAGGCCATGACCATCGCCACGGTCGCACTGAGCCCGAAGGGAATCAGAATAAATGTTCCCACCACGAATATCTCGCCGGTAATCAGCAGCGCAGCGATCATCAACCAGATCCAACGCCAAGTATCAGGTGTCGCGTCCATAAGATCCTTCTGCTTGGCCTTGATTCTATGCCGAGTTGTGTGACCGAGACGCACTCACCTCAGCATTGATAATGCCGCTCAGCGCAGTTGACGCCAGGCGAGAGTGCTTGGGTGGGTTGAGCCTCTTCATTTCAACTCTACAAACGCTCGATACCGCTGGAGTGCGATGCTCTCACACGTAGCGATGTCCTCGGCGAGTAGGTAGCGGTCAGCGAGGAGCAACTCCGCTTGCTGCCGCAACCGAAAACGGTAGTCATCCTCGTCGATATAACGTTCGGCGATGGACAGTCTGGGGTCACCCGCGACCGTACGGGTGTCTCTGTCTCGTGCCAAGGGAAGGGTCGACCCTACATAATCAAGGATCTGCCCCACCCCACCGGTCGTAGGGTGACGGGGGTTCCACCCAGTATTTGTCGCCACCGGCGCTGCTACCTCTGGAAGACGGATGCCCGCAATCTCATTCCCGCTCTCGTCAACCGCAGACACGAGGCATGGATATGCAGCGCCGACAGGCTGAGCCGGGTACGTACCTATGCCGTCTGGCTCGCCTGGACCCAAATCGAGTGGGCGAATAGTCACCAGACCACTCGGTGCTGGCCGAGCCAGTCCTTCAATAGCTTCGAGTGAATCCACTACAGCTTCGCGAGACACTGCTGAGCCATCTGAGGTGCGAGGTATCGCGTTAGGGGGTGGTTCCACGCCATCGGCGATCCACGCCAACAAATTCGTAATCGCTGCTCGCATCAGCGGGGTGTAGTCAACGGTGTTGAAGTAGTTGGCACCTTGGCTGCCAAAGATGCTGTGAGACGTCAATGGCAACATCCCGGGACTGTGCTGGGTGGAGGAGAACAGATAACGGCGAGTCGTTGCCGGTGGCTCGATATCTGAACCGTCCAGCATCGATGTGTGGGCAAGCGAGGCATCACCGCGCCAATACTCCGACGATGTGTCGGTAAAAAAAACTTTAGGCACATGACCAAGTTCGCGTTGGCGATCAAGTAGGCCCTCCGTCGATCCGCTGTGAGGGTCAAGTTGGGGGTCATCAGCGAAGGGGGGCCTATGACCAAAGCTTGGTGTGGGTTGTACCGATGGTTGCCCAACCCGATGATTGAACTCGCCTCGCCGGCCCCCAGCGATATGCACTAACAGTCCGTCGTAGACGGCGTTTCCATCCTCATCACGATTCAGTCCAAGGTGGAGCGAAGTACGCAGAAAACGTCCACATTGGGACTGACCTGTCGCAATGAGATGGTCGAGTTCGCCGGAACACGGGTTCGATACCTTCTCTGAGCGAAGGAAAGCACCGAGGTCGCGGACGGCCAATAGGCCGACCCCAACAACTGGGCAGTGTGGCGTGCGATACACGAGGTCATAGATCCGACCAGGTTCAAATCCTGTGGAAAGCCAGACGTGGTCAGGGTCGGGAACCGGCTGTCCCGACCCGTCGCTTCGAGCGAAACTCCACGAACTGCGCGGCATCTCCTCGGGCTCTCCCCAAATTCCGTCGCGACGCAACAGACGAGCCGACGCGTCGTTGAGGTCACGCGTTGGGAGGGGTTGATGACCGCCGAGAAGTCCCACGTGGTGGTCAGTGAGGTCAACCGACATCGCTTGTTGGTGGATTTGCAGGCGCAGTTGTACTTCAGCGTCGATTTCCTCACCCATGTCATCAACAACTAGGGGGGCGGTCAGCCCCATTCGGCCAACGCTGCGGGGGACATCCCACTGCCAGCCGCACCAAGCCATTGTCCATCCATGGCGAAACAGGAACCCGTCACCGGGATCGATCTCAGGTGTCGGCTCCACCAACCGGGGCGCCCGGTTGAACAGACTTCCAGCCGTTCGATATCCTCGATTAGGTACCTCTACCAAGGCAGCTCGGCGGGATCGGTTGGGGTCCACTGGTCGTAGGACAGTGACGTCGCCCTCGTAGTGGACCAAACCGTCGGCACCTCTTTTCGTTGAGGCCAGGTCAACAATTTCTTGGTTGGCCAAGGATGCAGGGTCGACGGCGTAGTGCGCCACAGCATCGATCTGCTCATAGCTTCCGGTATTGCCGAACGAAGTGCCGTTCGCGAAGCTGTAACGCTTCTGGATCTCGAAATCAACAATTGCCATGACAGCCCCCAGTATAAAAACCAACATCACCGCAGTCGCAGCAACCTACCTACCTCGTGTATCAGAGCATCGAGGGCGACGGTCGATCGCTCCTTGTATTACAACACACGAGATCAAGTGCGGCTTATGTCAATCCAGTACCACCGTTGCATTCGCTGCGAGGATTTGCTCCACTCCTCGCGATCCAACACCCCGCCGTGGCGTTCGATAGTACGGATAGATGCACGGTTGTCGGACCCACAAATCAACAGCGTCCGCGAAATTCCTAAGCCTTGACAGTGTCCTAGGACGGTTCCGAGCATGGCCGCCGCAACACCTTGTCGACGATGTGAGCTTGCAACCGCGTAACCAATGTGACCTCCATCTTGTTCTAGTGAAGGCGTGAGCCGATGGCGGAGATTAATAACTGCTTGAATGGTTTCGTCTACTTCCCAAAACCAGGTCGAGTTCGGAACCCAGCCCTCCGCAAGTTGCTCCCCACAACTCCATGCTTGGAGCGACGTCACGACTTGTTCGATGGAGTCGTTTCTGTGGCAGAAGTAGCCATGTAGTTCATCAGGCACAGAGTCAAACTCACTCAAGAACGCCTCGAGTGCACTCGCATGATGCACCTCTAAGGAAACAATTCGGCCGGGCGTTGCCAAGGATTCAGATTGTTGAGTGATGGCGGTCACCATACCCAGCAGTTGCTGATCAGATCCTCAATTCATGCTGGTTATCCCGAATCAGGGTGTACCAATGGGCCTGTAGTGGCTCGTCCAGTTGCCCATACCCCGGGTTAATCTCCAAAGTGTTCGACCCTAACGGCGACACGTTTTAGAGTCTTGACCGATGAACTCACCTGAAGACAGAGCAGATCTAGGCGCGGCGGACCGCCAGAAAATGGCTCATGACGAAGCGGTCGCGTGGGCCAAGGGAATGATTCCTGCTTTAGCTGGGAGGGCAACCGAAGCGGAACATCTAAGGGAGTTGCCTCAAGCCACAATCGACGAAGTTGCTGCCTCTGGTGCTTTTCGTCTTCTGGTTCCGTCAGATCTTGGAGGTTGGGGCCTGGGTCTACGGTCCATCACCGAAGTGGCGCGTGTGATGGCTCACGGCTGCGTTTCTTCAGCTTGGACCATCTCGTTCCTGATGCTGCACAATTGGTTCGTCGCGCGAGGACCAAAAGTTCTCCAAGACGACCTTTTTGCGACGCGGCCATACGTGATGATGCCGTGCCCTCTCGCCCCTACAGGAACTGCCGTACCTGTTCCTGGCGGTTACAAGATGACGGGACGTTGGCAGTGGGCGACCGGGGTCCAGCATGCCGATTGGGTAATGGTTAATACGTTGGTAGATCGCGATGGCGAACCGGAGTCGCGATTCTGCGTGGCCCCGATCTCCGATATCGAGGTTGACGATGTCTGGCGGACGTCGGGCATGCGCGGAACGGGCAGCAACGACATTGTCGCGGATCAAGTCTTTGTCCCCGAACATCGAACTATGACCGCTGCAGATTTTCGCGGCGATGAACCTCCCGGGGCTGGCGTCCGCTCCGATCCCTTCGTTCGTTACCCGCTAACGCCAGTGTTGGTTCTAGTGGCGGCGGCACCCGCTCTGGGCGGTGCAGAAGCCGCCGTCGACTTGTTTCGTGAACACATGCGCGAACGGCTGCTTCCTTATTCGGCTGGTGAACGCCAAGCAGCGCAGCCCACCTCTCAAGTCCGACTAGCGGAGGCACTCGCAACAGTTCGAGCAGCTCGACTCGTATGGCAGGATGCAATCGACGATGTCTGTGACATCTACGACGCTGGGCGGCAACTCGATCGCCGTGAACGCAGCCGCTATCGACTCGCTGCGGCGCACACGGTTCGGCTATCGCTCCAAGCAGTCAACATCGTGTTGGAAGGATCCGGGGCTTCGGTCTTCTTCGAAGATTCGCCTTTAGGGCGCATCCAACGTGATCTCGTCACCATCAAGGGTCACGTCGTGTATGACTGGGACCGCGCAGCTCAACTGGTTGGAAAACTCGAGATTGGCTGGGAACCAGGGCCAACTGACATGCTCTAATCGAGGCTGTCACTTCCCATTAACCCAAGCTCAGACATATCTGCTACGCCACACCTAGACCGGCACGCCCGTGACCTGGTCGTCGTGGGTGAAGCGACCTCTGATAGCCACACTTCTCGCCTCGGGCAGTACCAGCACCAAAGTCAAGAAAAGCGCGACCCAAATCAACCCCGGAACAGCAAAAAGCGCCCTAACTTCAACCGCTTCGGCGAACTGTCCAAAGCCGAGATTTAAGATAGCCATGTGTCCCGCTGCGA
>Ga0310124_10000096_pt1 | contig 56806 bp, 51 predicted proteins | sample CB11b_AW_Bot5_MG_FD_203507 | JGI IMG/M metagenome (GOLD analysis project Ga0310124, IMG submission 203507) | Marine microbial communities from Western Arctic Ocean, Canada - CB11b_AW_Bot5 | ecosystem: Environmental > Aquatic > Marine > Oceanic | place: Canada: Western Arctic Ocean | collected... | reverse complement strand
CAGAGCCTTTCAAACAGGTAGTTCAAAGAGAGAATCGCATCTATGACACTAGCATTGGAAAGTTATCTATTCATTGGGTTTTCAATGGCGCTATTGAGTCTTTGGAAAACGTATTCAGGGCCTGCTCTGGCAGCGCTCATGTCATATTCATACCCTGAAATGCTATTGTTTAATCTACTTCCCGCATTACTGGCAGCTTATGTTGGGTGGAAGGTCGCGCCAGTTTATTCGAGCATTTTTAATCGGCACAAAACCGTTGCTTTTAAGCCCAAGCTGAGACGCTTTATGAAGCGATGGAATAAATACGGTCAACTCACGATGGCTGTTTTAGCCCCTGTTCTGGTGGGAATTCCAAGCTACACCTTTGTTTCGAAGCGGCTTAATCAAGATTGGAGAAAGACGTTCGCCATGCTGACGTTGTCGATCTTAGGTTGGAGTGGTTTGGCTTATGGCTGTTTCTTGTTACTCGATGTTGAGCAGTACATTGCCATCGAAAGCATCATACCTAACGCAATGCTTGAAGAAATTAAATAGTACACAGTAAGTGTTAATCGACTAAATGGTGAGACCAATATGAACAAATCAATAATTATTGCTGGTGCGAGTGGCCTAGTCGGTAAAGAAACGCTTGCTGCACTGCTTAAAAGTGATGAGGTAAATCGCGTTTATGCATTGTCCCGACATCGATTGGCTGTTGAAGGTTCTAAGTTGACTCAAGTGATTGACGAAGCGCTATCAGTCTCTCCAGACATCACAATGGATCAACCGCCTGAGGTTGGCATCATTGCTTTGGGTAGCACGATTAAGAAAGCTGGCACGAAAGAAAAACTGCGCGAAATTGATGTCAATTTAGTCACAGCGACCGCTGAGAAAATGCAGCAGCTTGGCGTAGGTCACATCATTGTTGTGTCATGCCTTGGAGCGGATATTAACGCTCGTTCCCATTACCTTCGTTGCAAAGGTGAAATGGAAGCAAAGGTCGAATCTCTGGGTTTTGAACAAACGACTTTTTTACATCCCGGGCCTTTAGCGGGCGACCGTGATGAGAAAAGAACGGATGAAAAATTTCTGCAAGGTTTATTGAAAATTGTTAAGCCGCTAATGATCGGCAATCTAAGTAAGTATGTCCCGATTGAGTCGTCTGTTATTGCTCAAAGCATTTTGAAGATATCGATGATGCCTCATTCTAATCAGGTCGAAAGATTGAATTCGGTTGCGATGAATCAGCTCACTTCTTAGCGTGAGCCTGCGTTCACTCTACTGATACTGATACTGATACTGACACTGTATAGGTATAGCCATAGGCATAGCTTTGTTGGGCATGTGATTAAAAATTAAGAGGTTATCAATGAAAAATCGTTCTTTAATGATGTTGCTGGCGTTACCTTTGATGGGATGTGAGTCAACAGTCGATCCCATTGCTTATGTCTCTGACCTACAAGCTGTCGATCAGAATGCTTTGACAGTCGAAGCTAATGCCCAAGGGCAAAGTTTGGATCATGTGCTGACTATCGACCATTCTCGTTTAGCGGAACAAGCAGGAGAGTATTTGGCTCCAAGTCGTGTGGATTTCTACACCAATGACGGTCTTAATACCGCATTATTAAAACTCAACCCGGAAGTAGGACTCGATCTGCCTTTTCGAGTTTTAAACTACATGGAAGGCGGGATTCAAAAAACGGTCTACACAGACGCAGAGTTTATTCGAAAAAGACATGGGATCACAGATGACGCCACGCTTACACAATACAAATTGCAGGTTGAACAGCTTGTTCGTGGGCTAGACAACGCTTCTGCGGTTAATAGTGACACCTTAGAGCAAGGGTATGGCATTGAAGCGCTTGAATCTGATTATGACTTTGAGACGACGTTAAAGAACATTAAGCGAGATGTTCTTGAACAAGATGACACGGTTTGGTTTATGAATTGGGACTACAAGGCTCGGGCCGAATCGATTGGACAATCGCTTCCTAAAGCAACTTTGTTGGTGTTTGGAGGGCCAGCGCCTGGCGCGACCGCAATGACTGATTTTCCTAGTATTGGTTTAGATGCTTTTGGTCAAAAGGTTCTTGTTATCGAGCAAGAGGGCAAGGTGATTGTGCTCTATAACGACATTGTCGATATGTCGGAACTGCATTACGGCGATAACTCAATATCTCACAAGATCATTAACTTTCGATTAAGCAAAACCCTTGGCGGAGCTGTATCGAAGTAGGGGCTGTTTTTACTAGAAGCGCTATTTGTTTGCTAAGCGGTTCCAGTAAGTCTGTATATCTATATCTATATCTATATCTATATCTATATCTATATCTATATCTATATCTATAGTTTACCAATTACCAATTACCAATTACCATCGCATGAGCTCTGTTTACGCCCGTCAAGCAGAGCTCTTTTGTTCTAGTGACTCTCCACAGTCGATCAATACCTACCACTTCAGCTCAGTCATACAACTTTGTTCCCAGCACCTTATCTTGTCTCCATACATCGACGCCCGTCTTTATTTATTACCCGTACATTTAAAATGGACAGCTAGGCAGTATGTATTCAACGCACCTTATTTGTTTTTGAAATCCGTTTAGTAAAATTGAACAGAGGTTAAATCTAATTGAATTTAAATCACCCGAGTGATTTGCTGTAATGCGTTCAATAAACAGCCAATTAATCTATTTTGTTGATCTAAATCTAAGGAGAAGCTTTGCGTAAGTCCGCTTTAGCTTTGATGTTACTCTTTTTATCGACTGTCGCTTCGGCAGCGGAGTACCAGCAACTCGCCAATATGTGTATTGCTTGTCATGGCAGTAACAACGACACCTCGTTTCCCTCTATCCCTAACCTTAAGTGGCAAAACCAAGTCTACCTTACTGAGCAACTGACTGACTTTAAAAGTGGTAAGCGTGAGGACAAAACGATGTCCAAAGTCGCACAGCTATTGTCAGAAGAAGACATCAAGAAGCTAGCCAATTACTTTTACCAACTAAATAACACAGGGTCACCGCAATGAGTTTAGATAGAAGACAGTTCCTTAAAGCCGCGCTTTCAGCAACCGCAGTATCTGCATTGCCGGTGTCGTGGGTATTTGCCGCGAATCGACCTGAAGGTTTAGCTGCACTGGACATCAATGCATTAACGTGGGCAAAAGCAGAAGATCTACCGGATTACTACACCGTTTTAAATACCAACCCTTTGAATGCGTATCCGCCAGAAAGTATGCTTGCGCCTGCTGTGACTCCTGCAGATGTTCCCTTTGTTCGTTGGAATGGCTTGATGCCAGATTTTTCGGAGATGGACCCTGATACTTGGACCTTCGAAGTGAAAGGTGAATCGGTAAAGCAAAGCAAAACCTACACGATCGCAGAGTTGAAATCGAAGTTTAAGCATCACACACAAAGTCTTGTGTTGGAGTGTGGTGGTAACAGCCGTAATAACTTCTATCCAAGCACCAAAGGCAATCAATGGAGCAATGCTGGCGTCTATTGCTCACAGTGGACAGGTGTGTTGCTGAGTGATGTGCTTAAAGACTGTGGCATTAAAGATGATGCGGTTTACGTCGGTAACCATGGCTTTGATAAGCACTTGAGTGGTAAAGGTGAGGCGATTTCACGTGGCGTTCCCATTGCAGCTGCGATGGACGATAACGCGTTAATCGCATGGGAAATGAATGGCGAGCCGATCCCTTATCTCCATGGTTATCCGCTACGAACGGTATTTGGCGGCCGACCGGCTTCTGTTTCTCAGAAATGCACGACCGGCATCAGTATTCGAAATAAGATCCATGATGGACACAAGATGGCAGCTCCTGCCTATCAAGTTCCTAAGAACCCAATCGCACCGGGTGAGAAAGTAGATAACAAAGATTTTCGAATCATTGAAGAGATGATCGTTAAATCGTTGATTACTTCGCCGAAGAGTGGGACAGAGTTTTCGCTTGGTAAGAAGGTCAAAGTCAGTGGTCATGCTTGGGCTGGCTTGAGAACAGTTGAGAAGCTGCAAGTGAGTTACGATTACGGTACTACTTGGCATGATGCGAAGCTGAACAAGCCAGTAAATAAGGGCGCGTGGCAACAGTGGGAAGCTGATTTAGTCCTTCCTACGATTGGTTATTACGAGATCTGGGCAAAGGCAACCGACAGTGAAGGCGATAGCCAGCCAGTCGTACAACCGCAATGGAACCCTAAAGGTTATCTGTTCAATGGTTGTCACCGTATTGCTTTAAGAGTGTCGTGATGCCGTCTATTTCCAATAAGCCTATTGATGGCAGTTCTAAACTTACCCATTTGGTTGATGGTCACTTATTTCATGCAGACTCAACTCCTGTCAGCAAACTCGGTTACCGTAAAGGCATAATGAGAGCGGCATTGGTGTGCAGCTTGTTAACGTCGATGCTTGTTCATGCTGATGAAGTTCCGGAGAATCCGAAAGAGTATTACGGCGTAGACAAAACGTCGGGTCTGATTATGGCACCCGGTTGGGAGACAGTGAAAGGGCAATGTAACGCCTGCCATACCAGCTTAATCGTTGCTCAGAATAGCGGTAATCGAGAGCAATGGCGTGAAACCATCCAGTGGATGGTGGACACTCAAGGGCTGTGGGATCTTTCGGATACTTGGGATCCGGTATTGGATTACCTCAGTACTTACTATCAAGACAAAGGCATCGATATGAACAAGTATCGTCGTAAGCCTATTGATAGCGCCTTGATGCCACCTATGCCGGGAGAGAGCCAATGATCATCAATCGATTAAAACGGACCTCTCTTGTAAATGGAATTGTTGCGAATGGAGCTGTTGTTAATAGAGCTGTTTTCAATAGAGCTGTTGCCAATAGAGTTGTTGCTAATAGAGCTATTGCGATAGCCGCTGCAGCAATAGTTTTGTCGCTGTCGGCGTGTACTGATGAACAGCCGAGCACTGAAGATAAAGTTGCCTCGCGAGTCGAATCATTAGGTGTGGAGTCGAAATCAGTGCCGAAGCTTGAAGCGGAAGCTAAAACTGAGGTTGAAACGCTTGTCGATAGCAAGGTAATGGCCAGCGATTACATACCTAGTGTAGTTGCAGGTGAAAAGTTGGTTCAGAACTTATGTAGTCAGTGCCATGGCGACAAAATTATTCCCTTCGTACAATCTTATCCCAACATCAAAGGTCAGAAAGCTGGGTATATTCTTAAGCAGCTGCGCAATTTTAAAAGCGATGAGCGCCAAGATTTGTACATGCAGTCGGTGGTGAAACACCTTTCGGATGAAGACTTACAAGATGCGGCTGCGTTTTATAGCACGTTGAAGCCATTGGATTTATACAATCGCACTAAAGAGTATTATCACCAATAGGTGAGGCTTTCTGGGACGTTGGTTAAGTTGGTTTTTACGAGGTTCGATAGGTGAAATAGTTGATAACGATAGGTAAAAAAGTAAATAAAACAAAGGGCTGCGATTATGCAGCCCTTTGTCGTTCTTGTTTGTGATAAGCGTTTATGCCAGTGGTTAAGCCGCTTTGATGTGCGTGGTAATGTAAGGTTGCCATGCTTGTTGGTAAAGCTCTAAAGATTGGCGTCTTAGGCTATTAATTTGTGCTGCTTCAATGTCATTGATAGGGCGTTGTTCTGCAATTGCGTGACGCTCAATGCCTTGGATGATTTCGTAAAGCTCGTGCTCAGGGCCACTTTTCACATCAGCAATCGCTTTTAAGTGAAGTTGAACCTCTGCAATGATGTTGGTCTTTGGCAAACGAACCAACAAGTTAAGATCACGGTAGCCAGAATCGGCTGGTGATTTAAACTTGTTTTTCAGCTTAACAACGTCTGCTTCACGGCTTAGCGCTTCGTAAACTTCAACCAAGCTCTCTACATCGTTCGCGATGATAGTTGCGCGGGCTAAGTCGGTAATTTTTGTCACATCACCATCAAGCTCAAGGGCGATTTTTTCTTCTGCACGAGCTTGAGATTTAACGCCAGCAAACAGCGCTTCAGAATTAGTGAGTAGGGCGGTACTTTTACAGATAGTTTCTAGTTCAGCCTGAGCTTGATGCGCTTTGCTGTACAGAATATCGAAGTCGGTGTAAGGCTGAGTCGGGCGTGAGTCGAAGGCTTTGATGCCGTAAAGGCCGCTCAAACTATGACGGAATACGTTTGATGAAACTTGGTTTTGCGCAGGAGTGCGCGTTTGATCAGTCGAACTTGTTGAAACAGGTGCTGCTGCGAATGCAGGCGCTCGGCTCAATACCAATAGCATTAGGGCCGTCGTACGGAGAAATACACTCATTCAAACTCCAAAATACAAGGTTACAAAAACGGGTAGTCAAAAGGGGTAACCAGTAACGCACAAGAGTAAAAACAGCTTAACTAAACTCACTACATATTAAATGGGGCTAGCTAAGACAGAAACCAACTTTAACGTTTAATATTGCTTTAAAATGTGAAGATATAGACAAATAATCCAACCGTTAGTTCCGCAATTATTAGAACTTTGAACTTAGCCAGTTTCTGATTTCATCGAAACCAATGTGGTACTTTAAACCAAGCTAAGGTTGCTCTTACCTCTCTATACTGTACCCTTGCATTATGACTGTTTAACATGAACGAAAGATGAATAATCCTGAATTTTGGCACAATAAATGGGCAGCCAACCAAATTGGTTTCCACCTTGAAGATGTAAACCCACTTCTGATTAAATTTTGGGAAAAGACTGAGCCTAGCTACGAGAAGAGTGTGTTTGTTCCACTTTGTGGCAAAAGTGAAGATCTGATTTGGCTAGCTTCAAAGCATGAAGATGTTCAAGGTGTCGAGTTAAGTCAGATTGCGGTTCGCGCATTTTTTGCAGAGCACCTTTACACCCCGACTGTGACTCAAATCAGTGGTCAGCACGAGCTGTATCAATTCGATGAACTGAACATCTACACGGGCGATTACTTCTCAGCGCCAATCCAGCCTGTCGATACCATTTATGATCGCGCGTCTTTAGTCGCATTGCCTGAAGAGATGCGAGTGCAGTATGTAGAGCGTTTGAAACAACGACTGAAACCGGGTGGTAAGATCCTTCTAGTGACTCTGGATTACGACCAAAGCGAGATGGCAGGGCCTCCGTTTAGCGTACCTAAACTAGAGATTGATCAGTTGTTCGCGGGATACAAAATCACATTGTTGAATCAAGATATTGCAGACGATGAACATCCGAAGATTGCCAAAAAAGGCTTGTCTCGATTTAGTGAAGAAGTGTACTTGATTGAGTCAGACGCTTAAGCGCAGTGAGCTCTCTAGCGAAAAGACCGCTTCAATAAAAAAGATAACACCAACAACAAGACGGGCTCGATAGCCCGTCTTTTTTATTGTTCAGATTTGAAGTCGTGATTGTTCAGGTGCGAGAACGTAATGGTTCAGATTTGAGTTAGTCATTACCAATTAGTAGTCATTAGCTAGAAAATAGTAATTAGCAGCTAGTGAATAGTAATTAACAGCTAGTAAATCACTTTTACTTTAGAAGCACTCTCAATTGCATCTTCAATCGCAGTCTCAGTGCTGTTGCGACGAGTCAGCGCCACACCTAGACGACGGCGACCATCGATATCAGGTTTACCAAACAAGCGAACTTGCGTTTGTGGTGCGTCTAGCGCCTCTGTAAGACCTTCAAAACGAATGTTGGTTGAAGTGCCTTGGCCCAGAATAACCGCTGATGCACACGGGCCGTATTGCGTGATGGATTTGATCGGCATACCAGTAAAGGCGCGTACGTGCAGTGCGAATTCCGATGAGTCTTGAGACATAAGAGTCACTAAGCCTGTATCGTGTGGGCGAGGGGATACTTCGTTGAAGATAACGTGATCGCCTTTAACAAACAGCTCTACACCGAAGATACCGTGACCACCTAGTGCATTAACCACTTGTTCAGCGGTGTATTGCGCTGTTTTAAGTGCGTTGTCTGACATGACTTGTGGCTGCCATGACTCACGGTAATCACCATCTTCTTGGCGGTGACCGATAGGCGCACAGAAATGCACACCGTCGACTGCGCGAACGGTAAGTAGCGTAATTTCGTAATCAAAGTCGATGAAGCCTTCAACGATTACGCGACCCGCGCCAGTACGACCGCCTTCTTGTGCGTAGTCCCAAGACTTTTGAATGTCTTCCTCTGTTTTGATAACGCTTTGGCCTTTACCTGAAGAGCTCATTACTGGCTTAACAACGCAAGGCATGCCCACGAATTCAACAGCGGCAGCGAAGTCTTCAAAGGTGTCTGCGAAGCGGTAAGGAGAAGTGCTCAGTTTTAGTTCTTCTGCGGCTAGACGACGGATACCTTCGCGGTTCATCGTTAGCTTGGTCGCATTTGCAGTGGGAACGACATTTAAGCCTTGCGCTTCTAGTTCTACCAACTTGCTGGTGGCAATAGCTTCAATTTCAGGAACCACATAATCTGGTTTTTCAAGTTCAATGACTGCTTGCAGTGCATCGCCGTCTAACATGTCTAATACATGACTACGATGTGCAACTTGCATTGCGGGTGCGTCTGCGTAACGGTCACATGCAATAACTTCCAAGCCTAAACGTTGGCACTCGATAGCAACTTCTTTGCCGAGTTCACCTGAACCTAATAGAAGTACACGAGTAGCATTTTCACGAGTAGCAGTACCAAACATAGAAATTCCTTCCGATCTTTTGAGCGATTGATTGAAAACGGGGTGATCATACTTATTTCAATGATAAAAGCAAACGTTTGCGCAAGTTGTTGCGTTAATTACAGGTATAAAAAAAGCAGCCCCGTTAAATAGGGCTGCTTATTTAAAATTTTGTTAATTAGATGTACTTAGATTGCTAAGTAAGTCACTGGAATGTCGGGATTAATCGCTTCTAATGTAGATTGCGTATCCGCTAGGTGACTGATGCTACCTTCGGCAATTTCAACCAACGCTGCACTTTCAATCTGTTCAAAATCGAAGCCAGCCAGTTTAAGTTGAATCAACGCCACTTGTAGAGGAGGTAAGCTCGGGTTGAACGCTGCGTTTTCAGCGTAAGCACCGGTGAAAATCTCACCCGACGTCAATTGCAGTGAAACACCACTTAGGTTTTTGGTGTAAGGAGCATGGCTGCGGTTTAGTGCTGCTAGCGCTTCTACAACAATAGGCGTTGTTTCTTCAGTCGTGTGTTTATGATCAAGCTTAGTCATTAGGCCAGTCGTCACACCTAAATCAGCAGGGCCGAATGAGTCTGGTAGGTACTCTTGCAGAGACATTTCATCACGTTGTGGAAGCTGAACTTTAAGTTCTTTTGCTGTGGTCAGTTCGTTCATGAATTGACGACAGTGACCACAAGGGCTGAAGTTGATGGTGATATCAGAAATACCTTGTTCGCCTTTCATCCAAGCGTGGCTGATTGCAGATTGCTCAGCGTGTACTGTTTGGCCAAGTTGAGCACCAGCAATTTCAAGGTTTGCACCAAAATACAGAGTGCCAGACAAACCACGCACGATTGCACCAACATAAAAGTCAGATAGCGGAGCGTAAGAATAGGCTGCGGCAAAAGGAAGTAGCGCAATACGTAGCTCGTCATCCGCTAAACCACTTGCTTGCAGTAGGCTAGCAAATTGTTCTGGAGACAATGTCGCGTCAAAGTTGTCTGCTAATACGATGTCACTCAAAAGTGCTTTGATTGCTGTTGGAGCACTTTCCAGCGCCAGGGTAATACGACTGTTCATGTTGAATCCTTAATTGACCTTAGGCTTTAATTCTATGCAATGCTCAGGAATTTTCTGTGACTTTGATCACTACTGCGTTGTTGTTGTTACATTGGTTTGCATAATTAGAGTGAGGTCACAGATGAAATCGATTGCAAGAGTAAAAACTACCATTGATATCCCACTTATTGGCCTAAACAGGGCGCGATTTGACTGCTATTGCCGAGTAATTGCGAGAAAAAAGCCCAAGCTATCACTGAAATATTCAGGTTATGCTTGGGCTTATTGATATCTGTAACGCTTAAAATTCGCGAACCAGTGAGTTTAGCTATTTACCAACTCATCTATTAGAGCGCGTATAAACTGTAATCAAAGTGGTTAAGAATAGAACCAAACCACGAGCGAAAATATACTCGGTGCAATGATTGAGGTGATAACCCCACAAAGAACCAATGCCAACGAACTGAATGCAGCATCTTCCTGATTCTTTTCAGCACAGGTTGCCGTGCCTAAAGCGTGAGACACAGTACCCATGGTTAAACCACGCGCGATAGGGCTCTTAATACCAATGAGATTGTAGATTGGGTAAGCAAAAATTGCCCCAAACAGACCAACAATCAATACCAGAATTGCCGCAATCGCTGCTTCACCACCTAAATGGCTCGATACTTCCATCGCAATTGGTGTGGTGACTGACTTACCTAATAAACTCGCAATCAAAGTTAAGTCGGCTTTAAAAGCCACTGCGATTAATGCTGTCGTTGTCATCGACATCACACTGCCTAGCGTGCAAGCAAAGGTGATGATGCGCCAGTTTGCTCTGATTTGAGGTAGCTGTTCGTAAAGCGGATAAGCAAGGGCAACAACCGCAGGCTGCAGCATGTAGGTAATCCAGGTGTTGTCGGCATAGTAAGTCTCAAATGGTACTTTGAAGAACGTGAGTATCGGAATGATGATACCAATGCTGATAAGCAGGGGATTACACAGCGGTGAGTTTACTTTTTGACTTACCCAGCGAGCAAACAGGAATACCACGATGGTGAGTATAATCCACATGATCAGTTACCTCTCGAAAGCAAGCGGTCTAAAAACCATGATAAGGACACCAACACCAGCAACGTGCCACCAACGGCGCTCGCCATAATTGGCAATGCGTTCGCGATGAGCATGTCGAAGTGATCCATCAACCCAACACTGATCGGAACAAACAGTAAGATCATTAGGCGGATAATCAAGCTTGCACCGGGCTGTACCCAGTGCGAAGGAACAATACCAATCACCATGGCGGCAAACAGAATCAACATGCCAAAAATACTGCCTGGGATTGAGGTATCCAAAAAGTGCTGTAACGCGTTACCTGCTGTAAGTGCACCTATGATTAAGGTGAAGGAGATTAAGCAGTAAACCAGTTGGATCAATCTTTCTTTCAAAATGTTACGTCTCTTGATAATGGAATTAGCTAGCTAACTTTTCTACGTATTGATAAACCGCCTTCAAGATAGCCATTTTCTTCTCGTCGCTTTCATGTTCATGCGCGAGGTTTTCAAGGTTGAGCATGTACTCTTCTAAACGGCTCTCATAAAACTCACGACAATGGTTCGCCCATTTCAATTGCTCAGCTTCGTCGAGCGTCCATGGGAAATGACGAGCACGGTAACGGAACAGTAACGGTTTAATACGTTCGTCACCGAAGGTGATATCTAGAGCTGCCAAGTTATTTGGGTCAGTTTCGCGAATGATGTTCATCGCTGTTTTATCAGCAGGTGAGAAGAAACCGTCATAAAGGTGTGTATCAACATCATCACTCTTTTCGTACTCTCGCTCTTGTGAGTACAGGCCGATCAGTTTTTCGCGGATCTCTGGGTGTTCGCGCAGCAGTGCCAAGTTCTTCAAGCATTGTTGGCGATCAATACCGATGGTTTCGGCATTTTCAGCCGTCAGCGTTTTAGCTGGAGCAAGAATAGGGCACTTGTTCAGTTGAACCAATTTGATTGGTACGGGTAGCTCGTCTTCACCCAGTTCACTGCGTTTGGTGTAGAGTCTGTCTCTGAGTTCATCAGCGTCCAGTTCTAACAGTGGGCTTGGATCTTTGGCTAAATCAACCACGATAACGGCATTTTGATTGGTTGGGTGCCAAGCCATAGGCACAATCCAGCTTGTGTAGTTGCAGTCACGGCCAAACATGCCCGAAACGTGCATCAATGGTGTCATGTTTACAATATCAACAAGGTCATTCAGCTTACGCTTATGACGCATGTTGTAAAGGTAATCGAACATCTTAGGTTGTGCTGCTTTCAGCTTCTTCGCTAACTCGATAGTCGCAATAACATCGGCCATCGCATCGTGCGCGTTCTCATGTTCAATGCCGTTTGCCACAGATAGGTGTTCCAGTTTGAAGCTTGGATAACCTTCTTCGTTCTCTGGCCAAACAATGCCTTCAGGGCGCAGTGCGTGAACAGCGCGCATTACATCTAACAGATCCCAACGTGAGTTGCCGTTCTGCCAACTCCACGCATATGGGTCGATGAAGTTTCGGTAACAGGTGTAACGCGTTACCTCGTCATCGAATCGAATACTGTTGTAGCCAAGGCTTGTGGTGTTTGGTTTCGCCAACTCGGCATGGATCTTAGCGATAAACTCTGGTTCAGGAAGACCTTGTGAAGCCGCTTTTTGTGGTGTGATACGGGTGATCAGTGCAGCTTCAGGCGCAGGGAGGTAATCAGCGGGAGGTTGGCAATAGATAACCAGAGGCTCTCCAATAACATTGAAATCTTGGTCGGTACGAACACCCGCAAATTGACTCGGACGGTCTTTTGCTGGGCTAACGCCCCACGTTTCGTAATCGAAAAAGAAGTAGGTCGGCTGATTATCTGAACTCATTGAATTTCCTGAACAGCAAGCGCGGAACGTTTACTGTGGCTGAAGGTTAGTTTTGTTCAGTATCTGATAGTATGCGGTACGCGTGCAACCCAGATCACAAATAAATTGCCGGAAAACGGTGCTTTACTATTCAATCGAGTCGGTGGGGAAGGTTTTGAATCCAATTGTGGCTTTTCTATGGTCACAATTCTGCCTGTGTACCTCTTTTTTAACCTATCTTGTCACCTTAACTGTTGTAAGGCGATGAGTCGGGTTTCAGGTTTACCGCGAATGAGTTTGTTTGTCTTGTACTCTAAAGCTGTGTGATTAGAAACATCTCGTTGTTTTTTGACTGGTGGCTAATCGGCTGTACCTGTACCTGAGGCTAATCCGCTGTGCTTGTGTCTAAACCGCAGCGCAGATGTCTAATCCGTAGCGCAGATGTTTAAACTGCTTCACTTGCCTGTCTTGGATCTGTCCAATTAAGGTGTTTTTCGCAATACAATCCTCTTAGATTTAATTAATTTTTCGGTATTTATGATTGTCGAGGTTAATTTGACTGGAGCGTTATGTCTGTCTCATTTTTAATGCTTTTTATAATCCTCGTTTGAATTGGATATAAAGAAAACTCTAATATTTCATTTTTATTACAATTTATTTTAATTGTCAGTGTGTTTCACTTCTGAGACTGTATTGCAACACGGTGATCTATATAGTAATTAACCTGAATATAATAAGGATTTATTCTTGTCCTTTATTTTAGGGTTACTTTAATTAAGGTCTTTTTATAGAATAATTACGTACAAAAATAAAGGAATTAAGTGTAAAACCAGTTTTATATATAATTGGTGAAAATGATCCAATACCATTATTATTGTTAGTGTTATTTATATCAATTTGCGTGATCTTATTCTCACTGCGCCTCATTTCTTTATAAATAAGTGTCAATATATATATTTTCTAAATAGGATTGTTGTTACTTAATTGTTAACTTTGATTGACTATTAGGTAACCCTAATAATAAAGCCGATTTTATATAAAGGATTAAAGAAATGAACAAAGTCTTTAAGGTTGTTGCTGTATCTGCACTTTCTATCTCCTCTGCGAACGTTTTCGCTGTGAGTGACACTTTTGATGCAACACTAGAAGTAAAACAAGCAATTACAATGACAAAAACAAGTGATCTTGACTTCGGTATCATCACTTCAGACAACACAACGGACGTTGTTATCGCTCAAGGTGATGCTGGAGCTGCGGCATTTACTCTTTCTGGAGAATCTGGTGATGCAGTAACAGTAAGTATTTCTGATACTAACTTGGTTAACGGCGTAAATACGATTGCAGCTGAATTCGACTTTAATAACGCTATTACTCTTACCGGTGGTACTGCGGCTCTTAATATTGGTGGTACTGCACGTACTTCAAGTGCGACATTAGTTGCTGGTACATATACTGCTAACGTTGCAGTAGATGTTACTTACCAGTAATTAAATGAAACCAGTGTAATATTGTGGCTGCTATAAAGCAGCCGCTTTTACTATGAGTGTTCTATTCAAATACGCGATTTATATTGGTCTGATGATTTACTCCAGCCCTTTTCATGCGCTAGAAATTATTCCTGAGAATATGGAAGTGAAATTTCCGGGTATGTATATCTCTGGGTCGGGCCAGAATGCGGATTCAAACCCATCCAATAGTCAGGTTTATGTGGTTCGTTTTTATGTTGAAGGTGAGCCTGGTAAAAAAATCGTGGTTTCTCTCCCTTCCAAGCAATATCTAAACCATTCTCGTAAATCCAAACGCCTGCGTATTAGAAAGTTCTATTTTGGTTGTGGCTTATCAAAGCGTGGTAGAGCCAAAATCAAAGGGAATGGAAGAAGCAAATTATTGTGTATTGGTGCCAAAGTGAAAATCGGCGCTAACCACCCAGCAGGCCTTTACACCAGTACAATTCCTTTTGAGGTTAATTATAAATGAAGTTGTTTATCTCATGTGTTCTCGGCTTAATCTTCACAACACAAGCCTATGCTCAGTTACTTATCGCACCGACTCGTTTTGTGCTGGATGCCGACACTTCGGTGACTGAAAAAATCGTCGTCGAAAACAATTCAGATCAACCGATTCGCTTGGAGATAAAACCGATTTATCGCCCGGTAAAGGCGAGTGGCTTAGTTCGAACTGACGCTAATATCGCGCAATCAGAAGATATCGCTAGTTGGATTAAAGTGTCACCACCAATAATTCGTGAACTTAAACCCAATCAAAGACGCACGGTTCGCCTACGTATGAATGCTTTACCTGCTGACATGGCTGATGGTGAATATCGTGCTTACTTGTGGTTTTCTCCAATAGCAAAAGCTGCAGAGCTATCAGACATTGCGTTGTCTTCAAGTAAAACCAACAGTGATGGTTCAGCCTTTCAACTGAACTTTCACATCAACAGTTATGTACCCGTTTATGTTCAGAAAGGTGAGCAGGTGCAAGATGTTAAGTTTGCGTGTGACAACCAAAGCATCAAGATTCGTAACGATGGTAACTTTCAATTTACTGCAAAATTGAATGTCGATGAGCATAGCGAAAAAGTGGTGCTACTTCGTAATGCTGAATTAACCAAGCCTTTCCCAAAAGGCTCAAAGATCTCACTGGTTCAGAACGAACAGCCTCTGTACGAATGTGTTCTGTAGTGCTCGTTTCATTGTCGCTGACTCTGTAAAAGCCAGTGTTCAATTGCATGGTTTGGCGACTTTTGTTGCTCGCTTCACTGTTTCCTTTTGGTGCGTATTCGCAATCTAAAGCAGAAAGTGAGGCGAGTGAACTCTATCCAGCCCATGTTGAAGTTCGAGTCGGGAAAGTCGGGGATAGCTTTTATCGTGTCATGATGGATGACTACGAAGAACCCTTCATTTCGATATCCAATGCCGCTTTTTATCTGCTCGAAATGAATGGTCAGTGTGATGAAAGCGGATATTGCGAACTGTATTTGCCTCAAGATGTGGGAAGAGAATCTCCTCCGTACATTTTAGATACCGAACAAGCCATTTGTTATCGCGATGACAACAATATCCAGTCGATCAAATATCAAGTCATCGACTCAGAAACTTACATCCACTGGTACAGCTTACAAGCTTGTATCCCGGCAAAAGTGCGTTGGGATATTGATGATTATCGGCTCACCGTTACTCCAGAATTCAGTTCATTGACTGAACTGGAAGCCGCTATTTCTAAGATGAAAAATGAATCACGTAAAAAGGCCGAGGATCTCAAACGAGCTGAAAACACGCCAGCTTTCGAACCTGTTGCCGCCGTGGGTTTGGCGACTCGGTTAGCGACTTCGGTTTATCACGACAGTGAAACTGGCGGTGATGTTTACGCAATTTCAGACACCATATTAAGCACTGAACACTCCTTGTCTCGCTTGTCGATTGATTCACGAGAAGATAACCCCATCGTTTATTACAACATTGCGGTAGAAGCTCATGACGGTGAAGGCTCTTTGGAAGTCGGCCATGTGTTATTAGATGGCAGTGTCTTTACCGTGAATCAAACCCTCGAAGATGGGCTCTATTACACCAACCGAAAGCGACAGACAGAGTTCGGCAACCTTCAACTCGAACGAACCACTCAACCCAACATCAGTATCGATGTTTTGGTCAATGGCATTTATCAAACCACTTATCGCTCTGATGAGTTTGGACGTTTCGTGGTTGAAGAAGATAACATTTCCCCCGGTGACACCATCAAGTTTCGCTACTACTTATCGAAAGGTGTCTGGCAGGAAGAAGAGATCACCGTCGCCGGTTTAGAAGATGCATTTCTGCCAAGCAACGAGTGGGGCGTGCAAGTGGTGGGCAATGAAGGTGCAGACCGAGCTGGCGCTGTGTCGCTCGAATATGGGCTTGCCGATTACTTCACCGTGGGTAGTGCCTTTATGAGGCAAAATGGCAAAGACTTGATTGGTGTTCAAGGACGATACTTACCGGCGCATTGGTTCGCGGGTCATATCGGTTGGTTGCCTGAGTTCAATCGCTTTCCAATGGAGTTTGATATTTTGATCAATGGTGATCAGTCGGCATCGATAGAGCTCAATAAAACCGATGAATTGGACTTAGAGTCGATGGAGTACGATGTTTTCAAATACAACCTGTCGCTTGCAAATCTAACGGCCTTTTTGACGGTAAGGGATGATGAAGATGAGTTGAGCGTTGAACCCAAGTTGAACTCGAAAGTGGCTCGTAATCTGTTTGTCTCATACGCCGGTGACTATCGATACATCAAAGCTTCTCATCAAGAAGACTATCTACACACTATTGGCTTGGCCAAAAGCGGGTTTTCGGATACGTCGTGGAATATTTCTGGAACTGTTGATGGCTCTGGTCATCATGAACGAACGGAGCTGTCTCTGAGAAATGCGTGCAAAGAGTGCCTGTTAGATCCGTTGGAGGTTTTTCAAGAGCTCACGACCAACGTATCGGCTCGCTATCAAAAGCAGGAGGTTTCGTTTACGGCTTCCTTAGAAGCTCGAGTTAATCCTTATTTGCTCTTTAAATTGGAAGGAACCGAAGACCGATACGGTGTCGAGATGACGACCGAATTCGGTGCTAAAACTTACTTTGACGAAAGTATTGGTGAGTTTGTTGAGTGGAATCGATACAACCATTCTAAGCTGACGGGCGTTGTCTACGATCACCACAGACAACCCATACCAGGAGTAAGCCTACAAATCTTGGACCAACGAGCGGTCAGTGATGCAAAGGGCCTATTTGAATTCTCAAGTGTTCCGGCTCGAGATAATCTACCTATCTATATCGATGAAGGGGCACTCGACCTTAACCTCACGCCGATTCAAAACCCTATGTTTGTAAACACTAAGCAAGTCGGGCTAACTCATGCTCACATCGAAATGGTGGTGTCATTTGGCGTCGATGGCACAGTGGAAGGCGATCTAGAAAACAGTGCTTATCTGCACTTTAAACATATCCAGAAAGGCACCGAGTATTCGAGCGAGATTGAGAGCGATGGCTTTTACATGGTAGAGGGGCTCATCGCGGGCAAATACATTGTGACTTTAGAAATGGGAGACAAGCGATACGTGCAAGGTGCCGACTTGGACGGCGATTTCTGGGTAAGCGACCTCACATTCAACCTCATTGATTTTCATAAGGTGTACTAGATCTGATCGCTTTGATTAGTCTGATGGAGGCGACAGTATCAATCGCACTTTCTGTTTCGTGGTTAGCTCTCGGTTCTTCAAATCTTTGAATATGGCCTTCCATTCTTGAAAGGTGACCACTATCGGATTAAAACTGTTCACGGGTTTGGTGACGCCGTAACGTACAGTTTCAACTTCAGGTTCGAACGTACCAAACAACTTATCCCAAATGATCAAAACACCGGCGTAGTTCTTATCGATGTATTGCGGGTTTTTGCCGTGATGTACTCGATGATGCGAAGGGGTGTTAAAGATGTATTCAAGTGGTCCCAAGCTTCGTATCCATTGTGTATGGACAAAGAACTGCAAACCTAGATTCAGAAGCACCACAAAGATGACCCATTTAGGGTCAAAACCTATGATGACCAACGGTACCCAGAATAGCCACATCCCAGCAAGTGGGTACATTAAGCTTTGACGGAAAGCCGTACTGAAGTTCATCTGTTCTGAGCTGTGGTGCGCGACGTGTGCTGCCCACATCCAGCGAACACGATGGCTTGCTCTATGGAACCAGTAATAGCAAAAGTCTTGTAACACTATCAATACAACAAAACTCAGCACGCCCATTTCAATGTCCATCAAGCGCCAACCGAACATCCAGAGATACAGCTGCACGACCAATAACCCGGTGAGCAAATCGGAGAGTTGATGCATTCCCGCCAGCGTGAAGTTACATATCACCTCTGAAAGTTTATAGCTGGAGTTATCTGGTAGTCGACCTTGTTTCTGACCGATAAAATACTCAGCCAACATGCACACCACGAACAAGGGCGCTAATACCAACAGTAGCCATTCTGGGTGATTGATTAATGCGTCGATATTCATGTTTTATCCTTGTTGAGACGCCATACGCGTTCTTAGTATCAAGTTTACTTAGACTTGCTCGCCTGAGATTCAATCAGCAGAATTACGTTACCAGCGAGCAAAGTGATCTTCTGTTAGGCCAAGAACACCATCGAGTTGATGTGTCACTCCCTTGTTGTCTTCAATCGAGCCAGAAAAGTGACCAATGAACTGACGAAAGTTACTCTTTAACAGCCATAAATTGAGCTTTTCGCTGCGGTTATTTAAGGGCGTAAAGGTCAGGTTTATACGTTCATCTTGTGATGTTATCTGCCAAGGCAAGTTCGTGTCTTGGCGACTGAACGTAAACTGTACCGGGTTAAGCAAGTGTCTGGTTCCATTGACCCATAACACGTTTTCGCAGCCTCCAGTCTCATTCACGCCCGCCGCGAGGTTTAGGCCAATATCTGTGCCATTGGATTGCGTGTTGATACTTGCCCAGCGCCAACTGGTCTCACGCCTCATGTAACCCGCTGAAAAGTCATAACCGGCACGAGCTTGTTGGAGAACGAGTGATTCTCCTTTGATTTGGATTTCACCGCTGATGCGCAAAGCATTGTGCTTTTGAGTGTAAGTCCAACCTGAATAACCCGTTGGGCTGCACATCGCCATGGGCAAGCTGTCGGTTTCAGGCTCTAAAGCGATATCGGCCTTGATGAGTTTGGTATTCAATCGAACTTGCCATTGTCCGCCTTCAATATTAAAGATGATGCTTTGGCCTGCAATGTTTGTCGTGCCGTCAAATGGCGAAGCGGTAACTTGTTTATCAAACCCTAATGGCCTCAACCAAGATGACTCTTCTAGATGGTTGTTTTCAATATCGTACAGATAACAAAATGCCGAGCCTAAGTAGCGAATATCCGCGATTGCCACGCCGATAATGTGCGTTTCGGTGACGATACTGACAAATTGAAATTGCTTGTAGTGGAAGTGCTTCTGCCAAGAGTTTGCTTTTGCATCCATTGAGTTTCGGTAGTCAAAGTTCTCGATGTTCAGGTGCTTTGGGATGCCATCGAAATGCCCAATGATCGGCTGACCATTAGAATCAATCAAACTGTATGGAGCAGGATTCGTTTTTATCATTGCGATAGTTCACATAAATTTAACAACTAAAGCCATTGTGCGATGAGTAGCGTAGAATTGGGAGGTCATATTCGGACAAGAGCGCGTTACCAATCACGATTTTGTCAGTAGTGTTGTTGAAGCTGAGTAGTCATGTTTATGGGAATGGGCTCGATATAAGGAGAGACGATTGGAGATTATCGCGGAGTATAAGCCGACCGGACATCGGCATCAGTTGGGTACATTAGATATCGCGCTGCTGTTGAATACGTTAGAGCAACGAGGTCTCGATATTGAAAGGTTACTCAATGATGTGGGTTTGCCGAACATGGATTGGCGAGACCGGAATGGAAAGTTGACTTACGCTGACAAGCTTTCGTTATTTAGCGCGGCGAATCAGAGCTTTCCTCACGATGGCTTAGGGCTTTGGCTGGGGGAACACGCTAGCTTGAGCCACTTTGGTGTGTTGGGTTATGCGCTATCGACCAGTCAAAATGTCGGGGAGGCCATCAAGTCGGGCTTTAAATATCTGCGTCTGAACGGTCCTATTTTCTCGGTTAAATTATTTCTAGATTCCGAGCAAGCGGTGATTCAGATTGAGAACACCTTGGAAGTGGGTGATCTCCTTCCTTTCTGCAGTGAATATTTCTTAAGTTCAATCGTCTCTTTGTTCAAAGAACTGACTGGTCATGAGTTGGATATTCATACTTTGGCTTTGCCTTATGCTCGCCCTAACTACGCCAAGCTCTATGACGACCGTTTCCAGTGCCCGGTGATTTTTGAGCAAAGCCATTGTGAACTGCGTTTTGATGCCTCGGTTTTATCACAAACCTTATTGACTCATGATGCCGCTACACTGAAGCGCTATCTTGCGTCTTGCCAGTCGATAGTCGAAACGCTGGACTCTGAGCACCTGCTGACTAACCAGATCAAAACGATCTTTTATCAAACCGCAGGCAGTTTCCCAATTATAGAACAACTCGCAGAAGAGTTTGGTTGTAGCTCTCGTACACTCAGGCGAGAGCTAGTGACCCATGATTCCAGTTATCAAATATTGCTTACCGAAGTTCGAGTGGAACTGGCCAAAGAGCTGTTACTCGGCACAACCATGAGTATCGATGACATAGGTGAAAGGCTCGGTTATAGCGACCCAGCTAATTTCAGGAGGGCGTTTAAAGGGTGGCTCAATAAGACGCCCGCGCAGTTTCGTGACGGTTTAAGTTAAAGCGTTACTTGCTAAAAAACTGTTCCCTGAAATCGGATACTTGCTGCTGATAATAACTGTCCCAATCGTGTTGAGTCCAAGTGCCATAACTTGAGGTTCGCTGAAAGTCTAAGGTCGCTTTGAGCTGATCCAGTTGCTCGTGATAACTCATCACGGTTTGTTGCTGTTGCGCGACTTGCTGTTCTCGCGCGGCAATGTTGCTGGCCTGCGTTTCATCTAAGTAGGCCTCTTGAAGGTCGGCTTTGACTGAGACTATCTCAGCAGGGCTATAGCTGCTGGGTATCAAAGAGACTGCCAGTTCATATTTTTGAAGCTGTGTTTCGGCGTTTAACGTGTCCGTATTGTTTTGCCATTCACTAAGCAAATCTTGATAGGTGGCCAAAAACTGGCTCGCTTCGTTTTCTTTAAGGGTGTTTGCGTCGAGCGTAAAATCTAGATGCGCAAACTGGTCTGCGAATAGCTGGTGGGCCAACTCGCCCCATACTTGCTGTGCAGACTGCTTGAATAAGGCAACACGATCTTCAAGAGTCGATATGGATTCAAGTGGGATGGTACTTTGGGCTAATTGCCAGTCGACTGATAGCTGCGGATAGTCGCTCAGTAACTCAAACCATATACTCGGCAACTCTGATTTCAATCGTGCGAGTTGCTCAGTGCAGTCATCGCGTTGTTGGCAAAGCGCCCAAAACCCATCGAGTTCATCGAATAAAGCCTTACCTTCAAGTTCGCTTAAGTTTTCAACATGCGTTTCTCCGCCCGATGATTCAGTTAGGGATAGATTGTTCTGCGATGCTGAATTTCCCGAACTGGTGGTTGCAGTTGGTGTGAAATTATCGTCATCAGTTGTCGTAGAAACACGCGGCTTAGCTTCTGCGTGTTGAGCAGAAGATAGCGGTATTCCGTTCGATTTTGATGACCATGAGTAGCCAATAATGCTCGTCACCGCGACGAGCATTAGGATTAATATAACTCGATGCATTATTGGTTCACCGAGTTACTTGATCACGGCGCTAACAGGGAAGTGGTCTGAAAGGTTGTAGTGCTTCCATAACTCACTGCTTGTTGAACGAGGAACATCAACGCGGTTATTGTTGTGAGTTTTTTGTGCGTACTCCGAACTCACCACTACGTAATCCAAGTATTCGACGTTTTCCCCGCCAGACATAGGTTCGCCAGCAAAGTTGTTGATACGAGGATCAAAGGTGGAAGCAGTATAACCTGAATACTCCGGCTCAGCGGCTTGCAGGTTAGCGAACATTTGTTGGTAGTCGCCTGGGAACTTCAGCTTGTTCACGTTGAAGTCACCGCTATAAATAACCGTCTCTGAAGTTGGTATTTCCAGTGATTGAGCAAGCTGACGCATCTGTTTAAATTGGCGCTGTCGGTAGTCACGAGCGGTATCGGTATCGAATGATGCCGTGTGGGTGCCGAAAACATGGTAAGCCTGACCATTCTTGATAACCTCGGCATAATTCACGCCCTTATCAGCGAAACAATCTGTGCCTGTACAATCAGGGAACACGTATTGCGCTTCGTTGACAATAGGGTAGCGGCTGACAATGATTACACCGCCGTCATAGATGTTGATCCCATCCTTATCGAGCATCTTGGTTTGGTAAGGATACTCTTTCGCTAGTTCACGCAGGAACTCATCTCGTCCGTTGGCAAACACTTCTTGAAGCGCCAATACGTCGTAGCCCTTTACGTATTGAGGGAGCAGGTCATAGCGGTCACCAATATGTGAAGCGATGGCAGGCAGCGCCCAGATGTTATAGGTCATGACTTTGAGTGTATTGGCATCTGGCTCTGGCTGTTCATCCACTTTGGGTGGGGTGATGGTGTAATAAATATCATCGTAGCGCGCCGTAGAATCGGCTTTAAGTGCTAGCTCTGCATTGACCCCGAATGCATCGGTTGTGCTGCGATGAATATTACGATCGTCATGCAACGTTAGGTTGACGTCTGCGGCACTCAAGCCATGTTGCAGTGTCGAGTTGTACCAATGACCCTTCATGGTTTGGTTGAGCGTGACACTCTCTCCTACAGCGTTCGATACTACAGTGTCAAACTCGTAGGTCTTCCCAGATTTCACACCAGTCCAGCGATTGAAACTGATCAGCTTCTTCGTCTCCCAAGGGCCAATCTGTTCAACATGTTGCTGCCACTCATCACCGAATTGAAGCTGGTCGGTGCCTGTGTGATTGGTTTGAATAGTCATTACTTGGCTAGTGTTATTGGTCAGGTACACATCGGTATCTGCAATAGCCGAGGTTGAAATGAATGAAGCTGATGCAAGTATTGCACTCAGGCAAGTCCATTGAGTTTTCATTTTCACGTTATCCTTACTGATTGGTTTAAAGAATAACGTAGTAAAGAGTTGTGACATTGGAGTTATAACTCTATGGGAATTATCCAAATATTAGATATATGCCATGGTTTTATAAATTAGATTACTCATTGAAAATTAACATATTGCTTTGCCTGAATGATAAGTGATACGCGCGCACGCTAAAAAATAGAGGAACGATTTGGGCTTGAGGGTAAGTCACTACTGGTTGTTTTTGTGGAAATCATAGGTCGGTAAATAACCAGAAATGGATGCTGTGAATCACGATAAGGGAAAACGCTAACCGCCTTGCTCTATCAGCATAAATTTTGCCATTGTTCAGTAAACAGATTCCTCAAAAACAGGTATGATAGTGTCGTTTTTAATCCTGAACTGGGAAAGTCATGGCAAAGTTAACACTCCAAGAGCAAATGCTTAAAGCTGGCTTGGTAAATGAGAAAAAATTAAAGAAGGCGAAGAAGGGCTCTAAAAAGTCTCGCGTTCAGTCTCGTGAAGCAAAAGCGGCAGCAGAAGAAACTAAACTGGCGCAGCAAGCGAAAGACAAAGAGTTAAACCAACAGTTGAAAGAACAGCAGTTGAGCAAAGAAATTAAAGCTCAAGTGAAGCAACTGATTGAGATGAACAAGATCGAACAGAAGAATGGTGAGATCAAATACAACTTCACCGATGGTACGCTAGTTAAATACCTTTACGTAGAAGACCTGACTCAAAAGCAACTAAGTAAAGGCATTCTAAGTATCGCGCGTCAAGGCGAGAGCTATGTTGTTATTCCTACTGCGGTAGCGAACAAGATCGCGATGCGTGACGAAGAATCTATTGTTGATACTCAAGCTTCAAGCTCTGATGAAATAGACGAAGATGACCCGTACAAAGACTTCGTGATCCCAGATGATCTAATGTGGTAATCCGTTTTACCTAGCTCCATTCTAATGGCTAGCTAAGTTTACAGGATCTAAGAATGCAGCGAACAATCACTCGATTGGCGCTGCATTTTTTTTTGGCGCTAAATGACCTTAATAAACCTAAGCAAACCTCTATAGTGCGTCCCCTTAATACGGGAGAACACACATGAAAAAACGCACCAAAATTGCTTTCGCAACCACTCTGTTTTGCGCTGGCATCACTTTAGCTCACGCACAAGATTCTAATGAAGAAGTGATTGATCCTTCGAACCTGACCGCAGTTAACACATCCGCTTACTTAGGCTTTAGTAACCAAGGCGACGTGAAACTGTCGGGCTCTATTGGCTATGGTTTACAAAACGGTCAAATGGCGATGGGTACCATCGAAGGAACCATGGACCAAGACGGAAAATACAAAGACAGCCGACTACAATATTTCCATGTTATGAATTTCGCTAACCCTGTTATGCCGTCAGCGGCGGGCTCGATTGATATCATCGACAATACTCAGTTCACGACTGCAGCGTTGGGCGGAGTCGTGATGATCAAACCGGACGTAGAAAACCTAACTCTGTTCGGTCGAGTGGGCGTACTAGCAGGTGATTATGACAGTGATTTTGCATCTTCGATGGGTGAAAAAAAGACCGACATACTCGGTGGTATGGCTGCGGCGTATATCTCATGGAAGCCGGGTGCTGATGGCACGTACTTTATGCTTTCACCTGAGTACACCTACATGGATGGTGACATTGAAACCTCATTACTGAAAAGCTCAATAACGGCGGGTACGCCTTTGTCGAGTGATGGTACTCGTTGGGGTCAATTTAAGATTGAAAATACCAATGGCAGCATGAAATCTGCATCGAAAAAAAATCGATATTGATGACACGGTAGCATGGGTTTTCTATAAGGTTTACTTTTAGAACCTACACCTATTTAACGATTAAAGATCCCGAAGCACGGAGGCTTCATTCAATTTCAGTTTCTCATCTTACTCCTTCACTTTCCGCAACCTGTTTTAATATCGCCCCTTGTAGGCTTCTCCTATCAGCTCACCCAAAACCATTCAATCTAAGCTCTATGCCACACGTTTACTTTGTTCTTATCACTTGCAGTGTATTTTCGCAGCGTACTTTTTCGCAGCGTACTACTCAATGTTTCGGTAACAGTTCACATCGAAAAACAATTAACGCTATAGTCGTTAATAGATAGTCTCTAAGGTTTTAATCGCTTAATGCAGAATCCTATTAATATCAGTAACTCAAACAACCTTGCTCCCTTCTTAGCTTACTTTGAACAAAAGGGGATTGAGTGGCGAAAAATTGCGGCTGAATACGACTTCCCTGAAGATATTGAAGACCGAGAGTATTGGTTGTCTTCTCATCAAGCGATGGCTTTTCTCGGTGCAATGGTCAAGCAAACCAATAAGAATGTTGGGTTTGACGTGGGGCGGTTAATCACGCTTGACCAAATCTCTCCTGAACTGGTTTCTGAGTTCTCAGGATGTGAAAACTTAGAACATGCACTTCATCATCTGCTTGAAATGATGCCGACGTTAAACAACTACATGGTGGTTTGGGTCGATAAAATCGATGGCAAGTGGTACTTGTGTCACCGTGGCTCATACCATCCTTCGTTACCCGGTTATGACCAAGCAGAATGGTTTCGAACCTTTGCTTTTATTTCGTTGTGTCGCATGTTCTTGGGTAATCATTGGGAGCCTAACTCGGTGTTTATGAGTTTTCCTGACCACTTGGCGAGAGATGTTACCAATACTGCGAATCTAGACGCGTTCCGTTTCGATCATGCGTTTGGTGCCATTGAAGTGCCGTTGTCAGCGGATTTCGTCCCAGTAGACAAGCCAATAGACAGTGATTGGTTGACGGTAATTACTGCACTGGTGCAAACCTATGCGGTGCTACCGTGGTTTAATATTCAATGGCTTGCTTCATTGATTGGAACTTCGTCGCGTTCTCTGCAAAGGCAGTTCACCGAGCATGGGTGTACATTTCGTGGTTTGCGAGATGAGGCTCGTTGTCAGGTGGCGAAGCGGTTGCTTAAAGCCAACACATCACCTTTCGAGACAGCGTGGCGATGTGGCTATAGCGACTTATCTAACTTTAACCGAGCATTTAAAGGGTGGTTGGGCAAAACGCCGGCGCAATATCAAAAGCAAACCAGCTAATTAAGATTTGTTTTAACGGATAAACAAAAAGCCAGCCCTTGCAGTTACTAGATGTAAGTTGGAGAGGGCTGGCTTTATTTTGATTTAATCTACTTTTGACTTAATCTAACTTTGAGTTTTTATCTAATCTCTAACGCTCGAATGACGTTACTTCTTAGTGTCACGACGTATTGCTTGTCCCGGTGCTGCATTTGTTACAAGCTCACCATCTTGAACCACAAACTGGCCATTAACCAACACGGTATCAATGCCTGTAGAAATCGCAGCCGGCACTTGGTATGTCGCTTTGTTCGCGACCGTTTTTGGGTCAAAGATAACGATGTCTGCGTCCATACCCACTTGGATACGGCCTTTTTTCTCCATTTGAGGAACGAAGCCATCAAGCACAGTAGCAGGCATGTAACTCATTTTGCGAATCGCTTCTTCCATAGAAAGCAAACCACGCTCTCTTACGTACGTGCCTAAGATTTTAGTGAACGTACCGCTCGATCTAGGGTGTGCAAATGCCTCGCTTGGAATTGGCCACTCATCACCATCGTAATAGCTTACCTTGCCATCTTCGATCAACATCCAAGGCATAGAGTCTGATTCAATCAACACATTAGGATGGATGATTGACTTATCCAGTGCAGACAACTCACTTGGGACCGCTTCATCTAAGAAGTGCCAGTTAATGATAGAGCCCGGTTGTTCTTTCTGTGCTTTGAGAAGCTCTTCGTTATTCAGGCGTTCGGTACCCATTTGGATACTTTCTTCTTGATAGCCTAAACGTTCTTTCCATTCAGGCCCGCTAAACATCGCCGCGCCAACCACTGTACTTGCTGCACCCCATGGGTAAGCGCCAGCTGTAACATGGAAACCGTTCTCGGTTGCTTCATCGAACAGTTCTAATGTCGCGTCGATATCGCGCAGTGAAGTACTGTTGATATGGTTGATGTGCATCTTTGCGCCAGTCAGTGCAGAGTTCGCAATCAGCTCTTGAATAGCCTCAAAACTGCTGCCTGGTTCCATCATGCTGGCATAACGAACGTGCGTGTAAGTCGCAACGTCCCGCTCTGCCGCAAGCTTAGAAAGGGCATAGTACTCTTTCTGGCCATAGCCCGGCGCATAACCTGCATTAATACCAATACCGATTGCACCTTCGTCTAAGCCTTTCTCAACGTATGCCATGATCTTTTCTAGCTGCTCTGGTGTTGCGATTTTCTGTTTCCAGTTATCGAGCCCTTGCATGCTTTGAAAATACTGCAAATTAGCTTGAGGCTCACTGTCGGTGAACGTTGCGATACGAGCAAATGTCCACGCTGCTGATGCGCCATAGTTAATCGGTAGGTTCTTTTCTGCCTGTCCTTTGTACCAGTCGCCGATAGGCAAAATACCCGATTCTAATTCAAGGGCGGTGGTCACACCTTGCTGTGCCTGCATACGATAGCCAGCAATGTTTTGACCATGGTGATGGAGGTCGATGAAACCTGGAGAGACGATGTGATCGTTCGCATCAATGATGGTTTTACCCGTGATTGAATCTTTAGTGATCGCTTCAATGGTGCCTTTGTTGATACCAATATTTCGTACATCACTCAAACCTGTCTCTGGGTCGATAACATGACCACCTTGAATGACTACATCGTAGCTTTCTGCGTAAACATTAGCTGCTGACGCAATTAAGACGATGGGTAACGCAACAGAGCGAATGGATGATTTCATGACTGCTTTCCTATTGAAAATAAATACGTTATTGAAAATGAATACGTTATTGCAAGTTGGCGAATTACTAAGGGTAATTGACTTTATGCGCTGCCATTGAGTAACCCGTGCTGATCACTTCGGTTCCATCAATGAATGAGATAGGTAGATCTTGTTCAAAGGTGGCGATATCTCCCGACACCATAACGACTCTGTAAAGATCCTGAAGTAGGAACCCTTCATCAATATCGACAATAATGGTCTGATTTGCCGGCGGAGGCGGGGTATGGATACACGCGCCTGCGATGGGTACCAAAAGAAACTTCGTCGTTAACATGCCGTCCATTTCAAGCGGGACAACGAAGCCCGGAATAGTCACATCGTTCAGTTCGAGGTCGGTGTTGACCGTTGTTAAGCGAATGTGTTCTACCGCCAGTGCTTCTTCTCTCAGTGCCAGTAATTCCTCAGCGTCATAACCAGATTCACTTAATGCGAGCTTGCTTGCTTCGTATTGTTGTGTCTCTTCAGAGTTCATCTCGCGCTTAAGGCTCGTTTTCTGATAGTTCAAAACGGCAAATAGATTAGAGACTTGATCTTGATTCAACGCGGGTAGCGCGACTTCTTTTGTTAGCGGCGGAATCAGGTCTTCCCACATCACCATGGTTGACGACATAGCACTAAAGCTAAGCAGTAAACCTGGTAACAGAGTCGTAAAGAGTGAACTAAATCGAAATAGCATCTGATGGATTCTCCAGCGTTGTCGTAAGGTCGTTCGCGATCTCTCAGCTATTCGCTATCAACCTAAACGAATAGTAATTAACGAAGCTTGGTCAAATCCTATTGATTTGCTCTCCGTAATTCGTGCTGTGAATAATAGCAACCACTGAAAATACAGATAGGTCACTTTGCGCCAAGAGTGGATGGGCATTCTGATAGAGAGGAAGAAGGATTATTGAAGATTAAAGGGGAGTAATATATGAAAAGCCCTGATGCACTTTTAATTAGAAAAAGCTTTCGCATCAGGGCTTGTTTTCATTTGAACAGGAATTGAGACTGATTGACGTTCGTTAGCTAATGTTTTGACATGCCGTAAACAAGGCTATCATTGGCACTTGCATGATCGATAAAATCGGTATTGGCGCGCTGTTCGTGTTGGTCGTAGCCATCGAAGTAACAGTCGCCAATTTCATTGCGCGGGCAAACGTGAATGTGGTCTTTGATGACCAGTTCGGTAGAACAACATGGGCAATGTCTTATATGTCCAGTGAGTCCCGTAGATCTATTTGGTTTCATACATCCTCCTGATAGGCACTGTAATCTAATTGCCTATTTGCACCCTAAGTTACGCAAATTAGTGTGTCGTTATGATTTCACTTTTAAGTCAGTGAAAAACGATTCAGAGAGTGAATACCTAGGCATCAATGCAGATGTTCGACCGAGAGAATGTAAGACGAATCAAGCCCAGAGCAGACGCAATGGGCTTGGAATAACAGCTGAACTATTTCTAATGGGTTTATTGCTGCACAGGGTTAATCACAAGTTGAGCATCTTGATACCCAAGTTGAGCGAGGGTGTCAGGGTTGAAATCAGTCACTATTTTAATATCACCCGCGTAGTAGGTTTCGTGATTGTTGAACGTCGTTGTATCGAATGAATCAACAGAATGCTCAGCGCCGATATCTATCATCCCTGAATATTGAGATTCAGCACTGAATTGACCAGACACGTGAGAGTAGAACGGACGGACACTGGCTCCTGCGGCGTACTGCATGCTACTCAAGCCATTGGTGTTGATTGCCCAACTCCAGTCCCACCATTTCATCTCTCCAGGAATATAGCGGTGGTCCCATTGGTAGCGGATATTGGCTTGATCTTCGCTGGTGGTTCCCATGGTAAAGGTGTGTGAGACAGTAGGGCGGTTTGTTGGATGTGAGCTCAGCGCATTGCCGCTATAACGAAGAAAACCTGTGAAGCTCACGTCGTAACTCATGTTGGTTTTGATGCGGTATGGGTAAGAGATGGTAGAGCGTAAGAACTCGACTTGAAAAGGCAGCACGGAGTGAGCAGGCACGGTAATGATGGCTTGCAGTTCTGTCGGCTCAAAACGAGTGCCACTGTTGGTATCGGAGAAACGTTGGCCTTCTTCTAGCGCGACTCTTACCTCTGTTTTTCCAACTTGTGGCCAATGAAAGGTCTCATCAATGACGACTGAATCAGCAAGGTCGAAGCGCTGTGTTTTTCTCCATTGGGTGGATTGCTTAAAATGAAGGTCAACGACGATTTGTTTCGGCTGATCAGTCTTGTTAATAGCATAAGCTGTAAGGGTGTTGACCAGCTCTTGGTCAGTTTCTTCTACCGAGCCGTGCCAAAACGCAGTGTTATCGAGTACGTAAGAGAAGTTATCGACAGTGATGGTTGTCTTCTCATTACAACGCTCACCGGTACAGCTTCCATTGTTATTCCCTTTGATCTCCCAACCATGGTTAAGTTGCTCTATTGCCATATCTTGACCGACGTAACGCCCGTTATTGCCGCTAACCCAAGCGTAACCAAGACTATGAGCCAAGTAACTTAGCGGCCTGATAAAGTTCGTGTCGTCATTGACTAAAGCTCGTTGAACTTCAAGGTTACTGTTCTCTTGAATAGCTTGTGCTTCGTAGTATGGCAAGCCCGCTTCTGGTGTATTAGGGTAGCACCAGGTTTTGTCGCTTGGTTGACCTGGTTTAATGAGGCCATGATAGCCGGAGCCCATGATCACCCAATCATGCTGAAGGCCAACAATGTCCCAAACATTCATGCGGGATATCAGGGCTGTTTTATGTTCTTGAGCTTCTGAATTGTTGAGAGCGCGATAGTCGAAACGACAGATATCTTCTCCAAGTTTGTCTAAGACGATTTGGTCTGAGTATATCTTCGCATGAGCAGTAAAGGATATTACCGATAGGGCAGTGCTAAATAGAATGGTTTTACTGACGTTAATCATTAATAAGTTCCTAAATGCCATTATTTGGCTATTTTTATTAGAATCGAGTTATTAGATTTTATTGATATTATTTAAAGCCGAGGGTTACTAGCGGGGTGTACTCTGTCATATAAAACAATACCAAAAATACTGAAATGAATTGAAAATAAATACTTATAATTATCAGTTGGTTATGTTGACTGGCTTGTTGTTTGATAAAGGATTATCTCGATTGTTTTCAATTAGTTTCAACTATCAAAATATTAGGTGGTTGATTGTTGGACATTTATATTTTCGTAGCCTTGCTATTTGGGAAATTGGCTGAGTGATTAGCTAGCAGGAATGGTTGCCGAATGGTAAGAAAAGACGTAAATGAGAATAAGAAACGGTGTTGTGATAGGCAGGATCAAAAAATGCAGCCAACAACCGTTCGATTATTGCTGCATCTTTGTTTTATATGGCTCTAGTTAACTCAATTGAACGTGATTAAGCATCACCTGGCTTTTCGCGTTTGCTGTTCCAACCCATAAAGTTGTAGATGTTGTAACGAGCAAAGCCTATCTGTTCATGCAGAGCAAAATCTGTGACCGCAAAGTTGTACCATAGTGGCAACCATGAAATTTGAGCGGCCATATAGTCGGCTCTGACTGGAATAACATTTAAGCCGAAGTGGTTGAAGTAAAGCTCGCTGCGACGAATATGCAGGCCAGACGAAACTAACACAATGTTATCGAATTTATGATGCTTCATGAGGTCACTAGTGAGCTGTGCATTCTTCCAAGTGTTGACACTATTTGGCTCTTGAATGATGTCACCCATCGGAACGCCAAGTCTCAGCAATTGTTGTTGATAAACTTCTGCTTCGGTAACACCGTTATTTTGTGCATCGCCACCACTGATGATCACTTTGCATGTGGTTTGGGCTATGGCGCAATCTTTATATTGGCTGGCTGCTTCACTGATTCGGCCAAAAGAGAAAAAGGCTGGCTCGAACTCTTGCGTGCTTTTAATTAACTGCGTTCCCGCACCCAGAAGAACAATAGCGTTATTGTCAGACCATTGGATATCAGGCTTACTTTCGTAATCGGCTTGTAGGTCGTTCAGTAAGTAACGAGGAATTAAGCCTGAACCAATCAACACAAATGACGATATAAGAACAAGAGATAAAAACAGAGAGGTTTTTCGCCACTGAAGTAAACGTGTAAAGCCTACGAATAGCAGAAGAAGTAATAATATAATAAAGCTCATGAGGATCCTGTTATCGAACTGGTGCCAAGATGATGTGACATACTGAAGCGGTGCATCATATATCAGTTATGTTAATCATTCATAGATAACTCATTGTATTATTGAACAAATGCACGATTTCTTTCTATCAAGAACAATCATCGATGAGAGCATTCGAAAAAATCGCTTTATTATTGTTCGATAATACCATTCTAAATATAGGTATATAAATCAAGAGGGTTATTTAAACCTTATTTCGTGTTATTTGATTTATCTGTTCATCGGTTTCCGTTTCTTCAACTCGTTAACTCAGCTTTCATATTCTTAAACTACCAAATCTTCAAGCTCTTAAATGATCAAGCTCTCAAGCTCTTAAATTATCAAAGTAATGCTGAACAAATTTAACGAACACTTGGTGTTTCTTTGCCGGATAAATAACTTGCGGATAGAAAAGGTAAATACTGTTGCCTTGTTGCAGACATTCATCAGGCAGCACTCGCTCTAATTCTCCAAGCTCGACCTCTTTCGCGACGTAATAACTTGCGATACGGATGATGCCACCGCCTGCCATAGCTTGTTGCTTAAGTAAGTGGTTGTCATTGCTTGAAAGCCAGCCGGACACATCAATATTTGCCGATTTTAAAGGCCACTCGGTTTGGTGCAGCGTTGCTAAGCATTGATGGTCATTTAAGTCGTTGGCATTGTTGGGGCGGCCAAACTGATCAAGATAGCCAGGAGTCGCGACTAAGTCATGCTGATAGCTAATCAAGTGTTTCGCCACCATGTTGTCAGGTGGAGTATTGGTGGCACGAAACGCGATATCGATATCATCTTGATTGAGATTAAAGTTGGTGTAGCTGCTGTTTATCTCAAAACGGATTTCTGGATATTGTTGCCTAAACTGTTGGCAGATATCGAATAGATATACCTCAGTAAACATCTTTGGCGCAGTGAGGCGTAATAGACCTTTTACGATGTCGTGTTGCTCTGAAACGCTGCGTTCAAGCTGTAAAACTTGCGAACGAATCGTTAAGCCTTGTTGTAACGCGCGTTCGCCTTCTTGAGTTAAACGAACACTGCGCGTGGTTCTGACCAAAAGCGGGCACTGTAAATCATTCTCTAAACGTTTGATCTGCTCAGAAAGGTAGCTCTTAGAGATACCGAGCTTTTCGGCTGCCTTGGTAAAGTTGAGTTGCTGAGCAAGTTCTACAAACAGGATCAGTCGTTCTATTCTTTTGTGTTCGTTCATTCGCGCATTCCTACCAATCTATTGTTCGTCATATCAAACAATCATTTCGTAACTAGCATATTCTGTTTTTTAAAAAGAACAATATGATAGAGGCATATTTCTGGTCAGCAAATCTTCTAAGCGAGAATCGACATGACGAACAGCACTGAATCTACAAACAAAACGAATGACAAAAAGAGTATCCCATTATCAAACTATCTGCCGAATGTTGGGCAAGTTGCCTATGGCTGTATGGGCTTAGGTGGTGGTTGGAATGATAATCCAGTGACGAGTGCGGATGTTGCTCAAACACGAAGCGTCATCGACACAGCATTAGAATCGGGTATTAATTTATTCGACCATGCGGATATCTATACCTTCAGCAAAGCTGAGCAAGCCTTTGGTCAAGCATTACAACAAGCGCCTGAGCTGCGTGAACAGATGTTCATTCAATCTAAGTGTGGGATTCGTTTTGAAGGCGAGGGCAATGTTGGTCGTTATGATTTCTCGGTAGATTGGGTAAGCCAATCGGTAGACGGTATTCTCAACCGATTGAATACTGAAAAGCTCGATGTGCTGTTATTACATCGTCCTGATCCTTTGATGGAACTCGATGACCTGGCAAGAGTGTTAGAGCACTTAAAAGCGCAGGGTAAGGTCGATTTCTTTGGTGTGTCGAACATGAACAGTCACCAAATCCAGTATCTGCAATCTGCGCTAGGGCAACCTATTGTCGCGAATCAAGTTGAGATGAGCTTAGCCAAATTGGATTGGTTGAACGATGGGGTGATGATTAACTCACAAGGGCACCATCAATCAGACTTCGCCGCAGGCACCCTTGAACATTGCCAAATGAATAACATCCAACTGCAAGCTTGGGGTTGTTTGGCACAAGGCCGATTTGCTGAGCAAGGTTTGTATTCAGAACATGAACACGTGAAAAAGACGGCGCACTACGTGGCTCAGTTAGCAAATCAATATGGCGTAGAAAGTGAAGCGATTGTGTTGGCATTTTTGCTTCGTCACCCAGCTCGTATCCAACCTGTTATTGGCACCACAAATCTAGGCCGAATCAAAGCTTCAGCGGTAGCGACTCAGATAAACCTATCTCGTGAAGAGTGGTACAACTTATACGTGTACTCACGTGGTCAAGCACTGCCATAAGGAATGAGCATGTTGAATCAAAAGATCGCACAACAGTTGGTGTCTAACGCTCTCGATATTGCCGAGCATAATCAACAAGCAATTGCGGTGAGCGTGTGTGATACGCACGGAGAGTTACTGGCGTTTATTCGCATGGATAATGTGAGCGTACAAGCTGGATTGTTAGCACAGAACAAAGCTTATACGTCTGCAAGAGACAAACAGCCAAGTGGTAACTTAGGTGCTTGGGCAAAAGAAACTGGTAAAGACTTAAATTACTGGACTGACCCTAAGATCACTGGCTTTAAAGGCGGTGTTCCGGTTGAGTTAAAGGGGCAGGTGATTGGCGCTATTGGTATCAGTGGATTGAGTGAAGATGACGATGAAGCGCTCGCCGAAAAAGTTATCCAACGAGTGCTCTAAGCGCTGTTGCTTGTGAAGTAACTGAAGCTAGAAGTAACAGATAATAAAAAACCGATGCATGTGCATCGGTTTTTTTGTTTAACGAGACTCAAGTTATTGAATCAATCGAATCCATTAAGCGTTCGCTTGTTCCAGATCTTGTTGCTTGTCTTTCTTACCCATTAGGCGGCTTGTAATCGTACCGGCTGTCATTGCACCAGATACGTTAAGCGCTGTACGTGCCATATCGATAAGGGGTTCGATAGAGATAAGCAGTGCTGCAATCGTTACAGGAAGGCCCATAGCAGGAAGCACGATAAGTGCGGCGAACGTTGCACCGCCACCCACACCGGCAATACCGAATGAGCTCACTGTAATGATAGCAATCAGAGACAGAATGAAGTTGATGTCCATTGGGTCGATGCCCACGGTTGGCGCAACCATAACTGCTAGCATGGCAGGGTAGATACCCGCACAACCGTTTTGACCAATCGTCGCACCGAAAGTTGCAGACAGGTTAGCAATCGCTGGTGGCACATTTAGCTTAGTGATTTGAGCTTCAACGTTCAGTGGAATCGTTGCAGCAGAACTACGCGAAGTGAAAGCGAACGTTAGAACAGGCCAGATTTTTTGGAAGTACTCTTTCGGGTTTACACCAACAAAAGAGACCAACACACCGTGAACAACAAACATCAGGATGATTGCTACGTAAGAAGCAACGATGAAACCCAGTAGGCTTAGGATGTCTGAAGCACTCGATGTTGCGACTACTTTCGCCATTAACGCAGCGATGCCGTATGGCGTGAGTGCCATGATCATCTTAACTAAGCGCATAACGATAGATTGTGCAGCGTCAACGAAAGTACGGATCGGTGATTCTAGCTCTTCTTTCTCAGCCATTACTTTACGAGCCGCAATACCTGTTAGCACGCCGAAGATAACAACCGCAATGATTGAAGTAGAACGAGCACCGGTTAGATCAGCAAACGGGTTAGTCGGAATGAAACTAACCAGCATTTGTGGAATGGTTAAGTCAGACACACTTCCCATGCGGCTTTCTAGTGTTGCAATACGAGCCGTTTCACGAGCACCTTCGGTTAAGCCTTCTGCCGAAAGACCGAATGCCTGAGCCACTGCAATACCAACAATTGCAGAGATCGCTGTTGTTGCGAGTAATACTGAAATAGTGATGCCAGAAATTTTGCCCAGTGAACCGCCTTTCTCAAGCTTCACCACGGCAGCAATCATTGAAACCAAGACTAATGGCATGATCACCATTTTTAGTAGGCCAACATAGCCACTGCCAACAACATTTACCCAATCCAACGTTTCTTTGATGGCTGGGTTGCCTTCGCCAAATAGCAGCTGTAAGCCTAGGCCAAATGCACTACCAAAAACTAAACCGAGTAAAACGAGGCGAGAAAGTGTGTTTTCTTTTTTCTGCTGTCCGTAGAGAAAAAAGAGGATACCAGTGAATACCGCTAAGGCAGCGATAGCTGAAAATGACATTTGTTTTCCTTATGAATAGCTCTAAATCAATTAGTTACCTAGATGTATAGGTGTCAGTACTGCTGCTAAAATAACGTTCTGTTACAAAACGTAAAATAAGGAAAAGTAATTTATTAGAACGATTAGTAATATCCACTCAATGGTATGGGTGGATATTCAACATTGTGATGAATAGGTGAGCTTTTTAGCGATATTTTGCCAATAAATTGAGCATGTCACTTGACGAGTAAATTTCGATATTTTTGAAATTATTTTCGAATAATCGGAACAACATTGCCTTCGCGACGTCTTCCGCTTGAATAGGGCGTAGGTTTTTGAACTGACCAAACATAAAGGGAGAGACTAAAGGAAAGATGCTTTGCAGGAGTTTTTCATCGGCTCTTGGTTCATCACGTTCACCAACCAGCGGCCCAGGACGTGCGATGAAAAGCTGCTTGAAGCCAATACGTTTTAAGTTGTGCTCCATTTGCCCTTTGCAACGAAGGTAGTGTGAATAAGAATCTGGTGAAGCGCCATAGCTCGAAACGACGGCAACGCGTTGTACCCCAAGAAACTTCATCGACTGTGCAACTTGGCTAACCAATTCAACATCGACTTTGCGAAGTGCTTCTTTTGATCCTGCCTTTTTCTTAGTCGTACCTAAGCAGATAACGCCAAGTTTAGGCGTCGCATTCGTATCATCCCAACTCGTGACTTGCAGGTCATTGTGAATGAGTGTGTGGAGTTTATTGGAGTCAAACTGTGCATTGAGTGATCTTCGGGATAACGCATAGATATTGTCGACAGCGGGCTCATCAATGAGCTGCCTCATCACATGATGACCAATTAGCCCGGTTGCACCAGCCACAACAACCGATGTTTTGTCTCCAGCAATGCTCATTTTAATCCCTTATTCACTCCACAAGTGCTTGTTTAATATAAACAGTGTTTGAATTTTAAGCGAATAAAAGTTTGTTAAACGAGTGGTCAGTAGTATGTGGGGAGTCGCCTGTTTATGGAAAAAGAGATGATTTAGTTTGGCTCGACGCATAAGTACGGTCTGAAGCATTAATACGGTATGAAACATAATTGTGGTGCGAAATATAAATGCGGTCTGAAACATAAGTACGGCGTCAAACATAACTAAGATGTTAAACATAACAAAGCCCGCTGGGCGACGGGCTTTGTTACTTTTCTTGCTTCTTACTAGGTGAAGGACAGTGGGATTTTCCTTACCTTTTTGTTAGCTTTCTTACTTGATTTATTTGGTTTTCTTTTACTTGAGTTTGGAATCATTACACCTCCTAAATCGTTGTTCTGTTTTGTCTTTCAATCGATTGTCTTTCTTTGTGTAGCGTCAGTGTTGTGGGCATTCACTGTATGGGTACTTATCAATGGAGAGATTAACAAGTACTTTAGATAAAGCATAAACGATGCCAAAATGTAAGTTACTGATAAATCTATTATCAGTATTGTTTGTGTTTTAGGGTTCGTCAATTTGACTGTCAATTTGAGAAAAAACCAGTGTGATCTGTTTAAATTAAGAACACTCTCTACGGTTTCTGTTGATTAGGCATAGATACAGCATTGCTTAACACGTAAACTGAGTCGTAATTCACATAGACCAAGGACGTGCTATGAACCTCAAGCTTGATACTCTTGCTCCCACTCAGATTTATCACCTGATGACACAAACCGTTGTTCCTCGCCCTATTGCGTGGGTATTGACGGAATCTTCTGAACAAGAGTACAACCTAGCGCCTTTCTCTTATTTCACGCCTGTTTCCAGTAATCCGCCGCTACTGATGTTGTCTGTCGGAAAGAAGCCATCGGGCGAAATCAAAGATACCACCCGTAATGCCCTTGAAACGGGTAAGCTAGTGATTCACATTGCTTCTTCAAGTTCTGCAGAAACAATGACAGCAACAGCAGCCACTCTCGATCATGGTGATTCTGAAGTCACCGCGAATGATATTGAGCTGGTTGAATTTGAAGGCTTTTCTTTACCAAGAGTAAAAGAGTGCGCGGTCGCTTTTGGCTGTACCTTGTACGAAGTAAAAGAAGTTGGAGAGGTGCCACAAAGCCTTATCTTTGCTCAAGTCGAAACCGTGTACATTTCCGAAGATGTGATCGATGAAGAGAGTGAACGTCTTAAGGTTGATGCGTTGGCATTGGACCCACTGTCTCGACTTGGTGGCGGTGAATACGCTACGCTTTCTAATGTGTTCTCTGTTGCTCGCCCAAAATAGCCAATCCTAAATTAACGTACCCAGAATAAGCGTTTTTAAAAACTATGTTAGATACCCAATACTCGCAGTTCATCCAACACCGAATTGACCAAAAAACCAAGCCACTCGGTGCGCTTGGCTTACTAGAAAAAGTCGCACATCAATTGGCATTGATTCAGAGCCAAGGCAAAGAAGCTGCGGTTGAACACATCGAATTGAATAAGCCAAGTATCATCATTTTTGCTGGCGACCATGGCATAGCAGATGAAGGCGTGAGTATTGCTCCAAGTGCCGTAACACAGCAGATGGTGTTGAACTTCTTAAGCGGTGGCGCGGCGATCAATTGCTTCTGTGCGGTGAATAATATCGATATCACGGTAGTCGACACGGGGATATTGTTGCCTGTGGAATCAGACAGTGACATGTTGATCTCTCAGCGCTTGGGTATGCGAACCAATAACTTTGCCAATGAAGCGGCAATGAGTTTAGAAACGGTTGAACGTGGAATTGAACTGGGTACAGAGCTTGTATCTAGAACCATTTCGAATGGCACCAATATCATCATGTTTGGTGAAATGGGCATCGGTAATACCAGCAGCGCATCAGCGATCTTAAGTGCATTATCGAATCGTGCTGCAGCGGAGTGTGTCGGCCTAGGCACTGGCATCAACAATGAACAGCTTGCACGTAAAGTGGCTGTGGTTGAGCAAGGTGTTGCGCGTTGCAAAGGTTTAGAGCTTAAAGAGCTTACAGATCTTACAGATGTTAAAGGGCTTAAAGATATTAAAGAGGTACTAGCACAAGTCGGTGGCTATGAAATCGTTCAAATGGTGGGTGGTTTCCTTGGCGCTTACCAGAACAGAACACCAATATTAGTCGATGGTTTTATCGTATCGGTTGCAGCGTATGTCGCGACTTTAATTGAACCGAGCTGCCGTGATTACATGATCTTTGCTCATCGCTCTGAAGAGTCAGGGCACAAAATTCTATTAGAACTGCTAGACGCTGAGCCACTGCTCGATCTTGGATTGAGATTGGGCGAGGGCACAGGTGCAGCGCTAGCTATGCCCATTATTCGTGCGGCAGCCGAGTTTTATAACAACATGGCGAGCTTCGAAAGCGCTGGAGTCACGGTTTAATGAGTGATGCGCCAGAAAGATCGTTGAAAGGTCGAGTTACTCATCAGTGGGAGCTGTTTTCGCTGGCGATGGGCTTCTTTTCTCGCTTACCAATGCCGAAGAACACGCCCTATTCATCAGAGCGAATGAATCGTTCTGGTCGCTACTTTTCAACGGTTGGTTTGTTACTTGGTGTTCTGTGTGGCGGTGTGTTCTTGCTACTTGATGCCATATTGCCGAGTGCGGTGGCGATCTTTTTAATGATGAGTTTTAGCTTGATGCTCACAGGTGCTTTTCATGAAGACGGCTTAACCGATATGGCGGATGGTATTGGCGGCGGCATGACCTTAGAACGCCGTTTGACCATTATGAAAGACAGCCGAATTGGTACCTATGGCGCGTCTGCACTAGTTATGGCTTTGCTTGGCAAGTGGGTGTTGTTGAATGAGCTGGTCAACATGACGGCTCTGTTTATGGTTATAGTGACCAGTTATACCTTTAGCCGCGCGATTGCTGCATCACTGATTTATGACATGCCTTATGTTAGCGATTTAGATACCAGTAAAAGTAAGCCTTTGGCCAACAAGCAAACCAAAGGTGAACTTGCCTTCTTATTGCTTGTAGGCGTGTTGCCAAGCCTGTGGTTTGGTCTTGAATTCGCTTTGGTTTTATCTATCGTCGCCTATCTGTTCAGAACTGGTTTCAAAAAGTGGTTAACGGCTCGAATTGGTGGCTTTACTGGCGACTGCTTGGGGGCTGCTCAACAGTTGATGGAGTTGCTGACTTACCTTGTATTCATTACTGCATTTTACAATGGCTTTCTATAACGGTTCCCTATGACGAACACCAATCAAACTAATCAAGCAAGACAGCGAAACAGCCATCTGGTATTGGGTGGAGCTCGTTCTGGTAAGTCGAGTTTTGCAGAGCAACAAGCATTATGTGCGTTTGAAGCATGTTCAAATGGACGCCTTAACTATATTGCAACGGCCACTTATTTGGACGGCGAAATGCGAGAACGAATCGAGCACCATCAACAACGTCGTGGCGACCAGTGGATTGAGCATGAAGTACCCGTTGAATTGGCCGAAAAAATGCAGTTTTTTACCCAAGACGATGTGGTGCTGATTGACTGCCTAACATTGTGGTTGAACAACATCATCTTTGAACTGGGTGATGATGCAACCAATGAACAGGTTGAAGCCGTGGTTGAAGTATTGGTCAAAAGCGTAGAGCAAAGCCCGGCACAAATTATTATGGTGTCTAACGAAGTCGGTTTAGGTGTGGTGCCGCTGGGTAAAGTGTCGCGCTTGTTTGTAGACAATGCGGGACGCATGAACCAAGCACTAGCTCGCGTCGTTGAACGCGTTACGCTGGTTGCAGCAGGATTACCACTGAGCTTAAAACCATCTAATCACTTGCTTGATACTCAAGGCTAGGTCGCACATATGGTCAATGGAACAACCAAAAACATCTACCTACTAAGACATGGCAAAGTCGACGGAAAAGCTGCACTCAATGGTTTATCTGATGTGCTGGTTAACCCTGAGCTTCAAGAACAGATATGTGAGGCGCTTGCGACGCAAGACATGACCTTTGATAGCCTGGTTTCCTCGCCACTCAGACGATGTGGTGATCTCGCGAGCTTGTTTGCAGAGCGTATGTCTGTGCCTTTATCAGTTGCCCCAGACTTTCAGGAAATGAACTTCGGTGAAGTAGATGGTGTCCCATTTGATGAACTTGAAGACAAGTGGGGAATGTTAGAAACCTTTTGGCAAGATCCTGCTAATCATCAATTAACTGGCGCAGAAAGTTTACAGGGCTTCCACGACAGAGTAACTCAAGCTTGGTCGCAACTTTTGAATGATCCAAGTGACAATATATTGTTGGTTACTCATGGTGGTGTGATTCGTATATTGTTAGCACACTGCCTTGATATTGATTGGAAAAACCCGAGTTTGTACTCGAAGCTATCGATAGAAAACGCGTCGATAACTCATATTCAAATCACTCAGTTTGCGCAGAGCTTTATCAGCGTTAAATCGATAGGGCTAACTGTTCTCTGAGTGTTCAAAAAACACAGTTTAAGAATTAACGATCTATTAGATCTGTAAATAGAAACAGAAATATAAAGCGGCGTTTACAGCCGCTATACCAGATTGGTATTACTACCTACGTGAAAGGAATTTAGTCATGACAACACCGAGTTGGGATCTAAGCATTGCTTATCGCGATCTTAATGATGCAAAAATCGAACAGGACATTGAACTCATTCAACAATGTATTGAGCTGTTGTACCTACACGTTGAAAAGCGTCATATTATCCTAGCGATGCAAAACGCCATTCAAACTTCTGAAGCAGCAGGCACGTTACTGAGCACAATCAACACCTTCGCTAATTGCCACGCATCGGTAGACGCGACGCACACAGAAGCCAAAGCACTGCTTGGTCGTGTAGCGAAGCTGAACTCTGAAATGTCTCAAGCGTTCAGCCCTTACGAAGACACGCTAATTCACGCAGAACCAGAATTTATCGATGCAGTATTAGAGCATGAGAGCGCGGATGTTGCAGGGCAACGCTTTGCGATTGAAAGCTCACGTAAGTTATCAAGCAGTCGACTCAGTGTTGCTGAAGAGCAGTTGTTAGCGGCGATGAAGGTTGATGGCCGTGACGGATGGGGTCGTTTATACGATAACCTAACCGGTTCTTTAAAACTGTCGCTAAAGCTGGACGGTGAAGACGAAGCTCTAGGTTTTTCACAAGCTGCGAGCCTGTTGTACGGCAGCGAATTCGACAAACAAGAACCAGCATGGCGCGCCGTTCAAGGTGCAATGAAAACGCATCAAGAGTCTTTTGCTTCAATCCTAAATGCATTGGCGGGTTGGCGATTAACAGAAAACAAAAAGCGCTCGAAGATTAGCGATGTGCATTTCCTTGATCCAAGCCTACACGGCAGCCGCATCGTACCTGAAACGCTAGACACCATGATGTCGGTAGCAAAAGCAAATCGAGCGGTTGGTCAGAAAGCGGGTCTGTTGATGGCAAGAGTTCACGGTCTCGATGAAATGAAGCCTTGGAATCATTTAGCAGCAATGCCACCACTTGGTGACGCTGAATCTAAGGTTTACCCATTTGATGAAGCGATCGAAGTGATTAAAACCGCCTTCGCTGAAGTAAATCCAGAGATGGCTGATTTCGTCGCATTAATGGTTGAGAACGGTTGGATTGATGCCGCTCCAGCAGCCAATAAACGTCTAGGAGCGTACTGCACTAAATTCGCTGCGACACGCACACCGCTTGTGTTCATGACATGGAGCGGTAGCCGCTCAGATTTAATGACATTGGCGCACGAGCTAGGCCACGCGTTCCACAACTGGGTGATGAAAGACATGCCGTTGTGTCAAACACGCTACCCAATGACGCTAGCAGAAACCGCTTCGATCTTTGCTGAAAATATCGTTCGTGACCACTTGTTAAAACAAGCACAAACACGTAATGAGAAACTTGAAATGCTGTGGGAAGAGCTTTCTTCTTCTTTGGCATTAATGGTGAACATTCCCGTTCGCTTCGAATTTGAAAAAGCCTTCTACGAGCAGCGTGAAAAAGGCGAGCTTACGGCTCAGCAGCTGTGTGATCTGATGGAAACGACTTGGAAAGAGTGGTACGGCGATGCAATGACAGAAGCCGACCCTTACTTCTGGGCGAGCAAGCTGCACTTCAGCATCTCTCAAGTAAGCTTCTACAACTACCCATACTTGTTCGGTTACCTGTTCAGTAAAGGTGTTTACGCTCAGCGCGATGCGAAAGGTGAGCAATTCTACGGCGATTACGTTTCGTTGCTTCGTGATACGGGCAGCATGATGGCGGAAGAAGTGGTTCAAAAGCACCTTGGTATGAATCTGACTCAAGTGGATTTTTGGCAACAAAGCATCGACATGGTCAAAGTTCAAATCGATGAATTTGAAAGATTGCTCGATCAGGAAGATTAATTGATCTCAATCTGTTCATGGCAGGTAAGAGCTGTGTTAGCTTACGTGGCTCTTATCTTGCTGACATGACTTGAGAAAAGCTGAGACAGCCAAAAGTTGCTTTAAATAGAGAAAGTTATTTGGAACATATGTCGGTTAGTAAAGTCAGCAGGTAATATAAAAATATATGGGTAGTATTTGTGAGTGATAACGGAGTTTCTATTGATAAGTGCGATCCTAGCAACACAATTTCTATGTACAATTTATTAACATACGGCCGTGCAATTAAGGAGTAACGCATGACGAAGACCCTCTTTCGCCAATCATTTCTTTTTGACAGCCTAGATCTTGAGCAAGAAGTGGTTGCAGGACAGACCGTACTGAGTAACGGTGTTCAAATTAAGCTTCATCAACGCGGTGTATTGGAAGTGATTCCCGCTGAGTATAATTCTGAAACCAAGAACATCATCTTTTCAACAGGTGTTCACGGCGACGAAACTTCACCAATGGAGCTGATTGATAAGCTCATTGAGGATATTGAAACAGGCTTCCAAGTAGTGACAGCAAGATGTTTGTTCATCATTGCTCACCCAGAAGCAACCAACGCGCATACTCGTTTTCTTGATGTGAATATGAACCGTCTGTTTGATGAAAAACAGCACGAGAGTAATCGAGAAGTGGATATCGCGAAGAACCTTAAGTACTTGGTTACTGAGTTTTACAAGGAAACGGTACCTGCCACTCGTTGGCACTTAGATTTGCACTGCGCAATCCGTTTATCTAAGCATTACTCGTTCGCGGTGAGCCCTAAGGTTCGCCACGAAGTTCGCAGTAAAGCCTTGTTCGATTTCATTAACAGTGCTCACGTTGAAGCTGTGTTGTTGTCGAATGCGCCAACGAGCACTTTCAGTTGGTACAGCGCTGAAAACTTCGAAGCGCAAGCACTGACAATGGAGCTAGGGCAGGTAGCAAGAATTGGTGAGAACCAGCTTGATAAGCTTACTGCTTTCGATTTGGCAATGCGCAATCTGATTGCTGAAATAGAACCAGAGCATTTACCAAAGAAAACCATTACTTATCGTGTAAGCCGAACCATTGTTCGTTTGCACGATGACTTTGATTTCATGTTCTCTGATGACGTAGAAAACTTTACGGCGTTCAAGCACGGTGAAGTGTTTGGTCATGATGGTGATAAGCCATTGATGGCGAAGAATGAAAACGAAGCAGTGGTATTCCCAAATCGTAACGTTGCTATTGGTCAACGAGCGGCCTTAATGGTGTGCGAAGTTGAAACACGATTCGACCACGGTCAGCTTGTGTACGATTAATACCGAGCTGGGTTAAAGCGACGAAAACAACCGCTCAACTGGTTGAAATATCAAGGTTCGCATTACGGTGTGAGCCTTGAGTTTATTTAGGGATACAGGTAAGGTTACGCGAACAATTTCAAAGTAGCTTGATATGGATTTCCAACAACTTCTTCACCAAAAACAGCGCAAATGGACCCGAGCCATTTATCTGATGGCAGCACTGCTTGTCGCGCTGAGTGCGATTTACCTAATGGTTGGCGATCTTTTCATTTCCCCTCTGGGCACCTTGTCCACGTTAGAACAAAAACTACTGGTTGATTTACGCTTACCTCGATTATTGGCGGCTATTGCCATCGGGGCAGGGTTAGCTGTATCTGGCGCAAGCCTACAAGTGTTATTGGGTAATGTATTAGCAGAGCCAGGTGTGCTCGGCATTTCTGGTGGCGCAAGCTTGGCGATGGTTATCGTACTGTTCTTCTTGCCGTTTGCTCCTACACCAGAACTGTTCATGATTGCCGCCGTTTTAGGGTCACTCTGTTTTACCGTAATTCTGGTGAGCATGGTCAAGACGATGCGACTGACTACGGCTAAATTATTGCTGGTGGGTGTCGCGTTAGGCATTCTTTCTGGTGCGATGGTGACATGGGCGTTCTATTTTAGTGATGACCTCAGTCTACGCTTATTGATGTATTGGCTAATGGGCAGCTTGGGTGGTGTAACTTGGTATCAACACTCGCTCACTTTAGTGATGATCCCCGTGATTATTTGGTTGTGCCTGCAAGGTAGTAAGCTAGATAAGTTAATGATTGGCGAGACTCATGCTGCACAGTTAGGCGTGAACGTTCCGAGATTACGTTGGCGTCTAATCTTCGCTGTGTCTATTTTAGTAGGTTGCGCAGTAGCGTTAGGTGGCGTGATCAGCTTTGTGGGTTTGGTTGTGCCACACTTACTCCGTTTAGCGATTGGTACCGATAACCGATACCTTCTTCCTTTGTCTGCCGTTGCAGGTGCCGCGTTACTGGTGTTTGCTGATATTTGTGCAAGAACTTTATTAGATTCAGCAGAGCTGCCTTTGGGTGTGATGACCACCAGTATCGGTGCGCCTATCTTCATTTGGATGTTAATTAAAAATCATGATTCAAATTAAGAGCCTGAGCGTCGGCGCTCGTTTATTACCGTTATCATTTGAGCTCAAGCAAGGGCAGGTGACTCATGTCATCGGTCCTAATGGCAGTGGTAAAAGTACCTTACTCGAAGCGATATCTGGCGTTGGTGATGGCTACAAAGGGGATATAAAGCTCGACGGGCAGGATTTGTCTGAACTGTCTCTACAAGATTTATCATTGCATCGTGCTTATCTTTGTCAAAGTGCAAGACCTGCCTTCAACTTGGAAGTGTTTCAATACCTTGCGTTGTCACTGCCAAGCTCCTCACACGGCCTTGATGCTGAAATCAACGCAGCTTTGGAAGAAATTAGTCAGATGCTAGACATCACAGACAAACTTCATCGTTCAATTCAGACACTGTCTGGTGGTGAATGGCAACGCGTTCGTTTGGCCGGAATGTGCCTGCAAATTTGGCCGACGCTTAATCCTTACGCAAAGCTGCTGATCCTCGATGAACCCGCAGCTCCACTAGATATTGCGCAAGAAGCCTTACTCTACAAACTCATTGAACGAGTGGCAGAGAAGGGCATCGCCGTGATCATGGCTAACCACGACCTAAACCGGACCTTAAGACATGCAGACCAAGTGTTGTTGCTCGACAAAGGTGTACTTCAAGCATCAGGTCGTGCAGAACAAGTTCTTACGCCTGAACAGCTAGAGTCCGTGTTCAACACTGAAGTCAAAAGTATCTCAGTCGATAATCAAACTTACCTATTGTTTGGTTAAGCCTGTATCGTTTGGGTAAGACGGTTGAATCTTAGGGTTGGAAAGCTCGGCAGTTATCGGGCTAACATCATCTCATATTCAACCATCATATCTGGCATCCCTAAACGCTGAACATAGCGCAACGTGCCTGTCGCTGGTTTTACTTCAACATCCCCTAAAAACTCTTCCCAGACATGAGCAATACCTTCGAATTGTGCAGAGTTTACTTCGTTGGTAAATGTCCAATCCGTCCTGACAATGTCGTTAACACTAAAGCCAGCTTCTTCTAAGAATGCCTTCATTTGGTCTAAAATCAATCGTGTTTGAGCAACAGGATCATTAGGGTGTTGAGTGATAAAGTCCGGGTTACAGTCAGCATGTCCTGTCACAAAGAATACTTCGCTGAATTCACTTAGTTTCAGTCCCCAACTAAACGCATTGCTCATATCGGGTAGGTTCTTATTACGAAAAGCTTGTTTAATGGCCATTTTATATCCTCTCTACTTGATAGTGTTTACAGCGAAACTTCCAATACGATTTTGCCACGAGCACGTTTCGATTGACTTAACTCCTGTGCTTGAGCGGCTTTAGATAGTGGGAACACCTTATCGATGTTCACTTTAATTACGCCATCATCAATTAAAGCGGCAATACGTTGTAGATCTCTGGCATTGGGTGAAACCCACCAACGTTGAAAATTTACGCCTAGTTGCAGTGGTAATGCGCTTTCAATGTCATCTAATAGTGAAACTATGTTGCCACCTTTTCGTACGACTTCGAGTGAACGCTCCGCGATGCCATCACCCCCAACAGCGACGAGTACAGCATCTAACTCATCAACCTCGCCTTCAAAGCGTTGAGTTTGGTAATCGATGAATTGATCGACCCCTAAAGCCATTAAGTAGGCTTTGTTGCTGGCTGATGCTGTTCCGATAACATAAGCACCGAGCGCTTTCGCTATTTGAACCGCAAAGCTGCCTACACCTCCGGATGCATTGTGAATAAGGACACGTTGACCGGCTTTGAGTTGGCAGCCTTCAACAAGTGCTTGCCATGCTGTTGTTGCGGCCAATGGCACAGCTGCAGCGGTCACTATGTCGAGAGACTTAGGCGCCCTTGCTACTAATCTACTATCGACAGCAAGATATTCGGCGTAGGCGCCTTGTTCAGAAATGGGCGCATATACATAGACCTGATCCCCAAGTTTGAGGTTGCTTACATTGTTGCCTTTTTCGACAACTTGTCCTGCTGCATCCCAGCCAACAATGAGTGGCATTTCATGTTGACCGCTAGCCTGTAAGAATCCCTCTCTTACCATCCAGTCGACAGGGTTTACCCCCGCGCCTTGTACTTTGATCAGCACTTGATTTGGGGTGATGGTCGGTCTGGCTATATCGCCGAAGGTTAAGTTCTGCGCACTTCCATACTCTTCTAAATACACGGCTTTCATCGTATTTCCTTATAAGTGAGTCATCTGATTTGTTTTTCTAACAGCGGGTTAACCTGCTTGTGGAACTCACTTTGCCCAACTTGTTACTTATCGTCTAATTGATGATTGGTATAATATGCATTGATTAATATGATGAGTTTGTCGATACTCATTCACTAACTCCCTGTGTAATTAGGCAAGTAAGATGGCGAATGTCGATCTGAATTTAATGGTTATTTTTGATGCAATCATGCAGGAAAGCTCGATTAGCGTGGCTGCAGAACGATTGTCGATGACGCAACCGTCGGTATCGAACGCAGTCTCTCGAATGCGCCATGCTTGGAAAGATCCTTTATTCGTGAAACAAGGAAGAGGGATTCGCCCAACCCCTTACGCCGTCGAGTTGTGGAAAACGATTGGTGAGCCGTTAGAGGCAATACGGATTGCAACTGAGCGTGATGAGTTTAATCCTGCGACGTTAAAGCGCACGTTTAGAATCGCAACCACAGATTGGATGGCAGATCTGTTTTGGTTGCCGTTAAAGCAACGAATAGAGCGTGAAGCGCCTGACGTTAATATTCACGCCGTACCTTACAACGTCAATGGAGAAAAGTTATTGCTCAGTGCCGATGTCGATATGGTCTTGGATTATTTCGAAGGCAACTCAGCTCAAGTACAAACTCAGCATCTATTTGATAATCACTTTGTGTGCGCAATGCGTGCCGATCACCCGTTGGCTAGTGAAGAGCTATCGCTAAGTGCTTTTGCTAGTGCTGATCATTTGTTGCTCTCGTTATCAGGTGAGGCGACAGGCGGGGTAGACATGCTACTAGGACAGAAGGGAATGAAACGGCGCATCGCCATGACGGTGAACCACTGTTACTCCATACCTAAGTTGCTCATTAATACTGACATGATCACGACGATTCCATTGCCGATAATATTGGAGAGCGTGAGCAAGGGAGATCTGGTGATTAAGAAAACGCCATTCACCATGCCACCGGGGCCCATTTCGATGTCTTGGCATGTGCGCCATCAACGTGATCAAGGTACGTTATGGTTGCGTGAGAAAGTGCTTAGTGTTCTGAACCATGGTTTGCCTAAGAATTTACTTTTTGATCCGTTTCATTGAGAAGCGGTGCAAAGTGTATTCGTCTTGAAATTGCTTTTTCGCATTGTTAATCAGTATATTACTGACGTTATATATTGAGCATCATCATAAAGAGTGACATTCTAAGTGTTGCTCAAATCTGAACAACATTTGATGTGATATTTGTAACTTGGAAGGGGAACTAGAGTGTTTAGATATATTCAGCGACGAAGAATCAAAAAGGTTATTAAGCTACTGTCTGCAAGGTTGGTAAAGAGCTATGGAAGCCGTGACTTTTTCTCGATCGGCCAGGTAGAAACGACTTCTCGTGAATTGAGTAAGCGCCAACAACAAATCGCATTGGCTTTGTTTGCTGATCCACAAGATTTAGATGTTGAATTGGTTCCCATTATTCAGCTGTTACGTAACGATGTGTCTAATGACTTCTTCGGCGGCGAGAATTACACCGCGCGCGATGTGCTCAATCTTTTGGGTGGCGGTGGTTGGAAAGGCGGTCGCATGGACGATGACATGTCACATCGCTTTGGTATGAACAGCCGTTATTAAGCTTTTGAGGCAATAAACTAATAAGCAATTTTATCCCACTCCTGATCTAATCGAACCCGCTATTTAGGATGACTCGTCAAAATCGTTATTTTGACGAGAAACTCTATTCTTTCCGTTTTCATCCAATCTTTGCTGAATCAGCCTATGCCTTTTCCATTCATAAAATTATTCAAATAGTTAATGTTCTGTCTCATTAAATTTTGAATAAACCTCATATTTTTCAGATGTATGAACTGGCTTTGTTACCTTATCAACTTTGCTGAGTATCAATCAGTCTTATTGATTAAATAATCCCGTCTTCATAAACCATGCTCAAATCGACTGATATGCATTCTCTTTATTAACGCTCGAGCTAAATAACTCATATTCAAGCCAAGTAACCGTTAATAGCGAATCGCAATATCAGATCACTCCACACTGTTTGATAGGTCGACGGGCCAAATTATTGAGGTCTGTTAATTGGAATTATGAAGTCTTTAAATGGAAATGTTATGAGAATAAGAATACAGAAAACGGCTCTAGCGATTGCGTTGTCTACCGTTTGTGGTGGTGCTATGGCACATGGTTTTGTGTCATTAAATGATGAAGGAAACATAATAAGTCGTGTCGCTTTGTGCCACTTAGAAGGTTCTGAAGGTCAGCCTAAGAACATGGACTGCGGCAACATACAGTACGAACCACAAAGTGTGGAAGGTGATGACGGTTTCCCTGAAGGCGGGCCTGATGATGGTTACATTGCTAGTGCTGAGATATCAATCGCAAGAAATCTAGATGAACAAACTTCAGAGCGCTGGCAGAAACGCCCAATAGAAGCGGGCTCTCAAGAATTTGAATGGACATTTAGGGCTAACCACATAGCGGCTGGTTTTAAGTATTACATCACGAAAAAAGGATGGGATCAGAATGAACCATTGGAACGAGCAGCCTTTGACCTAACACCTTTCTGTGAGGTTGATGGTCACGGAGATATGACACAAGACACGGCTACTCATACCTGTGAGGTACCTGTGCGAGAAGGTTACCATGTCATTTTGGCTGTTTGGGATGTCGGCGACACAGACAAAGCATTCTACAATGCGATTGATGTGGTATTTGATGGTGATGATTCGCAACTACCGGGTTGGGACAAAGCAGGTCAGATAATACCGACCGCCAACCTCAGGGAAGGTGATGCGGTTTATACTCGTGTCTTTGATGGTTCTGGCGAAAACGTAGCACTAAGTACTCGTATTGAGATTACAGACAGCGAAGCTGGCCAATCAAAGAACTGGTCAAAGGCATTAGCGACCAAAGTAAATGAAGAACGTAAGAATATTAAGTCGGGCGTGTTAAGTGAAAACGGCTTTGCTCCAATTTATGGCGTAAACCCGATATACGTTAATACAGACAGTGGTATTCAGAGTGTAGAAATAGGCTACGATGTTGAAGTACCGGAACCAGACATCTCACTCACGGTTGAAGGGTTAGAGCCTGAATACGTAATTGGTGAAGAAGCAATAGTTCTAGACCTAACACTGCTGGCTGAGGGTGATGCTAAAGCTGAATTGACGGTGTATAACCATGGTCGAGAGTCATTGGCGCACTGGAGTGGTGAAGTAGAAGATGATTCGTCAGAATTGGTAGCACTGCCTTTATCCAAATCAGAAGCTGGGCACCACATGTTAGTCGTGAGTGTCAAAAACAGTGAAGACAAGTTGGTAGGGCAACAGACGTTGAACTTCCATTTGGTTGAAGCCGGCACACCACCGCCCGAACATGATTATGTTTACCCAGAAGGTTTCGGCAGCTATGTGGATGGAGATATCGTTCTATTTGAAGGTGAGGGAGTCTATCAGTGTTACGGCCCATGGGCGGCAGAGTGTAACAATGAAGATTATTTACCAGGAATTGCAATTGACTCTAATTGGGTTGAACAGCAGTGGAAAAAGTTAGATTAATATTCCACTAATCGATTAGGTTCTAGTTTCTATTCGATATACAAACCTCAAAGCGGCTTAATCATAAAGTCGCTTTTTTATTCATTTTGAATAATGTTCCCTCAATCAACACAGAATACTGAAATGTCATAATTCGAAGCAACATCATCTATCTACAACGCATTTGTTTGAGTTGTGTGATGCTGATTCCTATCAATATAAAACCCGCTGTTATTGATAAAATTGACGTATATATTTTTCGTTGTTCTTTAAGTCAGAAACTATAAACCTTCGAATGACAGTGCTGGTTGGTTAGTAACCAATTGGTTTTGTGTTTAGGGTAAAATAATAGAGAGTGGGAAAGTGACAACAATAAATAATAATATTCTAAAAATAGCAGTGGGTATGGCTATGCTATCGAGTGTGCCGTCAGTGGCAAATGCTCATGGTTGGTCTGAATTTCCAAGTGCACGTCAGAACACCTGTTACGAGCAAGGCGGGGTTTGGTCGGGTACACCACCGAATGCAGCATGTGCTCAAGCAAAAGATATTTCTGGCTCTTACCCGTTCGTTCAACGTAACGAGTACGCGAAAAATATCCAAGATTTCAACAACATCAATGCTGTAAAAGCTGCGATTCCAGACGGCACTTTGTGTTATGCCAATGATTCGCAAAAACGTGGTATGGGTGCACCTCATACAGGTTGGACTCGCACTGAGCTAAGCACTGGTACATTTGAATATGTATTCAACGCGACTGCACCACACAACCCGTCATTCTGGGAGTTCTACCTAACGAAACCAAACGCCGACCTGAGTAAAGGACTAGCGTGGGGGGATTTAGACCTTATCCAAGAAGTTGGGAATGTTCCTGTAAGTGGTGGCAAATACCGTATCAACGTAACGATTCCTTCAGACCGATCTGGCGACGCAATCTTATACGTACGTTGGCAACGTGACGATGCAGCAGGAGAAGGCTTCTACAACTGTTCAGACATCACAATCGCGGGTGGTACAACCCCTCCACCAGAGCCGGGTCCTGAGCCTGATCTAGTCCGTGGCGACCTGTTTGTTTCTGACCAATTTGGTACTCCACAAGTTGGCGACACCGTTAAGTACGACATCATCAACAAGTACGGTGAAGTAGCGCGTAGCTTCGACATCGTTATCGACGCTTCAAACGTTAACGATTGGGCTCGTTTGTTGGCTTCAGAAATTAACGGTTGGCACGAAGAGTTTAAGGATGGCGCGATCTTCATTGGTGACTGGCACGCTGAAATGCAGCACTACATGTATTTCCAAAACGACCCTTCACGTAACTTCTTCAACTCAAAAGATAGCCGTGCTTCTGGTCAGTTAACGCTGATTGATGGTGGCGACGGTGGTGTTGAACCACTGAAAGGTGACATCTACGAGCTAGTGAAGAGTGACAACGTAGTGAATGCTGGCGACAAAGTTGTGATTGCAACAAGCGAAGCGGCAAATCTAACTCAGACACAAGGCTCTTCAGTAAGCATTCAAAATAACGGCACGGCTTCTATCGTAGTTGATACCACTGGCATCACTGCAAACGAAACTCTATCGTTTATGGCTAGCTCGATTGAAAGCGACAGTGTTGAAACTTTTACTTTTGAAGTAATTTCTGATGACGGTGGCGTAACACCAGACCCAGATCCAACGCCGGATCCAGATCCGACTCCTGACCCAGACAATGGCACGTGGGACTCATCAGCGACTTACCTAGGCGGTGAAGTAGTAACGTACTCAAACCAGTCGTGGAAAGCGCAATGGTGGGTTCAAGGTGGTGAAAACCCTAAAGCGACCTATGAAAATGATCAGTGGGGCGTGTGGCGTCCAGCCAACTAATCTTAATTAACGTTAGTTAGTTTTAAAGTAATAACCAAGGCACCACACTTTTTGACGAGTGTGGTGTCTTTTCTTATGGGAGAAATAAACAAGTCGACCGTGAAGGTAATTGGGTTTAGGGTAGGGCTTTGTTATACCTGAATGTTCGAGAACTTCGAATATTCACGGTTTAGTAATATTTTGCACATTAGATAGAAAAGACTTTTTGATGAAAAAATCACAGATACTCGCCAATACAATTAAGAATCAGATAGAGCAAAACATCTGGTTGAGTGGTGAGAAGATCCCATCAATTAGAGATGCGTGTAAGCGCTATAAACTCAGTATCGAGACGGTACTGCAAGCCTATCAGCAGCTTGAAGACCAAGGCTATGTGCGCTCAAAGCCCAAGTCCGGCTATTTCGTGTTACCGCGTAGAAATGTGTTCACCTCAGAATTCGCACAACAAAAAGCCATCAAGCCGTATCCTGTTAAAATCAGTGATTTGCTTTACGATGTGCTCCAACGTGCCAAAGACCCTAGCATCATTCCACTTAGCTCGGCATTCCCAGATCCTGCTTTGTTTCCCCATCAAGCATTGTCGCGCAGTTTAGCCAATGCCAGCCGCCAAATGCCCGATAACAGCATGCTCACCAATTTGCCTCCAGGCAGTGAAACACTTCGTAGACAAATTGCCCAACGCTATCAAGTTAAAGGCTTGAACGTCCTACCTGACGATATTGTAATTACTTCTGGGGCGATGGAGGCACTTAACTTATGCCTACAATCCTGTACCGAGCCGGGTGACTTAGTCGCGATAGAGTACCCTGCGTTTTACGGTGTGTTACAGGCTATTGAAAGACTTAACCTCACTGCCGTAGAGATTCCAACAGACCCGACAAAAGGTATAGATTTGGATGTGTTGGAATCGGTTTTCGCTTCAATGGACATCAAAGCGTGCTGGTTTATGACAGAGTCGCAAAACCCAGTAGGCTATTCGATGAGTGATGGCAACAAGCAGCGATTGGCCGAGTTGGTGAATCAACATAAGATCCCGATGATCGAAGACGATGTGTATCGAGAACTGCACGTCGGTAATCAAAGCTCATTGCCTGCTAAAGCCTATGACACTGGCGAACAGATCATGCTTTGTGGTTCGTTTTCCAAATCATTGTCGCCCGGCTTTCGAATCGGTTGGGTAGTCGCAAGGAAACAAGCGTTAAAGATTCAAAGGCTGCAGCATCTTTCGACGCTCTCAAGCAGTATTCCTATCCAACTTGGACTGTCTCACTACCTGACGTTTTATAGTTATGACAACCATCTTAAAAAACTTCGCAAGCTTTTGAATGAAAGGAAGAAGGCACATATTGCATTGTTAGAATCTAGCTTACCTTCAAGTGCGACGGTGCATAAAAGCCAAGGTGGCTACTTCATTTGGATAGAACTGCCGCACTCTGTTTGTGTTGAGAAGTTGTATGAACTAGCCCTTGAACAAAACATCTCTGTCGCACCGGGAATCATATTCAGCAGTGACAAAAAGTTCTCTCATCACATTCGACTCAACTGTTCGTATGCTTGTGACGACAAAATAGCAGAAGCCATACGAACGCTAGGAGGCTTGATTCAGGCAATGGAATTGCAAGCCAATAGTTGCAGCTAAACTCTGACCAGTCGTTCGTCTAATAAGTAAATCTGTTCTGTTTTTTAATAATCAATCTGTTCTAGTTTGGTTCGTGAGAACTGTGCTGAAATACGCTCCAATTCTTAATATGAAAGCCATCATTATGATGTTTGGAGCTTAAATGTTTGATGTAGTTGAATTGTCGCGTTTACAGTTTGCGCTAACCGCTATGTTCCACTTTCTTTTCGTCCCTCTGACTATCGGTATGTCGTGCTTACTGGCGATCATGGAGTCGATCTATGTACTCACCGGTAAACAAATCTATCAGGACATGACCCGTTTCTGGGGCAAACTGTTCGGCATTAACTTTGCCTTGGGTGTCACGACAGGCTTAACCATGGAATTCCAGTTCGGCACTAACTGGTCATATTATTCTCACTATGTCGGCGATATTTTCGGTGCACCTTTAGCCATCGAAGCGCTTGTCGCGTTCTTCCTAGAATCCACCTTTGTTGGATTGTTCTTCTTCGGTTGGGAAAGGCTATCGAAACGCCAACACCTTGTGGTGACTTGGCTGGTGGCTCTGGGTTCGAGCTTTTCTGCACTATGGATTTTGGTTGCAAATGGTTGGATGCAAAATCCAATTGGATCAGAGTTCAATTACCAAACCATGCGTATGGAAATGACCAGCTTTGCCGAAGTGGTGCTCAACCCTGTCGCTCAAGTTAAATTCCTGCATACCGTGGCCTCAGCGTATACCTGTGGCTCAATGTTTATCCTTGGTGTGAGCTCTTACTATTTGCTTAAAGGTCGTGACGTTGCTTTTGCAAAACGTTCGTTTGCTGTCGCAGCTTCGTTCGGCATTGCTTCTATTATCTCGGTGATTGTATTAGGTGATGAGTCGGGCTATGAACTGGGCGATGTTCAAAAAGTAAAGCTGGCCGCTATTGAAGCTGAATGGCACACAGAACCTGCACCTGCGGCGTTTACCTTGTTTGGATTACCGAACCAAGAAGAAGGCAAAACCGACTTCGCGGTCAAAATCCCTTATGTGATGGGAATTATTGCAACGCGATCTTTGGATGAGCAAGTCACTGGTCTTCATGACCTACGAGACCAACACCTGGTCCGCATTCGTAGCGGAATCATCGCTTATGAATTGCTAGAGCGTTTACGAGCTGGCGACACCTCTTATGAGACGGAACAAGCGTTTGATAAAACCAAGCACGATCTCGGCTATGGCTTATTGCTTAAGCGTTACACCGATACCGTAACCGACGCGACTGAACAGCAAATCCAACAAGCGGCAGATGATTCCATTCCAACTGTCTGGCCACTTTTCTGGTCATTCAGAATCATGGTGGGTTGTGGCTTCATTATGTTGTTTGTCTTTGGCGCGGCTTTCTTACAAACCTACCG
>Ga0310124_10000095_pt1 | contig 57669 bp, 46 predicted proteins | sample CB11b_AW_Bot5_MG_FD_203507 | JGI IMG/M metagenome (GOLD analysis project Ga0310124, IMG submission 203507) | Marine microbial communities from Western Arctic Ocean, Canada - CB11b_AW_Bot5 | ecosystem: Environmental > Aquatic > Marine > Oceanic | place: Canada: Western Arctic Ocean | collected... | reverse complement strand
CCCGGGTAAGGTTCTTCGCGTTGCGTCGAATTAAACCACATGCTCCACCGCTTGTGCGGGCCCCCGTCAATTCCTTTGAGTTTCAGCCTTGCGACCGTACTCCCCAGGCGGAATGCTTAACGCGTTAGCTCCGGCACGGCAGGGATCGATACCCGCCACACCAAGCATTCATCGTTTAGGGCTAGGACTACCGGGGTATCTAATCCCGTTTGCTACCCTAGCTTTCGCTCCTCAGCGTCAAGACCGGTCCAGGATGCCGCCTTCGCCGCGGGTGTTCCTCCAGATATCTACGCATTTCACCGCTACACCTGGAATTCCGCATCCCCCTCCCGGCTTCAAGCCACTCAGTATCGGTCGCAGTTCCCCGGTTGAGCCGAGGGATTTCACAACCGACTTAAATGGCCGCCTACGAGCCCTTTACGCCCAGTAAATCCGAACAACGCTTGCCCCCCCCGTATTACCGCGGCTGCTGGCACGGAGTTAGCCGGGGCTTCCTTTAGCGGTACCGTCAAGCGCTCGGGGTATTAACCCGAGCGGTGTTCTTCCCGCTCGACAGGAGTTTACGACCCGAAGATCTTCGTCCTCCACGCGGCATTGCGTCGTCAGGCTTTCGCCCATTGCGAACAATTCCTTACTGCTGCCTCCCGTAGGAGTCTGGGCCGTGTCTCAGTCCCAGTGTGGCCGTCCGCCCTCTCAGGCCGGCTACCGATCGAAGCCTTGGTGAGCCATTACCCCACCAACAAGCTAATCGGACGCGGGCCCCTCAACAAGCGCCAGGTCTTGCGATCCCCGGCTTTGATCACGGCTCGTCCAAGAGCCGGATGTTATGCGGTATTAGCTCCCCTTTCGGGAAGTTATCCCCCACTCGATGGTAGGTCACCCACGCTGTACTCACCCGTCTGCCACTCTACTTGCGGACCGAAGCCCGCTTTCGCGTTCGACTTGCATGTATAAGGCATGCCGCCAGCGTTGATTCTGAGCCAGGATCAAACTCTCAAGTTGAAAAGCGTTGCCGTAGGCGACCCTCACGGGCGGCCGTTGGCGAACTCTCAACACGAGAGCCGTTTAAGTGGCTCTTGCGTTGTGCGTTGTTCAGTCTGTTTGTCAGGCTGATACTCGGACGCGCTTTCTTCAACGTCCTATCTAGTTTTCAAAGAACCCGCGCCCAGGACGGCATCCCGAGCGGGCGATCCGCCCTAACGTGAGCCGCCTCAGGAGGCGCTGGCTATCTCGTTCAGGCGAACCTTTCAATACTACGGACGTAATCGGGCCGTGTCAAGAGGCGGGAGCCATGATTCCCACTTTTCTTGAGTTTCCGGACATCGATCACGCTTTGGTCATTCGTCGACTATGAGGCGAGCGCTGGTTGTATGCGAACGACCTTGCGCTTTCCCACCTGCAGGACGAACGCCGGGCGCGACGCCGTTACCTCGTAGAAACGGTCAACGACTCGCTCGCCGTCAACCTTGACGCTGCCCTGGTCGATCAGCCGCGCGGCGGCCCCATTTGACGGTGCAAAACCGCACTCGACAATCAGCCGCGTCAGCCGCGCACCTTCGGGCGCCATGGAAATCGTGGTTTCCGCAACCTCCGAAGGCAACCCCCGCTGCGCAAATTGACGGTCAAACTCCTCGGTAGCCAAAGCCGCCGCGTCTGGGCCATGGAAGTCGGAGACGATGGTTCGTGCCAAATTCAGCTTGGCCTGCTTTGGATGGAGCGCCCCACTCTCCACCTTCGCCTGCATCGAGCCGATGTCGCTGAGGGATAAATCTGTAAGAAGTTCGTAGTAGCTCCACATGAGCTCGTCGGAGGCGGACATTAGCTTTCCAAACATCGCGCCGGGCGGCTCTTGGATGCCGACGTAGTTGTTCGCCGACTTCGACATCTTCTCGACTCCGTCCAATCCCACCAACAGCGGCGTCGTCATCACGACCTGGGCCTCGACCCCCGAGGACGGCATGATGTCGCGACCAACGTTCAGGTTGAACAGCTGATCCGTCCCCCCCAGCTCGACGTCCGCTCGAAGGTGCACAGAGTCAAAGGCCTGGGCTAGCGGATAGAGGAATTCGTGTATCGCGATGGGTCGCCGACTCTCAAACCGCTGGCGAAACTCGCGCCGCTCGAGCATTTGAGCGACGCTGTATTTGGCCGCAAGCCGGATCACCCCCTCACTGCCCAATGCCCCGAGCCAGCGGCTATTGAACTCGACTTCCGTCTTGGTAGGGTCCAAGATCTTGAAGACCTGCGTTTTGTAGGTCTCTGCGTTCTCCGCGATCTGCGACTCGGTCAGCGCCGGCCGGGTCTTCGACCGGCCAGTAGGGTCCCCAATCAGGGCGGTGAAGTCTCCGATCACGAACACTACTCGATGGCCAAGGTCCTGAAAGTGCTTCATCTTGCGGATAAGCACCGTGTGGCCAAGGTGCAGATCGGGAGCCGTGGGGTCAAATCCCACTTTGACGGTCAGACGCGTCCCGTTTTCGCCGGCTTGCTCGAGCTTTGAGTGGAGGTCTTGGCGGCGGACAACATCCACGCAGCCTTTGCTGAGATATGTAATCTGCTCGTCGATGGTCATATGAGCGGCGTCCGCCAATCTCTCGGTTATGAGCGAGGGTCCTCGACAAAGCGACGTCCATCCAGACGCCATTCACTCCTGAGAAGGGCGGCGATCGCATCCGGATAGATACGATGCTCCTCCACCAGGATTCGGTCGGCCAGCGTTTCAGCCGTGTCGTCGCCGCGGACCTCGACCACCGCCTGTCGGACGATGGGCCCGGCGTCCAGTTCGGGAGTCACAATGTGGACGGTCGCGCCGCTCATCCTGACGCCGTGCGCCAACGCTTGCCCGGGCGCGTCAAGCCCAGGAAACGACGGCAGCAACGATGGATGAATGTTGAGGATCGCGTTCGGAAACGCAAAGACAAATTCACGGCTCAGAAGTCGCATGAAGCCGGCCAGGCAGACCAAGCCGGCACCACGCGCTTTGAGCTCGGAGACGAGCGCGAGGTCAAACGCCTCGCGAGAATCAAACGACCGTGGGTCGACGAACAGACTTTCCACACCAGCCGCGCGCGCGCGGGCCAGCCCTGCGACTTCTGGACGATTTGATACGACCACGGCAACTTCCGCGTCCAAACGCCCGTCGGCGATTGCGTCGAGGATTGCCTGAAGGTTGCTTCCGCGACCGGAGATGAGGATCCCGAGACGGCGGTTTCCCGTCGCGCCGGCCTCACTCATCATCCGACATAGCTCACATGCCCGTTCCCTTCGACGACCTCACCGATGACAGGTGCTTCGGGCTCGCCGGCTTCGACGAGCAGCCGTCTCACACGGTCAACATCGGACTCGCGGCACACCACAACCATCCCAAGCCCCATATTGAACGTCCTATACATGTCCTCATCCGGTATCTGCCCCTCGCGACGCAGGATTTCGAAAAGTGGCGGCACCGTCCAGGAAGCGCGGTCAATCCTCACCCCCGTGCCGGCCGGTAGCACACGAGGCACATTGTCCGTGAGCCCGCCGCCGGTGATATGCGCCAGCCCCCGGACGTGTCCGGCATCCAACAAGGGCCCAACCACTCCTAGATACGAGCGATGCGGCGCGAGCAGCACATCGCCAACAGTCGCGGCCGGCGAGACTTCCTCGAACGGGGAATCCACGGTAAGACCCATCGCATCGAACAACGCCCGACGAGCCAAGGAATATCCGTTCGTGTGGAGACCAGCCGAAGACAGCCCGAGGAGCCGGTCGCCGGGTCGAATGGACTGCCCGTCCAACAAGCGCGACCTATCGACGATGCCGACGATAAAGCCGACTACATCATATTCGCCGTCCGCATAGAACCCTGGCATCTCGGCGGTCTCGCCGCCGAGCAGCGCGCAGCCGTTCTCTCGGCATCCATCCGCCACACCTTGGATCACTTCAGCCGACGCAGTCGGGGACAGCTTCCCGGTGCCGAGATAATCAAGAAAAAATAGCGGACGGGCGTTCTGCACCAAGATGTCGTTGACGCAGTGGTTCACCAGGTCACGCCCCACGGTCCTGTGACGACCCGTCAAGAACGCGATCTTCAGCTTTGTCCCGACTCCATCCGCGCTGGAAACAAGCACCGGCTCGCCGACATCCGCAAGGTCAGGCTGAAAAAGGCCGCCAAACGACCCGATCTCGGACAGCACGCCACGCGTGAATGTTTCGCGGGCTAGTTCTTGGACCCGCCGCACGACCTGCGTGCCAGCGTCAATGTCAACGCCAGATTCTTTGTAGTCCACGAAAATATCTGCCTTGTCTCCCCTCGGATCCGCGATCAGAATTCGAGGATGGCGATTGCTCGCTCAGCCACCACTTGACTTGTCGAATCGTCGTCGGCCGCCCAATAATCGCCGCGCATGAGCACATAGAATCGTTCTTCCGCAAAATCCTCATCGAGCAAGTCGAAGGCGTCACGAAGCAAGAGGAGTTCGTCGACCGGAAGGCCGGTCGCGCTGGCATCGTGCAACGCTTCTCTGACCACCGTAGGATTGCGGAACGCCACCATGCCCAAGGCGATCGCGATCGGCGCCCGCGCGGGGTCCGGCGCCGAAATTCCAGCCTCGAAAAGGGCCGTCAACGCACGTCGGTCGCCTGCGCTCGCCAGGGCGCCAAGCCCGGTCGTCGCGTTCCTGAGCAATTCCTGGGCCTGATCATCTGATGACTGCGCCGCATAGTTCAGCGCCTCAATGATGTAGCCAACCTGGTTCTCGCAGTCGACCCGCAAGAGACATGCGGCCGCAGAGACGACGGGTTGGAAACGTTCATCAGCCTCGGTCTGCGCCCGACTCAGCGTATCGAGCGCACGCCTGTCACCTATCTTCCCGAGCGCTAGCAGGGCGTCGTCGCGAAGAGGCCCCTCGTCGGCCGCGATTCGCAGGAGTGGGTCCACGGCATAGACGGCCCGAAAGTCCCCCAGTGCTTCAATGACCGCGCCGCGGAAATACCCCTGCCCCTGGTCAATGTCTCGGGTCAGCCGGCGTCTGACTTCAGCGGTCTCATCGGACGCCGCCAGTGCCCGCACCAAATAGGGTTGAACGAACTCCGATGTTTCGCTGTCGAGCGCTGCCAGCAGCGTCGGCACAACCGCCGCGGAAGGAAACTGCTCAAAGTACTCATACGCGGCGGCGCGCACCCGATCGTTCGAATGGTCCAGCGCGTCGTCAAAGACCGAACGCGCGCGCTCCCCCTCTAATCCGTAGAGCAGCACGACCGACCGGAACTGGACATAACTGTCGGAATGTCCAGCTGCAGCGTCTCGCAGGATCGGGGCCACGACTGCTGGGTCGGCCCGGCGGATCGTGCGTGAGGCTTCCATTCTCACGGTGTAGTCGAAGTCACCGAGGCGGCCTACGGTGTCTTGCAAGGTGGCCGGTGCCTGACCGGCCACCATCGCAGCACAGAATAGCCACGGCGCCACCCGGCCGGCGCCGTCCGTGATTCTGAGCAGAGTTCTCCGTCGGTCCGGAAACACGTTGGTTCCTTATGTGGGCTCCGCGCTCTCCGGAAGCTTGAAGACCATCTGCATATAGGCCTCCTTATCAGATGGTGGCTCCACCGGATACTCGCGGGTATAGCAGGCGTTGCAATAGCTGGGATGATTGACACCGACCGCTTCTCGTAGACCTTCCAGACTCAAGTATGACAGTGAATCCGCCGACAGATACGTGCGAATCTCCTCGAGAGAATATCGAGCCGCGATCAGCTGATCACGATGCGGCGTATCGATCCCGTAGTAGCACGGTGAGACGGTTGGGGGGCAGCTGATCCGCATATGAACTTCGCGTGCCCCCGCCGCCTTGACCATGCCGACTATCTTTTGGCTCGTCGTCCCTCGCACAATCGAGTCGTCGACCAATACCACGCGCTTCCCCTCAATGATGCTCCTCACCGTATTGAGTTTGACCTTGACTTTGAACCCGCGGATCGACTGCTGCGGGTGGATAAAGGTCCGGCCGACGTAGTGGTTCCGGATGAGACCCATACGGAGAGGAATACCCGACGCTTCAGAGTAGCCGGCCGCGGCGCACAAACCCGAGTCGGGAATCGGCACCACCACGTCGGCATCGACGCCGGACTCGGCGGAGAGCAGTCGCCCGAGGTTCGTTCGCACTTCGTTGACGCTCTCGCCAAAGACATAGCTGTCGGGCCGAGAGAAGTAGACATGCTCAAAGACACAATGCGCCGCCGGCGCCGGCGCGAACGGCTTGTAGGAGCGTGCGCCCTCGCGATCGATGACCAAGACCTCGCCCGGTTCTACCTCTCGCTCGTATGTTGCCCCGATCAAGTCCATCGCGCAGGTCTCCGAACAGACGACATACGCGTCCCCAATACGGCCAAGCGCCAACGGCCGAAATCCTTGAGGATCTCTCACCGCGATGAGACTGTCCGGTGTCAGCATGGCCAACGAAAACGCGCCCTTGACTCGGGATACGGATTCGACCACCGCGTCCTCGGTCTTTACGGCAGACGACCGCGCGTACAGGTGGAGAACAACCTCGGTATCGCTGTTTGTTTGAAAAATGGACCCCTTCGAGACCAGCTCGTGCCGAAGCTCCGCGGCATTCACCAGGTTCCCGTTGTGACAGAGTGCGATCTGCCCATGCACGCAGTCGATCAGGATCGGTTGCGCGTTGACAACAAGGCTATCGCCAAAGGTCGAATACCGGACGTGACCTATGGCGGAGCGTCCGACCAAACCACGCAGCCTATCTTCGTTGAACACATCGCTGACATACCCCATCGCTCGGGCCTGCTTGATCTGTCCGTCGCTGGCCACTGCGATGCCCGCACTCTCTTGACCGCGGTGCTGAAGGGCATAGAGGCCAAGATAGGTCATGTGCGCGGCGTCGGGATGACCAAAGATCCCAAACACTCCGCATTCATCCCTAAACTTGTCGGACGCGTCGTCGTCTTCGGGTCGTTCCGGTGGAATTGGCATCTGGATCTACGCCGCTCTTTCGTCGAAGTATCGGGCTAACCCGTTCGACCAGGTTTTTTCGACCTCGGCCAGCGGGTAGTTGAAAGCACGCTCGCCGTTGACAGAGACCCGGAATCGTTCACCACCGGCTCGGCCGACGGCACGCGCCGGCACTCCAGCGTCGCGCGCCTGGGCGAGAAGCTCGGACAGTCCTGTTTGCGGCACGGACACGACGGTCACTGTCGCGACCTCGCCAAACAGCGTCGTCAGAAGGTTCAACTCGGAGCTCGGCGTGAGCGCCGCCGGGGTTGGAATATCCACCTCCACGCCGATACCTCCGCTCTCAAAACAGCACTCGGCGAGGGTCACGGCCAACCCGCCCTCCGAGCAATCGTGCGCTGACTCGACCAGACCCGAATCTGCTGTCGCTACCAAGAAGCGGTGAAGGGCGCGTTCGGCGTCGAGGTCGAGAGGCGGAGGCGTACCTCTCACCATACGGTGTATCAGGTTGAGATACTCGCTGCCACCCAACGCGGGACGATGGTCCCCGAGGAGAACGATAGCCGCGCCCGGGGTTCGAAATGTCCGGCCCCGTACCCGCGACGCGTCTTCAAGGACTCCTACGACACCGATGACCGGGGTCGGCCGAATGGCCTCGCCGTCTGTCTCGTTATACAGACTCACGTTGCCGCCGGTGATGGGGATACCCAGTCCTCTGCAGGCATCGCCAATGCCCTCGATCGCCCGGACGAGTTGCCACATTATCTCGGGTCGCTCTGGGTTGCCAAAGTTGAGGCAGTTTGTCGCGCCAACCGCCAGGCCGCCGGCGCACGCAACATTTCGGGCCGACTCGGCCACGGCCAGCATCGCGCCGCGATACGGGTCAAGGGAACAATACCGACTGTTCCCATCGACCGAAAACGCCAGGGCCCGACTGGTGTCCTTTACCCGGACAACCGCTGCGCCCATGCCCGGTGGCACGATGGTATTGGTCCGCACCATGTGGTCGTACTGACGATAAATCCAGCGCTTACTCGCGATCTGCGGCGACGCAAGCAAGCGCAAAAGCGTGTCTGACGGCGTCACCGACAACGGCAACGAGTCGAGATCAAGCCGCTGTTGGTCGTCCAGATCGGACGGACGTGCCGTGGGGCGATCGTAGACCGGTCCATCATCCGCCAGTGACGTGTTGGGGATTTCCGCAATCAGCTGGCCTTGGTCACGCACCCGCAGCAAACCGTCGTCGGTCACCTGGCCGATCCGCACGGCATGCAGATCCCATTTTGCGAAGGTCCGCTCAACTTCAGCTTCGCGGCCGCGCTTGACGACAAACAACATGCGCTCCTGGGACTCCGACAACATGATCTCATACGGCGTCATGCCGGTCTCTCGCTGGGGAACGTGGGCGAGGTCAATCTCGATACCGACACCGCCGCGCGACCCCATCTCGCAACTGGAACACGTCAGCCCGGCAGCGCCCATATCTTGGATGCCGACTAGGGCATCGGTCGCCATGACTTCCAGACACGCCTCGAGCAACAGCTTCTCGGTAAACGGGTCACCAACCTGCACATTGGGCCGCTTCTCCTCGGTGTCTTCGTCGAATTCCGCAGAGGCCATCGTCGCCCCGTGGATTCCGTCCCGACCCGTCTTTGCCCCAACGTAATACACCGGATTCCCCAGACCTTGGGCTTGCCCGCGAATGATGTCGTCGATTTTCGAGACCCCAAGACAAAACACGTTGACCAGGGGGTTCCCGGCATAGCTGGGGTCAAGCCCCACCTCGCCCCCAACCGTGGGAATCCCAATACTGTTTCCGTAACCGGCGATTCCGGCGACCACGCCCTCCATGATGCGCCGGGTGTTGGGATCGTCCAACTCGCCAAACCTGAGCGAGTCGAGGAGCGCGATCGGACGCGCCCCCATCGTAAAAATGTCACGGATTATTCCGCCCACCCCAGTGGCCGCACCTTGATACGGTTCGATAAACGACGGGTGGTTGTGTGATTCGATTTTGAAAACCGCGGCCAGACCATCCCCGATATCGACGGCACCGGCGTTCTCCCCGGGGCCCTGAAGTACCCGCGGACCCTCGGTGGGAAGAGTCCGAAGGTGCTTACGCGAACTCTTGTAGCTGCAGTGCTCTGACCACATGACCGAGAAAATGCCCAACTCGGTCAGGTTCGGTTCACGCCCGAGAATATCCCGCACCCGCTGATACTCCTCGGGGGTCATACCGTGCGACGCCACGGTGGCCGCGTCGATCACGCGAGCACCCCTTGCGTGGCAAGCGTGGCCACTACTGATTCGAGAATCGTACGCCCGTCAACACTCCCCATCGCGGCCTCGCACGCACGTTCCGGGTGCGGCATCAACCCCACCACATTGCGCCGAGCGTTGCAGATACCCGCGATGGCCGCGGTCGACCCGTTGGGGTTCCAGAGGTCGTTGCGCTCATCCAGTTCGCCCCCTGGCGACGTATATCGAAACACCACCTGCCGCTGCGTCTCCAACGCGGCGATGGTCTCCGGCAGTGCGTAGTAGCTGCCCTCCCCATGCGCAATAGGAATTCGCAAGACTTGACCTACGCGCGCATTCCGGGTGAACGGCGTATCCGTCTGCTCCACCCGAATCGACACGTGCTCACAGATGAACTTCAGTTGTCGGTTGCGACACATCGCTCCCGGGAGAAGACCGGCCTCGACCAGCACCTGAAATCCATTGCAGATACCGATGACCGGCCCTCCAGCATTGGCGAACTCCGCGACACAACCCATCACCGGCGAAAACCTGGCAATCGCACCACTGCGAAGGTAATCCCCATAGGAAAAACCGCCCGGTAAGATGACGGCGTCCGCGCCACCGAGATCCGTATCCTTGTGCCACACCAATACGGCGTCGTGACCCAGAACCTGGGTCACCGCGTGATACGCATCGTGATCGCAGTTCGAGCCGGGAAAAACAACGATGGCAAATCTCATGACTCGTCTGGGTCGACATCGACCCGAAAGCTCTCGATGACCGGATTGGCCAGGACTCGCTCCGCGACCTCCCGCACCATCGCAAGGCCGTCTTCGACCGATGCGGCATCCACGTCGACCTCGAAATACTTGCCCTGTCGAACATCACGGACACCGTCATAGCCCATGGACCGCAATGCCCGTGCAATGGTCTGGCCCTGAGGGTCGAGAATCGACGGCTTCAATGTCACGTGGACTCGTGCTTTCACGGCGACCGTTCTCCAAACACACGCGTAAGAATCAGATCAACATGCCGGAGCTGCACGGCGAGGTCGAATACCTGCTCTATCTCATTACTGGTCAGGGCGCCGGCAATATCCGGGTCGGCCAACAGCAAGCCCTTGAAGTCGAGCCGCTCGTCGTGCGAGCGCATCGCGTTTCGTTGGACCCACGTGTAGGCTTCCTCGCGCGACACGCCGCGACGCGCCAGCTCCAGAAGCACCGTGCCAGAGAAGACCACGCCTCGTGACAGACCGAGATTCTCGAGCATGCGGTCCGGGTGCACGACCAAGCCGGTCACAATGGTAGTGAGCCGCCGAACCATGTGGTCGAGGGCGCAAAAACTATCCGGAAAGATGACCCGTTCGACCGACGAGTGGGAAATATCTCGCTCGTGCCACAAGGCGATGTTCTCCATGGCCGCCAACGCGTTCGTTCGCACGAGCCGGGCCAACCCGGTAATCTGCTCACAGCCAATCGGGTTCCGCTTGTGAGGCATGGCCGAAGAGCCCTTTTGGCCTCGCGTAAACGGCTCTTGCACCTCGCCGATTTCCGTCTTCTGAAGACCTCGTATCTCCAGCGCAATCGTTTCCAACGTCGCCGCCGCAATGGCGAGCGCACTGAGCAACTCGGCATGACGGTCACGCTGGATGACCTGCGAAGACACTGGCGCGAACTGCAAGCCAAGCGTGGCGCAGACCGACTCCTCGATCGCGGGGTCAAGATGCGCGTATGTACCAACGGCACCAGAGATCTGCCCAACACTGATCGTCTCTTTCGCGCGCTCAATTCGCTCGTGGTCTCTTCGCAGCTGATCGAACCACAGTGCGAGCTTGAGTCCCAGAGTCATGGGCTCAGCGTGAACACCGTGCGTGCGGCCGATCATCGCCGTGTGCCGATGCTCGTCGGCTCGAACCGCTACCGCGTCCTCAAGCCGTTTGAGGTCTCCGAGCAGCACATCACACGATTCTCGCAGTTGGATCGCCAACGCCGTATCCAGCACGTCCGACGACGTCAGTCCAAAATGCAGCCACCGGGCCGACGGTCCCACATGTTCGGCCACGGCGGTCGTAAACGCGATCACATCGTGCCGCGTGACTTGCTCGATCTCATCGACTCGAGCGGCATCAACCGCACCAAGAGTCCTGATATCGTCCGCGGCCTCCTTTGGGATCAGGCCATGGGCAGCCATTGCGTCTGCAGCGGCGCACTCGACGGCGAGCCAGGTCTCGTACTTGCGCTGTTCTTCCCAAATACGGCCCATCTCGGGCGGTGTGTAACGAGGAATCATGGCGTCGTCTCGCCGGCGACATCGGAGACCGGGGAGGCGGGCATGTCAAAGGGTAACCGAGGCTGACGTCGTGGCACTCGACTTCCGTCGACCGGCACGGCTTGACCACTCCGGAGACCGCCAATAGGACCGAGTGCACTGAGGTCTATCGTGGATGCGACGCGATCCTGCCGCGTCACCACGACATCCACATCCGTGCGACCGCAGAGGGCGAGTGCTTCCCGACAACTCATCTCCGCAATCTCTGGAACGTTGTTCACACGGCTCAGGTGGGCAAGCACGATGCACCGGACCGAGTCACCGAGACCGGTACGAACAAAAGTTGCGAGCGATTCGTTTGACAAGTGGCCGCGGGTCCCACCAATCCGCTCGCGCGTAGACCGAGTGTAAGGACTCACCTCTAGTAACTCGGACGAGTGGTTTGATTCGAGCACCAGTAGCCGACAATCGCGAAATCGCGCTACCAACTCGTCCGTCATCACGCCAATATCCGTCGCGAATCCGAGGGCGCCATTGGCAGTATCGATGCGGAAGGCGACCGTTTCCGACGCGTCATGCGGTATCACCAGCGGCTCGAACTGCCACCCGCAAATGTCGTGCGCGCGACCCGGCTTCATCGGTCGCCACTCCGCCAGCTCGACATCTCCCCAATCGGCCCGTCCCGCGTCGGTGGTGTAGACAGGCACGCTGTGCTTTCGTGAAAACATGCCCGCCCCACGAGTGTGATCCCCGTGGGCGTGGGTGATCACGATGGCACGGATCTCTTCGGGGGTCGTCCCAACCGTCTCGAGACGGCGCGCCATTTGGCGATAGCTCAAGCCGGCGTCGATGAGCACCGCCTCTCGGCACCGCGTGTCGTCTTTGAGCAGCGTCGCGTTGCCAGCACTCCCGCTCCCGAGCACCGTCAGTTGAACTCCGATTGTCCGCCCCCCCGGGCTGCTAGATCCCGGCCGCGTTGCCAGTGTCCCTGCGTACTTACGCCACCGCGAGCTGTGATTCCAATACCGCGGTTTCCGCCCCTGGACCAAGCACAGTCGCCGCAAGCGAGCCATCCGACGCCAGCTCGGCCGCCACCTTCCGCACATCGTCCGCCGACACATTGTCGATAGCTGCGAGATTCTCGGAAACGTCAACCTGACGGCCGAAATACATCTCCGAGCGCGCCATTTGCGACATGCGACTGCCGGTGCTCTCGAGACCGAGCACAATATTCCCTTTGATGTGGTCCTTCGCCCGCTGCAACTCGTCTGCTGGAACCGGCTCTTGCCTCAGCGTGCGTAGCTCGTCCACCACGACGTCGACAACCTCTGGCACCGCCGCTGCGTCGCACCCTGCATAGATTGTCAACGCACCCGCATCTCGATAAGACGCAAGCCCACTGCTCACGGCATAGGCGAGACCGCGCTCCTCACGGACCTTCTGGAACAACCGGGAACTCATCGAGCCGCCGAGAATCGTGTTCAGGACATAGCTGGCGTAACGGTCGTCGTGGTCGTGGGGAAGCGCGCGCGTTCCCAACACGAGATGGCTTTGCTCAAGGTCTTTTTGGCGAGTAACAAGCGAAGGGCGTGGTGTGGGTGGAACACTCTGCATCGGTTCGCGCCGACTATCGAGCGACGCGAACGCGGCGCCGATCAAGTCGCGGACCTGTTCGTGTTCGAGATGCCCGGCCGCCGCAACCAAGAGGTTCCCGCTTACATAGGTCCGGTCAAAAAAGTTCTTTAGCCGCCCCCGCGTGATTCCCGCGACCGATTCCGCCGTGCCTAAGATCGACCGCCCGAGCGGATGATTCGGCCAGAAACTGGCCATGAACTCCTCGTGCACAAGGTCGTCGGGCGTATCCTCAACCATTTTGATCTCTTCGAGAATGACTTTCTTTTCCTTCTCGAGGTCATCGGCATCAAACACGGGACGTCGGACCAAGTCGGCAAGAAGGTCTACGGCCCTCGGCAAGTGTTCATCCAAAACCTTGATGTAGTAACTGGCACACTCCTTCGCGGTAAACGCGTCGAGGTGCCCGCCTATGGAGTCGACCTCCTGGGCAATGTCTTTGGCCGACCGGTTATCCGTTCCCTTGAAGAGCATGTGCTCGGCCAAATGCGCGATGCCCTCATGCTCTGGGTCTTCATGCCGAGAACCGCGGGTGAGCCAGACCCCAAGGCTGACCGAACGAACGTCGGGCATCGATTCGGTGAGCAGGCCCAGCCCGTTGTCAAGCGCCTCACGAACAATCATGGTCTTGCATGGGTCGGGCGGGGATGACGGCTGCCAAGCCACTGACGTCGCGGCGACAACATCAACGATCTTGTCATAATCACTGTAAATTACTGTACAAAAGGGAATTAGGAGAAACGTCGACCACTAAATGATAGCATGCTCCTCCCGGCAGCTTCAACCGTAGGAAGAGGAGTCGATGGTGAGAACGGACATCGCCGCGCTCGAGCTTGGTCAGCTCGAGACGGCGCTCGAGGACCTCGGGGCAAAGGCCTTTCACGCTCGTCAGATCTATCGTTGGGTCTACCGAGTCGGCCTGACCGACTTTCGCGATATGACTGACCTCTCGGTGGCCCTCCGGGAGCAACTCTCCCAGGAATGTGAGATTCGGACCCCACAAGTAGCTCAGCGAAACAGCTCGGTCGACGGCACCGAGAAGTTCCTCCTTGAGCTCGACGACGGCCGCATGATCGAATCCGTGTTCATCCCCGATACGCCGCGGCTCACCTTTTGCGTGTCCACCCAGGTTGGCTGCGCGATGAAATGCGCATTTTGTCTCACCGGCAAGATGGGCCTCCATCGCAATCTGACTGCGGCTGAGATCGCTGGACAGGTGCGCGTGCTGGCACATGCCGTCGGACTCGCCGACAAGAGTTTCAACGTGGTCCTGATGGGAATGGGTGAGCCGCTTCACAACTACGACGCCACCATGAAGGCGTTGCGGATGCTCACGGCTCGTGCGGGTTTGGCGATCCCTGAACGTCGGATCACTCTGTCTACGGTCGGCGTCCCACGCGGGTTGGAGCGACTCGCCGCGGAACCGGTAATGCCCAATCTCGCGGTGTCTCTGCATGCAGCGAACGACGACCTCCGGGAGCAGCTGGTTCCGGTCAACCGTCGCTACGGGCTGACAGATATTCTCGAAGCGTGTCGTCTCTTCCCGGCGGGGCGACGGCGACGCATCACGTTCGAGTATGTACTGCTCGCCGACACAAATGACTCGGAGAACGATGCCCGCCAACTTGCAGGCATGTTGGGCGGGGTCAAGAACAAGACAAAGGTCAACGTCATCCCTCTCAACGAAGCACCGGGGATCCCGTTTCGCCGGCCAACGGATAGCCGGATCAATCGTTTCGCACGCACCCTGGCTCGCGGCGGTGTGACGGTGTCGATCCGAAAAAGCCGAGGACGTGACATCCGAGCGGCCTGTGGCCAACTCCTCGTCGAAGGTGCGGCGGGCCGACTGGTAAAGGAGCACCCGTCTTCCGTCGACCCGCGCTAGCGGACTGTCGTCAGCGATTCATTGCATAGGTCCCGGGCGAAGAATCCCGTCTGGCGGCGTGCTTCTGAGTCGAAGACGCCCAATATTCTCGGTCGTCGCGCCTGGCCACCCAGCCGCCGCGCGCTGCGACTCAGGCAACGATCAGTGACCCGTGACACGAGCGACTAAACGAGTGTTCCGGTCATCGGTACCGTCGGCGTCCCCGCACCCGTAATCCGCACTCGAACCCGTTGATTGTCCGGCTGCGTCCCGTGGATAGCGTCGGACTCCGTCCGGTGAAGCCGGATCTTGAGATAGTTGTCCGTCAGGGCCACCCGGCCTTCGTCGATAGTCAAGGCCGGGCGCACCGACCCGACCTGGGTCGATCGGAATCGCGTCGTGAGTTCAGCGCCGAGTTCCCTGACCATACGGGCGCGCGCCCGTATCTCCTCGACTGGCACTTTGTCCGACATCCCCGACGCCTCTGTCCCGGGCCGGTCAGAGTAGGGAAACACATGTAAATAGGTGAGAGGGCTTTCCGCAAGGTACGCGAGATTTGTCTCGACATCCTCTGGACCCTCACCGGGGAACCCCACGACAAAGTCTGACCCAATCCCGGCGTCGGGGAGTTGCTGCCGAATCCGGGAAACCAGGCGGTCATAGTCGTCTAACGTGTACGGCCGCCTCATTCCGCGCAGCACGCGGTCGCTGGCGCTCTGGAGCGGCAAATGGAAGTGGGGGGCAAATCGGCCACTCTGGGTCACGAGATCGACGATTGCCGCGGTGCAATCCATGGGTTCGAGCGAGCTCAACCGAAACATCAGCGAGCTGGGGTGCCCATCGAGTGCACACAGCAACGCGTGAAGGCTTGTCGATGGATCAAGATCCCGCCCATACGATCCGATGTGCACACCGGTCAGGGCCGCTTCCTTGAAGCCTTCGGCATCCAACCGCGTGGCCTCGGCCAGCACGTCAGCGAGCACCTTGCTCCGCCCGCCACCACGAGTGGACGGGATGATGCAGTATGCGCACTTCTGGTCGCATCCCGTCTGCACTCTCAGCGTCGCCGTCGTGCGACCGAACGAATAGGGGTCGAGACGGTCACCGCACGCACCCTCTCCACCGGCGAAACGTTCGGCCGTGGTTGGATCGGAGGCCAGGTCGGCAAGGACACGACTCACCAAATCGGGTTTGTCAGGGTTGGGCACAATCGCCGTGACGCCCGGTAAATCGGAGAGGTCGTCAGCGGCCCGGGTGGCGTAACACCCCGTGGCGACCACACGAACCTCAGGATTCTTTCGCGCAATGCGGCGGATCATCTGACGCGCGCCTTGGTCAGCGGTGGCGGTGACCGAGCAGGTGTTCACGACGACAAGATCGGCCTCCTCAGGCGCAGAGCGGTGAGCGCCTCGGGCCAAGAGCTGGCGCTCAAGATCGGTGGAGTCTGCCTGATTGACGCGACAGCCAAAGGTGACGATGGCGTACTTCACGGTCGGCCAGTATAGAAGCTCTTACACGATTCCGGCCACAATCCCCGCCGGGGGCGTCTCCTGTTCTTCGCCACACTTATGAGATAGCGTCTACTCCGCAGTATCCCGCCCGCGGGAATCGATAAAGAGATTCGAGGAGGATCCGTCATGCGCGCTGCTATCGCTTCGCTATTTCTCGTCGCCGTCGCCCTGGTTGCCGGAGGCACCGTCAGTTCCGTGGCGGTGACCTCTTCCAACACCGGTGTCGCGCCCGAAGCCACGGCGCCCCGGGGTACGCAAGGTCCTGACGCGCGAGTAGCCGACGCGCGACTCGACGCGTTGAAGGACGAGGTCTCCGCCGATATTGAGGGCCGCCGCGACTTCACCCAGCAAATGGTCGACAGCGTGTTCAGCTTCTCTGAGCTCGGGTTCCAAGAGTTCGAGACCCAGCGATACGTCACCAATATTCTCGAGCAGCACGGGTTCGAGATAGAGCACGGTGTCGCCGGCGTACCCAGTGCGTGGGTGGCAACCTGGGGTTCGGGCAAGCCGGTCATCGCGCTGGGAACCGATGTCGACGGTATTCCTCAGGCCTCGCAGAAACCAGGGGTGGCGTATCGCGATCCGCTCGTCGTGGGGGCACCCGGACACGGCGAGGGACACAACTCTGGGCAGGCACTCATTGTCACGGCGGCACTCGCGGTGAAAAAAATCATGGAGCGGGAGGACCTCTCGGGCACGCTGATGCTGTGGCCAGGGGTGGCCGAGGAGCAGCTCGGGACAAAAGCGTTTTACGTTCGGGACGGTGTGTTCGAGGATGTGGACGTCGTGCTCTACGCTCATGTGAGCTCGGGTATGACCACGAGCTGGGGTGACGGGCGTGGAAACGGGCTCGTCTCAATCGAATACACGTTTCAGGGAGAGAGTGCGCACGGTGCGGGCTCACCCTGGGACGGACGGAGCGCGCTCGATGCTGTGGAGCTCATGAATGTCGGCTGGAACTTTCGACGAGAGCATCTCCGTATCCAGCAGCGTTCGCATTACGTCATCACCGATGGCGGCGACCAGCCAAACGTTGTTCCGCCCACAGCCGCCGTCTGGTATTTCTTCCGTGAGACCAACTACGACGACATCCTCCGGATGTGGCAAATCGGCGACTCCATGGCAGAAGGCGCGTCGTTGATGACCGACACCACGTTGAGCTCCCAACTCCTTGGCGCGGCGTGGCCACAGCACTTCAACCGCCCTGTCACGGAACGGCTGCAGAAGAACATCACTCGAGTAGGCATGCCGACGTGGAGCGAAAAAGATCAAACCCTGGCGCACGCAGTACAACGGATGAACGGCGTAGAGGAACAAGGACTCGCCACAGAAGTCCAGACGGAACTCACCGGGCGCGAACAGATACCCGACCGCGAGCGTCGCGGTGGCGGTTCGGACGATATCGGTGACATCTCGTGGGTCGTACCAACCGTGACGTTACGTTTCCCATCCAACATCCCGGGAGGCCAAGGACACAACTGGAACCGCGCAATCGCGATGGCGACACCCATCGCCCACAAAGGAGCGACGGCCGGCGCCAAGGTGCACGCCATGACCGTGCTCGACCTCCTTTTGTCGCCAGACCTCGTCGCGGACGCCTGGGGCTACTTCAACGACGTGCAGAACAAAGACCGGCAGTACACATCTTTCTTGCGTCCCACTGACCAACCAGCCATTTGGCTCAATGCGGAGATCATGGAAGAGTATCGCCCGCAGCTCGAGCAGCTCTATTTCGATCCGTCCTCATATCAGACGTATCTCGAGCAGCTCGGTATCGAATATCCGACCCTGCCAGCCGAATAAGCCGCGGCGCACTGGTGTATCGCAGTTGAAAATAGGTCAAGCCTCGGCCTCGACGGCGGTACACCGGGACGGGTCGCCCGGGCTCCGCACCCACGAGTGCGTCAAAGGGTCGATGATTCCTGGGACTCGTGGGCGATCCACTAGCGCGTCATGAAGCGGAGCGGCTCATAGCCAGTCCGTAGCGACAAATTGACCCCCAACACGACGGTCACAATTGCCGCGACCGAGCTGAGAAGCCACGGATGGTCAACCATGGCGGTGACGCTTGAAGTCGAACCAAGCATCACGCCCCAACTCAGCGCGTCCACAGGAAACCCAAGGCCGACATATGACAGGGCCGCCTCGGCGAGGATAAAACTGCGGAGAGGCTGAAATTGAGACGATGCTCGTCTGCGCGGCCCGTCGCGATGTCCAACAACCGGTATGCGGGCCATATGGCTGCCAACTCGCGTTGGACCTCATCCAGAAGGCCGGCGAGCAGGTCGTTGATCCGGTCGTAGTCGTCGCGGACAGACGCTAGCTCGCCGTCCGGCACTGATTCGACGGTCGCAATGCTCAAATCCAGATTGATGTGAGCGTTGATCCCGAGCGCCAGATGTTGAGTCACGATGGGCCACCATTGACGGGCGGTATCGAAGGCAAGCGCCCAGGCTCGTGTCGGCGCTTGGCCGCGTTGGTATTGCTCGAGCGCGTCAAGATATCGCGTCGCGAAGATCACGCTCAGCCTTTCCATACGCTCGTTGTCGTCAAAAAAAAGCGGTCCTCGATCCCCTGCGCCACGCGCACCGTCATCTTGCGATACAACGCAGGGAAGTAGCCCAGACGACTGCGCTTCGTGCTGGCATCGGCAAGAATCGCGTCCAGACGCCCGACGACCTGGTCCATTGTGACGACTGCTTCCATTCGCCTCTCGCGCGCCAGATAGGAGGATTCGTGTAGCCGTCCGTCGGGGAATCGACCGATGGCTGAATCGATTGGGGCATGATAACGGACCCAAATTGGGAAGTTCTTGCCAAAGCGCGGCTACCCATACTGCGCCCTGGAAAGCCTCATCCGACAGGCGACGCGTGGTGGCCGGATAGTGGAGGCGAAGAGACGACTCGTGGTACTGTCGACATCTACCAACAAGTGAGGAGCACACCATGACCAACCGCTCAGTCCAATTCTTCGCCGTTAGCGTAGCTGTGGGGCTGCTACTTTCGACGACAGCCGCCGCCCAGTCTGGCGACACTGCCACGTCTCTGCGAACCCCGGATGGACATCCCGATCTCACCGGAGTGTGGGATTTCCGGACTGTTACCCCGTTGGAACGGCCTGAAGAACTTGCCGACAAAGAGTTCCTCACCGAGGAAGAGGTCGCCACCTACGCCGCAGAGCGTGTACGAGCCAGCAACGCGGATTTGAACCGCGATGAAAAGAAGCGAACAACCACTGCCCGGGGGCAGGTGAACGGAACGCGCGAAAGCAGCGACCTCGCTCTGGCCTACAACGACTTCTGGTGGGACCGAGGGACGGTCGTGGTCGAGACACGTCGCACGTCGCTGGTCGTCGATCCGCCCGACGGGCGCCTTCCCGCGCTGACGGATGCCGGCGAGGCCCGAGCCGCAGAACGAGTTCGAGTCAACCAGCGGCCGACTGAAGGCCCAGAAGACCGCCCGCTGGGTGAGCGATGCATCACTGGGTTTAATTCAGGCCCCCCGATGCTGCCTGCCGCCTACAACATGAACGTCCAGATCTTTCAAACCACCGACCATATCGTGCTCCTGAACGAAATGGTGCACAACGCGCGGATCATCCCACTCGACGGCAGTGACCACGGCACGGTTCCGTTGTGGACGGGCGTGTCGCGCGGACACTGGGACGGCGACACACTGGTGGTTGAAACGAAGAACTTTCTCCGCGAGACCAGCTTCCGGGGCTCGAGCAAGAATCTTCACCTCGTAGAGAAGATTCAGCGACTGAGTGAGGAAACCTTGCTGTATTCGTTCACCGTCACCGACCCCACGACGTGGACAAAGCCGTGGACGGTGGAGCTCCCCATGCGGCGCAGCGACCTGCCGCTCTACGAGTACGCCTGCCATGAGGGAAACTACGGTATGGAAGGTACTCTCAGTGGCGCGCGAGCCATCGAAAAGGCAAACCAGTAACGACTCGGAACCACCTCGCCGCCACGCGCCTCTGCGGGGGTACGGGGCGGCGTCCGAGCACACGGAGTGGTCTCCACGCCCCCCGGGAATACGTCGGGCCACTCTCGGGTTTGTATCCATAGGGCCCGCAACTGCACAAAACGAAACGGGCCCCGGCCACTCACACACGGGACCGACATTGAGGGAGCGATCGGCATGATCTCTAGAGTCGGCGCGAGGATCGGCGCGGCCCATCTCCTGGTTCTCGCGACCATGGCGCTGGTAGGGTGCGAAACCACGGCGAATCCGTTCCACCCTGCAGATTTCCTTGAGTTTGAAACGATCGATCTCCAAGTCGGGACCGGTGCAGCCGCAGCGACCGGAGACGTGCTGGTCATTGACAGCACTGTCTGGCTTCACGATCCAGACGTGTCCGACAAGAAGGGTCAACAGGTCGAGAACAGTCGCGGTCCATTCGTGCTCGGCGCGGGCCAGGTGATTCTCGGACTCGACCAAGGACTGACCGGGATGCGTGTAGGCGGCTTGCGCAGATTCATCGTGCCGGCCTCCCTGGCCTTCGACCGACTCGGTTCCGCGACCGTTCCCCCAAATCGACACATTGTTGTCGACGTCATGCTCATAGATGTGCAACCACTGGTCACCGATAGCGCACCGTATAGCGCGACGGACTTACAGGTAGGGACTGGCGCCGAGGCAGTGGACGGAAACACCGTCACCGTCTCATTCGGCGGTTGGCTCTACAAAGAGAATGAGCCAGATGGCAAATGGATCCCGTTCGATTCGGGTGGCGGGTTTGACGTGAACGTCGGCGCCGGCCAAGTGATCGCCGGGTGGGACCGCGGACTCCGCGGCATGCAGATGAACGGAGCGCGACGGCTCGTCATTCCACCCGAGCTGGCCTACGGCGCAATGGGGCGGCCACCGCTTATTCCTCCGAACGCCACCCTCGTATTCGACGTCACCGTCACCGACTTGAGATAGGGACGCCCCGGGGCGGACGCGACCGGCAGCCTGATGCGGACGCCCATCGCCCTACGCTTTCGAGGGTGATAGGGCGAATACTTTTTCTGACGGCAGTCGCAACAAGGTCACATCGATCAAGGTCGTGTGAAACGGCTGGATGATTCGTCGGACGATGGTCGGACGAAGCGTGATCGTGAGCGGCAAATAGTGAATGTCGCCGGACCGCGCTTCGTATCCCGTGATCTCAAAATCGAGCGACGCGATCCTGTCCAATAGATTCACCCACCCGGCGCCCTCTGGCTGGGTGCGAAACTTCTGGAGCCGCAGATAGAATGTGACCGTTCCCGGATTGAGACGGTTCACGTGCTTGTCTTCGATCAAGCGCTCAAGGCGAAGCTGAGACCGCGGGCCTCGGGACTTGAACGTGATGTCGTGATGTTCGACGTCGCCACCAAATTGATCCCGCACACGGAAGACCAGCTGGGCGTGCCCCTCGTACTGGGCTTGTGGATTCCATTCGGTGAGGCGTCCCTTCAGCTTGCCGGCGCGACCAAACGTTTCCACGCTGTGTTGATGCCACGCGCCCACGGTGTCGCGATAGGCGTCTGCATCATGCGGCTGCGATAGTGCGCCAGTTAAGAGCGGAAGAACCCGGCGACGATTCTTTTGCCCATCGACGATACCGATGCCGCGCCCGAAATGTGCCGTCTCGTAGAGGACCGCAAAAGGGATCTCTCGACGATGTGTGGCTAGCTGAGATGCATCGTACCGGTAGTACTGTATGGGCAGTTTGTCATCTGCAATGCGGTGCTCGACATGGCGCCTGATCTCTCGAAGTTTGATACCAAAGGCCTCGTCGATCGGCGCCACGGTGATGTAGTTGAAGTTGAGATTTGCCGCGCTCGTGCGCACTGTGTTGTCAGCCGAATCTTCCTTCACATATCGCACCGGAACCATCCGCAGCTCCCCTAGTGTCTGAGACCCCACCATGCAGAACTCTTGAATGCGGTAGTCCTCCCACATGTCGCTCCCCGCCTGGAGAAAGTCCAGGTGCAAATCCAGAGTTTTCCACGAGCCGAACTCCAACTCCTCGAGGACACGAACCCCTCTCTCGACCCCCTGCACGATTCGGCCCCACCTTGCGAGTTGCCCTTGACCGATATGGGCCAGCCCGCTGCCAAAGTTCGCTCCTGCCAAATGCACCAAGTTGTAAATCGGCGACGGCTTTCGGTCGAACAATCGGATCCAGTTGCGAATAACAACGGCGCCGGTGCTATGAATCACCACGTGGAAGCCCGACTCGAGGAGGTGTTTGTAACGCGAGGCGGTCAGCGCCCGCTCCAACGTGAAGCTGATATCGTCGATAGAAATACCGTCGTTGAGCGAAATCCAGCGCCCCAAATTGATCTCGACGACCTTCGAAGTCCCGAACTGCTTCCGAAGGTCCGCCGGTAGGTTGCCGTAGATCGTTTACGCGGACGTGTCCCTGCCCTCAGTGCTATAGCCGTGGATCAAGACAATGGGTTTCACAGTCGTGTCTCCGAAAGTAGCATCTGGCAATCGCGGGGTCGATTAGAAGACCGGCCAGGAGTGGCGCGGGCAAGGAACTACAAATGCTGGGTGGTGGGGGGCGGTCGACAGGTTGCCCCACGGACACTGTCGAGGCGAGACGGAAACGCGACACTTAGGAGTCAGTCGCAGTCACGGTCTCACCCCTATCGATCTCTAGCAAGCAATCGTCCGCCAACGGTTCGATGGCCGTAAAGTCCCGGTGAGCGATCCATTCAGGCCGCTTGAACTGCCGGATGTGATTGTCCACGTGACACAGGCTGAGATACAGAATCGTCCGATTCCACGGACTGATATTCGGCGGCGACGAGTGGACGATATTGCAGTGAAACAGCAGGACTGAACCCGCTTTCCCCTTGGGCGCGACCATCCCACCGTCTTCGGCAAGGCGTGTCACCGTGGCCTTGTCGAGTGTCCAGAGCGGATACGACGTCGTCTGCAGGTCGTGACCTGCTTCCAGTTTCCCGGCGCGGTGACTACGCGGGATAAGCATGAGTGGGCCATTGAACTCCGTCACCTCATCGAGAAACAATGCGATGTTCATCGCGCGCGGCTCTGGCATCAAATCATCCCGCGCCCAGGTCCCATAGTCCTGGTGCCACTGCCACACCTCGCCATCGAACGCGGCCTTGCCGTTGATCTTGTTCTGGTGGATATACACGGGACCACCCAGCAGCTGCATCACGGGCTCGATCAAACGCGAGTGGTTGCTCAGCACGCGAAAGACCTCGTTGTATTGATGCGCCGCGAACGCGGTGCGAACCGCTTTGCCGTCCTTCTCGCGCCACACCTCTTCTCGTTCCATCGCGAAAATGGCCGGTATCTCCTCGCGGACGATCTCGATCTCGCGCGCGGAAAACGCATCGGGAAAAAACAGATAACCCTCGCTGTCAAATTGTTCGGTCTGGTCAGCTGTCAACTTCATCGTGATTACCTTGTCTGGCCTACCGTCAGTTGATCGGGATACAAGCGAACCGGTGAACTGTCGCAGAGAAACCTAACCCAAGCGTAGGTCGCGACGCCGCGCTGGTCAGGCGGGGTGCGACCGCCGTGCAACACCGCGAGGGCGTGCGTCCCGACTTGCGCATAGGTAGCGTTGCTCCGCGACAGGCGACTAGACCAAACTTTCCGACGTTCAAGTCGCATGACTCGAGGTAATCGCGTTCGCTGTCTAGGCGCGGCGAGGCAGGCATCTCGGTCATATGTCGACGAGGCGCAACGACGACGGCGGTGCACTAGTGTAGTGTCTCCAGATCCCGATTGAACCCCACCTACGGAACGACTGTCGAAACAAACTTCTGCACTCGCCCACTGAGTTGTGCCACGAAGACATCGCCTGCGCGAGACACCGCCGCCCCATGGCCACCTTCGCCACGGCTCAGCCGCGCAACGACGTCGCCTTCGAGACTGCGTAGGGTGCCGCCCGACAAAATCTGCTGATCACCGGTCATGGCCAGGGCAGAGACGCTACCGACATCCGTCCATTCCTCTAGAAACACCCCGTAAGCGTCAAAGATCTGGATTCTCAGATTGTCGCGGTCGGTGACGTAGACACGCCCTTCTGCATCAACGACGAGATTGTGCGGTAGGCCAAACTCGCCTGGTCCTTTCCCTCTCTCACCCCATTGGAGAAGGTATCGACCGTCGGACGTGTACTTGACCACGCGCGCATTGCCATACCCGTCGCTAACATAGACATCGCCGTTCGGGGCGAAGGCCACATCGGTGGGCAGATTGAAGGTATCGGTTCCGGCCCCGGCAACACCCTCGGTGCCCAGTTGTATCAGCACCCGCCCCTCGGTGTTCACTTTGTAGACAACGTGCGCGCCCGCATCGACAACCCACGTGTTCCCTTCGGGGTCGACGCGGACGGAGTGCGCACCACAGGCATAGCACCCCGCGGGTCCATAAACTGCGGTATACCCTGATCCTCCGCGCACTCGGTCCTCGGGCGAGATTCTGACGATCTTGCCTTCGCTGATCACTCCATCGCCCCATGACCGAAGAAACTGTCCGGTGGGGTTGAAGACCATCAGGGGGTGAGCCCCACGATGAAGCACGACGATGGCACCGTCGGCATCGGTCGCAACCGCCGCGACTTGCCCAAAATTCCACGCCACAGCGGTTCCTGCGGCGCTCATTGCGGGAACCGGCCATTCCGCGACTTCTGTGTAGCTCGGCGACTCAACCCCTTGCGCACTCAGCGACGCCCCAGCCCCAACTGCAAGCAGACAACTCGCGTAGAGACGTGCTCGAATGACAGACGAGTGCATTCCGCGGTGGTCTCCCATCTTTCCCCCATTTGTGCAACGAGACTGTCGCAGGACAGAAGTTAATCATGCTCGGGCCTAGATTCGTAGCTGCGTCAGACGGACACAGCCTCGAAGGCCCAAGCGAATGGGGAGCGACAGACATTCATCTGATTGCGTCATCACCAAGCGGCGCTCGATAATGACGCGATGGCCGTGTCTCCGAATGCCGCCCGGCGCGAATCCCAGACGCGGTTGAGCCAACACGACCAGATGGCGCTCTCTCGGCTGATGCCGCTGGTCTACGACGAGCTGCGTCGGCTCGCAAAGCGATATGTCGGTCGGGAACGACCCGGCCTTACTTTGCGACTCACGGCACTGGTCAATGAGGTCTACCTCCGGCTGGACAAGCACCAGAAGCAAGGATGGCAGAGCCGGGCCCATTTCGTCGCCATCGCGGCACTCTCGATGCGGCAGATCCTCGTCGAACGAGCACGTGCCCGCGACGCGAGCAAAAGGGGCGGGGACCGTGTGAAGGTCACGTTGGACGAAGGACTCGTCGCCGAGACCGAGCGTTCGGTCGACCTCCTCGCCGTCGACGACGAGCTTCGTTTCTTTGGGGGGTTGACGGTCGACGAATCCGCGGAGGTGCTTGGCATCTCACCAGCCACGGTCAAGCGGCGGTGGGCCCTTGCCAAGGCGTGGCTTCAGCGCGAGATCACGCAGGGACCAGTCAGTGGATCCTGAGCGTTGGAAGCGGGTCACGGCGCTATTCGACGCGGTTCTCGAATGCGCCCCGGCAGACCGGGAAGCACTTCTCCGCGAGGCCTGCCCAGACGATCCCGCGATACGGGCCGAAGTCCAGTCCTTAGTGGACGCCCACGACCAGGCGGATGTGTTCGAGAAGCCAGCCTACGAAGCCAACCCGGACCTTCTGGCACCCGACGACCTCGACCCGCTGGTCGGGCAACGCCTCGGCCCCTATCGGATCACGAAGCTGATCGGGCACGGAGGAATGGGCGTGGTCTACCTGGGGGAGGACACTCGTCTGCGCCGACCGGTCGCCATCAAAGCACTCCCGTCCGACTTTACCCACGATGAGCGTAGCCGGGAGCGGTTGAGACGCGAAGCGATGGCGGCGGCGTCCTTGTCACATCCGAACATCGCGACGGTATTCGCATTGGAAGAGTTCGACGGACTCCTCTATTTGGTCGGGGAGTATGTCGAAGGACAGACGCTTCGCGAGGAGCTACGCAACGGGCCGGTGCCGATTTCGGTGGTGATGTCGGTCGCGGTCGACATCGGAGCCGCTCTGGAGGCGGCGCACGAGCGCAGTATCGTTCATCGAGATTTGAAACCCGAGAACGTCATGCGCTCGTCGCGAAAGGGTCTCAAGGTCGTCGATTTTTGGCTCGCCCGCTTCGAGCGTGGCGACCCGGACAGCGCGCAACATCTCACGCTCGGGGAGGGAGCGGTTGGCACGCCGGGGTATATGTCACCCGAACAGATGCGAGGGGACCCGGTCGGTGTCCAGTCGGATCAGTTCGCGTTCGGCATCCTCATCTATGAGCTGGCGACCGGAGTGCCCGGCCGACCTCGAACGAATCGTGAGACGGTGTCTTGCAAAACGACCGGCTGAACGCTATGCCACGAGCGCGGATCTAGCGGTTGACCTGCGAGCGATCAAGAAAGAACCGACCAACCGTCACGTACCCTTGCGCCCTTCGGCCGTTGAGACCGACGGGCTTCCGCCAACACACCCACCGCCGATTTGGTGGTGGCAGTTCCACCAGGTCGCGGTCAGCAGCGTCTACTGCCTCACGTTGATCCCACTCTGGCGAGCCCGAGAATGGATGTCTGAGCCGTGGGGCCTGGTCACCTTCGTCGCCACCGTCGCCGTCGTCGGCATGGCCGTCAACCTTCGGCTCCATCTGTGGTTTACATCGCGTGTCTACCCAGCGGAGCTCGCCGAGCGTCGACGGCGATTGGCGCGATGAAACCACGTTACCGACGCGGGGTTCGTACTCGGTGTGCTCACGACAGCCATCACCATCAGCAGAGCCCATACCGGATGGGCGGCCCTCCTCGTCGCCATCGCGGTCACCAGCGCCATCAGCGCCATCAGCGCGCGTATGGTGGAGCCTGCAACCACCCGGGCCACGTTTCCCAGCACCTGAATCGCCTCAGAAACGCCCGCCCCCGGTCGGGCGGCAGGCAGGCCCGGGCGGGGTCGACCCCTCCGTCGCTTCCGCCCGGAACACTATGCGGTCAATTGCGAGGAAGTTCAGGCGTGAGCAAGACGCGATCGCCAGCAGGTTTGCAGTCACATGGTGCATGCCGAACGCGCTCACGTAGACTCCCGTCCACCCAACGTTACCCACAATCGCGATGGATCCGCTCACGATATTGAACCGCCCCAGACGTCGCCATCGTTCGTCCGGTCGGCACGTCCGGTCGCTCCAGGTCCACGGCTCGTGCGACGCGAAGTTGTGCAGGATTGTTGTCTCAACCGCCACCCCGGTCGCGAGGAGAAGGTTGACGCCATCCACTCCGTCAACCCAACGAGGACGGTCAATTGAACGCCAACGCCCAACAGCGAAACGGGACAAAATGTGAGCCGTCGCTGCCTGCGGCTCCGGCTCCGGTCGATTCGCACCGGTGCCCGATCACCTCAACCGGCCTCCAACCCTAGGCCGCTTGCCGCCAGCGCCCGGGGTATCGCGTCGCGGACGCATATCTCCTACGGGTTCGTTCATCCGGCGGCGCCGGCCGTGCCGCCAAGCGCGCCCAGCGGTCACTGACACTCCGACCGCCGAGTCAATAGGCAGAGGGGACACGTCGTTCAGAGCGCGAGGAGTGACTGACACTGGCTCGAGCCTGGAAAGGTTCAGCGCGAACAGGCATCGGTTCCGCCCGGTAGAGTGCGATGGTGTTGCGACAAATCGAATAGAGGAGCGCGACGAACATACCCACGACAGCGATGCTCCCCCCGACGTCAAACAGCAGGTGACAGGTATCGAACACGACAACGGTCGGTTTAAAACAGGTACACGACTCCACTCGCGAGCAGAATTCTGAGCTCGGTTGGACCCACCCCGAAGATTGATACGTTGAAGGTCCCACGCGCGTGGGTCGCCAGATACACCTCGGCGGAGATCAGAAGAAACGCTACCAAGACCAGTAGCGCGACCGTGAGGCTCATGAAAGGCGACAGACCGAGACCGCCGAACAAGAAGAACGCACCGATGATGTCGAGCACGTGGTCAACATAGAACCCATAGTTCGGGCATTGCTGCTGGCGCACTCGGGCGACGGTTCCGTCAAGGCTATCGCCGAACCAGTTGACGACCAAACAGATCAGGACACCGATCAGAGCCAGCTCATACAAATTTGACATCCAGAACGCGACGGCTGACCCAACCATGGCGAGGAGCCCCAGTCCGGACAGATGGTCGGCATTGACCCGGTCCGGGAGCCGTTGCGCAATCCACACCAAAGCGCGCTTCTCCATGCCTGCCAACACGCTGCCGTGTTCACGAACATGCCCACATCTCCGTGCTATTTCTCTCATGTTGCTCCTCGCCGGTCTCATACGTTCGACGCGACGACTGCGCATCAGTCGTGTCCTACAGAGCAATGCGAGAACGGAAGCAGAAAGGGCTCAGTCCTCTGTACAAAGAAAGAATGATCAAAAGGGTGGGTCTGCGAGGAGGGACCGTTCGCGTGGATAGAACTGCGGAACGAGAGGAGACGCGGGCTCCCCTCGTTCCTCGATATCGGTCTACGTCGGATCCGAATCGGTAGCGCTACCTCGACTCAGTGCTCTCCGCTCGCTCTTGAGCACGATGCCCAGACAGGATCCCCTCCATACCGATGTTTCCTTCGTGGCATGCGTATTCAAACATTGGCTGGACGCTGTGCTTCAAGGGAACGAGAATCGTCCACGGACGCGTCCACGTCGTGGGGTCGTCAAAAGTGATCTCATGGTGCAGCGTCTCCGGACCGACCCGGGTGAAGCGCTCGGTCAGACGAATTCCTTCTCCGGCACTCCAGAACGCCCCCAACCCAGAGTAGTTGGTGGTCTCCACCACGAGCGTATCGCCGTCCCAGTGGCCACGCGAGTCACCGTGCAGCTGACGGATATGTTCACTCACATGAGACGGCCCATCAAGCGGAATAACACGCGCGTCGTGAATCATCTCTCCGAGAATGACGACGTGGTCGGTGCTCTGGAAGATTTGGTAGTAGCTGTTGTAGCCAGCCAGGAGGTTTGGGACGCCAAACGTCAGACAACGCTCGCTCAACGGACGGTCTGTCCACGAATCGGCCATCGGCGCCACGGCCGGCGGGGGTACCCCCCGCCCAACACGCTCAGCGTCTGCTGTGCGCTGGGGGATCTTTCCGTCGGCCGGGTCGATAACAAGCGATGTTCGATCGTGGTCGAAGTTACGATCGGCGAGCCAGAACTGATTGTAGTTGCCGGTCGAATCGTATGAATCGGCGTCGTTGATGCTGTCGAGCGCGGCCAGGACGAGCTGGTCGCCAAACTGGGCATCGAGGCCACTCTCGGTGACCGCCGCCGCCGCAACCTGAAGTTCGGCCAGTTCCTCTTCAGTCAACGTCGCCTTTCCTACCCACGTATCCGGGCGCTCGAGCGGTGTCACGCTGTTGTTCGCCCACACGCCCTGCAGGTCGGGCTGACCGTCAGGTGTTCGCGCGAGAGTCCACTCGGCGCTGGGGGTCTGCCCGGCGACCGGCACAAGCGCCCACGCGACGAACACTGCCGCGACCGCGCCAGTCACGAGTTTTCTTGTCGACATTGGACCTCCGCTGTGTCGGATAATTCCCAAGTCATGGGATTGTCCCCCGGAAACGTCTTAAATGGAGTCCCACTCCGCGTCGCACGGCCCGGCGCCTCGCGCCTCATTCGGCGAACAACGAGAGCGGCACCGCCCGTCCCATTTCGTAGTAGCCCCGGGGAGTGGGGTGAATATCGTCGCAGTTGAAGGCAGCAAAGATCAGGTTTGGATCGTCTGGGTCCCGTACCACCTCGTCAAAATCGATCACACCGTCGAACGGAGCGTCATTGCGAATCCACGCGTTGACCTCGTTCCGGACGCGAGTCTTGGCCGCCGTCCATCCGGAATTGTTCTCTGTCGGCGCCCGATTGTGACGCGGAATAATGGTGACACCATGGATCTTGAGTCCCCGCGCATGCACCCGCTCGATGATCGACGTCGTGCCCGTAATCACCTGCTCAGCCGTTGCCTCACGCCGAATGTCGTTGGTTCCCATAAATAAGATGACATCAGTGACCCCGGCGTGAGTCAGTACATCGCGCTCGAGCCGATCAATCCCCGGCGTGCTCGTGGGAGCCGGCTGGAGATGCTCCCGGATGACCGTGTTCCCACCGATGCCCTCGTTGACGACCGTTCGCCGCCGGGTAGGGTCGGTGCGCGCGTCAAGCCGCACCGCCAACCAGTCCTCCCAGCGGTCGTGAGCATCAAGAGTCGAGCACGATCCGTCGGTGATCGAGTCGCCGAACGCGACGATGGCGCCTCCGGACGCCGACGTCAGGACATCGATCGACTTGAGCCACCACATCGAGGTCGTCGTCGCGGAGAAGCCGGTGGATGTCTCGTCGCCCGTCAGGTCGCCCGCGTCATCGGCGCTGACATATGACGTCACCAATGCCCCGCGGTGCACGCTGGGATGTGTGCCCGCCTCCGGTAGATGCAGGCTCACCGCCAGGTCCTGTCTCGCCAAGACGCTGAGGTCGACCGCGTCGCTCTGCACGCTACCACCGGGCGGAATCGTAACGGCCCGGTCTCCATCGAACAGCAGCGGTCGGTGCGTCCCGGGCGCCAGCGTCGCCCCCCGCATCCGGTGACCGACCGATGCGGCCCCAATTCGGAGCGGTTCAACGCCATAGCCATTGTCCAGGCGAATCCGAACCGATTCACCGCCTTCGGTCACCCGCGCCACTAGTCGTATTGTCGCGTTTGTCACCGCGTCCTCGCCAAGGCTCTGCTGCGAGGTGGCCCACGCTGTTATCCAGCGTGGTGATGACGTCTGACGCTCGAGCGCCGCCAGACTTGTTGCGAGCGATACAGCCAGCGCGGCGAAAACACAGAGCTTTGGCAAACGGAGCATGTCAGTCAGCCTTCCTATTTGGTTCTTTCGTCGGGAGCACAGTCGGATGAGTGCTCAGGGTGCCTATTATGCCGCGTGGACATCAGGGGGAACTAGCAGAGGCGACACTTCACAGTCCGCTCGTGGACAATCCATTAGCGGCGCCAGACCAGGACGTCGAGCCCGACATGGGCCAGGATCCGATACGAGTAGTTGTAGTCCTTCTCGACGCGATGAAACCTGGCAGATCCTTCGACATCCACACCGTCCGCGGGATGAAAGGTCTTTGTCACACCGATCTCGCCATAGTGCCGTGTGTTCAAGAACCGTCGGTCATCGAGCCTGAGCGAGCCATAGTTCTCATCTCCCTCTTCCTTGATCCAGTCACATGCGCCCCACACGATGAGATGACCGCGCCAGCTGCTCTTTTCGGCGGTAATCCGCGTGAAGATCCCGTGCCCGTGTCCGGCATCGCCCAGACCACTCCGGTCTGGCACGTGTCGGGAGAACATCGCATATCCCTCCACCTCGGTACGGTCAAAGAAGCGCAATCGCGGCTCGATGATGAGACCAGGGCCAACTGCCCAGCTGTCACGCACGGGGCCACTCGCGAACTGCTGTCCACCTTCGTGCACCAAATGAAACTGATAGGCAACCGACATCTTGAGGGCCGTTCCGACGGGTCTACGCCCCTCAGCCCCGACGTCAAATCGCTCCCGCGCATCGACGGTGTTGAGACGTTGCCAGCCGATCCACGCGTCCTGCTCGAACTCTGGATAACTAAGCTGCCACTGGAGCCCGGCCTCGTAGGGCCGGACAAACTCCAGGGTCTCTGTCTGCAAGGGCGGTATCAATCCGTGGGGGCCCCTGTGGTCGAGGCCAAACCCATCGCGATGCCCTCTCGCGTCGAGCGTCCCCATGGTAAAGAGCTGATGCTCGCTGCGGAACGTCAACGCGAACATCGGTCGAACGGTCTCGACGAACGGCTCTGACGCGAAACGGTGGTTCAAGAACACGCCGCCGCGAAACGTCACGATGTCGTTGAACGCAACGTCGATCGCGAACCTGGCGGCCGTGCCGAACAGCGTGTCGCCGTTGCGGAACAGGTTGGAGAACTCGGAGTTGTCCCCGTAAAACGTGGCCGCGCCTCGAAAGGTCACGGTCTCTTGGGCAGACACGTCCGGCGCGAGAGAGCCGAGAGCGAGCACAACCACGAGCACCCGGCAACGTGCTCTTTCGATGCGACGCCGCATTATGTCCGTCGCAGCGGGCCGAACCACCGACCCGCCGCGCCACGACACACAGGAACCCTCTTCCTGCGCGCCGTCGCTCGCCCTCTTCTGGTCACAAGTTGGTAGGAACTATCGAGCCAGCGGATCCGGCCGAACCTGGAACTTCAGGATGCCAGGCTTCACGCCCTTTCCGCCCTCGATATGCCACGTCACGGCCGCGCCGTAGGTTGCCCAGACGCCGCGTCCCTTCCAACCCGCGTCCGGATCGTCGATCCGACCATCGAGCCCCCGGCTAAAGAACCCCTGCGGATACGGCACGCGCATCACCACCCACTCGCCCGTCTCAGGCATCAGCGCCAGCAGCGAATCAGAATTCGACCCGTTCGCGATCGGCACGTTCGGGCCGAGCCCGAGCGTGTCGTGCTGGTCGACCCAGTTGTAATAGTGATAGTCGCTGCGGACCGGCGGATCGGTGTTGGCCATCGTCGGACCAGGCGTGGGATAAAGCGTCCAGCCGTCCACGCAGTGACGACCGTCAAACACGTCCGGCCCGCGCGTCACATCACACTTGGTTCGGTCGAACGATGCGAAATGGCTGCTGCCGGAGAGTGCTGTCCACACCAGCCCGTTCCGGTCGATATCGATACCACGCGACCCGAAACCGGCTTTGTCGGCAGGAACATTCGGGTCGAGCACGGACGGCACCTCATACATCTCGGTGACACACGTCTCGGGCGGGCTGTTGCCGACATGGAGCCGCGCAAGCTGTCCAGGAAATCGCGTTGCGGAAATCCAGACGGACTTGTCATCCGTGGGGTCTGGGATCACACCGTAGCTTCCGATGTTGATACGAGTGTCGAGACTCGCGTCAAACCGCGCGACGACACCGCCCCCGGCTCCCTCCTCGCTCGACCGACTTCGGCCGACCGGCTCGTTCCACGGTTTGGTGATGACACCGTCGCCGTTGGTATCGAGCACCAGCGGACACCAGCCTTGGGCAGCCTGCGTGTCACCGGTCTCGTCATAGGTCTTGGTGTCGAGCCACCCGATCACTTCGCCCCCGCCGCTCGTATACAGCGTGTCCTGATCATCTTCGGCAAACTGCAAGTGGTGGGTGCCAAAACACGTGTCGACCATACCGAACTGCTCTGAATCTGGGTCATACGTGACCAGCCCGCGGTAGCTGGAATCGCGCGGGAAATATTGCGCGTACGGGTTGTCGGAGCCCTCACGGCAATAGTCGGGAGTCTCCCGCCCGCGAATGGCCGAGGTCATCCAGACTCGCCCCTTCTGGTCCATCATGGGGTTATGCGGATTCGCCGGGTCGTCCCAGATCAGTTCGTCACCATAAAAGCGTGACGGAACCGGCATCGATCTCGCGATCATCGGCGGAATCGTCGCCGGGTCGTCTCTCATCGGCACGTCGATATTGAGCGGCTCGTGTGTCTCCGGATCCAAGACCGCCAGCTGGTCATTCGAAATATTGACGCCATAGATCGGGCCGTTCGCGTTGACCGTCGGATTCCGTTTGTCGGTCGTGATCTCGTCGTGGATATAGTCGATCTCCGTTCCCCACTCCCACAACGTGACGACGACGTTCCGCTCGACGCCCTGAGGCCTGGGTGGCGCCTCTGGGGTCGCCCCGCCCGCTATCTTGTCGCTCCAGTCCGCAAACATCTGCAGCCCTCGCGCCCGACCAAATCGACTCATCACGTTGCTCATGGGCCCGCCCCGCTGCCCCATTTGCACACGGTGATCCCAGGCCGCCTGCGTCGAATCGAACTGGTCGAGATTCTCGATCTCACGGACGATTCCCGTGCCCAGTTGGTGGCACAGCATGCAACCTTGCTTTTGGACGTCGACCCACTGCCCCTGCACTTGCAGGCCGCGGGAGATTCCGTTGCCACTCGCGCCCGTCCCCGGGAACTCCTCGGCCCCTGGAGGCTCGATGAGCGAGTACCAGTAGTTGGCGGGATAGACCTTGGCTGCTTCGCGCTCGTCGGCGGCAACTCTGGCCTCGAGCTGAAGCTCATCTCCAGGGCGACCATCGACCTTCATCGAGTCGGCCAACCCGTATCCGCGTACCCATACCTTGTAGGCGGCATCGGGAAGCTCGGGGATCAGAAATCGCCCGCCGTCATCAGTGACGACGATCTTTATAAAACGCGTCGCCAGATCGTCGGTCTCCGCAATGACCCAGACACCGGCTTCGGCACCCTCACCGCTCGTAACGACACCCGAAATATCGTTCTGCTGGGCCGCCAGAGGGGGCAGGAAACTCCAGGAAAGGCCCACGGCCACACTCACCACCACCGTCATCAACTTGAATCGCGACTTCATCACATTGCCTTCCAATCGGTCGAGATAAGGGAGCCGGCGGTCTGTAAGAGCCCGGCACGTATGACGCCCGTCCGAATCGAGCCTCATTCTATGGTGGCTCCAGAAGCGGTGTCGAGGAATACCCCGATTGTCCCAGCCTGACGACTCCCCTGGGTCGTGCGGCGGGGACGCCAGAGCCCGGGCCTGTCAATCCTCATGGAGGATGACGGCCTCGATTGAGGACGCTAACGAGATCGAGGAGATCCGTCCGCTTGGCAGCCAACGCGGTGCTTGGAACATGGCGCACCGGTCCCTACTGTGTTCCACGATGGCGACGACAACGCGCGAGCGTTCGGGTGCCATCGCCGTCAGGTGCTTGCACCACTCGTCGCTTCGCGCTGCTGCGCCTCGACCCCCTTCGCACGGAGGCTGGCGCCGAGGATTCGTTTGTACTCGCGGACTGTGCCCTCGACGCGGGCCTGCTGCCGGTAGCCGGTTTCCTTCTGCCACGCTTGTCTTCCGATCTCTGCAATCCGCTCGATATGCTGGTTTCTGTCGCTTCCACGGTCCTGTAGTCTTCACCGACACCGTCGCGGGCCGTCGAGGCGGGTGGACGATCTCGACGCCCGTGACACCGGCCTCGCCGACCGCCCTGTACACGCCGCGCCTGTCGTAGGCGCCGTCGCCCGTAACACGCCGCTGGCCCAGCGCCTCATTCTCGTCCGGCGAGCGCTTCGAGGTCCTCAACAGCCAGGTCCTCACAGGCGATTGTTACGAACCCCGACGGGCTCGAGTTCCGCCGAGAAGACGTACAGATCGAGAAGGTCTTCGCATGACCGCGCCGTCCGATAACATCGTCGTGTGACGGTGACCGGCTGCCCCCCTCTGGAGGTAAGACACCACGAAACGGCTGGTACCCGTTCGCAACGCGGCGGTTGGGCTCCTTGAATGACCGGGGGGCCAGCTTCTTCCCGAAACGCGGCGAGAGTCTCCAGGCACTGCTCTTGCGTGTCAAATAGGCCAGATTCCAGAAGGATCTGGTCGCCATCGTAGAGCGTCAAATACGAGGGTCGCCACGTTGCTTCGTCCGAGGTGTCGTCGGCGCTTCGAGTTGCCCCGGGGCCGCCGCGATACTCGGTGTTCTGGGTGAACGATGGTGCGAAGAATAAGAAGATTGTTATCGCACCCACGATGATGGTAACGACCGCGGCAGCGATCGTCTTTATTTCGCCTTCGGCCCCGGCTCGTTTAGCCTCACGGCGTCCAACTTCACCGCGTTCCAGAGTACGCTCACCACCCAGCTTGAGAGAGAAATCACGGTGCCGGTTCCGGAACCCGCCATGCTCACGCTGTTCGGAGTCGCGCTGCTCGCCGGCATCCATCCTGCAAATTCATGGTTCTGGCAGGAAGATCCTCACGAGGAACGGAAGCGAGCTGCCTTGCTGCCACCGACCCGACCTGTCCCGACAACGTGGCCTTGATTATAGAGGACCACCGCCAGGGGTTTTGTGCGGTTGTGAGTATTGCTGCCAAGAGCAGGAAGCCAGGCCCTGAAATCGATGCCGCACTGGCTGCTGACTTGGAGAGCTTTCGAGTCGAGGATATTACCATTTACGGCCCGGAAGACATCGCGTCTAACAAGACGTTGCGACCGACGAGCCGGTCACGCAAGAAGACGAGGCGCGCGCAACCGGCTCGCGGCTGAACGTAAGACGCGCTAGCCAGATAGACGGCACTAAAGTCGCTCGTAATATGATCCGGTGCCGGCGCGCTCCGCGTCGTCAATACCTTCCGCCCTAGCTCGACCAAGGCATCGAGGCGATCAAGGACTCTCTGCTAAGTCTTCATCCGTCGGCTGGTGCTTGCGCCGTTGGCTGTTTGTGGTCGGAACGTATCCTCTTGCAAGACAGACACTTGCGCCATGATCCGGCACGTGGCGCAGGTCACGAGCGCCATTCCTGGTGTAACTTACTGCACCGTAAAGTCTTAACGTCGCACCACCAACAGCCAACGACGCAAGCACCGGTGCCGCGCGCGCACCGAGCGCGGCGGGTCCAGCAGCCGCGCCGCCGGCGGCCCTGTCGCGGAGAACTCATTCAGATCGACGGCCGTGACCACGAGTGGTTCGAGGCGCGCGCGGGTCGCTGCACAGTGTCGGGAGTGTCGGCTGGCCCGAGATGCAGGTTGCGCGCGAGAGGCTCGGTGGGCGAAGCTCGGCGCTGTCTCAGCGGATCCGTCGTAGCATAGAGTGCGTGTATTTCTGACAGGAGCACTGCTCTTATGGAAACACTCCTCGGCTGCACCGACCTCGGCGAATCGAGCTCGAATCCTTCACGTCCGGGGGTTGGGCCGTGCGAGGATGCCACGATATCCCCCCTGACGAGGGCGATATTGAGACGCGACTTCATCAAAGGAGTCATCGCGTCGACAGGCGCCGTGGCCAGTACGGCCTACCTCCCCGGGGGTTCGAGCCTGGCGCGGGCCAGCGCGCCGGGCATCACGGAGCGACTCCTGTCGCTCCATGTGAATGGTCACGTTCGCCGCGTGGATGTGCTCCCGCAAGAGACACTGGCCACCACTCTGCGTTACAAGCTGGGGCTCACCGGCACAAAGCTGGGGTGCGACCGGGCGGAGTGCGGGGCGTGCACCGTCCTGATCGACGAGACGCCTCACTACTCGTGCTCGACCTTGACCCATCGAGTACGAGGGCGAGCGATCACGACCGTCGAAGGACTGGAAGGTCCCAACGGAGAGGTGCACCCGGTTCAACAAGGTTTCATCGACGAGCTGGGTCCACAGTGCGGCTTTTGTACCCCAGGACAGGTGATGTCGGCGGTGGCGCTCTTGACCTCCAATCCGCATCCCACGCGCGAAGAAGCACGAGCCGCGATGGCCGGCAACCTCTGTCGGTGTGGCGCCTACGACCAGTATCTGAACGGAATCATGCGTGCGGCGGGGGAGGCTTGAGATGGCAGATTCGCTCATCGGCGAGGATTTCGTACCGCCGGATGTTCACAGCAAGGTCACAGGACGCGCCAAATACGCGGAGGATGCGCGCGCCGACGGCATGCTGTTCTGTCGTCTCCTTCTGAGTCCGATGCCCCATGGTCGGGTGCGAAGTATCGATGCCAGCGAAGCACTGGCGATGGACGGCGTGTTCGCGGTGCTCGACGCCGATGACCTTCCCGCGGTGGATCCGCCAGAAACCCCGGTTCTGACCAACGAACCCTGCTATGTGGGGGAACCGATCCTGGCGGTGGCCGCTGTCGACGAAGCGACGGCTCAAAATGCGATCGACACGATCACCGTAGACCTCGAACCCCTGCCGTTCACGGTCGATCCACTCCACAGCTTGCGACCCGGTGGTCCCAACGCACGTTCCGACGGGAACGCGGTAGTCCGGCGAGAGGGCGTACGAGAGATCAAGTGGACGACCGAAGACTTTGATGCGGCCCAAGACGGTGCACTCCCGGTTGGTGAGCCGAGCGTTGAGTGGTCGTATGGAGACGTAGACCGCGGCTTTCAAGACTCGGCGCTCGTCCTGGATGAGACATTCGTCACCGCCGGTCTGTCGCACCACTCCATGGAACCGCGTACGGCCATGGCCTACTGGCAAAACGGAAAGTGCTTCCTCTACGGCTCGACGCAGAGTCAGGCGTTTGTCATACCAGGACTGGCCCGTCTGATTGGGATCGCGCCGGAAAACCTCGTTTACATCGCAGAGTATTGTGGCGGTGGCTTTGGCTCGAAAGGTGGCGCCTACCCCGTCATGGCCATCCCCGCCCACCTTTCAAAAAAGACCGGTCGACCGGTGATGTTGCGCATCACGCGCGCGGAGGAGTACTACACTGGCTCCGCGCGACCAGGATTTCAAGGACGCGTCAAGATCGGCTTTCGTGAGGATGGCCGCGTCGCTGCGGTTGACCTCTACCTCGTCCAAGAGAATGGCCCCTACGCTGGCTTTGGCGACTACACCAGCGCCGCGGATGCCGTGTCGATCGTCTACACGCCGGTCGCAATGCGATTTCAAGGCATCGCGGTCGCGACCAACACGCCACCCCGCGGTGCGCAACGGGGACCTGGTCAGAACCAGATCGCCGTGGCGGTCGAGCCACTCATCGACAAGGCGGCGCGCCATCTCGGGCTCGATCGTGTCGCCATCCGCCGGGTCAACGCACCCGACCATGACTCTCGCTACGGCGGCGGCCAGAGCGACATTACCAGCGCGTATCTGAGCGAAGCGCTGGACAAAGGCCGAGCACGTTTCGACTGGGACGCCAAACAGGCCCAGAGCGGAAGACGCCGCGGGTCAAAAGTGATCGGAATCGGTGTCGGTCAGGCGTATCACTCGGCGGGGTCGAACGGTTTCGACGGACTGGTGCGAATCGCACCCGATGGAACGCTACACATTCACACCGGGGTCGGAAACCTGGGCACTTATTCTTACGCCAGCACGGCCCGGGTCGCCGCCGACGTTCTCAAGTACCAGTGGGACCACTGCGTCATCGAGCGCGGGAGCTCCGAACGCCATCTCCCGTGGAACCTCGGCCAGTTCGGAAGCAACACGTCTTTTACCATGACGCGGACGAACTACGCGGCCGCGATAGACGCGGTGGGCAAGCTCAAGGACATTGCCGCACGGACCCTGGGCGGGTCTCCGGACGACTACGACATTGGAGACGAACGCGTGTTTCGCCGGACGATGCCCGCCGCGTATTTGACCTACGCGGCAGCCGCCCAGCGGGCCATCGAACTGGGAGACCGGTTCAGCGGCCAGGTGCTCGCCGACAACCTCAACAGTATGACAAAGACGTCTGCTCGAGCTTTGGCCGGAACCGGTCTGATCGGGGTCGCCAAAGACACGCTGCCCCGAGAGGGCACCGTGCCAGCCCTGGCCGCGGGATTCGTCCAAATCGAGCTCGATCTCGAGACCGGAAAATTTGACATTCTCGAGTATGTGGGCGTCGCCGATTGTGGCACCGTCCTCCACCCACAGGGCCTCGCCAACCAGATCAAGGGCGGCGCCGTAATGGGATTCGGCATGGCGTGCCTGGAACGACATGTCTACGACAGCCATTACGGCCTACCCGGAAGCATCGGGCTGCATCAAGCCAAGCCCGCCACCTATCTGGATGTGCCGCTGCGAATGGAATGGGATGCCGTGGACGCGGCCGACCCGCAGAATCCCTCGGGCGCAAAGGGGGTTGGCGAACCATTGTTGGGCTGCGCTGCGGCCGCCCTGCTGTGCGCTATCTCCGACGCCTTGGGGGGGCACTACTTCAATCGCACGCCGGTCGTCGCGGACATGATCATCAACGCGGCGTCGGGTCGCGGGCAGTCACACACCCCGCTCCAGGTCAACACGGCCTAGCCAGAGAGCCTCGATCATGCGAAGAGACACGATCCCAAGTTTCGACCTCTATGAACCCGACAGCCTGGACACGGCGCTCGAGCTTCTACACCGCTTTGGCGACGACGGCTGGCCCCTGGCGGGTGGCTACGACAGCATGGACTGGTTCAAGGATCGAACAAAACAACCAAAAGCAGTGATCGACCTCAACCCAATCGCCGAGCTTCACGGCATCCGCGAGACGACCGACGGGGTTGAGATCGGCGCGCTGACAACACTTACCGAAATCGAATGTTCTCCGCTCATCAAAGCACAATTTGGATTATTGGCCGAGGCGACACGCCGGGTGGCGAGCCCGCAGATTCGCAACGCCGCAACGCTGGGCGGCAACGTCTGTCAGGATACGCGGTGTTGGTACTATCGTTATGGTCTGGACTGTTATCGCGCGGGAGGGAATGTCTGCTATGCCGCCGCGCCAGATGGTCAAGACCGCGAGCACTGTCTGTTCGGAGCCGATCGCTGTATTGCGGTGACGCCGTCCGACACCGCCCCCGCGCTGGTGGCCCTGGACGCCGAGATGGTGATCCACAGCACCGAGGGAGAGCGGGTCGTAAGGGCGGAAGACTTCTTTATGATGCCTTCTGTCGACATCACGCGGATGACGGTGCTCCGGCCAACGGACATTCTGACAGCCATCCGTCTTCCTTCGACGTGGGCTGGCGCCAACTTCTATTTTGAAAAGGTCGCCGACCGCAACACCTGGGACTTCGCGCTGGTAAACGTAGCAGCGGCGCTTTCCGTCAGCGATGGCGTCATCAGGGACATTCGTCTGGCGTGCGGCGGCGTGCAGTGCATTCCACGGCGCCTGACCGACGTGGAGAACGACGTCAGAGGTCGGGCCCACAATAGCGACACCGCCGAACGCGCTGGCGCTTTGGCGGTCGCGGGAGCGGCCCCCCTCAACTACAACCATTTCAAGATCCCGCTCATGAAAAACCTCGTCACCCGCGCCGTCCGGAACGCCTGACCAACATACCCCCAGGCGACCACCCCGCCATGGCCGTGAGGCATTGGCCGTCGCGCCGGTGCCGACGCGACTCGGCATGGCCCACGCTGGTAAAAAAGCGTTGTTCGGCGCCACGGCGGGTGTGCTACGCTGCTTTACACTCACTATTTGCTGTAGGAGAGAAGAGACGCGCGCAAGGTTTGGGGCACACGCGACGACCACGCTCGCCTTCACTAATTAGGAATCGGGCACAAGAAGTCGGGCTCAGCCGTCCGGACATACAATGCGGCTTTGCTGGAAGCGCCAGACGCGCCGACTTGTTCGCGGTCCTCTCTCTCAGATTGGAACCGGTCATTCATACCACGTTGCTTGAGGAGCTCGCCATGATACCGATCAAGGTTTCGCGCCGGACGTCTTTACCGCTACGACTCGCGCTCGCTACGACGGTGACTGCTGTCGCGATGTCCGTTGCGTCGGCTGCCGCCGAGACGACAGCCGAAGCGGACGTGACATATACAAAAGACATCGCTCCGATTTTGGAACGGAGCTGTCAGCACTGCCACCGCCCTGAATCGGTCGCACCGATGTCGCTCCTCACGTATGAAGACACACGCCCTTGGGCGCGAGCGATCAAGTACCGGACAGACCGCGTAGGCAAACCAGACGTGATGCCACCTTGGTATATCGAAAAAGACATCGGCATCCAGCAGTTCAAAGGTGACATCTCGCTGACCCAAGAGGAAATCGCCAGAATCGCGACGTGGGCGGACAACGGGGCGCCACGGGGCGAACCGACCAACCGGCCCGCACCAGTGGTAGCCAGAGACGCCTCGGGCTGGGAGATTGGAGCACCCGACCTCGTGCTGAAGTCGCCAGAGGTAGAGGTCGGGGCGACATCATCGGACTGGTGGGGACCGATGGGAGAAGTGCCGACCGGGTTGACCGAAGACCGGTATGTCTCCTCGATCGAGATGCGGGAAGTGAACACGATTGAAGGCACCGTAGACCGCGACACAATCGGGGGGCTCTACGTCGTGCACCATTTGGTTGTCGTCCCTGTCGGTCCCGAGGGACGACCGATCGCCGAAGCGGGTTTTTGGCCAGTCCACGAGGTCGGCCGGAATGCCGACGTCTTTCATCCGGATTCCGGAAAGCTCCTGAAGGCGGGCTCGAAGCTCCTCTTCCCGTCAGCGCATCTTCACTCGAATGGCCGACACACGCGTGCCCATCTCGAGGTTGGCTTGAAGTTCCATCCCAAGGGCTACGAGCCCACACAACGGGTGCACATCATCGGCCCCGCGACGCTCGACCTGGATATCAGACCCATGGAGTCGGACCAAAAATTCGAGGCGTTCAGCACCCTGATGGAACATACGAAGATGACCGTCTTCGAACCCCACATGCACGCGGCCGGTGTGAGGATGTGTCTGGACGCAATCTGGGACAACAACGTCGAAACCCTCAGCTGTGCCGGATACAACCACAACTGGGTGCGTGTGTACACGTTTGAGGACGATGTGGCGCCCCTCCTGCCAAAGGGCACCATCCTGAGGATCACGGGCTACTTCGACAATACGCCGGCCAACCCCAACGTATCCGACCCGCGAAACTGGTCGGGGTTGGGTCACCGTTCGATCGACAACATGATGATCAACATCGGTCAGGCCGTCTCGCTCAGCGACGCAGAGTTCGCGGCAGAAATCGCCTCGCGTCGAGAGCGACTAGGGTTGAGTCCCGGCCAAACGACGCCGGGGTGCCCACTGTGCGGCTATAGCGAGCTCCCGATGTTCGCGACGGCCACCGATGATGGCGATGCTGATGCCGACGAGGGTCAGTGATGAGGCGCTCGATCGCCACAGTTGCCGCCGCAGGGATCATCACCGTCGTCGTGACCGCGCCGCCAGTTGCGGCGCAGGTCGCACCGGCGACGGGTCAGAGCATCGCGATCGCCTATGAAGGGTGGGAGCAGAACGACGATGGCTCCTTCAACCTCCTGTTCGGGTATATGAACCGAAACTGGGATGAAGAGATCGACGTTCAGATTGGTCCTGATAACCGCGTGGCGCCAGGCGGGCCGGACCAGGGACAGCCCACTCACTTCTTGCCACGGCGCAACCGACACGTTTTCAGCGTCCACGTGCCCGCCGATTTCGGCAACAAGGAAGTGGTGTGGACGGTAAAGAGCCACGGAAAAACCGAGAGTGCCTACGCGACCCTCCATTCCGATTACTTCCTCGACGACGTTGCCATCATGAACAACAACGGGGCCGGCGGGCCGGCGGGGGGGATGTACAACATCTTCGGGAATGAGCCGCCGGCACTCGACCTCGAGGGTGACCTGGAGCGCCGTGTTCAGACGGGTCAGTCCGTCACGTTGCTCGCACGAGCCAGCGACGACGGCGTCCCAAGGAGGCGGGCCATGCCAGCGCTACGGCGCGGCACTAGTGGCGCTGGCGGTGGCACTCCCAACAGCGCGAGTGGTCTGCGGGTAGCGTGGTTCGTCTACCGAGGTGCCGGCGAGGTCACCTTCGACGTCCCCCAGTTCGAAGTCTGGGAAGACCACCGGGGTGGCGCAAACTCGCCGTGGGCAGCCGGCTGGGAGACACCGGAGTCCCCCCCGGATGGAGAGTGGGTCGTCCGCGCTAATTTTCACGACCCCGGCACATACGTGCTTCGGTGCTTGGCCCACGATGGAGGCCTCGCGACGTACAAAGACGTGACCGTTGTCGTGAGTGAATAGCGGCCTCCGTGTCGGCACTCTCCCCACGAGACCGAGGGAGAGTGCCGAACCTCCCCGGCTCTCGTCCGACGCAGAACGCTAAACTCCGGCGTATCCCCCGCCTGAGACACCGAGCCACAACAGCCTACCCTGCGTTGCCCAGTCAGCAACGTCCGGACCCCGTGCGGGCCGCGAACCGCAAGAGCGTAGAGACGTAGTACCGTCCTTGGGTGGTCAAGACATATTGTCGAATCTGCGAAGCCGCGTGTGGGCTTGAAGCAGAGATCGACGGCGGCCGTGTAGGGTCGCTACGTCCCGACCATTCTCACCCCGTGAGTAAAGGATTCGTGTGTGCTAAAGGCACCCGCTTCGCCGAGGTCGCCGCGCATCCGTCGCGCGTGATCTATCCGATGCGACGCACACGAGACGACGGCGACCGGACAGGACTCACACGCATCTCCTGGACGGCCGCGATCGACGAGATCGGCGCCCGTATTCGCGCCATCGTCGAGCGTCACGGGCCTGACGCTCTGGGCGTATATTTTGGCAATCCGATCGCGTTCAACTCCCTCGGCAGTGTTGCGCTCATGGCACTGCTCGATAGTCTCCGCACTCGAAACGTGTTCTCCGCCGGCAGCCAGGACTGCAGTAACAAGTTCGCCGGCGCGCGCATTCTTTACGGCAGCCCGATCATCCAGCCTTTACCGGACTTCGCTCGGTGCGATCTCGCGGTCGTGTTCGGGTCCAACCCACTCGTCAGTCAGTCGAGCTTTGTGCGGCTTGAGGGCGGCTCGCGTGTGTTCCAGGCGATTGTCGACCGCGGCGGGCACGTCGTCTGGGTGGACCCCCGGCGCACGGAAAGCGCCACGCGTTGGGGTGACCACCTTGCGATACGCCCCGGCACAGATGTGTGGCTCATCCTCGTCTTGCTGGGGCTGTTCGCCGATGACACGCAACCATACGCCCGTGTCGAGGGCCTGCCAAACATCCTCGCGCTCGCCAGATCAGTATCGATAGTTGAAGCGGCCACACGCACGGGCATCGCCGCAGAGGACATCCTGGCGCTCGCGGATCGGATACGCACGGCTCGTCGCACCGCGCTGCATATGTCGGTCGGAGTGAATCAGGGCGGCTTCGGTACGCTGGCCTATGTCGCGCTGCACGCGCTGGCATATGCGACCGGAAACTTTGACCGCGCCGGCGGAATGCTCGTGCACCCGGCGGCTCACGCTTTTGCGGCTGGCTACGCGAAGCTCCGCCTCGGCCGATCGCGATCCTCGCGTATTGGCGACTTCCCGAGCGTGATGGGCGCGCTGCCGGCCAGCATCCTCGCCGATGAGATCCTCGCGCCTGGCGACGGACAAATTCGGGCGATGCTGGTGATCGCGGGCGACCCCCTGCAGTCCGTCCCCGGCGGCGAACGGCTGCGCAAGGCGTTCTCGCGGCTCGAGTTTCTCGGATGCGTCGACATGTTCGAAAACGATACGGGCGCGGGGGCGGATATCATCCTGCCCTCGGCAAGCTGGCTCGAACGCTGGGATGTCGCCCTGACGACCATCCCGTTCCAAACCGATTCGCTAGTGCAGATGACGGGGGCCGTGGCGCCAGCCCCGGGCGAGGCACGAAACGACGCAAGAATCCTCGCGGACCTGGCCATCGCGCTTGGGTCGCGTCGCAAAATGTGGACACTGCTGCGCGGAACGCTGGGCCAGAAGATTGGGCGTTGGTTGCCAGCGCCGACCTACGGTATTCGCGGCATGACGCCACACCCGGGCCGCTACTTTCTGCGCCATCGACTACGACTGTGGGATGGGGACCTGACGGCCGACGCAGAACGGCTACGCGCCACACCCCTCCCCAACGATGAAGCGTGGCCGGGAAGATGGCGCTTGTTGAGTCGACGGCGCCGTCTCGGTCACAACGGCTGGCTCCACGGCGCCCGCCGGGACGGCGACGCCGAACCACATGCGTTGATCGGCGCGGACGACCTCGCGGGGCTGGGTCTCCCCAAAGGCGGCGGCGTGGTTATCAGCAGCGCTGCCGGCTCTCTGTCGATTCTCGCGAAGCCCAGACAGGGATTGTCGCCGCGCACCGTCGTCGTCCCTCACGGCGTCCCAGGGGTGAATGTCAATGCGCTCATTCCGGCGGGCCCCGATACCATCGAGCGGCTCAGCGGCATGGCAATGATGACGGGTATTCCGGTGCATGTGACCCGCGCTGAGCCCACCGAGCCCGTCTCAAAGCATGCGCTTCGACCGCGGTCTCGATCGGCGTAAGTTTGTGACCGCATCCGCCGCGAAACCGCCGCAGGAGTGCTCGCGTCAGTTGCTCAGATGACTCTGCCGGGCCAACGCGACGACATCATCCGCGTCCTGCCGGAGCAGCAGTCGTTCTCCCACCAGCGCGTCGGCCGCCGCCACCACGGCATCGACATAGGCCTGATGGTCGAGGTATCGCTCCGCCAACGACAACCGTGGGTCACCGGAGACCTCGCGCGCAGCCCGGTCGACAGCGAACGGGATAAACGACCCCGCCCCAGCACACTGCTCACCTGGCGCGAACCCTTCACGTCTGAGATTCCAACCGGTGTATGTGCCGATCGGAGCGACGAGGTTCGGATGCCGGATGCCCTTGGTCATGTTGCCGTCAGCGTCGACTCTCCCCACCAACACCGGATAGGGGTCTCCGGTCGTGGGAGGAATCGTCGAGTGATCCTGAAGGTGCAAGAGATTGTAGGACCCCTGATAGGTCACGCCCGGTATGTGTGGGAAGCCTGTGTTTGTCGCCGAGACCAGTCCACCGTTGGCGACCGTGGGGAATCGGCTGGCCGGGGGCTCCATCCCATCGACGACCCACTCGAACAGAGCGAGACTCAAGGCTACGCGAATCTGTTGCTGTGCAAGCGGGTTTGTCAGGTTCTGACACACTCCGAAAGAGGGCGGCGCGGTGTGGACCCCGGGGCCACCGCCATGCTGTGTACCCGCTATGAGATACACCCGCACGTTGTCCGGCAACTCGATGTGCTTCCCTTGCGGGTCCGTGACCACAAGCGATGACCGCGCCTGCCAAAGCTCCGCCTCGCCGTCGGTGTGGACGATCTTCGGACACGTCCGCGATGCCGCGCAACGCCGCAGTAACCCATCCGTGTGTCCACTAATCGGATCGGTGAGCGTGGCGTAGGTGAATGGAAACTGATCGCCCGGATAATCGTGGTCTTCGTGTTGTTTCTGCCAGCGACCCGGCTGCCCGAACAGATAGTTCGTAAAGGTTTTTCTCGATCCGGCGATATGGGGATGCAGTCCGTCGAACACTATTCGACCCGAGGTATCCTCATTGAAGCCTTGATAGAGGAAGTCCCGAAGAAACCGTCCGCTCTGCGAACGACCCACCGAGAGGACGTCCTCGGGCAAACCGCGAGAATCGAGCGGGTTCGGGTTGCCAAGGTGATCGGCCGTGTCATACCGCAGGAACGAGATAGCGTCGCGCATCGCCACGAATCCGAGCCCCATCACGATCGGGTCCGAGGCCGGATAGACAAACTCATAGATCGCGCCACCATCGAAACCCACTGGACGCTGAATCTCTATCTCTTGTCGGTTCACATAGCTCCACCCGAGTCCCGACGGAGATTCCCGGGGGTCGCGCTGATTCTGTCGAACCGTCAGTGTGGCCACCGACTGATCGCGCGAGGCGGCCGGGTAGCTCAACCGCCCCCGCGAAGAACGCTCAGCGTCATTAAAGATGAACTCGGCGACGGCCGACGCCGTAATAGGCGAGCCATCAAGATGGGTTGCAACTGGGAGCTCCGCGACGACGTTCGTCTCAGTGGGCGCGATATCTCCCTGCCACCCGACGCGAACCATCGCAAAGCCCCTCTCGAGCAGCGCCACTTCAACATCGCCACTCCGGCCACGATTCGGGACGTTGTGAAAGATGGCCCGGTTCCAGCGCGTCATGTCGACCGGTCGATAGATCTCGACTGTGGTGCGGTATTCCACAAGACCAGCGTCGTTCTTCGGTGCTCGGTCGATATTGACGATGTCACGATGGCGGGGATCCTGGGGGTCGACCTCCCCGTACGCCAAGCCGCGTAAGAGCTCGTAGGACCCGACGGCGCCAAAGCGATGTCCGTCGAGAGCCGGCGATTCGACGACGTCCAGGTCGATCCGTGTGATCTGCGCGACCGCTTCCGGCACCGCGAGTACCGACAATACGACGGTCAGACCGAGCCCTACGATAAGTCGCTGCTGCACAAAACCCTCCGATCATGGCGAATACGTCTCCAAACGACTCGAGGCCGTCGAGAGCGAGGAAGAGGTCGCGGGCATCACGCGTATCATCCGACCGTCCGCAGAAACAGTCTAGCCTAGTCTCTATCTTGCCTGAACCGCCCCCAGCATCGCTTCAAGACCGACGCGAGCCGGCGGAGAATCTCCTCTCTCGACCGCCGGTCAGAGGCCGCTCGCATCGACCGCGTCGAGCCGTCGCGCCGCTTGCGTTAATCTTGAAGGGCGTATTCCGCACATCACATCCTCTGAGGGAGAGCCGTTCCATGAACCCGACCGCCGAAGCCGCTGCCACCGTGACGCCCCGCAAATGGGGCAAATTCAACTGGGAGGACCCGCTGCTGCTCGACAGTCAGCTCAGTGAGGACGAGCGGCTCGTGCGCGATACGGCGAGGCAATACGCCCAAGAAAAGCTGATGCCACGGATCGTCGAGGCCTACAACAAGGAAGAGGCCGACCGCACCATCATCGACGAGATGGGTGCGCTCGGCTTCCTCGGCTCGACCATCCACGGTTATGGCTGTGCCGGTGTGAACTATGTCTGCTACGGGCTGATCGCGCGAGAAATCGAGGCGGTTGATTCGTCCTACCGCTCGACACTATCGGTCCAGTCCAGTCTCGTGATGTGGCCAATCTACAACTTCGGGACCGAAGAACAGCGAAAGACGTATCTGCCAAAACTCGCTACCGGTGAGTCGGTCGGCTGCTTCGCTCTCACCGAGCCCGACTATGGCTCGGACCCGGGCGGCATGAAGACCCGCGCCCAATCGGTGGATGGTGGCTATCTCCTGACGGGCTCGAAGATGTGGATCTCGAATGCGCCGATCGCTGATGTTTTTGTGGTCTGGGCCAAGGACGACGACGGCGCGATCCGCGGCTTTATTCTCGAGAAAGGCGCCAAGGGGCTGTCAACGCCAAAGATGAAGGGCAAGCTGAGCCTTCGGGCGTCGATTACCGGTGAGGTCGTCTTGGACGACGTGTTCGTCCCTGAGACGAACATGCTTCCCCACGCTCGCGGGCTGGGCGGACCGTTCGGCTGCCTCAACAACGCGCGTTTTGGTATCGCGTGGGGCGCCCTCGGGTCAGCCGAGGCATGCTGGCACGCCGCGCGGAAGTATACGCTGGAGCGCACGCAGTTCGGCCGGCCGCTCGCCGCCAATCAGCTGATTCAAAAGAAGCTCGCTGACATGCAGACCGAAATTGCGATCGGCCTGCAGTCCTGTCTCCAGCTCGGTCGACTGATGGACGATGGCCGATGCGCGCCGGAGATGATCTCGATGCTCAAACGCAACTCGACACTAAAGGCGCGCGACATCATCCGGGACGCGCGCGACATGCACGGCGGCAACGGCATCATGGACGAATATCACGTGATGCGGCACCTCATGAATATAGAGACCGTGACCACCTATGAGGGAACGCACGATATCCATGCGTTGATACTGGGTCGCGCGCAAACCGGATTGCAAGCGTTCACGTAAACGATACGACACGAGTCATGACACCTGGACACGTCTGTCAGAGGCGTCACGCCTCGTCCAGAGCGCGACCGCGCGTGATGGTTACTCCGCACGAATCCGAACCTGGTGGTCACGACCGTCCGCATCAACTTCTAGGTCGGCCAGCGAGGCGATCAATTCGTCGATCGCCGCATCGTCGAGATTCTTCCAGTCGAAGTTGATGCCGTGCTGCGTCATCTCCTCGTTAGAAGGCACGCTCGAAACCGATATCGCGTCACTCATCGTCGCCATGAACCGCTCCATTGAAGAGGCGGACCTGTTTACCGAACAGATGCAGGCATAGCCGCCAAGCACCGGTCTGCGGCGGGGTGACTGTGGCCGGCCGTCTGCGGGTGAGAGAAGAAGCGCGTGAGTCGCTCCTTCTCTCACCCGCAGCCGTGCGGAGCGCTACTCCGGCAACGCGAAAACGTAAAGCGCGTTGCCACCTTCCGGCTGGTAAATCTCCGGGCTGAGCTGGGCAGTGAGGGTCCGAAAGGGGCCACCGAGCGAAGACGGAACGGCGATGAATTGCCGGCCATTCGCCTCGTAGGTGATGGGATATCCGTGCGCGGCGGCACCGAGGCGGGTCTCCCACAGGACATCCCCCGTCCGCACGTCGAATGCCCGATAGTAGCGGTCGGCGTCGCCGGCGAAGACGAGGCCACCCGCCGTCGTGAGTATCGATGTCAGAAAGGCGGCCCGCTGCTCCCGACTCCAGACCTCCTCCATCGTCCGGACATCGTAGGCGGCCAGCTTTCCCACGTTCCCATTGCTCCCGGGCATTTCGCGCAACTCGGACCGGCCCGCCGTGCCGCCACCGCCGTCGACAAAGTCGACCTCGCGACCAGTCAGATACATGCACGCCTGGTGGAGCGGAATCACGAGCGCGCCGACACCGGGGTGATACGCCGACGCCTGCCAATTGTGTCCGCCGAGCAGACTGGGACAGGCGGGAACGCGACTGCCAACACTCGCGTTACGAATGTCGGGTCGGTAGGACACGCGTCCGGTCGTCCGGTCGATCGACTCGAAGACATCCTGGTAGACCGTCTCGCGTAACTCGACAAACGCACCGGTCCGTCGGTCGAGCTTCCAGAGAATGCCGTCTTTCCCAATCGTGAACAGCCACTGCTCTCCGTCGGCATCGATCAGGACGCGCTCATACACGATGTCAAGGTCAAGCGTTTCGCCCGGCACATGCTGGAAGTACCACTCCACCTGCCCCGTCCGCGGGTTCAACGCCAGCGTCGAGTTGGTATACAGCGCGTCCTGGCGAGTCGTCATCCCGCGGCTCGCCGCCACCCATGGTTTTGCCTGCGCCGTCCCGATATAGAAGAGATCGAGGTCCACGTCGTAACTGCCCGGGATCCACGTGTCGCCGCCGGCGCGCAAATACGGCGGCGTGTCACCCCACGAGGCGTTGTTCGGGTCGCCCGGGAGCGCAATCGTCGACGTACGCCACAACTCCTCGCCGCTGTCGGGGTTGTGCCCGGTGATGAAGCAGGTCTGTTCCGTGTACTGCTGGCACCCGTTGATGCCGCTGACGACGACACCGTTGGCGATGATTGGGCCACCGCGCTGGTTGAAGCCCTGCGTGTAGTCCGCCTTGACGGTGCGCCACACCTCGGTGCCCGTCGACGCGTCGAGGGCGACGAGCGCGGCATCGTGCGTGGCAAGGAAAACTTTGTCGCCATACAACGCCAGCGTGCGGGTCGCGCCCCGCTGCGGCGCATCCTCCGGCAACGGCGATCGGTATTCCCAGATGACGTCACCGACGCCGGCGTCGATCGCCTGCACTACGTTCCCCGGATGGGTGAGGAACATGACGCCGTCGTGCACCAGGGGCGTCGTCTGATTGTTCCCCTCCCGGATCGACAGTACCCATTCAAGCTGCAATTCGTCGACATTGTCGCGCGTGACCTCGTCCAACGGACTGTAGCCGTGACTGTCGCGTGTCCGCCGCCAACTCAGCCAGTCACCCGGCGGGGGATCCTGCAGCAGGGCATCGGTGACCGCTGTGAGGTCTTGCTCCACTTCTCGGTTGACGAACCTCGTCGCTCGTCGCCGGGGCCTCTCGCCGTCCAGCGCTGCACGCCGCGCCTCAGCCACATCGGCGGCATCGCCAATCAGAACCGCCGCGTCGGCCGTCAGCATCGCCTCGCCTGGTCGGGCGCCATTCGCGTCCAGAATGTACGCGACCAGATTGAGATAGGCCGGATCGCTGAGCGAACCCCCGGCACCGGGCGGCATCTGATCCCGCACATACGCGAAGAGCTCATCCGTCGTCTGCCCGGCCCAGCCGTTCAGAAAGTCCACCCCTCGCAGTGGCGGCCCTTCCAATCCGTCCATCCCTGGCCCATGGCATTCCCCGCACTGGCGCGCATACATCGTCCACCCGGCGTCGACTTGCTCCACCGTGAAGCCTCCGTTCGCCTCCGGTTGCTGCGACGCCTCGACGACAACACTCGGACCAACACCCAGTCCACCGGGGCCACTGATTGCGATGAGCCCAGCGACCACTACCCCCACTGCGGCGGCTGAAGCGAAATGCGTTGGTCTTCGGGGCGGTCGCACTAATTCGACCAAGATACGCGTCGACATGATCTGCACTCCTCGGAGTTGATGGCGCTTGCTCACCGGGTGGCCGCGGACGTCCTCTTATACCACCAAACGTCGGCGACGCCGGAGTCATAACTTCAGCGGTCGCGCCGGCGGGATGACGATTCCCCCGCCAGAGCCCCAGCTCATCATGTCGCCCGCCACCCTCCACCTCGTCACCGCGCTTCCCAGTTAGTCGGCGGATAGCCCGGCGGTGGGCCGTCCCTCCGGCGCAAAAGGGGGTGCCCCACCGCCGCCGATCTAGCGAACACTGACGCTTTTGTAAGAAAGATGCGCCTTCCGAACCGCGTGATACGGCCTGGAGATCCGGGGTAGCGAGCCTCTGGTCCAGGCTATTTTGAGTCTGTCGCGAAACCCTTGTCTCGCCAGGCGAGCGTACCGCCAGTCATGCTCTGGACCTTTCGGTAGCCAAGGGACTTCAAGAACAGCAGACCGGACAATGACGCGTTACCGCGCTGGCACACGCTGAGAATTGGGGCTTCTCGGTCTTGCGGGAGAACAGCCAGATACTCCGGGTGCTCACCGAGGTCAACCAGGGGAATGTTGACCGCCCCTGGAATGTGCGCCTCTTCATACTGGGTCGCAGGACGAACATCCAACACGAATGGCTTGTCATGCTGCCACTGCTCGTGCGCAGAATCGACATCGATCGTCAGATCGGTATTCCTTCGAACGTTCTCGCGCATCTGCTCGAGCAGGGGGTTGGGCGCGGCTTTCGCAGGAGTCCCCGGCGCCGCGAGTGCCGGGATGTGCTTTACGACAGACGACGCGTATTTGAACGCGCTGTCAGGAAAGATCACGACGACGACGTGTCCAGGCTCGTCCGGTATGACTTTGAACGCTCCCGCCAAGGCCATCGCCGAGCTCGGTCCTGCCGTGATGCTCTCTTCTCGGTTCAGTCTGAGGCAGAGGTCGAACGCGTCTTGGTTCGGGATCTCCACTTGATGGTCGTATTCATCGGGCCGATACAGCTGCGTCTGCTGCAGCTGCCGCAAGCTGCGTACGCCGGGAATATCGTGCCCCTCCGTCGGATACACCCCGACCACCTGGACATCCGAGCGCTGCTCTTTCAGGTAGCGGCCGGTTCCGGTAACAGTGCCGCAGGTGCCAAGGCCTGCCACGAAATGCGTCACCGTGCCCTCGGTCTGGCGCCAGATCTCGGGCCCGGTCGTCTTGTAGTGAGCGTCTGGATTCGCCTCGTTGACATACTGGTTCAGCATATGGAAATCAGGACGGTCGCCTATTTCCATGGCTTTGGCGATAGCCCCTTCGGGAGCCCCCGGCGCCGGGCACAACGTGTCTTGGAGCTCTATGACGTCGGCGCCAAAGAAACGCAGCATCGTGCGCTTCTCCAGCGGGATTTCGCTCGACAACGGTGTCGTCAACGAGTAGCCCTTCGCATTGGCGATCATGGCCAAGGCCATGCCTGTATTGCCTGACGTCGGTTCGACCAGTTTCTGGTTCGGACCAACGGTCTGTCGAGCTTCTCCATCCTCGATCAGATTGGCCGCCACCCGATCTTTGACCGCACCGAACGGGTTATACCACTCGAGCTTTGCGTAGACAGTGGTCTGGCGAAAGGGGCTCACTCGATTGAGTCGCACCAACGGAGTAGGATTCTCGGCGTCGCTCTTGAGTCCGAGAATCGATTCGTAGACGCGCAGGTCGTGGCTGTTCATGACTGAGAGCTTCCTCGGCGGACTGACACCGACGCGACCGGCTTCGTTGGCCCGGCCGCCTGACAGATCCAGAGCATTACATGTTATGCAGACTGCTGGCGGAGCATCAAGCCGTCAGCCGTAGCGCGTCGTCGGGTCATAAGGCACAATAGTCTCATGCGATGGTCGGCAAGCGCGCTCGGTCTGGCGTTCATGGCCCTGGCGGGTCTCTCTGCGCCGGCGGAGCAACCCATGGACGACAACGAGGCCGCCCGCGCCGTCATCCGTAAGGCACTCGATCGGGCGGTCTGGAACGAACAACAGAACGTCTCCGCGAAGCTCCGCAGCGCCATGACCCGCGACGTGCGTCACTTCAACGGTGACGGCGAGATCGAAACCGAGGAACTGAGCGAATACGAGGTTATTCCGATCGACGGCGCCCCGTATGAGCGCCGCCTTACGATGAACGGGCGCCCCCTCAACGATGAAGAGCTCGAACAAGAGCGGGAACGCGAGGGGTCATTCCGCGACGGTCTGGCCCAACCAGACGACTCCCAGCCGGAAGAAGACGAGGACCGTATCGCCTTCAGCGAAGAGCTCATCGCGCGGTATGTCTTCACCCTCGAGGGCGAGGAGCCGCTCCGCGGGCGGCCAAGCGACAAGGTATCGTTCCGACCCCGACCCGGCGAGCTCCCGGTACGGCGCCGTATCGACTACGCCCTGAACAAGGCACAGGGCACGGTCTGGATCGACCGCGCCACCCACGAAGCCGCCCGGGTCGAGTTCGAGCTGATCGACAAGGTTCGCCTCTGGTGGGGCGTCCTCGGCACCATCAATCACGCCCGCGGGTCGACCGACCGAGGCCCCGTGCTCGGCGACACCTGGGGTCGCCTCCAGACGGAGAGCTACACCGACGTGCGGGTTGTTTTCACACGCACCCGCCGCGCGGAGCTTCAAACGTGGCGCGACTTTGAATGGGTTGAGTGATCGGTCCCGTCGTCCGCACGGGCCAGCCGACCTTAAAGAGAGGAGTTCGCTGGGTCGTCTCGACCGGATCCGACGCTGGCCCGGCAAACAAAACGCATCCCGACAAGGCCCCCCCCCACGATCATTGGCCGGACAAAAGGCCAAGCGCCGGTCGCCATCAAGACCGTGCCAGCCCAGGTCGGCGACCTCGAGGCGCTCGCCGCGCATGGACTTGACCGGATACCGGACGAGAGTCGACGTGGTCCAAGCAAGCTAACCTGCACAGTGACCGCCCGCTGTTATTGGCTCCATCCCCCCAAGAGCGCGGCCTGACCGCTACTTCGAAGCCGCGTCGGCCATGACGACGGCCGAGTACTTCGCCGAACGAAAGGCCCGCGCGGACTTAGATGGATGCTTCGGTCGCGCTTCGCGCTCGGTCGGCGCCCTCGGCGTCTGGACGCACGGTTCGAGCGGCCCACGGTCGTCCCTCGGTGATCCAGGTGCGGAGTGGTCCTCGTGTCCAGTAACTGACTGACGGATTGGGAGTTTGGCGCGCCCTGCAGGACTCGAACCTGCGACCTCCTGGTTCGTAGCCAAGGCTACATGGCGCCCGTTTCGTGTCCGACCGTGTTTTTATAGGGTGTGGCGTGACGCGAGTTGTCCGATTGTGTCCCTGAATTGCCCTCTGTACCTGTATCCGTTGCAATTCTTTGCAATGATGCGCGGCGCTCCTCGAACTGACGCATCGCATCATGCTGTGTCCGCGCCGTCGTGGCCAGATAGGTCGACGTTTGCGCGACGTTGGCGTGCCCCAGCCAATCGCGCACCACGTGAAGTGGGACACCACCTTCCAACCATCGCGAGCCTGCTTCACGACACAGATCATGAAAGTGTAAGTCGATACGCCGATACGATTTTCGTGACGTCTCATCGAGTTGCCCAGTTGCTGTATACCGTGGTCGGTAACCGTGCGACTTGAGGACGGCTGTCTGCCAGGCGCGCTTGACGTCCTTCACTCTCTCCCCCGCCTCGGAGCCAAACACGCGTGCGTCTGGAGGTAGCGGCAGTCCAGCCGGATCCGTCCGGCGCATGTCGAGCATCGCCCGCAAGCGACCCGAAATCGGCACACGGCGATCACGCCTCGTCTTTGTCTGCCGGGCCTGAAGGGCGATCTCCGGCCCGCGCCCTGATAGTCCCTCGATCTGCCTCCATCGAAGATTGAGTAATTCTCCACGACGCATACCAGTCTCGACAGCCGCAATGATGAGACTCCGCAAATGCGGGTGACTCGTCGAGAGCAAACAATCTTCCTCGTCGTCGCGAAGCCTTCGACTGCGCCCTATCTCTGGTGAAAGCTTGATGACGGTTTCAGGGCCTCGCTTGAATGGTGTCCTATCAAGGTAGCCAACACGGACGGCCCAGTTGAACACGGCGCGTAGCCGGCTGAGGTTGCGATTCACGCCGAACACTCCGCCGCCAGCTTCTCGTCGGACCTCGCGAAACCGTTCCACGGTATCGGTCACGATGTCAGACACTCGCCATGCGCCAAGCGCAGCATCCTCACCCACGGGATTGGAGATGACGGTCCGACAGATGATGTTCAACTCTGACCGATACGCGTGAGCCGTAACCCCCGTCCCCGTTGAATCGCTAGTTGTGCGTCACGGTGCAAAAGTCGGTAGCCACTCCCGCATTGAACCGCCCGTCAGCCAGCGGTAGGATCGGCGTCTACATCTGCATTGTCGTCGTAGTCGGACCGGTCGCCACGAGCCTTGAGCATGAATTGCATCCACTGCGGGGAACAGGTTGTTGAATCGGCAAAGTTCTGCGCTGCATGCGGTGAGAAGATTCAGCGTCCACAGGATCAGGACAAGGGGCAAGTCCTAGAGTCAGCGGCCACGTCCGATATGAAGACGTGCCGTTACTGTAAAGAGGTCGTCAAACCGGATGCAACGTTATGTCCGCATTGCCGAAAAAATATCGGCCCCGGCGCGGCGCTGCAGGAGTTTGGGCTTGGAGCGATGAAGCTTGGCTGCGCACTAACCTTTCTTGGGCCGGTGGTACTGTTCTTATTCGTCCTATTGCTCGCAAGCTGTTAGCTTAGATTGCGTTGGCAAGGATCCCACACCAAACAGTTAACACTTACCCAGCCACGCCGCGGTGGCGATCACGGTCAAAATGCCGTAGTAGCGCAGCGGTGACAGGCGCTCGGTTGCCCCAGTCCTACCGCAGGTGCGGGTGACACCGCGTCTCGACGACACGAGTGTTCCTGACGACATCCAGCATCCCCCCCAGCACCACCAGCCGGTTGTCATCATCCAGGTCCACGATTAGCCCCCGGTCCTCTAACTGCCACGACAGCCGCACAGCATCCATCGAGACGGTGACGCGGCCCTGGTAAGCGACACCCCGGTCAGGGCATCCTGTCGCTGGCTGGTGGCTAGCCTGAAAATACAGCGCCCATGGAACCACCCCAGACCGTCGGAATAACCCAAAACCAGACCGGATAGTGACCGGATAGAAAACGCGCCACGAGAGGCGTAGACTGACCGCTATGACGCTCTCATCACTCCACCGGTTTGGCACTCGCGGGGATGGTCGCGTTCCTGCTGGGGGCCGCTGCGTGCGCTGAGACGCCAGAACCTGCTCAAGACGACAGCATCGAGGCGACCCGAACCCGTGCCAATGCC